>Ga0138256_10001702_pt1 | contig 23713 bp, 17 predicted proteins | sample KNB2016incub_MG_FD_105486 | JGI IMG/M metagenome (GOLD analysis project Ga0138256, IMG submission 105486) | Active sludge microbial communities from wastewater in Klosterneuburg, Austria - KNB2014incub_MG | ecosystem: Engineered > WWTP > Activated sludge > Unclassified | place: Austria... | reverse complement strand
CCGGGATCGAGGGGAATCCGGAGCGCGCGCGCCACCACGAAGAAGTAGGACACGCCGAGGAGCTGCAGGACCAGGGAGAGCAGGAACGAGTTCACCATCGCCCGCCGGTTGGCCCGGAAGGCTCCCAGAGTCGATTGGACGGACGCGAGGCGGTCGAAGAGCCAGGGAAAGCGCCGGAGTCCGAGGCCCTCGATGAGGCCGCTCACCAGCGCGGGGCGCGCGAAGAGGATGCCGAGGATGAGGAAGAGCACGGTGAGCCCGGCGAGGATGACGCGCGCTCCCGCGAGGCCGCGGACCAGGGGGCCGCCCAGGAGAAAGGCGGGCGCGGCGATGAAATAGAGGGCCACGAATCCCACCACCCGGTCCATGGCGGCGACGGTGAGGGAGGCGGTGTGCGACCCCGCCTCCCGCGCGGTCTCCCGCGCCCGCACCACGTCGCCCCCGACATTGCTCGGAAGGAAATTCGCGAAGAAGGCGGAGACGAGGTACGAATCGACGAGGGCCCGCAGATTCGCCGCTCCGCCCAGCGCGTCGAGCAGCACCTTCCAGCGCACGGTCGAGAGCACCACCACGACCGCGTACACCACGATCGCGATCGCGAAGAGCCCGTGTTCGCCCTCGGCCAGGTGACGGAAGACCGCGGCGAGGTCCACGCTCTGGAGAAGGTAGACGAGAAGTCCGGCGGAGAGGACGAGCTTGATGGCGAAAGGAGAAATGTGCTTCAAGAGATCCCGCGGGCCGGTCAGGATATATCCCGGGCGGCCCGGGCCATCGCGCCGTAATAGGATTCTCCGCCCGGTTTGTCCATGAAGATCCTCGCGAAGCTGTTGGCGGTGTCTGCGCTCAGCGCGGCCTGCGGGGGGAACTCCGGGCCGTCGGCGCCCGCTCCGATCAGCCGGAGCGTCACCTTCACCGCCTTCCTGGACGAGAACCGCAACGGGCTTCTCGACCCCGCGGAGCTGATCCGCATTCCGGGGGCCGAGGTTTCCTTTGGAGGGGTCTCCGGCCGGACCGCCGCGACCAGCGGAGAAGTGTCCCTCGGCGTGTTTCAGAGCGCGCAGACCCTCTCGGTCGCCGCGTCATCCCTGCCCCCGTACTACCGCGCTCCCGAATCATCGGTGGTGACGCCGCCCCTGACCGGGTCCCTCAACGTCCCCATCACCCTGCCCCTCGGCCCGGGTGCTGCGGCTGGAGTCGTCCTCGCATTCGGAGACAGCATCACCAACGGGCAGGCGGCGGTGGGGGATGGCCAGGGGTACACCGGGGAGCTCGAGAGGATGCTCGCCGCCCACTTCGGCAAGGCCCACGTCATCAACGACGGCGTCGATTCCTCGAACACGGAGCGGGGCGATTCGCGGATCCTCGACTCGCTTCAGGGCGGCCGTCCCGCCTTCACGCTGATCCTCTATGGCACCAACGACTGGGCCGATCCCCGATGCGGCCAGCCGCCCTGCTTCACCATCGAGAACCTGAGATCCATGGTCCGCAAGGTCAGGGCCCAGGGCGGGTTCCCCTTCGTGGGCACGCTCCTGATGTCGAACGTGGGCAACGATTTCCGGGCCTCGCCCCAGCGGAATTCGTGGATCGTGGCGCAGAACGAGTTCATCCGCCAGATGGCGGTCGAGGAAGACGTGGTGCTGGTCGACCTTCATGCCGCCTTCGAGCAATCGCCCCTCGACTATCGGGATCTGTTCGCCGACTACATCCATCCCTCGGCCGCGGGCTACAAGCTCATGGCCGAGACCTGGTTCGCCGCGATCACGAAGCGGCGCTAGCGCGCCTCCGTGCTCGCGGTCCCTTCGCCCAGGCGGCAGGCCCGTCCCCGGCAGTCCTTGAGGGCCGACACCCGCGCTCGCAGCCGGGCCAGGGTCGGCGCATCGAGCCGGGCCGCCGCGTTCTCCATCTGGTAGGGGTCCTTCGCAAGGTCGTAATACTCCTTCTCGCCCGTGGCGTACTCGATGTACGCGGCGTCCTTCGACCGAAGTCCGAAGTACCCGCGCACCCGGAACGGCGCGCCTCCCCCGAAATGCTCGATCAGCATCGACTCGCGCCAGACCGCCCGCTCGCCCTGCTTCAGGCGGAGTAGCGGGACCAGCGACCGGCCGTCTGCGAGGGCGATCGCGGAGGCCGGAGCCCCGGCGAGGTCCAGGAAAGTCGGGGCCAGATCGACGAGGCCTACCATGGGGTCGAGGGACAGTCCCGCGGCCACGCCCGGGCCGCGGACGATCAGGGGGACGCGGATGGACTCGTCGTAGGGCGCGTACTTCTCGGCCGGGATCCGGTGCTCGCCCCGCATCCATCCATTGTCGGAGGTGAGGAAGACGTAGGTGCGCGAGATCTCGCCGGTCTCGGTCAGGGTCTTGAGCAGCGCCTCGATCGAGTCCTCGACCGCGAGCAGCGACTGCCTCATCGCCCGGTAGGTCTCGTCGATCTCGATCTCCTGCTGCCTCGTGATCGGCGTCGCCTGCTCGCGCAAGGCCTTCGGTTTGTCGCTCAGGTCGGCTTCGTCGAACGAGGGCTTGCGAGGGGCCTTCTCGCCGGGAAAGGCGGCGAGGTGGCGGGCCGCAGGTTTCGGCGGGACATGAGGGGCGCTCACCGAGAGCAGCGCGAAGAAGGGTTGATCGTCGTTCTTCTCGCTCTCCCGGATGAACGAAAGGACGCGCCCGCTCAGCAGGTCGGTCTGGTACCCGCCGGTCGCGGCGTCGTAGGGCTTGAGAGCCCCATTCTCGTTCAGGGTGAACCGGTTGTTGCGGGCCTCGCGATCCGACATTACCGCCTGAAAATCGGTCCAGCCTCCGGGGACGAACGTCTCCTTCTCGCCGGTGGGGAAGTCGTTCATGTACTTGCCGAACAGCCCCGTGCGGTAGCCCAGGGCCTGGAGTCTCGGGCCGAGGTTCTTCCGGTCGTAGCCGCCGCGGGCCCACGGGGCGTATCCGCCCTCCGGGCCGTTGTTGTAGTACACCTTGTTGTTGTGGGCGTACTCGCCGCTCAGGATCACCGCCCGGGCGGGGCCGCACAGAGGCGTGTTGGCGATGTTCGCGGTGAACCGCGCTCCCTGCTCGACCAGCATCGAGCGCAGGCGGGGCATCGACTCGGTGATCTCGGCATCCGCGTCGTCCAGCAAAACCACCACGATGTTGGGCCGGACCGTTGGGCCCGTGGGTCCGGGAGCTTGCGCCATGACCGGAAGGGAGAGCAGGGCGAGGGTCCACCGCAGCCCGTGGGAAACCATCGGCCGAGGCGGAGCGAGGATCGACTTCACCGCCGGGATCGTAGCCTATGGACCCCGATGGTGACGCGGACTACGGCGCCTACCGCACGCCGGGCGGCCTGACTCCGCTGACCGTGATGGGTTCGAGTTTGCGGCTCTCGAGCCGCTTGTTGATCCTCGGCAGGTCCACCGCGATCACGGCTTCGTACTTCGCCATGATCGCGTCGAGCTGGCCCTTCTCGAGCTTGTACACCTCGTAGGAACTCGCGTTCGGCCGGCCGTCGCCCGCGGACACGACCCGCAGGAGCGCGCCGAGCTTGTTCCCGAGCTTGATGGGGAAGTTGAGCGGGTCCTGGCCGGAGCGGTTCCGGGTCTGATACAGGTCCTCCTCGATGGCGGAGAGCTTGGCGAGGACGGCGGCGATGTCCGCGGAGAGCGCCTTGTTCTTCGCCTTCGCGTCACGATCCATGATGTCCTTGCGGATGCCGCGGATCTTCCCGACCGTGCCGTGGGCGGTCGACGTGGCGTCGCGCACGTCCATGGCGAGCTTGAACTGCTCCTGGAGATCGGCCACGGTGGTGTTCTTCAGGCGCGGATCGATCTTGACCTCGAACGGCACGGTCTGGGTCTCGGGGCCCACCGTGACTTTCGCGGAGTACATGCCGGGCACCGCGAACGGTCCGGCCGAGGAAGCGCTCCACAGGATCATTCCTTCGAACGTTTCCGGGCCGGGGTAGCGGAGATCCCAGGCGAACCGGTTGAGGCCGGCATTGCGGGTGGGCGGCTTCACCCTGGGCGGTCCGAAGAACCCATCGCCGGCGCCGCCCGGGCGGGGTTTGTCGTCGTCGGGGGTGCCCGTGAACGAGCGCACGAGCGCGCCCTTGCTGTCGAGGATCTCGACCCGCACTTTCTCCGCCGGCTGCTTCAGGATGAAGTCGATGGGCGCCGGGCCGTTGCCTCGGATCGCGGCCCGCGGGTTGAAGACATGGAGCGAAGCCGAGGCGGCCTGCGGCGTCATCTGGCGCAGGGGGGCGATGTCGTCCATCACCCACATGGACCGGCCGTGGGTGGCGATGACCAGATCGTTCTCCTCGACCACGAGGTCGGAGATCTGGGTGTCGGGCAGGTTCTGGTTGAAGGGCTGCCAGGAGGCCCCGCCGTTGAAAGAGACGTACACGCCGTGCTCGGTGCCCGCGTAGAGCAGGCCTTCCTTCTTCGGGTCTTCGCGAACCACGTGGACGTACGCGCCGCTGTCGATCCCGTTCACGATCTTCGTCCAGGTCTTGCCGTAGTCGTCGGTCCGGTAGATGTAGGGCGCGCGGTCGTCGAGCTGATAGCGCTTGGCGCACAGGACCGCAGCACCCGCCCGGTGCGGCGAGGCGTCGATGATGCTGATGCGCGCGAATTCCGGAAGGCTCGGAGGCGTGATGTTCGTCCAGCTCTTCCCGCCGTCGCGGGTGATGAAGGCGAGGCCGTCGTCGCTTCCCGTCCAGATCGTGCCCTTCTCCTTGCGCGAGGGCGCCACCGCGAAGATGGTCGCGTAGATCTCCGGCCCGTTCATGTCGTGGGTGATCGGCCCGCCGGAGTCGCCCAGCGTCTTCGGATCCGCGCGGGTGAGGTCGGTGCTGATCTTTTCCCAGGTGCGGCCCTCGTCGGTGGTCTTCCACAGGTGCTGCGAGGTCGCGTAGAGCGTGTTCGGATCCAGCGGGTCGAAGACGATGGGGAAGGTCCACTGCCAGCGTTCCTTCAAGTCCTTCGAGGGCATGCCTGAGAAGAACTCGGGGTAGATCTGGACGTCGCGGAGATGTCCGGTGGAGCGGTCGAAGCGGGTGATGAGGGCGCCCTGGCTGCCCGCGAAGAAGATGTTCGGATTCGTGGGCGAGGGGGCGATGTACCCGCTCTCGCCGCCCCCCACCTGGTAGAACCAGTTGCCGGGGGCATTGGGGCCCATGCTGGGCGGAGCCAGCGGATCGGGCCGCGAGGGCGCGCACAGGGTGGTGTTGTCCTGCTGGGCGCCGCACACGTGGTAGTTGAAGTCCTTCGTGGTGGTCACGTGGTAGAGCTGCGCCGTCGGGTAGTCCTCGTCGGTCCAGGTCTCGCCGCCGTTCACCGAGACCGTTCCGCCCCCGTCGTTGCTCGAGACCAGGCGCTGGTTGTCGTCGGGCGCGATCCACAGGTCGTGGTTGTCCCCATGGGGCGGTCGGATGGTGGTGAAGGTGCTGCCGCCGTCCACCGATTTGTGGAAGTTGACATTCAGGACGTAGACGAGGTCCTTGTTCCGGGTGTCCGCGTAGACGCGGGTGTAGTAGAACGCGCGCTGGCGAAGGGCGCGGTCCTCGTTGACCCTGGTCCAGGTGGCCCCCGCGTCATCGGAGCGGAAGAGGCCGCCGTTCTCGTTCTCCACCATGGCGAAGACCCGGTTCGAGTCGACGGGAGACACCGACACGCCGATCTTGCCCACGACCCCGGCGGGCAGGCCGGGATTGCGGGTGATGTCGGTCCAGGTCTCGCCCGCGTCGGTGGATTTGTACAGGCCGCTGTCCGGCCCGCCCGAGTTCATGCTCCACGGCGTCCGCCACGCCTCCCACAGCGACGCGAAAATCACGTTCGGGTTCTTCCCGTCGATCGAGATGTCGACGCCCGCGGCCTTCGGGCTCTTGTAGAGAACCTTCTTCCAGGTGGCGCCGCCGTCGATAGTCTTGTAGATCCCGCGGTCCTCGCTTTCCGCGTAGGGCCTGCCGAACGCGGCCGCGTAGACGATGTCGGGATTCGCGGGATGGACGCGCACGCGCGCGAAGGCCTGGATCTGGCCCAGGCCCGAGTGCTTCCAGGTCTTGCCGGCGTCGATGGACTTGTAGAGCCCGTCGCCCTGCATGATGTTCCCGCGGAACTGGGTCTCGCCCATGCCGATCCACACCACGTCGGGATTCGACTCCGCGACCGCGCACGACCCGACCGATGAGGATTTGATCTGGCCGTCGGTTACCGGCTTCCAGTTGAGACCGCCGTCGGTGGTCTTCCAGAGCCCGCCGCCCACCGCTCCGAAGAAGTACTCCAGCGGCCGCTGCGCGGAGCCCGCGGCGCACAACGAGCGCCCGCCGCGATTGGGTCCGACCATGCGGTACTGGAGGGCGCTGAAGGCCGCGGCGTCGTAGGGCTGCGCGAAGGCCGGGGGCGCCATGGCGAGGCCCAGGGCCAGGAAGGTGGGGGAGAGGAATCCGCGTTGCATGGGGGTTTGACTCCTGAGAAGGGAACGGGGAAAGGAGTCTCGTCTGGGAAACCGCGAGGATCAAGACCGGCTGCGGGAATGAATATCGGGCTTGTGCGGATGCCGTGCCCGCGGCCTTACCAGCTCAGGTCGAACACGCAGGCTTCATCCCCCGCGCAGGTGCAAGAGGTCTCGCGCACGCGGATGGGGCCGGGCGCCTTCATGGTCTCGAGCGCGCCCTGGTAGTAGCCGGCGGCGCTCAGGCAGTAGACCGGCGAGTACTCGGTGTACTTGGTGAGACGCATCTGGCCCGCCCGCGGCCCCAGTTCCTTGTAGGTGGAGGCGCCGAAGTTCTGGAAACGATCGTGGAGCCGGGCCTGCTTCTCGAAGAAGCGATGCGGCTCGTCTGAGACGAAGCCCGCGTAGATGCCGGAGAGGTTCGAGGTCGCGGAGAATCGGCCGAGTTCGCGGAATACGTCGTCCGGGTTGCCTTTCGCGACCGTGGCGATGGCGCGATCCACCGCGATCAGGGAGGAGAGCGGAACCCAGGAGGTCGCCAGCACAGCGTGGGACACGAGCTTCGCCGCCTCGGCGGGCAGGTGGGCGGCGAGGGCGGTGGCGGGGTCGATGCCTCGCTTCGCGATCCAGTTGAGGTGGGCCTGGATCATGGTGCCCTTGACCTGGGCCGCCCCGGTCAGATGCTCGCGTTTGCTGGCCACTTTGCTGGTGCTCCTCCGTTTACTGTACTCCAACCTCGATGATTCGTTTTTTTGTATAGTCCCGCGACCCGCGACTCCGACCGCCAGCATGACCAGACTTCCCAGAATCCTGAGAGCCGTTCCTCTGCTTTCCGCCGGGCTCTTTCTCCACCTGGCCTGCGGTGCGGGCGGCCCCTCGCCTTCCTCGCCCTCCTCCGCTCCGCCCGCGGCCGCTCCGGCCCCCAAGCCCCTGAACGTCGTCGTGATCATGACCGACGATCAGGAGGCGGTGAGCGCCCGCGAGATGCCGAGAATGCAGTCGCTCATCGCCGCCCAGGGCGTCACCTTCCAGAACGCGATCTCCACCACCCCGCTGTGCAGCCCGTCGCGCGCGACCGTCCTGTCCGGGCGCTACGCACACAGCCATAACATCCTGAGCAATCAGCCGCCGCTCGGAGGCTATGGCAAGTATCGCGACAGCGGAATGGAAGGCGACTCCCTTCCGGTGTGGCTCAAGTCGGCCGGTTACCGCACCGCCTATCTCGGGAAGTACACGAATGGCTATGGGCCGGGCTGGGCCACTAAGCCTCCGGGCTGGGACGACTGGCTCGCCTTCACCGAGCCCCAAGCCTATGTGAACTTCACCTTCAACGAGGACGGGCGCGATCTCAAATCGCCCGGCGGCGAATACCAGACCGACTACCTGACCACCCGCGCCCTCGAGTACCTGCGCCGCACCGAGGACAAGGACGACCAGCCCTTCTTCCTGATGGTGGCTCCCTACGCGCCCCACAACGTCTCGAAATATGCGTCACGGCATGCCGGCATGTTCTCCTCGGCCGGCGCACCGCGGACGCCCGCCTTCGACGAGCCCGACGTGAACGACAAGCCGAGGCACATCAAGCGGATCAACCGATTCACCTCGGCCCAGGTCACCAACATCGACAACGAGTACCGGAACTCGCTGCGCGCCCTGCAGGCGGTGGACGAGATGATCGAGAAGCTCGTCCAGGCGCTCGAGGCGCAGGGGGAACTCGACAACACCGCCATCATCTTCTTCTCCGACAACGGCCTGTCCACCGGCGCCCACCGGTTCACCGACAAGACCGCGCCCTACGCCGAGTCGCTGGACATTCCGCTCTACATCCGGGTGCCCGGGGGGCCGAAAGGGATCACCATCCCTCACCTCGTGGCCAACCTCGACCTGCCCGCCACCATCGTCGACTGGGCCCGGATTCCGCCGCCGCCGGCGATCGAGGGCCGGTCCCTCACCCCGCTCTTCGCCGCGACCACGCCGCCGGTCAGCGCCTGGCGGCCCGATATCCTCGTCGAGTACTGGGACAACACCAATCCCGCGACCACGCTCATGCCGACCTACCAGGGCGTGCGGGTGGAGAACGGCGTCGAGTCCGCGCTGTATGTGCAGCACGACACGCGCGAGGAGGAGTACTACGACTTCAAGGCCGATCCGTATCAGATGGACAGCGCAGTCGGCAGCCATCCCGCCGAAGTCAACCGGCTGAATGCGCGGATGAAAACCCTGGCCGCGTGCCGCGGCTCGTCCTGCCGCTGAAGGGCCTTCCTGGCTACTTGAACTGGGCGATCCGCTTGTCGAGCGTGTTCGCCATGTCCGGGTTGAATCGGCGCACCGAATTCGTCTCCCCCGGGTCCGCCACGATGTCGTAGAGGACCGGGACCGAGTCGCGGAATCCCGGCCGCACGTACTTCCACCGGCCGGACCGGACCGCCGCGATCTCGCTGGTCATGAAGAAGTAGAACTCGCGTCCGCCTCCCATGCCCTTGCCCGGAATGGAGTCGACTTCCCCGGTCAGCAGCCGGGTGATGTCGACGCCGTCGTAGTCCCTCGGGGGCAGAGGCGCGCCGGCCAGGGCCGCGAAGGTGGGGAACAAGTCGAGGGTCGAGGCCGGATCCTTGATCAGCCGGCCCGCGGGGATCTTCCAGGGTTGCCAGGCGATGGCGGGGACTCGGATCCCGCCCTCGTTCACGTTGCCCTTCCCGTAGGTGAGCGGCCCCGGTGAGCCCGCCGCCACCGGCCCGTTGTCGCTCAGGAAGACGACGATGGCGTTGCGGTCGCGGCCCGTCTCCTGGAGCGTCTTCATCACCTCGCCTACCGACCAGTCGAGTTCCTGCACCGCGTCCCCGTAGGGCCCAAAGCCCGCGCTGCCCACAAAGGCGGGCGAGTTGATGTTCGGGGCGTGGGGAGCGTGGTGGGCGACATAGAGGAACAGCGCCTTGTCGAGAGGCGTCTTCTTGATGAACGCCGTGGCCTCGTCGGTGAGGCGCTTCGTGAGCAGGTCCATGCCGGGGAAGTCGTTGGTCACGAGTTCGCCCATGACGAAGTTGGTGCCCGGCGGCGAACTCAACATGCCGTAGAAGAAATCGAAGCCCAGGCGCAGGGGCATCTGGTTGACCTTCGCACCCAGGTGCCACTTGCCCACGATGCCGGTCGCGTAGCCCTGGTTCTTCAGGACCTGGGCGATCGTCACTTCGCCCGCGCGGAGGACGGTGTTGTTGTTCCAGGTGACCCCATTCCTCACCCCGTACCGCCCGGTGAGCAGGGCCGCGCGCGAGGGGGCGCAGACCGGAGAGGGGACGTACATCGCTTCGAAGCGGGAGCCGTCGGCGGCCAGCCGGTCGATGTTGGGTGTCTTCGCGAGGGGATGGCCGTAGACGCCGAGGTCTCCGTAGCCCATGTCGTCGGCGAGGATGACCACGATGTCCGGCGGCCCCGGCCGGGGCGGGGGCAAAGCCGGCGCGGAGACCGTCCCACTCGCGGCGGAGCCCGCGGGAGTGGGGGAGGCCGGCCCCCCCCGCAGGAGGCGAGCGCCATCACGGCGAGCACACCTGCGGCCCACCGCCCATCGACACGAGTGCGACAACGAGAAGACATTCCGGCCACAATATCAAGTTATTTGAATTCTCGCGGCCCCTTGCGGGACCTGTCGTTAGAATCCTCGTGCGATGACTGAAGACGACGCCCCCAAGAGCTCCTTCGAACTGGCCATGGCCCGCCTGAAAAAGAAGGACGCGGAGAGCGGGGAGAGCATTCGCGAGCTTTCCGCCGCCCAGAAAGAGGAGATCGCGGAGATCCGCCGGGTCTACGACGCGAAGCTCGCGGAAGTCGACATCATGAAGAAGCCCAAGCTCCCGCCCGGGCTTCCCGAGGAACTGCGCGAGCAGGTCGATCTCCTGAACGAGCAGTACATGCGCGAGCGGGACATCCTTGCCGCCGAACGCGACGCGAAGATCGAGGCCGTTCGCAGCCGCACTCCCGAGGCCTAGGAAGCGGCCTTCGACCGCTCGATGGTCCGATGAGTTTCCTTCGCCGGGTTGCACCCCCGGCTCTTCTCAGCGTCGGCTCGATCCTCTTCGTTCTGCTCGTCGCCGAAGCGGCGGCCCGGGCCGCCTCGGTCAGCGTGGGCACGGTTCAGATCAACCGGGCGGTGGTGCGCGCGAGCGCCGACCCGAAACTCGGCTTCGAACTCCGGCCGAACTCGTTCGTGGCCGCCGAAGTGGACTATCGGATCAACGGCGACGGCTTCCGCGGTCCGGCCCTTCGGCCGAAGGCGCCCGGGGTGAAGCGGATCGCGGTCTTCGGCGACTCCATTGCCTTTGGCTACTGGGTCGCGGAGGGCGACGCCTTTCCCGCCCAGCTCGGGACGGTCCTGGGGCCGCGGGTCGAGACCCTGAATCTCGGCGTGCCGGGCTATAACCTCGATCAGGAGGTCGAGAATCTCCGGAAGCGCGTCGACTCCCTTCGCCCCGACGTGGCGATCTTCGGCTTCTGCCTCAACGACCTCGAGGGCCTGCTCAGCTTCGAATACGGCCTCACCCAGGCCCGGCGGGAAGCGCGGAGCGGCCCGCGGCGCGCGCTCGAATCCCTCCTGTCCTTCTCCCGGTTCGCGGCGTGGATCGAATACCGGCTGACCGAGCGCGATGCGCGCGCGAGCTTCGCCCGGGCGCGCAACCCGTTCGGCGGGGAGCTCTATGAAGCGACTCCCGAGACCCTCGACGCTCACCTGGATGCGAGCTTCTCGGCACTCGCGGGAGTGGTGAAACCCCGCGGCATCACCGCGGCGATCGCGATCTTTCCGATCCTCGGCAACAAGTTCGAGAACTACCCCTATCTGGACCTGCATGCCCGGATCGCGCGCGCGGCCGGGCGGGCGGGCGTCCTCTCCGTCGATCTCCTGCCCTGCTTCTCGTCGTACGCGTTTCGCGAGGTGCGGGTCGACGTGGTTCACCCCAATCCCCTGGGCCACCGGATCGCCGCCCACGCCGCGGCGGATGGGCTCTTCGCCGCCCTGCTTCCCGGAGAGACGAGGCCCGGAGCACTCGACCGGCTCTGTTCGAGCTATCGGGCCGGGGAGTTCGCCGCGGTCAAGGGGTACTAGCGACCTTCATTACGATCAGGGTCATGTCGTCGTGCTGCTTGGCCCCCGCCGCGAAGGCGTCCGCCTCGGTCATGATCCGGGCGACGAGGTCGTGGGCCGCGAGGTCGCGTCCCCCGCGCAGGACGGCGAGCAGCCGGTCTTCCCCCCACTCCTCGTCCCGCGGGTTCATGCACTCCGAGATGCCGTCGGTGAAGCCGAGGAGCACGTCTCCCGCGCGGACGTCGATGGTTCCCTCGGTGAAGAAGGCGAAGTCCATCATGCCGATGACCGGACCGCCGGTTTCCAGGCGCTCGAGCTGCCCATCCTGGCGTAGCAGCATGGGAGCGTTATGGCCGGCGTTCACGTACGCGAGGACGCCGTCGCGGTATTCGCCGTAGAAGAAGGTGGCGTAACGGTTCGCGGGCGACGACTCGAAGACCAGCTTGTTGATGTTGGTCATCAGTTTGGCGAGGTCGCGGCTGCCCACCAGCGCCTGCCCGCGAAGTGCCGCCTGCAGGCCGGCCATGAGGAGGGCGGCGGGAATGCCCTTGCCCGCGATGTCGCCAATGGCGAGGCCGATCGCGCGCTCGCCTTCGAGCGGTATGAAATCGTAGTAGTCGCCGCCGATCCCCGCGGCGGGCCGGCAATGGCCTCCGAGGTCGAGGCCCTTGATCACCGGCGGCGTCTGGGGCAGGAGGGTGAACTGGACCTCGCGGGCGATCTCGATCTCACGCGTCATACGCTCCCGCTTGGCCACCTCGCCCGCCACCTGCTCCACGAGCCGCGTGTTGTCGAGGGCGAGGGCGGTCTGATGGGCGACGGACTGGAGGAGATGGAGGTCGGAGGGCGAGTAGGCCGCCTCGGAGGACTTCGGGCCGAGGCTCAGAAAACCCTCGACTGCGTTCTTGGTGCGCAGGGGGATGAGGACCTCCGACTGGAGGTCGCGCAGCTTTGCCGCGTCCGCCTCGGGGATCTTCTCGCGCACGATCCACGAGTGTTTGTCGTCGAGGTAGATGGTCTGAGGCTTCTCCAGCACGGAGATGCAGCAGGTGAGGACACCGGCATTCCCGAATTCGAGGTCCAGGGCGTCGCCGCCGTAGCCGGTCGCGAACGCGGGCATGAAGCCCGTCTCGCCGCGGACGAAGGCCGCGACCTTGGGGATGTGCAGGGCCTCTCCGATCTTTCGCGAGACGGTTTCGAGGAGGTCGCGACGGCCGGTGATCGACCTTACCTGCTCGCCGAGGTCGGCGAGGATGCGCTCGGCGTCCACCGCTTCCCGGAAGAATCGCCGGTCGATCCAGGCGCGGAACCGGTCCGCCCCGCGCCTCACGAAGACCATGAGGAGAACGCCGAAGGCCATCCATTGGAGCCGGTCGACCCGCCGCTTGGCCGGGTCGGAGAAGATCTCCAGCAGTCCGAAGAGCACGGCGATGCCGATCGCCATCTGGATGAAACGCAACGCGCGATGGGCGAGCGCGTACTGAAGGCTCTGCCGGATGGCCATGCCCACGCCCATGGCCTTGTGCACGATGACCACGTAGGCGAGGACCGCGGGGAAGATCATCATCACCAGGATGGTCGGCACGATCACCGAGTCCGAGGCCCGCGCCCCGAACGGCGTCCCGGTGACGAGGGCCAGGGTCGCGAGAGCCAGGGCGGGCGCCATGGCCACTCCGGCCCCGATGAAGAGGATGCGGACCCGTCTCACCGAATCGGGGTTCCTGCCCGTCCCGGACTTGAATCCGAGCACGGTGAAGAAGAGCCCCATGGCCATGTACCTGAGGATCAGTGCGGTTTGCCCAAGTTGAGAGGCGAGGCCTCGGAACCACGTCCCCAGGGAGAGGTCTGCGATGACGAGATTCGTCCCGGCCTGGATCACGCTGACCGCGAAGAGGGGGATCAGCAGCAGCCACTTGAGCCACGGTCTGCGCGTGTCCAGGGGCAGCGGTTCGGGGAAGACGACGGCGAAGGAGAGCATCGCGAGCGGCCAGGAGGTGGAGAAGAAGGTGAACCAGACCGCGGCGGCGGCGCCCCATACGGGGCCCAGGCGTTCCAGGTCGGCGGTCGAAGCGCCGGCCATGCTCGAGAAGGCCAGCATCATGTAGAGGAGGAGCCACGCCGCCGCGTCCTCGAGTTTTCTCCAGACCACCGAGAAACCCACGGCCAGGAAGAAAACGGGCAGAACGATCTCCATGAGCACCACGGCCAGGGTGCCGTTCGCTCCGGAAGCGGAAGGAGGGAGGAGGGGGTCGAGAACGGCGCTGAGAGCGAGATAGGCCCTGGCCCCGTGGTAGGCGAGCGACGCCAGCAGGGTCGCAAAGAGGGCGGCGCGTCTCCAGTCGAGCTTCATGGGTTCAGGTTTTACAGGCTTTGGGGGTCGGCGATGGAACACTTGACAATGATTCAACGTTTCTAGAATAATAGAATCATGGAAATAAGAGAAGCGGTCCAACGACTCGGGGCCCTGGCTCACGAAACCCGGCTGTCGGTCTTTCGTCTGCTCGTGCGCCGGGGGCCTCTCGGGCTTCCGGCCGGAGAGATCGCCACCCGCATGGGGATCTCGCCGCCCAACGCCTCGTTTCACCTGGCCGAACTCGCTCGAGTCGGCCTCGTGACCGCGAAGCGGGACGGCCGGAGCGTCATCTATTCCGTGGATTTCGCCGCGAGCCTCGGCCTCGTGGACTACCTCAAGGAAAACTGCTGCGCCGAGGAAGTGGTGCCCGTCGTCCCTCTGAACTCAATCACCAGGAGAAAAAAGTAATGGAAACCCTCGATCCCCAGAACAAGGAAACCGTGGTCAGCAGCGTGCGCGGGAAGTACGCGGCCATCGCCCTCGAAGGAGGTTCGTGCTGCGGCCCGAGCGGATGCGGCTCGCCCTCGGAAGAAGCCGTGACCCTCGATCTCGGCTATTCGAAGAAGCAGCTCAGCGCCGTGCCCGAAGGGGCGAATCTCGGCCTCGGCTGCGGAGCGCCCATCGATCACCTCGCCCTGAAGGCGGGGGAGACCGTGGTCGACCTCGGCTCCGGCGCGGGGATCGACGTGTTCCTCGCCGCCGACGCGGTCGGACCGACGGGCAAGGTCATCGGGGTGGACATGACCCCCGAGATGCTGGCCCGCGCCCGCCGCAACGCCGCCAAGCACGGGGTGACGAACGCCGAGTTCCGGGAAGGCCGGCTCGAGGAACTGCCCGTGGAGAGCGGCACGGTGGACGCCATCACCAGCAACTGCGTGATCAACCTCGTGCCCGACAAGGCCGTGGTCTTCAAGGAGATCGCGCGCATCCTCAAGCCCGGCGGCCGCCTCGTGATCTCGGACATCGTGCTCGACAAGAAGCTCCCGCCCGAGATCGAGCAGGACGTCTATGCCTACGTCGGCTGCATCTCGGGCGCGGCCATGCGGGATTCGTACCTGGGCATGCTCAAGGCCGCGGGCCTCGGAGAGATCGAGATTCTGAAGGACATCGACTACGGGGCGTTGGTCATAGATCACGCGCGGCCCGAGGCCGAGCGGCTCGCCGCCAAGGCGGGGGTCAGCGTGGATTCCCTCCGCGGCACCGTTCGCTCGCTGACCTACCGCGCGCGCAAGGCCCCCGAAGCGCCTAAAGCCGCATGCTGCGGCCCGACCTGCTGCTCATAAGGGAGGCCGTGCGAAAATCCGCCGGGTGAGCAACCCTCGCCCGGCGGAGCTTTCGGAGATGGACGCGAAGCACGCTTCGCTTCACTGGCTGATCGCGGCCGTCTTCCTGCAGATGCTCCCGGCGACCCTGCTCGCCCCCGCTATCCGGCCCCTCTTCGCCGAGCTTCACGCGGGCGCCGAGGGTCCGATGCACGCGTTCATGTCCCTCAACATGCTGGGCGCGATCCTCACCACCCCGCTCATCGCGCGCCTGGTCTCGTCCGGCAACGCGAGCCGCTCGGCTCGCTGGCTGATGGCGCTCGCGGGCCTCGATGCCGTGCTGCTGGTCGCGGTCTCGCTGCCCCTGTCCACCTCGCTCGTTCTCCTCCTGCGGACCCTCGAAGGCGCCGCCCACCTTGGCGCAGCCACGCTCCTCCTCGCGCGCGCCGCCGCCTACAAGCCGCTGGTCGGGGCGGGCCGGGCCATGGGCATGGCCGGGGGCGCGGTGATGCTCGCCATCGCGTTCGGATCCGGCCTCGGCGGCATCCTGGTGGGCGAGAGCCCGAGGCTGCCCTTCCTGGTCGGGGCCTCGCTCTCGGCCCTCGTGGCCCTCGCCGCGCCCTTCCTCTATTCGTCGACCCTCCCCATCGAGCCCAAGGGCGCCGCGACGCCTCGCCGGCTCTCCCTGCGGGACGGAGACGTCATGGGGCCGCTCTCCGCGGCCTTCATCGAGCGATTCACCATCGGCCTCATCATCGTGACCTTCGCTCTTTTCGCCACGAAGACCCACGGCCTGTCCGATCGCAGCATTGGCCTCCTCTACTCGATGCTGATGCTCCCCTTCGCTCTCCTGATGTACCCGGCGAGCCGCCTGGGAGACCGGGTGCCGCGAGCGGGGCTTCTGGCCCTTGGAGCGCTGCTCTACGGGGCGGCGATCGCATCGCTCGCCATCGCACCGAAAGCCCTCCTCCCGGTTTCGATGATGGCGGCCGGCATCGCATCCTCTTTCATGTACGGCACCGTGCTCTGCTACGCGGCGACCCTCGTGCCGTCCGAATCACGGGGCCGCATGATGGCGCTCGTGAACACCGCGGGTGCTACGGGCATGCTGCTCGGGCCGATGTGCGGGGGCCTCATGGTGGCACTCGGCCGGAGTCAGGCGGACCCCCTGCAGGCCTACCGGAACGTCTTCTACCTGGCCGGCGCGGTGTGCGTGGTGTGGGTCCTGGTCCAGGGGCCGTGGCTCCTCAGGCGTCTTGAAACCGAACGGGGAGAGCATGCCCTCGCCGCCCAGGCGTCCCGCTAGCCCTTACGCGCCCCTGCCGAAGACGGCGCGGGTGGCGCCTCCGCCAGGGCCACGGGGCCCGAAGATCCTCTTCGCCCTCGCCGCTCTGCTCCTCGGCGTGCCCCTCGCGGTGATCGCGATCGCTTCGTCGATGGCGCTTCCCGTGGACACCGAGGGCGCCCCGAACACCGCGGGCCCGAGCGGGCCCGGCGGTCTCGCGAGCCGCTGGCCGGACATGCCCCAGCGCCCCGACAACTCGATCACCGACCCGAGGTTCGCGCGCCGCGCCGCGCTCGGCCGTATGCTTTTCTACGACCCTATCCTTTCCGCGAAGAACGACATCTCCTGCGCGACCTGCCACCACCCCGACCTCGGCTATTCCGACGGCCGCGGCAAGTCGATGGGCCAGGGGGGCAAAGGCCTCGGGCCGGAGCGGACGGGCGGGCAGGTGATCCGCCGCGGCGCCCCTTCCATCTGGAACGCCGCATTCAACCAGACGCAGTTCTGGGATGGCCGGGCGAAGGATCTCGAGGATCAGGCGAAAAATCCCATCACCGCGCCCGAGGAGATGGGGGAGACCGATGCGAACCTTTCGAGCGAGATGGCGACCCTCCCCGAGTATCAGTCGCTCTTCGATCAGGCGTTCGGCGGACACATGGGTTCGTCGATCAACCTGGCCAACGTCACCAGGGCGATCGCGGCCTTCGAGCGCACCCAGCTCACCTCGCGCTCCCCGTTCGACCGGTACGTGGCGGGCGACCACAGCGCGCTCACCCTGTCGCAGCGCCGCGGCTTCGACGTCTTCCGGTCCGGGCAGGCGCGCTGCTTCGAGTGCCACTCTCTCCCCACGTTCTCGAGCCCCAACTTCAAGGTCATCGGGGTGCCGAAGCTCGACGATGAGGCGGAGGACCGCGGCCGTGGAGACATCGGGGGAAGCGGTCTCAAGGGCGCCTTCAAGGTGCCCACGCTCCGCAACGTCGCCCTCACCGCGCCCTACATGCACAACGGGCGCTTCCAGACCCTCGACGAAGTCCTCGACTTCTACTCGAAAGGCGGCGGCCCCGGCCTGGGTGTTCCCACCCCGAATCTCGACGACAAGATCCGGCCCATCAACCTCACCTACCAGCAGCGCCTCGATCTCATCGCCTTCATGAACGCGCTCACCGACGAGAGCGCCCTTGCCGACCCCCCGCGCCGCGTGCCCTCCACCCTGCCCGTGGTGGGGCGGCTCAGGAATCCCGCGCGGGCGGAGGCGGCCCGCCTGAACGCCGGACTGGGCCGGAAGATCGCGCGGAGCGCGGGCGAGTTCGTGGTGAACCCCGGCGAGTCGATCCAGGACGCGATCGACCGGGCCGCGCCCGGGTCGACCATCCGCGTGCAGCCCGGCGAGTACTACGAGTCGATCACCATCGATGTCGACAGGATCACCCTCATGGGCGGCGACGGGACGCCCGCGTCCCGGCCCGCCCTTGACGGCCATGGCGTCCATTCGGACGCGGTGATCGTCTCCGGACACGACTTCACCATGTCGAATTTCGAAGTGCGGCACTTCGTGGGCAACGGCGTGGTCGCGCAGGAGACCACCAACTTCACCCTCAAGGACAGCAAGCTCGAGGACACGGGCTTGTACGGCGTCTACCCGGTCCGCTCGTCCTTCGTGAAGGTGCAGCGGGTCGAGGTGATCGGCGCGCGCGATGCCGGCATCTACGTCGGCCAGTCGAAAGGCATCGTGGTCGAGGACTGCGTGGCCCACGGCAACGTGACCGGGATCGAGATCGAGAACTCGGTGGACGCGCGAGTGGAGCGGAACCGGGTCTACGACAACGCGGGCGGGATCCTGGTCTTCGCGCTTCCCGGCAATCCTTCCAAGGAGGCGAAGCGCACGCGCGTCGCGCGCAACAAGATCACGGGCAACAACCACGAGAACTTCGCGGATCCCGGGTCGATCGTCTCGAAAGTTCCCTCCGGCGGCGGCGTCTTCATCCTCGCCGCCGACGACACCGAGGTCACGGAGAACGAGATCTCGGACAACCATTCGTTCGGGGTCGCCGTCCTCGGCCTCGAGAGCCTTTTCCCCGGCCGCGGCCCGTTCGACGTGGGCGCCTTCCCCGATCGCACCCGCGTTCACGCGAACCGCTATGCGGGAAATGGGAGCAAGCCGGACAAAGCCATCCTCGCGGCCGGGCTCAAGGGCGCCGATCTCCTCTGGGACGCCACCGGGCCGACCAACGTATGGAACGAACCCGGAGCCACCACCGCGGTCCCGGTCCTTGACGAACGCTGGCCCGCGTTCATGCGCCGGGTGATGTTCCAGTTCCTCCTTCGGGCGAAGAAGTCGTAGTGGGAGACGAGGTCCGCGAACTTCTCAACGTCTACGACGAAGCGGGCGCCGTGGTCGGTTCGATGGAACGGGGAGAGGCCAAGGCGAAGGGCTTCGCCGCGGGCGCGGTCCAGCTGCTTCTCGTCAACTCCGAGGGCCGCGTCCTTCTGCAGCGCCGCCGGGACGACAAGGAGAACGGCGGACTGTGGGACAAGAGCGTCGGCGGCCACGTCCAGGCGGGAGAGACCTTCGATGCCGCACTGATCCGCGAGGCCAATGAAGAGCTCTTCGGCCGGGCCGACGCCGACCGGGTGGTCCTGGTGGGCGACCTTCATGCCGACGCCCTCGATCCGCGGCCGGTCCGGGTGAGACGGGTCCGGATGGAACTCGGCCTGCGCGACATAAGGTACGCGGCCTCGAAAGATCGCGCGGTCATCAACGTCACGTATCACGCCGCGATGTACCTCGGCCGGACCAGTCTGGCCCTCGCCGATTTCAGCCATCAGGAAGAGGAACTGGCGGGGCTCGAGTACTTCGAGCCCGCTCAGATCGACCGCATGCTCGTGACCGGCGAACTCGCGCCCAACATGGCCTTCCTCTGGTTCGCGCTAGGAGGCCTGGCGACGCGTCTCGTTTAGACGAGGCCGGCGACGAACAGGCACAGGCAGGCCACTCCAACCAGGACTTCCTGGATCCCGAGGACCTGGGCGCGGATCGGGGCGCATCCGGGCGCGAGGCCGTGGACGGCCCGGATGAGCAGGAGGAGGAACGCTAAGGCGGCGACGGGCGCGAGCCAGGCCGCGCTCACCGCGACGAGGGCCATGAGCAGCGCCCCCGCATGAGCCACCATCACCGGTCGCGCGAAGGTCGCGCGGGTCTGTCCGTCGACTCCCCGGTCGACGCGGACGCGGGCGCGCACATAGAGGATGGCGGTGGCGGCCCGCAGCGCGCCGAGGGCCCATGCGAGCCAGGCGGTGGCGGGCAGGCCGCCTCCCGCGAGGATGATCGCGGTCGCGGATGCGCCGAGCCCCAGGGCCCCCGCGATCTCGGGCAGAGCCTCGCGGCCCCGACCCTGAAGGTCGTGCCACAGGGCCACCAGGGCGAGCGGCGCGGCCGCGGCGAGAGGCGTGAGGATCGACGCCCCGCCGAGCCAGAAAGCGAAGATGAAGGACGCCGCCGCGATCGTGGCGTAGGCGGCGAAGAACCGCTCGGCCAGGCGGGTGCGCGGGTAGCGGGCCCCCCGGCGTCGATCGAGGGCGACGAGCTTGAACGGGTGCCTGGCGAGGAAGGCCGCCACCGCGCTGGCCGCCAGACACGAGCCCGCGAAGGAGGGGGCGATCACGAGGCCGAGGATCAGAGGCTCGACCAGGAAACTCCAGCCGCCGTGCTCGACGGGAAGAGCGACGGACTTCCACGACGGAGCAGGAGTCACCGTGAGCATGAGCAGATTCTGCCCGAACCCCGTCTCTCTCCACATGATCCCGGTCATCCATGCCCCGGGTCGCCCCGGGGCATGGGTCCGTGGCCGAAGGCCCTCGCGGGCCGAACCGCTATTCCGCGCTGGGCTTCCGGGGACGCAGAGTCAGGACGAAGGCGACGAGCGCCACCGCTCCGAGCGCGAACAGGATGTCGCCCGGCGCCCGCAGCCAACGCAGGGTCTGCATGAGCGGAGTATCGAGGAACTCGCTGCTGCGCGCGAACCAGTAGCCCTTCTCCACGCTCGCCCAGGTCTGGAGCAGGCCCACGGGGAGGAGGCTCAGGAAGCACATGGCGGCAAGGCCCAGATTCATGGCCCAGAACGAGAAGGCCATCCACCGGTCGTTCCACACCGCGGCCGGCGCCATGGCGCGGAGGCAGGTCAGCATGAGGCCGATGCCGAGCATGCCGTAAACCCCGAAGAGAGCGGCGTGGCCGTGGACGGGTGTCGTGTTCAGACCCTGCATGAAGTACAGCGCGATCGGGGGGTTGATCATGAAACCGAAGAGGCCGGCGCCCACCATGTTCCAGAACGCGGTGGCCACGAAGTAGTTGATCGGCCAGCGATACTGCCTCGTCCAGATGGTTGACCGGCCGCGACGGAGATCGTCGATGGCCGAGTACGCGACCATTACGAGCGGCACCACTTCGAGCGCGCTGAACACCGAGCCCCACGCGAGGGCCACCATGGGCGTCCCGGAGAAGTACAGGTGATGGCAGGTGCCGATGATGCCGCCGGCCAGGTAGATGGTGGCGGAGAGGATGGCGGACTTCGCGGCGAGACGGGGCTGGATCAACTGCAGGCGCGCGAAGAAGAAGGCGATGACCGTGGTGGCGAAGACCTCGAAGAAGCCTTCGACCCAGAGATGGACCACCCACCAGCGCCAGTACTCGACGATGGAGAGATGAGTGTGCTGTCCCCAGCTGAGGCCCGCGCCGTAGAACAAGCCGATGGCCGCGCTCGAGAGCACGAAGAGCCAGAGCAGGGGCCGCTGTTCGTTGTCCTGCTTGAGGGCCGAGGCCACCGAGCGAACGACCAGGGTCAGCCAGATGAGAAGGCCGGCGAAGAGGGCGGCCTGGAAGACGCGGCCGAGTTCCACGTACTCGTAGCCCTGGTGGCCGAAGTAGAAGGACTGGGTATCGGTCAGCTTGTTCTGAATGCTCATCCACTCGCCGGCAAGCGATCCCACCACGATCAGCAGCAGCGCGCCGAAGAGCACGTTCACGCCGAGGCGCTGGAACTTCGGCTCCTTGCCCGACACCAGCGGCCCGATGTACAGGCCGGCGGCGAGCCACGCGGTCGCGATCCAGAAGATGCCGAGCTGCACGTGCCAGGTCCGGGCGACCGCATAGGGGAGGATCTTCGCGAGGTCGATGCCGTAGAACCCGCCGCCTTCCACGCCGTAGTGCGCAGTGACCACGCCCACGCAGATCTGGACCAGGATGAGGGCGGCCACGATCCAGAAGTACTTCAGGGTCGCGAGCTGCGACGGGGTCGAATGCCAGCCGCCGAGGGGATCCTTGTCCGGGGCGACTTCGATGGGCTCGGCGGGCTGGGCGGCACGCCACCAGATCATGGCGCTGATACCCGCGAGCAGCATGATGATGCTGACCCCGGTCCACAGGACGCTGTCGCCGGTGGGGCGGTTGCCCACCAGGGGTTCATGCGGCCAGTTGTTGGTGTAGGAGATCTCCTGGCCGGGCCGCGACGTGGCCGCGGACCACGACGTCCAGAAGAAGAACGCGGCCATGTCGCGCATCCTCTCCTCGCTGCGGACGGAGCCCGGGGGAATGGCGTAGCGCGGGTTGCCCTTGATGAAGACCTCAGAGAAGCGCGCGACCGAGTGCTCGAAGGCCCGGGCCCGCATCGGATCGATGGTGATGACGCGGGTCGCGGGATCCCAGGTGTTCGTGCGCATGGCCTTCTCGAGGCGTCCGCGCAACCGGGCCTGGTCTTCGAAGGCAAGTTCGGCGTACGCCTTGCCCGAAAAGTCGGCCTTCGCCCATTCGTCGAGCATGAAGGTCGCTTCGCCGTGCAGCCAGTCGGCGGTCCAGTCGGGGGCGAGATAACTCCCGTGGCCCCACACCGAGCCCACCTGCATGCCGCCCATGGACTGCCAGACGTTCTGGCCCCGGCCGATCGCGCCCTCGGGCACGACCACGGCGCCGTCCGCGGTGACCACCCGGTCCGGTATCGGCGGCATTTCCTGGTAGATGCGCGACCCGATCCATCCAAGCACCCCGAACGAGAACACCATCACGGCCCCGAGTGCGATCCAGAATCTCTTCATGCTCTTGGCTCCTTTGCCTTGTTTGTGGGCGCAAGCCTGACGCTACCACCGCAAAGAATGCATGATTGGTGTCATGTGCGAGTTTTTTGCGCTGGATCGAACAGCGTAAGTACCCGCCAAACCACTAATTTCCAGCGGCGGGAGCCCACAGCGGATACGCGTTGATGGCGGTTCCCTCCCACCAGCGTTTCTCGGGGCCGAGGCGGAAGATCGAGAAGTGGAGGTGGGGAGCGGCAGGCGACGCGTTTCCGGTCGAGCCCACGTAGCCGATGACGTCGCCCTTCTTCAGGGTCCTGCCCGCGGCGAGGTCCGGCGCGTAGCGGTCGAGATGCGCGTAGTAGTAGCAGTACTCACCCTGCGGATCGAACTGATAGACGGTGAGGCCGCCCAGCTTGCTGACGAAGAGTTTCTCCACGCGCCCCTCCCCCGCGGCGAGCACCGGCGTGCCGCGTGCCGCCATGATGTCGATGGCCTGATGCAACCTCCCGCCGCGGTTATCGATGAAGGTGTTGCGCAGGGACTTGGGCTCGATCCCCTGCACGGGAATCCGGAGTTCCCGCATTCGCAGCCGATCGAGGTCCGTCTGGAGAAGCGGCAGGTCCAGGACTTTGACCTCGGCTGGGGGCGCGGGCGAGATCACGGTCTCGAATGGAAGCGGGCTCGTCGCCGCCGCGGTGGGAGAAGGCAACGGCGGTGAGACCGCGATCAGTTCCGATGGCGCCTCCGGCGTGGGCATCTCCGGCGTCGCAAACGCTGCCGGGGACGGCGAAGGAGCGATGCTCGTGGCAGCCGGCGAGGTATGGGCGGCATCCAGTCGGACATCCGGCCACCACAGTCGGGTGAGGATCAGGTAGGTCGCGAGGGTCCCGGTGAGGAAGCCGAGGACGAAGACAGAGAGCTTCATTGCCCCTGGAACAAGCAAGAGTGGTGCCCCTCGGGCAGGGACGGGGAAACCTTCGGATAGTGCTCAAGCCGTTCGGGTTATCGCTTCCGGGCGAGGGTTTCTCGCCGGACGGTTTCGTGGCGCGGCGGACGTTTCTGCAAACTGCCCGGTCCGGGCGCGGCGGTACAATCGGACCGGAGGCCGATCATGCGCTCATCTTTCTGCCTGTTGGCGGCGGGACTCCTCGCCGCCCCGTATGCCATGGCCGAGGACGGCCCGCCGCGCCTGATGTCGGCGGCGCTCGAGTCGGCGCCCTGGAATGCGCTCTCGGG
>Ga0138256_10001701_pt1 | contig 23716 bp, 19 predicted proteins | sample KNB2016incub_MG_FD_105486 | JGI IMG/M metagenome (GOLD analysis project Ga0138256, IMG submission 105486) | Active sludge microbial communities from wastewater in Klosterneuburg, Austria - KNB2014incub_MG | ecosystem: Engineered > WWTP > Activated sludge > Unclassified | place: Austria... | reverse complement strand
TGAGCAGATGGGTATCCAGCAACCACTTCAACCCGTACCGCCGAACAGCTGCTCGATCTCGGTGTCGCCCATCCGGTCGAAGTCGTCGGGCACGGTAATCTGCCCGCCAGGAACCCAAGGCGCTTCATCTTTCTGGCGTCGGGCGCGTTCAACGGCATCACTTTGGCCATTGGTCTGCCCGCCTTGGCAATAGTGAAAGGCTTGCCCTTTCTCAGACGTCGCCGGTTACACGCGGTACCGGCTTGCGATGCCAATCGGGTGGCAAGTGCGCAACCAGCACCGGGACTCGGTACATGAGCATCACCGTGAAAATGCCGGTCAGCACGAAGAGCGCAAACTGCAGCGATTCGGGTAACCCGACTTCGTGGAACAATAAGCCCGCACCTGTCAGGACAGTGGCGTAAAGCACATAGACGATAAAGGCGCCACGCACGCCGAGTCCCGCGTCAACCAGCAGGTGATGGAAGTGCTCGCGATCCGCCGTGAACGGCGACTGCCTGCGCGAGACGCGCCGGATGATCGTCCACAGCAACTCGAACACGGGTAGCGCAACGAGCCACAGTACCGACACGGGCGCCAAGATCCCCGTCTGGCCTTGGGTCAGCCGCATGCAGAGCAATGCGAGGATGAACCCGATCAGGGTGCTGCCCGCATCGCCCATGAAGCAACGTACCCCACGGTTCCTGCGAATCGGCAGATTGAAGAGCAGGAACGCCCCAACCGCTCCCGCAAGGGTAAGGCTCACCTGCAAAGTGAACGGCAGCCCGCCGCCAAAGGCCAGCACCGAGATACCCGAGAGCGCGACCAGCGAAACGGCCCCTGCGAGGCCGTCCATGCCGTCGAGCATGTTGAAGGCGTTGATCGCCCCGACCACGAAGAAAAGGATCACCACGAAGGCTGCCAGCCCGTGGAACTCGATGTCGCCAAAACCCAACGGGTTGCCAAGTCCGAAACCGGTTCCAGCAAAGAGCTGAGTCACGACCATCAGGGTCGCAGCCGCCTGGGCCGGCAGACGTAGCCAGGGCGACAGTTCAAACCGATCGTCCAGCAGACCGGTGACCACGAGCAATGCGCAGGCGGCGATGAACGTCTCGGACCTCGGGGGGTCGCCCGGGACGAGTCCAAGGCCCACCGACAGCCCCAGGAACATGGCGATTCCGCCGACAATGGGAATCTCGCCGTGGTGGGTCTTGCGTCCGCCCGGCTTGTCCACCAGATCGACGGCCACGGCAATCGGTCGCAGACCGACGATGGCCAAGAGGCAAACGAGAAAGCTCGCCGCCACCCCAAAAAAAACTGATGTCAAACTCCACCTGCACTTTGCGCCAAAACGGCATACAAGCCGCCGGTCCTGAGCCCCGAGTCCAAACTGGCCGGAAATTGCCGACCGGCGGCAAATTGTACTGCATTCCCGGGCAGTTGCGAAAAGCTGTCTGTCTCGAGGGACAGGGAAAGGACGACTTTGCCTCGGAAGTTTACCGGGGCATCAGTAAGGACGAGCCAGCAATTCAAAGCATCACTGCCTACCCGCCAAAGCGGCGCGTGCTGCAGGACACGAGACGCGGCGCAGTAAACTCAGGACAAGCGCGAGTTGCGACGGGGCCACCTCGCGGATTCAATCGTGGCATCGAACCTCGTGGTCGCCAGGGGAAAGCGGACCGACCCACCCCTCCTCCGGCCCTGCATCGCTGCCGAAATGTGCATCGCCTGGCCAAACCGTTGTCGCAGTGTCGTCACACGGCGGCACCACGTACGCGATCGAGTTTGCCGGCACGCTTACCAATACGACGCGATGGTCGGCGCGCCGCTCGAACCGGACCCGAATGGGCCCCCTGACTGACGGGAACCTGAGTTCCGCCCAGTCAAGTGACCCCGGCTGTGGTTTGACCAAAAACCTTGCAAAACCCGGATCGATGGGACGCACCCCCATCAACCAGCGGGGGATGATATTGGCGGGTGCCGCGCCCCACGCGTGATTCCAGTCTTCATTCGGCTTGAAAACGGGATCCCAAGCCTCATGAGCGATCGTCGCACCGAGATCATAGATCATGTGCGCCCAGCTTCTCGGCCCACGCGAAGTCAGCAAGGACAGCGCGTATTCACTCTCCCGGTTGGCGTAGAGCCCCTCTAGGAGATACTGCGCACCGTAAACGCTGGTGACCATGCCGCGGGACTTCGCGAAATTCACGACCCGGCTTCGGTAGCCTTCTGGAACGATCCCGAATGCAAGTGCAATCATGTTTGCATGTAGTGAGGAGTGCGTACTCCCCTCGCCGTCGACGAACACGCCCAAGAGGGGATCGAACATCCGATCCACAATGGCGCGCCGGACGCTATCGGCTCGTTGGCGGTACTTAGACTCGTCGCTTTCATTGCCCAGGACTGCGGCCACCTTGGACATGATCTCCAGTGATCGCAAATGGAAGAGATTCACGACAGTGTTGTACTGAACCCCCATGTCGTAACTGTCCCGCTCGCCCGCCGGCCAATCGACAATATCCTCTGGCCCCAGAGTCACACCCAATGCCGACATGAATTCCGGCGTAACCAGACCAGTTCGGGTACTGATCAGCCCGTCTTCCCGCGCCAGAGGAAGCAGCAGGAAGCGCACAAGCTCGTCGTAGTGCGCGGCCAGGTAGGCATCGTCTGCGGTGTACTCGTAATCCCTCCACGCAAGAACATGGTTGTGAAGAAACCACTCCGTCGGCCAGGTGGGGTTCTTCAGCAGATAGGCATTGGTGTAACGTGCTAGCGAGTATTCGGCATCAACGCTGTAATGCCCAAGCTGATTGATGTACGCATCGGCCTCGTAGGGAAGTCGCTCCCTGTTTCCATCCACATAGAGACCGAATGCACTCGTTGCCTTCATTGTGTAGCGGGACATTTCCCAGACGTCATTGAGCACAGGGTCGGATGACGAGAAATGTGACGCACTATCGTCGAATGGATAGTTGACTGCTTCCTGCAGTACTCGCATCGCCCTTAGGGCATCGGCATCGCCTTGAATCTCCACGTAGCGAAAAGGCTGAATGTCGGACAGACCGTTGGGGAGCGGGGCCGCCCCAGCGACCGTACTCTGCGGGAACTCCAGTCTCCGCCTGCCAGCGGACCCGTTGGTAGTGAGCAGCGCGCTACGGAAGAAGAGATTGATCTCCGGCGTGTATCCGTCTGACGCGGAGCGCCATACGGAATCTCCAACGCGGTGCTCCCCTAATTCCACCAGCAACTCGCCAGCCGGATGATTGGCTGAAAAATCCAGCACGATAGTTCCATAGGCCACTGCAGGGAATGCAACGAAAATGTGCCCTGGCCCCAACTCCAGGACTTCCTCCGGTTCTATCAGCGAACTGACGAGCGGCAGCCGGGGCGGCATACTCGGGTCGGAAGCTGTAACTGAAAAAAACTGCTGTGCAGAGAACTCACTCACGACGCCATTCTCGTTCCAGATCTGAACTGCCCAGCAGTAGGAGCTCCCATCCTGCAATGCCGGCCCCGTGTAGCGAATTCCTTGGGACCGAGCCGACGGCACCGCACCAGAATCCCAGATCTGGTCATCGCAGCCCGCCTGATCCCGAGCGCCGACTACGACCCTGTAAGACGTCTGCACGACGGTGTCGCCCTCCGGCTGCCGCCATGAAAAGCGCGGAGCGGCGGCGCTGATCGATACACTGGCCCCACGCAAAAGCTCTACCCGCAGTTCCACCGGAGCAAGCGGCTTGCCTTGCAGCCCACCGGACCCACAGCCCGCGGGCACAACAATGACCGCGAGGGCAACTGCAAGACCGAGAACTGAACGGATCCGGCATGACGGCAGTCGATGTGGAATCGGTGAGCGCGAAGTAAGGTTGCAGTCCTGCATGATCAGGACTCTCTCAGGCGGCGCGAGACCGCGGTTTGCTCATGCGGATCATCATCACGGACCGGATCGGAGCCAGCACCCCCGCGCTGTTGACGATCCGCTCGTAGGCGATTCCAACAAGGTAGGTCGCCCATGAAAGCCGGAGGTACTCTGGGCGGCCCTCGACATGCTCGATTTCGTCCACCACGAGCCCCGCGACTGCGGCGCATTGTCGTGCCGCACCTGGGCTGTTGCAACGATAAACCGTGGGGAATGTATCGACTTCCCGCCTGCCCCTGAGTCGATTGTAGAAACGGTGGAATGCGATAGGCGTAATGCGCGCAACGATCGGCATGTAGTGCCACTTGCCCGGCGTCTTGGCAATGAACGCGCCACCAGGCTTGAGGACCCGCGCGATCTCCTTCAGAACGTCCCCCGGTCTCTCAAGGTGCTCCAGCACATTGTCCGCGAAAACCAGATCGAAGGAACCATCGGGAAACGGAATGTCGAATGCCGGCGGCTCCAGAACTGCAGCCTGATGCAGGTAGGGATTCATGCGCACCACCGGGTCGACATCCACCCCGGCGACCCACTGCACGGCACTCCGGAAATTCATTGCCTCCACGTAACCCCGACCCGCACCGAAATCCAGAACTCTGGATTCTGGTGACACCTGCCGGAGAATCCGGTCCCGAAGCATTTGGTCGTCCCAGTTCTTCGAAAAGGCCGCGTAGAACGTCTTGTCCAGCCATGCAACCATACCACCCATCGATTTTCTCACTACTCCCCGACCGGCTTTTGCCACACACAACAGCCAGGCAAACGAAAAGTCACCTGACATAAAGGGTCTTCCTGCTAAGACTCTTCGCCACTTATCGCCTGCGCGATGACGGCCTTCTCATGCGCTGACGGATAGTTGATCAGCACCGCGCGATACTTGCCCTTGAACACGAAGAGGCTTCCAGCCGCCGCCCCGACAAGACCTACGCGTCGAAAGAGCGCCGCCACATCCTCCAGAGACCCCGCTCCACCCAGAACCGACAGCGGCAGCCTGATTGCCTCCTTGACTTGGCTGATCAGATCAAGGTCATAGCCCTTCATCTGCCCATCCCTGTCTATGGAGTTCAGCAGCACCTCGCCAGCACCCGCTTCCTCCGCGCGCCTGGCGAACTCCACTGGATGCAAGCCGGTACCTCGTTTTCCCCGATGCGTGAACAGCTCATGGCGTCTGAGGATTCCGGACTTCCTGGTGTCGAGAACGGCGACAATGCTTTGGCCACCCACCCTGCGGGCAGCCTCCTGCAGAAGCGAGGGATTGGCGACCGCTGCGCTCCCGATTGCGACTTTCTCCACGCCGAGTCCAATGATTCTTTCCACTTGCTCAGGGCGCGAAACGCCGCCCGCGTAGCAAAGTGGCATGCGGCACTCGGCGGCAAGATTGCGTATCAATCCGTAGTCCGGTTCCCGTCGCTGCATGGTTGCGTCGATATCCGCCACGATGAGTTCATCGACCTGCTTCTCATTGAAGATCCTCACGGCATTGATCGGATCCCCCACATACTTGGGACTGTCGAACTGGACGGTCTTGACGAGACCACCATTATGAACGAGCAGCGTAGGAATCAATCGCGGGTGCAGCACATCAGACCTCCGCGAAGTTCTTCAACAGCTGCACACCCCAGTGATGACTCTTCTCGGGATGGAACTGCGTGCCGAAAACGTTGCGGGAACGAACCGCCGAGGTGAACCGGTGGCCGTAGTCGGTCGTGCTCAGGATGGTTTCCTCGGATTGAGTGCAGTAATAGTACGAGTGCAGGAAATAGAACCGCGGAGCCTCGATGCCACCGAACAGACCGCCTCCGACCCTTGGCGACACGTCATTCCAGCCCATGTGAGGAACGGCAGGGACACCCACATCCCCGGCAACCGCGAACCGCTCGACGCGCCCGGGAATCCAGTTCAGGCCCGGAAGCCTTCCCTCCGTGCTGGTGCCTGCCATCATTTGCATGCCCACGCAGACGCCGAGAACCGGGATTCCATCCTCAAGTACAAGGCGCTCGAGGGTATCGCGCATTCCTGACGTGTTCAGCCGTTCCATGGCCGAGTCGAATGCACCGACACCGGGAAGTATCAATCGCCCGGGCTCTGCCAATGCGGCCACGGAGCTTGCGGTGCGCACCGGCACGCCCAGCCTGCGGTAGATATCCACGAAGGCATGGATGTTCCCCAATCCATAGTCGACTATGGTAATCAACGCTTGCCCCCAACCTCCATCCCGAGCGCCTTCATGATCCGGGCTCCGGACTCATAGATCCATTCCTGGTTCCGGTAGTCACGATAGGTCCGGTTAGGCGCTTGCAAGTATCCATCCAGCTCGTCTACGGAAATACCCAGCTTGGTGGCCACGAATTCCTTGTCTTGCCCGATGGTTGACGGATCAAACGGTGGCAACTTCAGGCGCTCCAAGGCTTCCTCGCGTGTCATCTGGCCGGTCAGTATCAAACTCGAATACTGCACCTTCCTGACGTCGTAGCCGAACTTCTCCGGCAGCCAGTAGCTTTCATAAAACCGTGTGAACCGGGACTCGAAATGCTTCTGTGGATAGGGCTGCCAGCCGAAGCGATCCACCAGCAAGCCCACCGCATCATCCTTGATGTAGTGAATGCAGTTGAGTGGGCGCAGGACCTTGATTCTCTGGATGTAAGGCAGGTAAACCTTGTGCCAGAGGATCGACGTCACCGGATACGACTTCAACGGATGCGTTCCGAACCGGCGGTGAATGTCCCGCAGCTGAATGGAGTCCGACTGGTAGTACATCCACTCGACAGGATTCCTGACGCACTCCGTCGACAGATTTGCACCGGTCAGGATGTAGCGGACCTTGTGCTTGCGGGCGAACTTGTACATGGTCGCGAAGAAAGCATGGTCCTGCGGCGTGTCGATATGCGCTACCCCGGACCTGAAATACGCGAGCTGGAGGTCCTTCATTTCCTCCCAGTCGATGACCTCGGTGAACAGATCGAGGCCCAGGCCGTCGACCAGCTTCTCGATGTTGTTGACGGCGATCTGCGAGTTCCACCCGGCATCCACATGGAAGACCAGCGGCTTCAAGCCGAGCTTCTCGGTGGCAATGTAGGTGAGGTACGAGCTGTCGATGCCCCCGCTCATACCGATGATGCAATCAAAATCCCGGCCCCTTGATGCGGCCTTGATCTTTTGCACCATGCGCTGCAACTCGACCTCACCCTGTTCATCGGTGTGCCAGTTGGGAAGCGTGTGGGAGCGGAATGTCCCGCAGTGGTCGCAAACACCGGCTTCATCAAAGGTGATCTTTGAATCCGTGGTATCCATCACGCAGTTTGCACAAACCTGATGCATTTGTGTCGGAACTCCAAGCACGCGGGCGATGCGTGCCGCGATTCGGCCGCACACCACGCAAAGTTACAATTTCAGTTCCCTGCGGCGGCGCAGGACTTCCCTCAAGGGGTAATACCGGCGGTAAAGCTGGTGCGCCGCGCGAGAGTATTGCCAATGTCGCCTGCCCGGCAGGCTGCCCACAGAGGCGTGGCAAGCATGGATCAGGCGAATGGACGGATCATATAGGACCTGGTACCCCTTATCCTGCAATTGTCGGGAAAGGAAGAACTCCTCGCCGAACAGGAATGTCGGCGCCCAGAACCCCCCGAACTCCCGCAGGAACTTCGGGCCGATGATGAAACACGAACCATGCCCTTGCCAGATGAACTGCGCCCGGGCATAGCCGGCTTCGTCGCCCCGCTCGACCCGGGATCCCGCTGCCCGGGAAAGCATCCGGAGCACCACCGCCGCCAAGTACGTGGAGTGGTAGAGGTCGTAAAGACACTCCCTGAGGAACGATACGCTGTGGACCACATGCGGATTCTGTTCCCTTCCGTCCCTGGTCTGGATTCGGGGAGACAGAACAGGATACTGCTCCAGTTTCGGCGCTGATGCCTGGACGGCCGCACAGAATCCCAGAGGGAAGACCAGGTCATTGTTGCCCACCACCATGATCGAGCAGTCGGGCCAGATCTCCCTGAGGCGTGAAATGCCAGCGTTCAGGCCCGAGAAGTAACCCAGGTTGGTTTCTGAAAGCAGCAAGTGTACACGCCGTTCATGGGCAAGAGCAGCGGACAGGCGAATACGCTCATCCTGTCGAGAGCAGTTGTCCACGACCACGGCGCAGACATGGTCACCGCCGTCCGCCAGCAGACTGTCCAAGGCCACGAGAGTATCGCTCGTACCGTTGTAGTTCGTGCAGACGTAGCCAACCTTCAAGGAAGTTGCCGCGGCCGCCCCTGCCCTATCGAGCACACTCACCTCCGGCTCCAGCGCGCAAGAACGAAAAGCATGATGGTCAAGACACCGACAACGATGGTTGTCAGCCACATGAATGCGCTGATAATGTACGCTGTATAGAGCATGTTCACGTAAATAAACATCACCCCTACGCTCACCGCGGGCCGCGGCGTTACCAGCATGTGTCTGTAGATTGAATTTACGAGATACCCGCAGACAAGCATCGAAACCAGCGAGCCCACCAATCCGAAGTCGATGATCAGTCCCCGGAAAATCGTGTACAAGTTCCCGGGGTTGGTTCCTTCGATGAAGAAATACTCGTCGTAAACGCCGGGCGGAACTTCCTTGGTGCTACCCAGGAGGCGGAATATCGCGATGAACGAGAAGAACCCCAGCGCAGGCGGCTCCGCCGTATACAGCAACAGTGACGGCTGCCCGAGATGGAACGAGAACCAGTCCGAGAAGGCATACAGATGCATGAAGGCGTATGCCCTGAGGTATGACAGCAGCACCCCAAGCACCTCGGATGTATCCTCCATTTCATACAACCCGCGCGTGAGGAACGACACGATGACGAGCGCAAGGACTGCGGGCAAATAGCGGAAATACGAGAACAGGCCGCGAACATCCACGTGCGGCCGCACGTCCATCAGCGTCCTGTATAGCCACACCCCACCGAGGACCAGCGCAATGGACATGAAGAACATTCCCTTGGCAGCCTGCACCAACAGGATGGCAATGGAGGGCAGCATCGCGGCGACCAGCACACGGCCGCGCCTCGTGGTGTGGTGTGATGCATACAGCAACCCGCCGGTGGTAGAGGCCATATAGGCCAGGATCAGACCCGATTGACCGAAGAAGTTCCTCTGTACTTCTCCTTCGTACCGCTTCGCAAGATATTCATTGGCCGACTGGAAGAAGTTGAAAATGAGTTCGCGCATCCCCATTCCCTGAACCAGGAAATCGGCAAGCACGAAGAGGATTGAGAGCGGACAGCTGACCAGAAACACGGTCCAGACGAAGCGCCCGTCGAGATAGTGGTCGCGTACGGTCACATGACCAGTATTGACCCGGAAGCAGTCTCGCCAACGGACCAGGAATGCCGGCATGGAGAACGCCAAGCAGGCCAGGAAGATGAAGGCAACGGACAAGGGATTGACGGGCGCAGACGGCACCGCGAGGAGAGGAATGAACGAGAAAAGAAACCAGTACGTGCACAGCAATCCCGCCGGCGTACCCCAAGTGCCTGCCCCTCGCCGCAGTAGCCAGGCAAGTCCGAGAAGGCCGATCGAGAACGCGTACGCCAAAAGCCGGTCCATCAGTGACTCACCGGACTACTGCATCGCCTGTCGATCACGTGACGACATGAGCCCATCGCGAAGATAGGGCCGCAACACCAGTGCGAGCAGGGTCGCTTCGCTGAACAGGAAGGCCATGGCTGCGCCCATCACCCCCATGCTAAGAGTCAAGACGACACACCAGGCAAGATTCAACAGACCGATGGCAGCAATGCACAGGAACAGATATCGGCTGGCTGACAAGTTGTTGAGGCCCACACTGCCGAGCATGAAGTTGGCGATGCCGAAGATCACCGCCGGGCTCATCACCACGACCAGTGTGGCGCCTTGCTCGATGCCTAGCGACGCACCCAGCGACGGGTTGATCAAGAGCAGCCCAGCAAGTAGCGCGTACGCCAGGAGCATACCTGCTCCGACCAGCAATAACTGGGGCCGCAGCAATCCCCGCAGACAGGCCAACGCCGCTCTATGCGGGTGGCTGAATGGCTTCAGTGCGGCAATAGCCTTGGGTAAGAAGAGCTGGTTGACTGGCCTTGCCGCGGCCTGGATGCCTTTCACGATCTTTTCGGCGATTGAATACGCAGCAATCGCAGCAGGATCACTGAGCGCCCCCCCCAGCACCAGCACATTGGCATCCCGGTAGAAGAAAACCGAAGCGCACCCCAAGAAGACAGTCCAGCCACGCCGCAGGAGAAAGGCGATTCGCGCCAGCGCCACGTACCGCGGCCCGATCCCCAGGCGAATGCTGGCAAAGCAGGCGAGCAGGAGCGATGAAACGAGCGAAACGATTCCGATGATCGCCGATGCCACTGCGGCATCTGATCCCGGCTCGATCAGCCATACGATGGCACCAAGAGCCAGCAGCCGACTTATCACAATGGGCCATGCAGTGATCCAGTTACGCTGCATCCCCTGATATAGCCACGCGGAAACGACGACCTGCGACAAGACGTAGAGAATCCAGCCCCACAGATACCGTAGAAGGATCGCGTCAGTTGCAGCCACTGCCCCGACGAGCCCCAGCACAGCGACAAGGAAAACAATCAAGCGGGCATAGAGCACTTCGCTGAACGCCGCGGAGATCTCGCTCTTCTGCGCCTGCAGGTCCTTGCCGACGACAGACCCGATAGCGTCCAGATCAAAACTGTACAGCGAGACGGTCAACAGCCCCATTGCCATCGCTTCTGATATGGCGAAACGTGAATAGGATTCGGCGCCCGCCGTATGGAGCAGGAAGGGGGCCACGACCAAGGGAAATGCCGCATTTGCCGCCTGGCTCATCGTCAACGCGGCCAGGTTGCGCGTGTCGCGCGCGTCAACACGGCGTAGACGAACTCGCACCTTACGCGAACCAGCAGTGGCGGCAGCAGTCAATCAAGCTGATAACGCAGTGCCAGACCGTCGGATATCCCTCACTGTCCACTTCGCAATCGAGACGGATACACCGACGACGACGCCTGCAAGCAGACTCAGCACCAGCACAGCGAGCGCAGGAATCACCGGCCTTTGCGGCGCTACTGCAGGATCTACCACCCGAAAGGCAAATTCCTTGTTGCCCCTCGCAAGCAACAATTTCTGCATCTCGGATTCGATTACACGTCCGAGCGGCTGTTGCATTGCGGAAATCTTCGATTCCGCCATTTCCTTCTGGAGGAAAGCGATGTTTTCCCTGGCACGAACTGACGCATCCTCCCTGAGCCATTCATTCAATTTCTCGACGTATCCATTTGCCCAGCGGGCAGCAGACACCGGGTCTTTCCAGGTCATGGTCAGGGACACGATACCCGTCCTTTTGTCTTCCGAGATGCCCCGCACACGGGTAAGAAACACATCAACAGCATCCTGCTCATCTGGTTCCTCCCGGAACCAGGATTCCTTCCACGTGTTCGAGCCGGCGCTCCATCGATCGGCGAAGAACTGAACGAGAAGGTGGTTGTCTTCGATGAACTGGCGGGCGAACTCCTTGGACTTCAAGACGGCCATCGGGACCTGCGACTCCGAATCGCCCGACAAACTGATGCCCGCGAGGCTTGCCAGGCCACTGAACTGAGTCAAGCCAGCTGGAAAGCCGCCCGTGGATGCGGACGGAACCAGCACCACCTTTGCCTCATACCAACGCGGTCCCCAGAGCACGTAGGCGAGGCCGGCAAGGAAAAAACCGGAGGCCAGCAAAGCGATAATCCATCTGTCCGCCCAGAGCCTGGCCAGAACCTCGATCATGTCACCCTCCCCCGCGCCAACAATGATTTCCTTCGAACTGCTCATGGGCGCGTATCGCTTTGCATGCAGGCACAGGAACCAGAACGGGCTGAGTGAATTGTAAACGTCCCCGGGAATACAGGGTAAGGAACTTCTGCCCGACACGCGGGCGTCACCGCGACGCGGTAGGTGGTGAAGTGGCCTTTGAAGTCATGCAGCGGACCCGCCTTGGATCGTGGCCAGCGCATTTCACCGCACCCCCCAAACTCAGGCCCACTCGGCGAGCATGCTCCTCAAGCCGCGTTGCCAATCAAATGGATCACGTGTAACAGCGCTCGTTTCCTCGCGTGTGAGCAACACTGAATTGCGCGGACGCGCAGCGGGAGTCGGATATTCCTCGGTAGAGATGCCGACCACGCGCGGAACGCGTCCCAGAAGACCCGCCGAGCTCGCCTGTTCGCAAGTGGCATCAGCAAACTGCTTCCAGGTCACGACAGGGCCGCCCCCGACGTGATGCAAGCCCCAAGGCAGCTCCGGATTCCTGACACCCTGCCCTACCAACCCGACTATGCAGCGCGCCAGATCTCCCGCGTAAGTGGGGCGGCCGCGTTGGTCTTCGACCACGCGCAGTTCCTCGCGTTCGCGCGCCAGCCGCAGCATCGTCTTCGGGAAATTCTGGCCATGTTCGCTGAAAACCCAGCTCGCGCGCAGGATCCAATGCTGCCGGCACAGGTTGGTCACGGCCAGCTCACCGCCCAGCTTGCTGCGGCCGTAAACATTGAGCGGTGCGACGGCGTCGGCCTCGACATACCCGGTGGCCTTGCCGCCATCGAACACGTAGTCCGTGGAAACATGCACCAAGGCCACATCGAAACGCTGGGCTGCGCGCGCCAGCATGGCGGGCGCTTCAGCATTCACGCGCCATGCAAGATCGGGCTCTGCTTCAGCGCGGTCCACGGCGGTATAGGCGGCCGCGTTGATGATGATTTGAGGTTGGGTCACCGCCTCCAGCTTGCGACCGAGCAGCGCCGTATCAGCCAGATCGACCACAGATCGGTCCCAGAACTCTGCCTCCGGCAATTCCTCGCGCAGATGGCGACCCAACTGGCCATTACCGCCGATAACGAGAATGCTCAACGGCCGCTCCGACTGCACCGAGGCGCTCTCACCGCCCGTCTTCCAGCAGGCCCATCAGGTAGCGCCCATAACCACTCTTGGCCAGCGGCCCAGCCAAGGCGGTCAACTGTGCATCGTCGATCCAGCCTTGGCGCCAGGCGACCTCTTCCGGGCAGCCAGTCTTCAAACCCTGGCGTTTCTCCAGCGTCTGGATGAAATGGGCAGCCTCGAGCAGTGAGTCGTGGGTGCCGGTATCGAGCCAAGCCATACCGCGCGCCATGATTTGCACATCCAGCTTGCCGCGCTGCAGGTAAACGCCATTGACATCGGTGATCTCCAGCTCGCCGCGAGGTGAAGGGCGAATGGACTTGGCAATCTCCACCACCTCCGGGTCGTAGAAATATAACCCCGTCACGGCGAACCGGCTTCTGGGCTTGCGGGGCTTCTCCTCGATGGACATAGCACGACCGTGCGCGTCGAATGCCACGACACCGAAATCCTCAGGATTCGAGACTCGGTAGGCGAACACCGTGGCACCCTCGTCACGCGCCGAAGCCGCTGCCAGCAATCCGCTGAAGCCGCTGCCGAAGAACAAATTGTCTCCCAGCACCAAGGCGCTGGGTGCGCCTGCCAGAAACCTCTCGCCGATCAGAAAGGCCTGCGCCAGGCCATCTGGTGACGGTTGCACAGCGTAGTGCAGCGACACTCCCCATCGCTTGCCATCCCCCAACATCTGCTCGAAACGAGGCGTGTCCTGCGGCGTGGAGATCACCAGGATGTCCCTGATGCCCGCGAGCATCAGTGTCGTCAGCGGGTAAAAGATCATCGGCTTGTCGTAGATCGGCAGCAGCTGCTTGCACACGGCATGCGTCACCGGATGAAGCCGGGTACCAGAGCCGCCCGCGAGAATAATTCCCTTGCGACGCATCACGCCACCTGCCATTCGCCGCGACGCTCCAGCCGATAGCTGCCGTCGAGCACGCGCTGCCACCAGCGGCGGTTTTCAAGATACCAGCGTACGGTCTTCTCAAGGCCGGTCGTGAAAGTCTCGCGGGGTGTCCAGCCAAGCTCGCGTTCGATCTTGCAGGCATCAATCGCATAGCGCGTATCGTGGCCGGGACGGTCCGTCACATAGGTGATCAGGGATTCGTAGGGTGCGACGCCAGCAGCTCGCGGCTCGAATTTTTCGAGTAGCGCGCAAATGGAATGCACCACGTCGATGTTGCGCCGCTCGTTGTGCCCTCCAATGTTGTACGTCTCGCCCACCTTGCCGCGCGTCAACACCTCATACAGCGCGCGCGCATGATCTTCCACATAGAGCCAATCGCGTACCTGCGTGCCTTGGCCATAGACCGGCAGCGGCTTGCCCCCAAGCGCCGAGAGGATCATGTGCGGAACGAGCTTCTCGGGGAACTGGCAGGGGCCGTAGTTGTTGGAGCAGTTCGTCACGATCACAGGCAGGCCATAGGTGCGATGCCAGGCACGCGCCAAGTGGTCCGAACCGGCTTTGGTCGCCGAATAAGGCGAACTCGGCGCGTAGGGCGTGGCCTCAGTGAACAGACCACCGGTGTCCCCCAGATCGCCATAGACCTCGTCGGTGGAGACATGCAGGAAGCGGAACGATGCGGCCCGCTCAGCAGGCAACCCCCGAAAATGCTTCAGCGCAGCTTGCAGCAGCAGACCGGTGCCGATCAAGTTGGTGTGCAAGAACTCCTCGGGCGCGTCGATGGACCGATCGACGTGGCTCTCGGCGGCAAGGTGCAGCACGGCTGAAGGTTGGTACTGCCCAAACACCCTCTCAAGCCGCGCGCGGTCACAAATATCCACCTGTTCGAAGGCGTAGCGGTCGGCGACTGTTGCCCCCGCCAGCGAATCGAGATTGGCGGCGTAGGTGAGCCTGTCGAGGTTGAGGACCTTCGCATCGGTATGTTTGGAAAGGAACCGTACGAGAGCCGAACCGATAAACCCCGCGCCTCCTGTAACCAGCAAAGTCATTTTCAATGATCGCCTAATGTGATCAAAGCCGCATTGGTTAGAACCCGTCTCAAAACTGCATGAGCCGGATGTGCAGGGCTGCAAGTTGCGCGACACCGAGAAAACCGCCTGGATGGTACTGCCGGCGAACGAGCAGTCGATTGTGCCATTGAATCCAGACAAAGAAGCGCTGGACGATCCAGCGCAGCTCGTAGTGGCGCAGCCGTCATGCGTCTTGGGTTCTCTTGCGGGCGCGATTGGAACGTTGCGGCGCGATCACCGATCAGACTCTCCGGCCGCCCCTCGATCATGCGGGAATCAATTGTCATCTGCACCGACATGACCTCTTGGTTGCTGGCAGCGTGTTTCGTGACCACGAGCAGCACGCCGTGGCGATCGACAACCGCCACAATTTACACGTCTTTTCCGCGTTTCGTCGACCCGATCTGATCGCCGCCACACTTGGCCAAGGTGAAGCTCGCGCCAATGGTGCATTTCGCTTCGTCGATCGCGCCATCTGCACGCAGTGCGCTCGCCAACTCGGTCAAAGCGACATAGGTCACTGTGCATCCAGTATCCGCAACACACACTGATCCTTGCCGCTCGATGCGCGTCCCGCGATCTTGTGATTGATTCTAGTCTAGTCGGCCAAGCTACCGCAGAATACGAACTAATCAACACAGCGAGAACTCACATGCCGATCACGGCTACTCCAACCCCCCTGCCCGATGTATTCATCATTGAGCCAAAGGTTTTCGGCGACGACAGGGGGTTTTTCTTCGAGAGCTTTAGCCTGAGGGACTTCCGGGCTGCGACGGGTACTGCACTCAAATTCGTGCAGGACAACCACAGCATGTCGCGACGCGGGGTACTGCGCGGACTGCACTACCAGATCCAGCACCCTCAGGGGAAGCTGGTGCGAGTGGCGGCCGGGTCCGTGTTCGACGTGGCGGTGGATATGCGACGCAGCTCTCCGGCGTATGGCAAGTGGTTCGGGATTGAGCTGTCGGCGATAAACAAGCGGCAGCTGTGGATACCGCCGGGATTCGCGCACGGATTTCTGGTGACTTCTGATGTGGCGGAATTTCTCTACAAGACGACCGATTACTGGTTCGCCGAGCACGAACGGACCCTGTTGTGGAACGACCCGCAGGTGGCGGTCGAGTGGCCAATCGCAGAGGAACCTCAACTGTCGAAGAAGGATGCTGAGGGTGCGCGATTTCGTGATTCGGCAAGTTACGTCAAAGAAATCCGATCATTCCTCCGCTAGCTTCTTCCTTCAGCGAGGGCGCCATGCACGCGGCGTTCGTTCGCAGCACTCCAACATCACGCCAAGCATGCTCGCGGCAAGTTTATCGCGCGAAAATTGCCGCGCGCCCTCTCTCGCACATCGCCCCAATCTCGCCAATTCATCACGATCGTCGGCGAGTTTGATGATGGCTTGTGCCAATGCACGTGGATCCTCAGGTCGGACGCAAATGCCTGACTGGGTCGCCCTGACGATCGACGTTGCTTCGCCTTCTGGAACGCTCATCAGGACCGGCACACCCATTCCCATGGACTCGAATATCTTGGATGGAATGACCGTCGCGAACACTGGAGTATCCATCAGCGGAACCAGCGCTACATGGCACAAGCTCCAGAGCGCGGGCATGCGTTCCTTGGGCTGTCTGGGAATCAGCTGGACGTTTTGCAGGCGGCGCTCTTCAACCAGCTTCTCTACCTTCGCCCGCTCGGCCCCAGACCCCGCAAACATGAAAGCGATGTCCGGACGATCCTGCAGCATCTCCGCGGCTTGCAGAACCTTGGGCAATGCATGCGCCATCCCGTGCGTTCCGATGTACCCTGCGACGAACTTGCCCTCCAGGCCAGTTTGACGAGCAAGGTCGATGTCACGGTCCCGGGGCTCGTAACGCGACAGGTCCACCCCATTCAGCACCACGTGAATCTTGCGACTGTCTATACCCCTGGCAACCAGGTCCTCACGGAAGCTCTCGGTCACGGACACGATGGCCGCCGCCCTGCGATACAGGAACAACTCGAGCTTTTCCAACAGCGTGATGGCATACCCCTTGCGCATGGCGCCCACTGCCGCAATTGATGCGGGCCACAAGTCACGGAGTTCGAAGATGAAGGGGCGCCGCTTGCACAAGGCAAGCATCCAGCCGCCGAGTGCGCAGAAGAACTGCGGCGAGGTCGCGACCACGACCGATGGGCGCTTCTCCAATAGCCCCATCAGGAAGCCCATGATCATGAAACTCACATAGTCCAGCGTTCTCCTCAGCAGCCCTTCATTAGCGGTGATGTAGGACTTGACCCGGATCACGCGGATGCCGTCCACATGCTCCACCTGGCGCCACTGGTTCCTATGGCCGGGGAACAGCTTCCCCTCGGGGAAATTCGGCGCACAGGTAATCACCGTCACCTCGTGTCCATCCCGGACCCACCGAATGGCATGTTCATACAAGCGGGTCGCCGGAGCATTGCCCTCAGGGGGAAAATTGTCCGACATGAAGAGTATTTTCATGTGGCTTTCAATCCCACCGAAACTCGACTTCCGATCGATCCCCGTCCGGACTCACCTCGAGCACCCAGCACGGAAGCTGGGCCCCGAACCGGGGATACCAGAATCCCTGAACGAGCCGGCCGGAAGCATGACCGCTGATCGTCCACCCGAACGTGACGCCTTCGCGATCCGTAGCCACCGCCCTGTCCGGATCAACTTCCATACCGGAGGGCAATCGGAATGTTGCGTACCATGTGCTGAACTTCCCTTCGATTGAGTCCTCGACCAGCAACCGATCCGGCGCGATGCGCCAGGTCCTGGCGTGGGCGACCTTCCCCGGAAGACGCATGTATCCGTCATGCCAGGCCCGCAACTTCACCCCACTATCCGGATCCACAGTGACAACGACATCGTGGACTTTGGCGCGCCGGGCAACACGGAAACTCCCCCAGACCTCAGACGAATCCTCACCGTCTACCACCACGGAGTTGTGCATGGCAGTTCCACGCTGCCGCTCGCGCAGCTGGTCCGCTTCGTACGTCGACGTTCCACCGTTGACCAAGACCCTCTTCCCTCGAATTGACAGCTCGAAAGAGAGAGAATCCGCATGTGCGTGGCCGGGCAGATAGGCGGGACCGAGATCCCCCACATCGGCCAGCAGGACCACGTCCCCGACAGTCACGCGAACATAGCCCGAGTGGCTCAATACTTCGACCTGATTCAGTGCAGATGGATTCCGATCGACACCGATCCGATCTGCGTAGTCTTCCAGTTGACGGAGATCAGGAGCAATGCCCAGAGCCGAATCATTGAAAAAAGACAGCCCGCCATCCGGGTGAGTCATCACCCTGAACCAACGGAACATCTTGTCGGCTGTCAAACGCCATCCAGCGACAGTCTCTAAAGCAAAGACACCCGGATGCATTGCGGACAACTGGATCAGATCAAGGAGATCGGCAAGAAGGATGGAATGATACATGGGACTTCTTTCGAAGTGCCCTCCATCCTGCAGAATCTGCTCCCGCAGTTCCCGCTCGAACAGTCTGACCGCCCGCCTGTGCCAGCCTTCCGATTCCTTGCCGGTGAAGTAAGCGCCCGCAAACAACAGCGCCTTGAGATTTGCCCACAGGTGGTTTCCAAGAAGATGGAACTCGAGCTTCCGGCTCAGATATCGCACCTGGACGGCCATGCTGTGCTTCGCCTCGGCCGTCAACTCATTTCCGGTAAGTGACCACTTAATCCAGTTCACGACACGGAGTGAGATCGGATATGGCTCCCAGCCATTCCCGGCACAGGGCGGATTTTCCGCGATCCAACGCGCGATAAGGCCCGCATGCCATTCACTGCGAACTGATGCGTGACTGGACACCAGATCATCAAAGTAGTGAACGTTGTAGAGCCACAGTTTCGGCCAGCCCGGATTATTCCAGTCTCGGGGCGAAAGCAGGTCGTGCTCCACGCCAAGAAACGAGAAGCGCCGCTCGCCCACCATGGAAGCGGCTCGCTCGAGCGCAATCCAGGCCGCACGCGGAATCCTTCTGCCTGGCGGGGGACGCGTATCCGGCTTGGGCCGGAGAATACGGTGCCAGAACCGGCCGTAGATCTGCACCGGACGCAACCAGCGCACGGTATTCCAGAACAAATTGAACTTCTTCATCAACGCCATTCAAACCGTGAAAGCACAGACTGCTGACGCGCGCTGGTCAGATCGGCAGCAGCTCGAACACTTCAGTGATACGAATCGCCGCGCTCCCGTCCCAATACAGTGGAACGACGCCCTCTATTCCAATGACCAGCGAACAGGCGGTCATGCGCGCGCACCGATTCTGCCTGGATCAGCACAAATCAGTTCTGTCCGCCTCTTTGACCCCACTTACAGATCGACATCAGAATGAGGAACCCCAAGCTACTCGAAGCAAGTCTCGAGCATCCTGATGTCGTAGCGCCAACACGTGTGAACCAGGCGATAGCACAATGCCCTTGTTCACAAAGCTCCTCGAGCGCATACGCATTGATGATAGGCATGATCTACGTGAAGTTCAGAAGTACGCCAGCGATGATGTCTATCCCGGAATTCCTCAATTCTCAGCCCTCCAGTGCCTCTTGTGCTTCGATGCTTATCCGACTGACTTCGAGTAACTCCTCAAGCGGGATAGGACACACGCCGGTCATTACTGCGTCAACGAATGCCTTTGCGCAGGCTGCCTGCCCTTTGTCCTGGGTCCAGAGGTTCATGCGGGAGAACCCGTTCCACCCCCATCCGCGCAGTTTGCGGAAATTGTCGAGTTGCAAGACTCTTCCTGCGCAAAAGACCTCCACTCTTTCCTTCGGGAAACCCTTGTGGCCGTTTGCCAGATAGTGGACGACACCCATCGACCCGTCCTTGAAGCGCATGCTGATGCTCGCCTTGTCGCTCCGCACATCGAGCGCAGGATGTATACCAAGCTGCATCACCTGCCACTCGCAGACAGGTTGCCCCACCAGGTGGCGGACGAGATCGATGAAATGACATCCCTCACCGACCAGACGCCCTCCGCCTACCTCCCGATTCTGCGTCCAGTTGCCAGCAGGGATGGCACCGGCATTGATGGTCACGACAAGGCTCTTCGGCTCTGAAACCGTCGCAAGCAACGCCCTCATCCGCGTCACATGCGGGGCAAATCGCCGGTTGAACCCAACCATCAGCATCGGGGCCGGGCTGCCTTGTCGCTGCGCGCCCGAATCTGCCAACGTCGCTTCGATCTCCGCCAGTTCCTTCAGCGTGAGACAGAGTGGCTTCTCGCAGAATACAGCCTTTCCGGCCCGCAATGCGCGCAGCACTTGGCCGGCGTGTGCATCGTGACGGGTCGCAACCACCACCGCTTCCACCGCAGGATCGTCGTAAACCGCTGCTGCATCTGTCGATGCCAGCTCGAAATCATGCTTGCGCCCATAGTGAACCGCGCTAACACCGCCGGCGCTGACCACCGTTCGGAGTCTCGCGCCCGCCTTCTGGAAGGCAGGAATCAATGTGCGCCCGGCATAGTTTCCAGCACCAAGGAATGCCACCACGGGGGACTGCGCCCTGATCGCCGCCTTTCTGGAGCCCCCTTGTCCACCGAGATGCACTACGGAATTCGCGACGCTGGCGCTGTCGGCCAGCTCCGGGCAATTCAGCACAATTCCAAGCGACGATTCGCCTCCGGAAAGCAGGTGATACGCATCGGTCGCCTTTTCAAGCGAAAAGCGATGGGAAATCAGAGGTTCTACATCCAGCTGTCCGGAAGCCATCAGGTCGAGCACCGCCTCGAAGTTCCGCTGCTCGGTCCAGCGTACAAATCCGACTGGATAGTCGAACCCCTCATTTTCGTATGCTGGGTCATATCGGCCGGGTCCATAGCTGCAGCTGACCTGGAACGTCAGTTCCTTCTCGAAGAAGTCAGCGCGAGACAGCTCCAGCCCCGTGACACCAACAAGAACGATCCTTCCGCGCTTGCGACTCATCCTCGCCGCCTGCGCCACAGGCTCGTTGCTCTTGGAAGACGCCGCGATGATCACTGCATCCACGCCCCTCCCCCTGGAGAACGCGGCAGCCATCGCCAGCACATCATCTCCAGCGCCCGGATTAGCCACCACCTCCGCGCCGAGGCGGCGTGCAAGGCTTAACCGCGCAGGGTCCATGTCGATCCCAAACACCCGGCAACCTTGCGCGCGCAGCATCTGCACGGTCAGAAGGCCGATCAACCCGAGTCCGGTAACGACTACGCATTCACCCAGGGTGGGACCTGCAAGTCGTATCCCCTGCAGCCCAATAGCAGCGAGTACGGTGAACGTAGCGTGTTCATCACTGACCCCATCCGGGATCTTTGCGCAGAGATTCCTGGGGACATTCACTACCTGAGCATGCTTGCCATTGCTGACGACACGGTCCCCGGTCGCGAAGCCGGTAACACCGGAACCAACGGCCTCCACGCGACCTACATTGCAGTATCCAAGGGCAACGGGCTGATCGAGCTTGCTCTGGATCGAGTCGATCGTGGGCATCAGCCCATCCGATTGAACCTTTTCGAGAACCATCCGAACTTTGTCCGGCTGCTGGCGTGCCTTATCAATCCAGTTTGCCTTGCCAAACTCCATCAACATGCGCTCGGTTCCGGCTGATACGAGCGTCGCTACCGTATGAATCAGAAGCGCCCCCGAGCTGACGCTGGGTGCAGGAATATCCGCAAGATCAACGGTTCCATCCTTTAGACTCTGCACGACTTGTTTCATTCAGCTCTTGTTTCCGGCTTGGGGACCTCAAAAAAATATGCAATGCGAATCTTAGCAGGACGCGCCTCGGACATACGGCCTCCCAGCTTTCGTGCAGGCCCCCGGTCTGATCACTTCGCCCATCAATCCGATCTTCAACAGCGGCAACTTTACGTTCCCGGATTCTTCGATGGTCGCCGAACTCTATGCAAACGACGACAACCACTTTCTCGGGGAATCGTCCTTCGTGACTGCGGTTCTGGCCTATTTGCCTCGCATCGCCCTGCCGGGCAGTAGCCTGAACTGAAAACGCCCAGCCAGCCGAGTCGCCAGGTACCTAACGTTGGCGATGTGAAATAGGGGCGCAAACCACCGCCGCATCTTTATCCGCCTATTGAAGCAACTCGCGTTACCCGCACCAGCTCAGAAGGAATTGATCGCCGCGACCGAGATCGCAACGTTATACAGAATCTGCGTCACCGCCTGCCACAGCGGCAACGTCGGCAACCGCTCTGTATCGAGCGGCACGACCACGGTATCTCCCGCCTCCATCCTGATGCTCGACCCACGGCTGAACCAGCGGCTTGAAGCGCGTGCGACCACACTGCCATCGGCGCGCACGACATAGATCTGCCCATCATCGGCCTTGCGGGTTGCGCCGCCGGAGAGGCCAATGTAATCATCGCGCGACAAGCCTGCCCGATAGAAGTGCGACGTGGAGTTCTGCACTTCGCCGAGCACCGTCACTTCCTGCCGCTGCTTCGGAATGATCAAACGATCGCCACCACGCAGCAGGATGTCGGCATCCGAGCCAGGCGATGCTGCGATTGCCGCCGGCAGGTCGATGACGAGCCGCCCTACCGCCTGAGCCGTACGCAACTGGGCCAGCAGCGACTGTCCAACAGAAAGCGCCGTACCCGCCCCGACCTGGTTCGCGTTCGCGCTCTGCAGCGCCGCCGTCGCGAGATCGGTCTGCAAACGGTCAGCAAGCCGGTCCATCTGCTCCTGCTCGCGATCGCGCAGGCCCTCGCGGGTAAAGACGGCTGCGCGGGGCGCTGCAAGCGGGGTCAACCCGCCTGCACGCTCGAGCACCGATCGCAGCGATTCGCCGCGCCGGATCGGGTAGTCGCCGGGGAAACGGACTTCACCATCGAGCCGCACGACTTCCTGCTCACGCCACTCAGGAGTTTCCTGGATGAGCAGCACGTCGAAGGACTGCAGCGGTAGATTCGCAGCGGGGTCACCGGCCAGCGCTGCCGCGAGATCGATCTCGATCGTCTCGGTCTGTCGCTCGGTGCCGATGATCCGAAACCGGGTCAGCTCGGCGCTGGTCGTGAACGCCGCATCATCGAGCCCGCCGCCAGCGCGCACGAGATCGGACACCCGCATGTTCGGCTCGAGCGGATACTCGCCCTTGACCTTTACGGCACCCTCGACATGCACAGACTCGGTCGGCTGCGCGGCGCTCGATTGCAACCGCAAATCCCGCAGCAAGGGCTCCACCACGGCTTCACGGCCGGATTCGAGATCGAACACGGTGAGCTGATCCCGCGGCATCAATGGGATATCAACGACAGAACCCGGTGCCCGAAGTGCCGCCGCAAGATCCGCGGACAGTACAGTGATGCGTTGACCCGGCGGCAGCTCGCGGCGGATCAGTACGTAGTGGGTGTCGGCGTTGGGCTTCAGGTCGTCGAGCGAGCGGATCGCGTCGGACAGTCGCAGCCCCTCATGCCATGCCACGGCGCCGGGCTGATAGAGGTGCCCGGAAACCATTACGCCCGAATCGATCGTCGGGCGCAGGCGCGCGATGCGAAGCACATCGCCGTTGCCAACCGATTGCGCACGCCCTTCGGCTGCCGCCAGATCGACGTTGACGACAACGCGACGCTTCTGTTCGTCGACATGCGTGAGATACGCGGTTCGCGGGTCGCCTTCGGGTGTGAGCCCGCCGGCAAGCTCGATCACATCGGCCGCGCGCGCACCGGCCTTCAATTCATAGATCGCGGGGCGATGCACTTCGCCATCGACCGCCACGGTGGGACCTACCGGTGGGACGAAGATCACGTCGCCCGGCAGCAGCTTCGCGTCATCGCGCGTGTCACCGCGGATGAGGAGGTCATAAAGATCGAGACGACGCACGACCGCGCCCTGGCGTTTCAGCTGCACGTCGCGCAGCGAGCCGATCGGTTTGACGCCGCCGGCCGCATAGATCGCCGACGTGATCGTCGCGAGGCC
>Ga0138256_10001700_pt1 | contig 23718 bp, 13 predicted proteins | sample KNB2016incub_MG_FD_105486 | JGI IMG/M metagenome (GOLD analysis project Ga0138256, IMG submission 105486) | Active sludge microbial communities from wastewater in Klosterneuburg, Austria - KNB2014incub_MG | ecosystem: Engineered > WWTP > Activated sludge > Unclassified | place: Austria... | reverse complement strand
GTGGGAGGAAAATAGTCATTGCCCTGGTCCCATTCGGTTTGCGCCAATTCTGCAATGACCGGTGCGGCCAGATGAATCGGGTTTTTGGCCAGATGCGGATAGGCGATGTGTCCCTGTATGCCTTTGATCGTCAGATCTCCAGACAGTGAGCCGCGGCGGCCGTTTTTGATGGTGTCACCAAACTGGTCTGCACAGGTGGGTTCGCCCACGATGCAGTAATCCAGTAATTCGCCGCGCGCCTTGAGCGTTTCCACGACTTTAACCGTGCCGTCGACTGCGATGCCTTCTTCGTCGGAGGTGATCAACAGGGCAATCGATCCTTGATGATTGGCATGTTGTGCGACAAAAGCTTCAATCGCAGTGATGAACGCGGCCAGTGAAGTTTTCATGTCGGCGGCACCACGTCCAAAAAGGCAATTCTCGCGGATTGTGGGTGTGAAGGGATCGCTGTGCCATTGTTCCAATGGACCGGTCGGCACCACATCGGTGTGTCCGGCGAAACACAACACTGGAGACGTATTGCCACGACGTGCCCAAAGGTTGTGGACTTCACCAAAGCGCATTCTTTCGATGTGAAAGCCCAGTTTTTCCAAGCGTTCGATTAAAATTTCCTGACAACCCGCATCGGATGGGGTCAGTGAACGGCGGGTAATGAGGGTTTGGGCAAGTTCCAGTGTGTCATTCGGCATGGGATTTCTCCTGAATTTTAGGCGGATAAATGGCTTGAGTCGTGTGAGTGTATGAATTACACAACAAGTTTTCCATAAAATTTCTGAGTTAATGTAGGGATTTAAGAGATTATCATGTAAATTTGAAAACGTAAGCTTTTTATGCAGACACTGGATTTTACATGGCTTACGTATTGGGTACATCTATGCACAGCCAGCATGTATCATGCGTAGCTTGTTAGGCTTAATTCACTACGGGGAAAATCATCATGCTCCTGTTTCTGTTCTATGTCATCTTGTTTCTGGTTGTCGTCGTCGGCTTGATTCTGGCGATTCCGGTCGTTCGTCGTTTCCTGGTTACCAATCATATACTCAAGTTGTTCCGTAAAATGCTCCCGCAAATTTCGCAAACGGAGCAGGAAGCACTGGACGCAGGCACGGTTTGGTGGGAAGGTGATTTGTTCAGCGGCAAACCTGACTGGAAGAAAATGCTGGCTTATCCCAAACCGGCACTCACTGCCGAGGAACAAGCTTTTCTCGATGGCCCGGTAGAACAATTATGCGCGATGCTGGACGAATGGAAAATTACGCATGAGTTGAAAGATTTGCCGCCGGAAGTCTGGCAATTCATTAAGGAAAAAGGCTTCTTCAGCCTGATTATTCCCAAGCAGTATGGCGGGTACGGTTTTTCAGCGCTGGCGCATTCCGAAGTAGTGATGAAGATTGGCTCCCGCAGCGGCACGGCAGCAGTGACTGTGATGGTGCCCAATTCGCTCGGCCCGGCTGAATTGTTGCTGCATTATGGCACTGAGCAACAAAAAGAATATTATTTGCCGCGACTTGCCAAAGGACTGGAAGTGCCGTGTTTTGCCCTGACCTCGCCGGAAGCCGGGTCTGATGCCGGCGCCATGCCTGATTTCGGGATTGTGTGCAGGGGCGAATTTGAGGGTAAAAGCGATGTCTTGGGCATGCGACTCACCTGGGAAAAACGCTATATTACCCTGGGTCCGGTTGCGACCATCCTGGGGCTTGCTTTCAAATTGTATGATCCCGATCGATTGCTGGGCGGCAACGAAGATCTCGGTATCACCCTGGCATTGATTCCGACCAAAACCCCGGGAGTAAACATCGGGCGGCGCCATTATCCATTGAATGCCGCATTTCAGAATGGCCCGAATTCGGGTAAAGATGTGTTCATTCCGATGGATTGGGTGATTGGCGGGCAAGAAGGGATCGGGCAAGGTTGGCGCATGCTGATGAATTGTCTGGCGGCAGGGCGAGCCATTTCCTTGCCAGCCACCAGCGTGGGAGCCGCCAAACTGGCGGCGCGTACCAGCGGCGCTTACAGCCGGGTGCGCACGCAATTCAAAACGCCGATTGGCTATTTTGAAGGTATCGAAGAAGCGCTGGCGCGAATCGGTGGCAATACTTACATGATGGATGCTGCACGGGTGATGACAGCCGGCGCGGTTGATCTGGGCGAAAAACCTTCTGTCGTCTCGGCGATTGTCAAATACCATCTGACCGAACGGGGGCGCCAGGCAGTTAATGACGCGATGGATATCCATGGCGGCAAGGGCATTTGTATTGGCCCAAGAAATTATCTGGGACGTACTTATCAGCACATACCGGTCAGCATCACAGTTGAAGGTGCGAACATTTTGACGCGCAATATGATCATTTTCGGCCAGGGTGCGATTCGCTGCCATCCTTTTTTATTACAAGAAATCATTGCCGCACATGACAAAAATGAGCAGCGCGCATCGCTGACGTTTGATGAAGCGATTACCGGACATGCGCTGTTCATTGCGCGCAATACCCTCAATAGTTTGATTTACGGACTATTGGGGCAACACATCGAACACAACGCGCCTGATAACTGTGCGCCGGAAACAGTCGGCTATTATCGGCAACTGACGCGGTTTTCCGCTAGTTTTGCCTGTATTGCAGACATCGGATTGATGGTTCTGGGCGGTTCGCTGAAACGCAAGGAAAGACTGTCTGCTCGTTTGGGTGACATGCTGAGCATGCTGTATCTGTGCTCGGCGACATTGAAACGCTTTGAAGAAGATGGCCGGCCTGAATCTGATCTGCCTTTGTTGCATTGGTCGATGCAGGATGCCTTATATCGCCTGCAACAGGCGTTTGATGAATTTCTGAGTAACTTCCCGGGCCCGGTTGCATTTTCCTGGTTGCTGAGAGGATTGGTGTTTCCGCTTGGTAAGCGCTGTAAACCACCGGCTGATGCACTGGCGCATCAGATCGCCCAGTTGATCATGGAACCGGGCGCCGTGCGTGACCGGTTGACAGCTGGCATTTATGTGCCGTCTGCGGACCATGAACCCTTGGCGGAGCTGGAGCAAGCTTTGCAGTGCGTGATCGAATGCGCGCCCATTGAAGCTAAATTGCGGGAAGCTACCAAGTCACGTCAAATCACGGCCAGAGGTGATGAAAAAATTGCACAGGCATTGCAGCTCAAGATCATTACTGAAGCAGAAGCCGATTTGCTGAACAAGCTGAAAGATCTGCGCAGTCGAGTGATTAAAGTGGATGATTTTCCTGCTGATTTTGGCCCGGAAATCAAAACAACCGTTTCTCGGGCAGCGACTCAGCCGGTAACCAGTCACATCGCCAGCGTGACGAGTGCATCTGACAGTATGGACAGCACGGCAAGCAGTATGGATGCCGCAAGTGCTCAACGCAATGAGCGCCAGGAAAGTGCTTTCGAAGCACAGAACTTGAGAGAGATTGAGGATGTTTCCGGTAGTACGCAAACTCACCAAAGTATTCAGACAGTGATTGAAAGTAAGGATTGATCAGACTCTGCACGGGAGATTCGGGTGACGAGAGCATGCGTAACTCGAGTGTCTGTGTAAAAGGAAAAATTATGCAAACTGCGCAAGATGGAAAAACCGATTTTATTCCGGTAGAGCAGGCAAAAACGCTGGATGGTTTGTTTAATGAACGAGTGAAACGTTCCCCGGAAAAAATAGCTTATCGTTATTTCAATCTGATCAGCGAGCAATGGAGTAGTTATACCTGGGCGCAGATGAATCAATCGATTGCCCGTTGGCAGGCAGCCTTGACGCAAGAAGCCCTTGTCCCCGGTGATCGCGTGGCTGTGATGATGAAAAATTGCCCGGAATGGGTCATGTTTGAGCAGGCGGCATTAGGGCTTGGCTTGGTTGTCGTGCCACTGTATACCGATGATCGTGTTGAAAATGCGGCTTATGTCATCAATGATGCAGGTGCTAAAGTGTTGTTGCTGGATAACCCTCACCAATGGAAAGAATTTCTTGCCATTGGTGATCAGATAACAGGGGTGAAGCGAGTAGTTATTCTCCGGTCTTTTGAGCAAAGCTGCATGGATCCCAATGACTGCACGCGAGTTGTCGGCATCAGGGATTGGTTGCCAGCCCACGCCAGCGAAGTGAAGCACTTTCCCAACGATCCACACAGTCTTGCAACCATCATTTATACCTCAGGTACTTCAGGTCGGCCCAAAGGCGTGATGCTCAGTCATTACAATATTTTGTCCAATGCACATAGCTGCTTGCAGGTGATACCGGTATTGCCGGATGATTTGCTGCTGTCTTTTTTGCCGTTGTCACATACCTTTGAGCGTACATCCGGTTACTATGTGCCGATGATGAGTGGCGCCACGATTGCGTATGCACGCTCAATTCCGCAATTACAGGAAGATTTGTCGATCATCCGGCCAACGTTAATGATTTCCGTGCCGCGTATTTATGAAAGAGTGTATGCCGGCATACGCGCAAAATTGGCGGAAGGCTCTGGTTTCGCACGCTGGTTGTTTAAATTCGCGGTCGATGTGGGCTATGGCCGTTTTGAACACCAGCAGGGCAGAGGAGGTTGGCAATTATCGCATTGTTTGTGGCCGTTGCTGGAGAAGTTGGTTGCACGCAAAGTGATTAACCGGCTGGGCGGGCGGTTGCGTTTTGTAATGAGTGGCGGTGCTGCGTTATCGGCGGAAGTTTCACGCATTTTTATTGGCTTGGGATTGCCCATTCTGCAAGGCTATGGAATGACTGAGAGCAGTCCGGTGGCCTGCGCCAATCGGCTGCAAGATAATGCTCCGGCCAGTGTGGGCTTGCCTGTCCCCGGTGTGGAGGTCAAACTGGGTGAAAGTAATGCATTGCTGATACGTGGACCCAATGTGATGCTGGGGTACTGGAATAATCCAGCAGCAACGGCAGCTATCATTTCGTCGGATGGCTGGTTGAATTCAGGGGATATCGCATCCATCGATGCACAGGGACATGTCACGATAACCGGAAGATTGAAAGAAATCATTGTGTTGTCGACCGGTGAAAAGATCCCTCCGGCTGATATGGAGGCTGCCATATTGCGCGATCCGCTGTTTGAACAAGCGATGCTGATCGGCGAAGCGCGTTCTTATTTAAGCGTTATGGTGGTTCTGAATGCAGCCCATTGGCAAAATGTTGTTTCTCAGTATGGTTTGGATGCCAGCCTGAATACCGATCAACAGCGACAGCAAATTGAGGAAATTTTATTGGATAAGATTACTGAGCAAACCAGTGAATTCCCAGGGTATGCGAAAATCCGCCGCGTTGCGTTGATTCAGGAGTCTTGGAGTGTTGAAAATGGCTTGTTGACTCCGACGCTGAAATTGAAGCGCGCTAAAGTGCTGGAGAAATATGCACGGGAAGTCGAGAGGCTGTATGCAGGACATTAGGAGCATTCATTTATTAACTTGACCATCGTTGTGTGGGAGCAAATCAATGGCAAAAGACACCAGTAAACTGGATAAAGTAGTTCTGCAAGCGCGGCAGAATGCCGAAAAGCGCGCGCAAGGCTATCGGGAGCAGGCGCTCAAATTGTTTCCCTGGGTATGCGGCCGCTGTGCGCGTACATTTGATCACAAAAATTTACAATTACTCGAAGTGCATCACAAAAACAGTAATCACGATGATAATCCTCCCGATGGCAGTAACTGGGAATTACTGTGCACCTACTGTCATGAAAATGAACACTCCAAGCTGAAAGACTCCATGGGGCGTGTGGATAGTGGAAAAACTGACACAATTGCCACGTTTAATCCGTTTGCCGACCTTAAAGACCGACTCAAGAATAAATCCTGACCTAAGGAAACGCTGATTAATTGACTGTACGAGCGAATCACTTTGTTGCGCGGTACTCGCTCCCTCGCCTATCATGTTGATATGTCTCGGTTGCTGTGTTCCGTGCGCCTCGTGCTTCATCTCGTTCGCCGAATTAATCAGCGTTTCCCTAAGCCAATAGAGCTCAACTCCATAAATAGATCGTTGTGTGACAAATCTCACAGCCATTCAAATGTTCAGGCATCGATAATACTTCTCAGCGGCGCAACTACCCTGCGCATTGAATATGTGCAAACTAGTGATGATTTAGCGCTAAGCAATAAATTAATGTTGGAAAGCCTCTGAGCAAATTGATTGCGTTTACGGTTTGGTAAAGCATAAGTAGTTACTACTTCGGTGCTTTCTCTGGGATTGTCGAAGTATTTAATCAGGGTTTTCTTGATATTTTCAACGCGGTTTTTATAAATTTACCTCGGAGATTCAGAAATGAAAACAAATGATCAAACTTTGGTTACTAATCCTGGTTTAGAGCGAAGCATTGCGATAGATTCGTCTGCTGGTTCTCTAAATATTCCCGCAAATACCTATAGAGTGGGCTCTATAACTCAGCAAGATTGGCTAAACCAAGTAGGGAGATCTCCTGATGTGGTCTCGATTGACGATTCACTCCATGCATCCCGAACGGAATGGATTAATCAGCTCACTAATTCGAACCAGAATGGCGGGCTGAAATCTTCTGATCAGGCTGTTTTGGCAGGTGATCAGATTCAACCGCATGATCAACCTGCACCGACGAGTGCAAAAGGAGATGCTTTTGGTGGTGCTACGGCTACTAATTCCACAGCGGCAAAAGGTGACAACAATATCGATGGACTTTTAATTGGCACACAGTGGGCATCGACGTCGGTAAGTTACAGTTTTACAGATACATTCGATTTTAGATGGACTGTATTTCCTATCGCATTTGATTACACTGACTATGAGGCTGGCTATTCTCAAGCAGCGATACATGACGCTAGTTTTCAGATGTTTAATGCGACGCAACAAGTGGCTGCAAGGGACTGGATTGCTACAGCAGGTGAATACTTCAATGTTTCCATGCTATCCCCGAATGACCTGACTGGTGCCAGCGATCGGGATGCCACAATCCGTATGGCCATGTCCAGTGACCCTGGAACTGCCTACGGTTATTACCCTGGCGGCTCGGTGGAGGCAGGCGATATTTGGGTCAACAATGGAGGTACTTACAATAATCCCATTATCGGTACTTACGCATACCATACGATCGGGCATGAATTAGGTCATGCGCTCGGGTTGAAACATGGGCATGAACTGGGTGGAGTGAATAACGTTGCCATGAATGCTGATCGTGACTCAATGGAATTCTCGATCATGACCTATCGATCCTATATCGGTGGGCCACTGACAGGCTATTCGAACGAAGCAGGTGGTTATGCTCAAACGCTGATGATGTACGACATTGCGGCGATTCAGCACATGTATGGTGCTTGGTTTGGTTACAATGAAGCTGATACCAACTACACCTTTTCAACGACGACAGGTGAAATGTTTGTGAATGGGATTGGACAAGGAACGCCATATACTAATGACATTTTTCGTACCATCTGGGATGGCAACGGAATTGATACTTATGATTTCTCCAATTACACCACCAATTTATCCATTGATCTGACACCCGGAGGGTGGACTGATGTGGATACTGCCGGCAATTTCCAAGCTGCTTATCTCGGAGGAGGAAATTATTCCCGTGGGGAAGTGTTTAATGCGTTGCAATACAACGGCGATGCGCGATCATTGATTGAGAATGCCAAAGGAGGGGTAGGGAATGACACAATTATCGGCAATGCTGCTAACAACACAATTTGGGGAGGAGCGGGTAATGATTCGATCAGTGGCGGAGGTGGCAATGATATCTACTACGCTGGAACAGGTGATGACACCGTATGGGGGGGAGATAATGCTGAAATTTATAATGGCGATGATGGTAATGATACCCTTAAGGGAGCCGGAGGAAGTGACACACTGAATGGCGGTAATGGCAATGACATTATATACGGTGGAGACGGTGATGACATTGCAGATAGCGGAGCGGGTGACGATACGCTGTATCTGGGAGCAGGCAATGATTTTGTCGACACAACCACAGGCGGCAATGATGCTTATTATGGGGAAGATGGCGACGATTATATCTTTGGTGGGTCCGGTAATGAAACCTATAGTGGTGGAAATGGAAATGATACCTTGAAAGGGTGGAATGGAGATGACACGCTGGAAGGTAATGCGGGAATTGATACGCTTGAAGGTGGTAGCGGTAATGATACTTATCTCATTGATACGACAACTGATATCCTCGTGGAATCTTTTGAGGCAGGTATTGATACGGTTAAGAGTAGCATTAGCCATACGTTAGGTGGCAATTTTGAGAATCTGGTACTTTTAGGTGCAATTGCTATGGATGGAACTGGTAATCAACTGAATAATGTGATTACAGGAAATGCTGCTGCCAATACCATTAATGCAGATAGCGGGGCGGATACCATCAATGGTGGTGACGGCGATGATACGATTTGGGGAGCGTCCAGTTCTGTGATTTCTGATATTGGAGATTCCTTGTTTGGTGAAGGCGGCAATGATGTACTTGGAGGATCTTACGGTAACGATATTCTTGACGGAGGGTTAGGCAATGATTCTCTGTATGGCGATGAGAATAATGATATTTTGCGTGGTGGTGGTGGGAACGATTATTTGAATGGTGGATGGGGTTGGGGAGCTGATACAACAGGTGCTGATACGCTCGATGGTGGAAGCGGGGTTGATACTCTGGAAGGCGGGTTTGGTGATGATACTTACATCATCGATACCACTACGGATACCATTATAGAGGCTGGGGGTATCGATACTGTTCGAAGTAGTGTTTCTTATACCTTGGGTGGCAATCTTGAGAAACTTACCCTGACGGGATCGTTTGTCATCAATGGTTCTGGTAATAATTTAAATAATACTCTGACTGGAAATGGCGCGAGTAACACGCTCAATGGTAACGGTGGAAAAGATATTCTGGTGGGCGGTTTGGGTAATGATACTTATGTGGTTGATACGACAACGGATACTGTTGCAGAGAATCTAAATGCAGGTACGGATACCGTTCAAAGCAGTGTTACTTATGCACTGGGTAACAATCTTGAGAATCTTATTCTGACGGGGGCTTTTGCCATCAATGGTACTGGGAACGGTCGCAATAACGCTTTAACTGGTAACAGCGTTAACAATACCTTAATTGGTGCCGCAGGTAATGATACGATGACTGGAAAGGGAGGTAACGACAAGTTTAAGTGGACTGCTACAGCTTTTAATACCGAAGATATTAAATTCTCAGCAGTAGATAAAATAATGGATTTTACTGTGGGTGATTCACTGGATTTTACAAGTGGCATCGAAGCGTTATTAAGAGTGAATGGACAATCGTTGGGTTCGGTAGCGTCAAATATCAATTTGCCCAGTTCTTTCAATGCTAACACGAACATAGCTTGGACCGGAACGGATCTCGTGATTGACTTGGATGCCAGTCACAGTATTACGGCAAATGATTTTCATATTCAGTTGGTTGGATTGGCTGGAAGTCTCAAGTACGATGCAGTAGCGGATACCATTCACGTTTGATACTTGAATGGATTGGATTAACCGCATACCTTTTAAGTGTGCGGTTAATTCTTGTTGCAGTACGTGTCAAATTAATCTTAAATCATGATCATCAGTTTGCAAGACAAATGATGATCATGATGTCTACTATTCACTCAAATGTTTGCGGGGTGAAATACGACAGACCTGAAGTTCGTTGTATTAAGCTGGCAGATCGATATAATGAGCTTTTCAAGCAAACAGGAGTCTAGTCATGGTTAAGTTAACTGATGTTACTGGAATCGGCCCCGTTACAATCAAGCTGTTATCTGAACACAATATCAAAACTGTTGAAGCACTTGCTGCTCTTAGTCTGGTGGAATTACTCAAAATACCAGGGTTTAGCGATCTGCGCGCACGTGCGGTCAAGAAGGCAGCTACTGCTGCTTTGCGCATCAAGGTCGTCAAACCATTGACTGCGGTCGTAACCGTGAGTCGTGAGCCAACGACAATTAAGAAAACGGTGGCTAAGAAGACTGCTGCAGTCATCCCCGTCGTGATTCCACCGGTGAAGCTGGCAGAAACTGAGATCGTCAAAGACAAGAAGAAAAGCAAGAAAGATGACAAGAAACAGGAAAAAGTAAAAGACAAGAAGAAAAAGGATAAGAAAAAGGACAAAAATAAAAAGAAAGGCAAAGACAAAAATAAATCCTAATGCGTGGTAGAGGTTCTGATTCTTTGCGAGAGCTCTCAATATCAGCAGCTTAACTGCTGGATTAGTTAGAGTTCTTTGGGTCTGATCAAGTGTTTGAGATTTGCATGGTGAGATTGGGTGGAGATCGGGCCGGCACCGTAATTCAGCACGGCCACTGCGCCGGTGGTCATTAACTTGCCAGCATGACTAAGCGGTAGCGGATCCTTGGATAGATGGTCGGTTAATTGATCCAGACCAGGATTGTGACCAATCAAGAACAACGTATGGATTCCTTGGCTGTATTGATCGACAACTGAGAGTAAATCACGCAATGATGCCTCATAGATCGCGGACTCCCAGAGTATGTTTTTCTGGGAGACGCTCAATTCCTGTAAGACCCATTGACAGGTTTGCTTTGCCCTGAGCGCTGGCGAACATACGACCCGGTCCATGTTATATTGCTGCTTTGACAGCCATTGTCCCATCAGTTTAGCGGCTTTGATTCCACGCGCTGTCAGCGGACGATCGAAATCAGGCAAATTGTCCTCAGACCAATCTGATTTGGCATGACGCATAACGATTAACTGATGCTCTAGCATAATATGCAGTAAATTAATAACCTTGCTAATTTAATATCACTTTTATGACACCCATTATGGATGAATCCTATGCTGCTGTCGATTTAGGTTCGAACAGCTTCCACATGATCGTTGCCAATTTGGTAGATGGTCGGCTGCAAATCATCGATCGCATGAAAGAGATGGTCAGACTGGCTTCAGGTTTAAATGATAAACATGAGCTGTCCAAAGAATCGATGCAACAGGCATTGGAATGCCTGCAACGCTTTGGTCAGCGTATCCGGGAAATACCTCATTTGAATGTGCGTGCGGTTGGTACCAATACCTTGCGCCAAGCGCGCAATGGTGAGGATTTTCTGGCGCGCGCGCATCTCGCCTTGGGGCATCCGATTGAGATCATTGCAGGGCGCGAAGAAGCGCGGCTGATTTATTCCGGAGTGGCGCACAGTTTGTATGATGAAGCGAGTAAGCGTCTGGTGATTGATATTGGCGGCGGTAGTACGGAATTGATTATCGGCTGCGGGTTTAATACCTACTATACTGAGAGCTTGTACATGGGCTGCGTGAACATGGGGCAGCGTTTCTTTGATGATGGCAAGATTAAAGCCAAAAAGATGCGTAAGGCCATACTGTTTGCGATGCAGGAACTGGAATCTCTCGAGACAGCATATAAAAAAATGGGCTGGGATCAGGCGTTGGGATCTTCGGGCACGATTCTGAGCATACGTGATGTGGTGCAGGCACAAGGCTGGTGTGACGCTGGAATCACAGCCTCGGCGTTAAATCGGTTGATAGAAACCTTGATTGCCATCGGTGATACTGAATCCATCAATTTGGTGGGTTTATCGGAGCGCAGAAAGCCTGTTTTTGCCAGTGGTGTGGCGATATTAAGTGGTGTTTTTGAAGCTTTGAGCCTGGATCGGATTAATATATCGGAAGGCGCATTGCGAGAGGGCTTGCTATACGATCTGATAGGTCGGGTACATGATGAGGACATCAGGGACAAAACGATCCTGGATGTGTCGCAAAGATACAGTGTCGATATAGAGCAAGCCAATAAGGTCAGGCAAACGGCTGAGCTATTTTTTCATCAAGTAAAAGCTGATTGGGCTCTGGATAAAAAAGCGGACTTGAAATTATTGCAGTGGGGCGCGTTAATTCATGAAATCGGGCTTTCAATTGCACATAACCAGTATCATCGGCATGGTGCGTATTTAATGGCTAATTCCGATCTGGCGGGGTTTTCCCAGCAAGAGCAAATCAAGCTGGCGATGCTTGTAAGAAGTCACCGCAGGAAATTTCCACTGGAAGAATTCGAAACCATTACCCAATCGCGCAGAATTTCAATTATTCGCTTGTGTGTGTTGCTAAGATTGGCGGTGGTTTTGCACAGAAGCCGGTCCAACAATAGTCTGCCGGAAGTGCAGCTCAGTGTGAACAAAAACCGGATTAATCTGAAATTCCCATCCGGCTGGATGGATCAGCATCCTTTGACACTGGTTGATTTAAGTATTGAGCAAAGTTTCTTGGAAATCGCAGATATCAAATTGAATTTTGACTGAAAGTATCTGATTTCTTCCGTGTGAATTCTACGCAACATTTATTTAGTGTAATTCCACATGCAAAAGTGCAGATCCACTGTCTGTAGTGATTGGTAAGTCAACAAAGAATATTCATGAAATCATAAAGTGTGACGATAAGGTCGGACGGGAGAATACAAATTCTGCCGGAAATTTTTTATCCAAATAAAAAAAACGACTAAATATGCTCACATTGCCGTTGCGACCTTACCTTCGACTCAGTATAGGGTTAATTGTCTTAACTTTAAGTATTTTATTGATTGGAGAATCGCTGGGTATTGTGCCGGACAAGTCACAAATTATTCTTGATCACCGCAAGAAATTAACCGAGATTCTGGCTGAGCAATATGCATTAGGTGCAGAAAAAAAGGATCTTTCCCAGATAGAAGCCGCGTTGAATGCGTTGGTGAAAAAAAATTCAGAAGTACTTTCAGCGGCGATACGCCAAAGTGATGGAACATTTTATGCAATGGCTGGTGATCACCAAGCTATTTGGCAAACTCCGGATGTTGGAAATCCATCTTTAACGTATATTCAAGTGCCTATCTTGCAAGACAATAAGACTTGGGGGACAGTTGAATTAAGTTTTGCTCCTTTTGATAGCAATGATTTTTCCAATATCGTCAAAAACTCGTTTTGGGGATTGCTGCTGTTTGTCGCCTGCTCAGGTTTCTTGGCTTATTTGTTGATGCTGAAGCGTGCTTTGAAAGAATTGGATTCTTCCGCGGTTATCTCGCCGCGTGTTAAAGCAGCGTTTGATACCTTGACGGAAGGCATACTCATTCTCGATGAACAAGGCCGGATCGTATTAGCAAACAGTGCATTTTGCGATAAGTTTGGATTAGCCTTTGATAGCTTGATGGGTAAGGAAGCATCAAGTCTTGGCTGGGAGAAATCTTCCATAGAGCAATTGAAGGAAGATTGGCAGTACCCCTGGATTGAATCCTTCAGGAATAAAAAAACACTGACTCGTATTCGATTGAACTTCAATGCAGGCGATGACAGCAAAAGTGTTTTTATGGTGAATAGCGCGCCGATCCTAGGTGAGAATAATCAATGCAAGGGAGCGCTGGTAACTTTTGATGATGTCACAGAAATCGAAGACAGTAATATCAAGTTGGACATGATGCTAAAAAGACTTGAGTTGTCCCGTAATGAGATATCCCGTCAGAACAGTGAGTTAAAGAAATTGGCGGAAATTGATCCGTTAACTGGGTTTTACAATCGCAGAGCGTTGAATATTTATTTCAATGAAGTGTTCAATCAAACCTGCGAGCAAAGCACCGATCTGGTTTGTATTATGTTGGATATTGATCGTTTTAAATCCATTAACGATACCTACGGGCATCAGACGGGCGATGAGGTTATCAAGTTGGTTGCCGCGATTACCAAAGAAAATTTACGCGACACAGATATTGTTGGGCGTTATGGGGGCGAAGAGTTTTGCTTGGTATTGCCCCGCCTTGAGCTTGAGGCTGTTTTGAGAATCGCGGAACGGATTCGCATCAATATCATGGATTCTACCGGCTACCATGCTTATGGCGTTGAGCGGGTGACCATTAGTTTAGGCGTTTCAACATTAGCTGATGGTGTTCAGAATCCTAATGAGATGATCGATTTGGCAGATAAAGCACTCTATTTTGCCAAAAATAATGGCCGTAATCGTGTTGCTGTTTGGCGTGAGATTTTTCAGGATAATGTGGGTGTGGTTGTGACAGAAAATACTGCCACTGATCAAAATGACATGGTGATTGCTTCCAATGATGCCGTGATTACTGATGTGCACCAGCTACATGCAAAGATTCGAGAATTAGAGCAGCTAACTGAGAAACAGCATAAAATAATCGCACATAGGTTGAATTTCGATGCTGCAACCGGGCTGCCCAATCGTATGGAATTGCATAGTCGCCTTAAAACGGCCATTTCATATGCTGCCAGATCAAATAGTTATGTTGCTGTGCTGTCTCTTTCTTTGAGCAGCTATAAACGCATTCACAGTACTTTGGGCTATGAAGCGGCAGAGAAATTGATCATCGAGATCTCGCATAGAGTCAGTAGTATTCTACGCACCACAGATACTATATCCTCTGATATTGGCGTATCAAACTTTGATTCGATTTTGTCCAGAAAGAACGACAATGGTTTTTATATATTGCTTTCTGAATTAAAAAGAGATCAATCGATTACATGGATTATTAATCGTGTGTATGCAGCTTTAAATCAAACATTGATCATCGAAGATCTCAATATTCAAACAGAAAGCGCCATTGGCGTCAGCATGTATCCAATTGATGGGCATAATCCGGAAACTTTGTTAGATTTTGCAGACCAGGCTTTGCATAATGCGGAATCTCAAGGTAAAGGATCTTGTCAGTTTTATTCCAATAAAATGGATAACGAGTATTTGGCCCAAATCAAAATAGAATCTGGTCTTATACGTGCCATTGAGCGCCTTGAGTTTGAAATTTTCTACCAACCGATAGTGAATATGCAGCATGGCATGATAACCAGGCTTGAAGCACTGTTGCGTTGGAATCACCCGGATAAGGAGATCTTTGCCGCAATGAGTTTTATTGATGTTGCGGAACAGAGTGGATTGATTGTGCAGATAGGCGATTGGGTGTTGCGTGAAGCGATCCGGCAGCTAGCGATTTGGCGCAGGGAAATATCACCAGAAATACAAATCTCAGTGAATATATCCAGCGTGCAGTTACATCAAACAGATCTTGCGGAGAAGATTCTTGGTTACTTGCAGGACTATCGGGTTCCTGCTGAGAACCTTGTGCTTGAAATTACTGAAAGCATGATTATGCAATCGATTGAAAATGCAACTCGGATTCTCGGGCATTTGCATGATCGGGGAATCAAAATTGCACTGGATGATTTTGGTATGGGATATTCTTCCTTGCAGTATCTACAAAAATTTCCAATCGATTTTATTAAAATCGATCGTTCTTTCATCACAGATATCGAGGCGAATAATTGCAACGACAATATCGTTTCAGGAGTGATCGCTATGTCGAAAAACATGGGATTCATGACGATAGCTGAGGGCGTTGAAACCGAAGAGCAATTCAAACACTTGTACAAGCTGGGATGCGATGAGGTTCAAGGTTATCTAACCGGCTTTCCAATTCCTAAGGAACAGATGCACAAGGTGTTGGAGCAGCAGAAATTAACTATGCATATTAAGTCCGTTGCTGTCAATCAATGATGCAATGGACTTGTGCTTTATTCCGTTTCTGATTTTTCCTGGACTCATCACAAGCGTCCAATATCACCGCCATTATCTGGGAAGTGGTTTTTAGCAGCTTGAATAAAATTGTGCTAGGGCAGATCGCAATAATGTTCCAATAACAACTGTTGCGCTGAGCGCGGCTTCGACGTGCCGGGTTTTGAGCGTTTATACGAACCATCGCTTTGTAGTATCCATGCCTGAGTGTTATCTGATAGATAGCTTAACAAACCATATTCAATCACTGTGTCGCTGGTGCGCTTTTCCTCGATCGGGAAACATACTTCAACCCGGTAATGCAAATTGCGCGTCATCCAATCTGCACTGGAACAAAATACCAGTTCGTTTCCTCCATTATGGAAATAATATACCCGAGTATGCTCCAGAAAACGTCCTACAATAGAACGCACACTGATATTTTCCGATACATCCTTGATACCTGGACGCAGGCAGCACACTCCACGGATGATTAAGTCGATTTTAACGCCAGCTTGCGAAGCCTTATACAAAGCCGTGATGATCTCGGGATCGACCAGTGCGTTCATCTTGGCAATAATCCAGGCTTTCTTGCCTTGGCTGGCTGCACTGATTTCTTTTTCGATATGATTTAAGATGCCTTTGTGCAAAGTGAAGGGCGATTGCAGCAGTTTTTTGAGTTTGCCGGCGCGACCCAGGCCAGTCAATTGATGGAAAAGCTTATTGACGTCCTCACCGATAGCCTTGTCACAACTCAAAAGACCATAGTCAGTATATAGCCGCGAGGTGCGTGCGTGATAATTGCCGGTTCCCAAATGCACATAGCGGCGTAGAGTGCGGCCTTCCCTTCTGACCACCAGAATCATTTTGGCATGGGTTTTATAATTGACCACGCCATATACCACATGTGCCCCAGCTTGCTGTAATTCACTGGCCAGTTCGATATTGGCTTCTTCGTCGAATCGTGCCCGCAGTTCGATGACCACGGTGACTTCCTTGCCGGCACGCGCTGCAATTTTTAATATTTCGACGACTGCCGAATTAACACCGGTACGATAAAGCGTCTGCTTGATCGATAGCACATTGGGATCGGCCGCAGCCTGCCGCAGAAAGTCGATAACCGGCGCAAACGATTGAAACGGATGATGCAGTAAGATGTCGCCATTGTGCAGGGCATCAAAAATACTGGTATTTTTGAGCAAACGCTTGGGTATTTCCGGTGTGAATCCGGCGAATTTTAATTCCGGCCGATCAACCAAATCACAAATCGCGAGCAAGCGCCCCAGATTGACAGGCCCTGCGACCTGATACAGATCACTTGGTTGTAATTCGAATTTTTGTAACAAGAAGCTGCTAAGATTGTCCGGGCAATTATCTGCAACTTCCAGGCGCACGGCATCACTGAATCGACGCGAAGGCAGCTCACCTTCCAGGGCGCGCAGCAGATCGTCAATTTCTTCATCGTCGATAAACAAATCACTGTCGCGCGTCACTTTGAATTGATAGCAACCGGTTGCATTCATGCCAGGAAACAGATCACTCACATGCGCATGAATGATTGATGACAACATGACAAAATCATGACTCCCGTCACTGTATTTTGCCGGAACCGGAATGACTCTGGGCAATGAACGCGGTGCTTGCACAATGGCAAGCCCTGAATCCCGACCAAAGGCATCCTTGCCATCTAGCGATATGATGAAGTAGAGGTTTTTGTTCTGTACTTTGGGAAAAGGGTGTGCAGGATCCAAGCCAATCGGGCTGAGCACAGGCAATACTTCATCCTTAAAGTAGCGATGTACCCAGCGGCTGAGCAAGGGTTTCCACTGCGCACGGCGCAGTAATCGTATTTTATCCTTGGCCATCGCTGGAATGATCAAGTCATTCCAGACGCTATATTGTTCTTCTACAAACCGGTGCGCGGTTTCGCTGACCCGCGTCAGCACTTCGGTGGGCGACAGATTGTCGGGGCCCGTTTGTGTCGAGCCGTATTTGACCTGTTGTTTTAAACCGGCCACGCGGATTTCGAAGAACTCATCCAAATTGGTGCTGGCGATACATAAAAAACGTAATCTCTCCAGTAGGGGTAAATTTTCATCTTTAGCCTGTTCGATGACTCGCCGGTTAAACTCAAGCAAACTCAGCTCGCGATTGATGTAAAGCGTGGGATTTTTAAGATCAGTGGTGTCCATCGATGATGATTACTTGAGTAGATTTGCTTAAGAAAATGACTGGCCAGCCTTGATTAGGGGGCGACCAGCAGGATTTATATAAAACGCATTTAATTCTAGCGTAGTTTGTGGCGAGCCTGGATCTTATTTGTTGCGACTCACGATGAGTGTTGGTTTTAGCGCGAAATCGGATATTTCAGTGCTTGGGTGTGATTTTTAAGAGCCTGCCATTGTCTTCATCCGTCAATAAGTACAATGCACCATCCGGGCCTTGTTCGATATCACGGAAACGTGCCATCTGCTTTACCAGTTGTTCTTCCCCGAGAATTTTTTTGTCATCTACCGATAATCTGACGACATGCTGGCCTACTAATGCGCCGATAAACAAATTGCCGCGCCATGTTGGGAACTGATCGCCGGTATAAAACATCATGCCGGAAGGAGCGATCGAAGGTGTCCAAAAATAAATGGGTTCTTCAAAATCCTGTTCAGCATGTTCATCTTTGATGGGAATCCCACTGTAATGACTGCCATAACTGGCTTTGGGCCACCCGTAATTTTTGCCCGCTTGAGGAATGTTGATTTCATCGCCGCCTCGCGGGCCATGCTCATGAATCCATAGCACGCCCGTTTTAGGATGAATGGCCGCACCTTGCACGCTGCGATGACCATAAGACCAGATTTCCGGTTTTGCCTTCGGATTTTTGACAAAAGGATTATCAGCAGGCACCGAACCATCAGGTCGGATACGGATGATCTTGCCGAAATGATTGTTTAACTGCTGGGCTTCATCCATGTGATTGCCGCGATCGCCCAATGTGATAAAAAGATTGCCATCAGGCGAAAATGCCAGACGCGAGCCAAAATGCACCCCCCCATGCGCTTTGGGTGATTGGCGAAAGATGACTTGTAGTTTTTCTAAGCGACCATCTTTTAATTCGGCTTTGGCAACCGCGGTGCCTGCTTTGCTGCCTTCAGGTTCAGCATAGGAGAGATAAATCAGGTGGTTTTTGGAAAATTCAGGATCCAGTGCAACATCCAGTAAACCGCCTTGCTGCTGGGTAAATACAGCGGGAACGCCTTTGACAGGTTCCGATATGCGGCCATCCGGCGTGATGATGCGCAATTGACCGATGCGCTCAGTGACCAACAGATTGCCATCGGGCATGAAAGCCATTCCCCAGGGGAATTGTAATTGATCGGCGACCAATCGAACGTCGAATTCCGTTTGGATGCGCTGCGCGTGCGTGCGTGCGGAGAAGAAATAGCTGATACTGAACGAAATCAGCGCAAGAAATATCAAGAGTGCGCGCGCGCGTGTCATATGCTTTTTTCCTTCCAACAGATCGCAGTCATGGTTGCTGTGAATGTATCATTAGGTTGCTGTGAATGTATCATTACTGCCGATAGGTCTCAATATGTGTCAGTGGGCTGCTGCAAAACGATCAGGATTTTCCAGTGATTAAAGCGCTGTTCCGTCTAATGGTGGTTGGCCAGCATCCAATCGGAGGATGTTTTCGGTGGTAACACGCGCGATTTCACCGAGGGCTTCGCGCGTCAGAAACGCCTGGTGTGAGGTAATGAGTACGTTGGGGAAAGTGAGCAAGAGATTGAGTTCGTCGTCTTGCAACAGATCCTCGGAATGGTCTTCAAAGAAAATACCTTCTTCTTCCTCGTAGACATCCAGGGCGACGCCGCCGAGGTGGCCTGTTTTGAGCGCATCGAGCAGCGCGGTGGTGTCGATGAGTTTACCGCGGCTGGTGTTGATGAGGTAGGCGCCGCGCTTCATTTGCCGGATGGTGTCGCGGTGTAAGCAGTGGAAAGTCTCCGGGATGAGCGGGAGATGCAGGGAAATGATGTCGCTGTTTTGCAGTAAGGCGGGTAGGGAGGTGTATTCAATGCCGTGCTGGGCGGCCCACTCTGTGTTCGGTATGAGGTCGTGGGCGATGACGCGGCAATCGAAGCCGCGAAAGATTTGGGCGGTGATGCGCCCGATCTTACCTGTGCCAATAATGCCCACGGTCTTGCCAGCGAGATCGAAGCCGACCAACCCATTGAGTGAGAAATTGTGTTCACGAACGCGATTGTAGGCGCGATGGATGTGGCGGTTGAGCGTGAGCAGTAGGCCGATGGTGTGTTCCGCGACGGCGTGGGGCGAGTAGGCGGGTACGCGCACGACGGCGATGCCGAATTCCTGAGCAGCCTTCAGATCGACGTTGTTGAACCCGGCACAGCGCAGCGCAATGAGTTTCACGCCACCTTTGGCAAGTTCGGCGATACAGGTGCGATCGACGTGGTCGCTGACAGAGATGCACACCACGCGCATCCCAGCGGCGGTGACAGCGGTTTGTGCACCGAGGCGGAATTCATGGAACTGCCAGGCGATGCGCTCGCGGCCCAAGGCGTGATCGAAGTATTCGTGGTCATACGGTTTCGTGTCGTAAAGTGCGGCGGTGATCATGTCAAATTCCTTTGTGGAAGGTGCGATAGGGGGGGGTATCGAGTCATAACACAGTCGGTGTCAGTGTACCATTCCTATTGGGTGGTCTCAATACATGCGGTATTCAGAACGCCACAATACGAACGCGCACGCCGCCAAACACATTCAGCGGCGGCCCTGGTTCATAATAGCGCCCCAGCGCGGCATTAATGCGGGTATTGGCGTTGTATTGCGCATCGAACAGATTGTTGATTCCGAAAAATACAGAACCTTCGATTCCATTGCGCTTCAGTTCCCAGCCCGCCAATAACTGCCCGAGATTATAGGCAGGATTGGTTGCGGTATTGACATCATTGACGAAAAACTCGCCGACACGATGTACATGAACTTGCCCGAAGAAACCGAACGGGTGCGAATAGCGTACCAATCCTTCCCAACGATGTGTGGGAATGCCGGGGAAACTATTGCCTTTCAGACTGACATCGTTGACCACATATTTCTCGAATTCAAAATCCGAATAGGTATAGCTGATTTCGCCACGCAGCCCTTTCCACTCTGGCGTGGCGAGACGGGTTTCCACGCCGATCCGGCGCGATTGTCCGGCATTGCGGAAAAATGCTCTTCCCGGTGATGAGGGCAATTCAAACGGCGTAATCTCATCCCAGGTGCGGATGAAAAATACTGCCGTATCGTATTGGAATCCAGCCGTGTTACCGCGAAAGCCCAGTTCGTTGCTGAGCGAGGTTTGTGCATTCAGGTTGGGGTTGAATCCGCCTCTTCCGGCGGGGTTATTGAGTAGCTCGGTGGTGGTCGGTGCTTCAAACACGGAAGCGACATGCGTATAAATCTGCTGCTGTTCGGTCAGGTGATAGACAAGCCCGGCGGAGCCGCTGGCTTGCGATACCGTGCGCGAGCCGGATTGATTGCCATCGGTTTTAAATTGGTCCTTGACTTGATAATTCAGCCAATCCCAGCGGCCACCGATGACCAGATCCAACTTATCTTTGATATTCCATTCATTGCGGAAAAACGGCCCGGTGCTTTGCACGCGTTCGATTTGACTCAAATTCAACGCACTGCGCACACCGAAATTGTTATTGAACCGCTGGCGGTCATCGTTTTGTATGCCGTAATCGACTCCGATCAGAAATCGGTTGGGCCGGTTAAACAACATGTGATCGTTGACAAACTGCATCATCAATCCGCCCACCCAGCGATCAAACTGCACCTGGCCACCGTCAAAAAATGCCTGACGGCTTTGAAAATCACGATGCAGCAAGTGTGTGGTTACGCTGAATTCTTTGCCAGCAGATAGCCTGTGACGGAAACGCGCTCCCATTTCCTCCTGGCGGATTTCCTCACCGGCGTTGTATTGCACATTGCGTGCCGAAGCTTGCCGGGGATTGGCTTGCCCCTCCGCGCTGGTCAACGCACCGGGATCTTTGGACAGTGGCGAATAAAATTCGCGGAATACCAGCATCAAGTCCGAATCGTCGCTCGTTTTGAAATTTAGTTTGGCTTGTGAAAATGTATTTTGCATCGCGCTGTGATCGCGCCAGCCGTCTTGTTGCAAGTGCGAGCCAAACAAGCTGTAACCGAAATTTCCATTGCGCCCGCCCATGAACAACTCGGATTTCAGGTAGCCATATTGACCAAACACCTGGCGCGGCATGATGACGAATTTTTCCGGCGGCGCTTCGCGCGTGGTGATGTCGATCATGCCGCCGGAAGCATTGCCGTACAACGCCGCCGAAGGGCCGCGCACAATATCCATGCGTTCGATCAGCGAAGGGTCGATCGAATCCAACTGTGTTTGCCCATCCGGCAACGTCGCCGGAATGCCATCGACGCGCATCTGAATGCCGCGCACCCCAAACGGCGACCGCGCCCCAAACCCGCGAATCGCAATGCGCAAATCCTGCGTAAAGTTGAACTGGTTTTGGAAAAAAACCCCCGGCGTACCGCGCGCGAACTCATCCAACGTTGCGCCGGGCTGGTAGTGATGCTGCGGATTGCGCGTGATCTGCGTGATACTGTTGGGAATCTGCGCCGGAGAGCGTTCGCTGCGGGTGGCGGTGATGTTGATGGTATCCATGCTGACCGCTGGCATTGATTTAGGTTCTTGCGACCAAGCAGAAGATGCCATTAAGATGGCGCTGAGGATAAAAAGGATAAAATTCACAAGATACTGAGTTAGATTGGATAGCGTCAAAGTAGATCATACATAGGGCTTATGCGATCAATGCATGCTCATATTCAGAGTTGGCAAGAGTATAAAGTACTATTAAATCCTAATGTTTTTTAGCCAGTATTAAAACCGATGGGAAAACCTGCTGGTTCCCTTGATTGCAAAAAATTCTAAAACAATTGGAAAAATACAAAATGAATCATCATACGCGTCACGATACTCAGCTACTGGCGCCCAAAAACTGCATCATCCTGCTCGGTGCCAGCAATCTGACGTTATCTCTACGCCTAGTTACCCATCTGATGCAGCAACAGTTTGGCGGGCCGAGCGAGATTTTGGTGGCTGTCGGGCATGGGCGTGCGTATGGATCGGCTAATCAAGTGCTGTCGCGTGGGCTGCCGGGGATTGTTGCGAGTGGATTATGGTCGCAGCTTGCTACAGCCGAACCATGTCCGACGGTTGCATTGTTGACGGATATTGGCAATGATATTTTGTTTGGATCGGCGCCGGAGCAAATTTTGCGGCAGGTGGAATGGTGCGTTGAGCAATTACAGATGCAATCTGCGCAGATTGTAATGACTAATCTGCCGATGGCTTCGATTGAAGATCTGTCCGAACGACGTTACACGTTTTATCGCAATGTTTTTTATCCGTTCTGTCGATTGCCCCGAAGTGAAACCGTGAGCCGGGCTCGATCCGTGTATCAAGGATTGATTGATCTGGCATCGCGCCGGAATTTTACGTTATATGAACAGGAACCGGTTTGGTTTGGGCCGGATGGTATCCATGTGCATTACTGGAAACGGCGAGCGTTTTATCGGGATGTTCTTGGACACTTTGCAGTGCCTGGCTCCAATGACAAAATAGCTTCTGGTGAAAGTCGGAAGGAATTATTTTTGACCTGGCAACAACGCCCGAAATTTGCTTACAAGACGGTATTGGGACGAGAGATACAGTGCCGGCAACCGAGTGGCCGGTTAACGGATGGGTCAAGTGTTTTTAAGTATTGATTGGGCGAGCGGAGTAAATTGATCAACGATAGTGTTGCAGTGGTACTCAAAGCGGCGGAAATTTTACCTTAATGATGATTCTGGCATTCCGTCTAACATTCTTTTTAAATGGGCAGTTACCGGCCGAACCACGATGGCGAAAAGCGCCGTCAAATGGAGCTTGCTTATTTGGCAGGGCGAGAATTCTGATAAGCCTGTTTCTGATATTGGTGGTGTTATCCGGTTGTGTGCATCAGAAGTTTGTCAGCGAACCTTATCCTCGCTGGGGGGATGAAAGCAGTATTTCTCAATCGGATGGTAATGTACCGCTGATTCTGCGGACGCTTGTTCCGCCAGAGCCCGCTAAAGCGCCAGCCTGCGTATTGCTGGTTCACGGCATGAATGAGCATATCGGGCGTTATGGCGAAGTGGCAAATTATTTTGCCCGGCAGTTTTTT
>Ga0138256_10001699_pt1 | contig 23724 bp, 14 predicted proteins | sample KNB2016incub_MG_FD_105486 | JGI IMG/M metagenome (GOLD analysis project Ga0138256, IMG submission 105486) | Active sludge microbial communities from wastewater in Klosterneuburg, Austria - KNB2014incub_MG | ecosystem: Engineered > WWTP > Activated sludge > Unclassified | place: Austria... | reverse complement strand
GATCGCGAAACAGGCGCGCGATGCGCTGAAGATCAGCTGGAACCTGGGGCCGGGCACGGCGGTGTCCGACGCCTCCGTCGCCGCGGCGCTGCGCGCGGGTCTCAAGGAGGCCGGCGCGGTGGCCCGGGCCAATGGCGATACCGACGCCGGGCTGGCGCGCGCGACGAAGCGGCTCGAGGCCGATTACGAGCTGCCGCTGCTGGCGCACGTGGCCATGGAGCCGATGAACTGCCTCGCCCGCGTGGACGATGAGGGTTGCGACATCTGGACCTCGACGCAGTACCCGGCCGGAGCCCGGGCCGTGGCCGCCGCGCGCACCGGGCTTGCGCCGGAACGGGTGAGGATCCATTCGCAGTTCATCGGCGGCGGTTTCGGGCGCCGCCTCGACGTGGATTTCATCGCGCAGGCCGCCGCGATCGCGAAGGCCGTGCCGGGCGTGCCGGTCAAGCTGGTCTGGACGCGCGAGGACGACACCACGCACGACTTCTACCGCCCGGCCAGCCTGCACCGGCTGCGCGGCGGGCTCGATGCCAAGGGCAAGCTGATCGCGCTCGATCACCTGATGGTCTCGCAGTCAGTGACCGAGCGCGCCTTTCCCGGCGTGGTGAAGGACGGTCTCGATCCGTTCATGACCGAGGGCGCGAGCAACCTGGTCTACGCGGTGCCGAACCTGCGCTCGCGCGTGGTGATCAGGGACACCGGCGTGCGCGTGGGCTACTGGCGCTCGGTCAGCCATGCGCTGAATGCCTTTGCCTTCGAGAGCTTCATCGACGAGCTGGCCAGGTCCGGCAAGCGTGATCCGCTCGAGTTCCGCCTCGAGATGCTGGCGGAGCAGCCACGCCAGCGCGCGGTGCTGGAGAAGGTCGCCGCGATGGCGCAATGGGAGCGTTCACGCGGCGCCGATGCGGCGCTCGGCATTGCGTCGATGGAGTGCTACGGCAGCTACATCGCGATGACCGCCGAGGTCCAGCGTCGCGGCAAGGACGTGCACTGCGCGCATATCGCGGTGGCGGTCGATCCGGGCATCGCGGTGCGGCCCGACCAGGTGGTCGCGCAGATCGAGTCGGCGGTGATCACGGGGCTCACCGGCGCGTTGCGCAACCGCATCAGCATCGTCGACGGGGTGGTGCAGGAGCAGAACTTCCACCAGTTCCAGCCGCTGCGCATGTCGGAGACGCCGCAGATCGAGGTCGCGATCGTCGCCAGCGGCGATGCGCCCGGCGGCATGGGCGAGGTCGGCACGCCGCTGGTGGCGCCGGCGCTCGCCAACGCCGTGGCCAGGCTGACCGGCACGCGCGTGCGCAAGCTGCCGTTCAGCGAGGCGGGCCTGCGTTTCGTCTAGCCCCGGGCGCTCAGGCCGTCGCGATCATCTTCACGCCGGCCACCGCGAGCACCAGTGCCAGTGCGCGCTGGATGCCCGCGTTGCCCAGGCGCCGGCTGCCGAGCTCGGCCCCGAGGAAGCCGCCGGCGATCGCCGCCACGGCCCACAGCGGCAGCGCGGCGGGCAATTCGGGCGCCACGCGGATCACGCCCAGCAATCCCGCGATCGAGTTGAGCAGGATGAAGGCGGCTGCGATTCCCGAGATCACGCGCACCTCGGCCCAGCGCAGGAACAACAGCAGCGGGCTGAGGAAGATGCCGCCGCCGACGCCGGTGAGCCCTGACAACAGGCCGAGCACGGCGCCGCAGGCAATCAGCAGCGCGGTCGGCGGCGTGCGCAGTTGCGCGTCCTGCGGCCGGCTCGCGCGCTTGAGCGAGGCCCAGGCCGCGTAGACCAGCACCATGCCGACCAGCGGCTTGTAGAAATGCCCCGGCAGCACCAGCGTGCCGCCCAGCCACGCCAGCGGCACGGAGCCCGCCGCGAGCGGCAGGAAGATCCGCCACGAGAAGGCCCCGGCGCGGTAGAACTTGAAGGTCGCGATCAGCGCGACCAGGATGTTCAGCGAGAGCGCGGTGGGCTTCATCACCTCCGGCGCCACGCCGAACAGCGCCATCGCCGCGAGGTAGCCCGAGGCGCCGGCGTGTCCCACCGAGGCGTACAGCATCGCGGCAACGAAGATCAGCGCGGCGAGCACCACGCCTTCGGTATCGAACATCATCAATCGCTCTCCGCCTGCGACATCAGCGCGGCGTTGCCGCCCGCGGCCGTGATATTCACCGAGATCGTCTTCTCCTGCACGAAGCGCTCCAGGTAGAGCGGTCCGAAGTCGTCGTCGATCAGCGGCAGCAACGCCCCGGCGCGAGCGGCCAGGTCGTGGCTCAGCCGTTGCGCGAGCGCCGGGTCGCCATGACAAAGCACGCCGTCGATCGCGCAGGCGGTGATCACCGCCTGCATGGCGGCAACGTCGGGCAGTGCGTGGTGGGCGGTGAGCCCGTCGGCGAAACCGGCTTCCGCGAGCAGGTTGCGCACCGCCAGCACCGGCGCGCCGGTGGCGGCGTCGGTCAGGAACAGCACGGCATTGCCGGCCAGCAGTGCCGCCAGCGCAGGGAGCAGTGCGTCGCGCTCGCCGGCGCCTTCGCGGCAGACGCAGAGCAGCACGCCGCGGGCGTCCAGGCGCAGCGTGTTGCGCTCGCCGGTCGGGCCGGGCAGGGCGCGTGGCTGCCCGATCGCCCCGGCCTGCTGCAGCAGCTGCTGCAGTTGCGCGGCAAGTTCGCCGCGCGCATCGTGTTCGCGCGAGGGATCGTGCGCGATGCGCTCGTGCAGCGCGCGCGCCGGCGCCAGGCGCGCGTGCAGATCGCTGTGGCGCCACTCCTGCTGCAGTTCGGCGAGCGCGTGCACCGAGGCGCGGCAATCGAAGGCCTGCGGCAGGTCGCCCGCGGTCTCCTCGGGCAGGGGGCGATAGGCCGGCGGCTGCGCGGCAACGGCACGCAGCAGGCGTCCCAGGTACAAGGGTCCGCCGGCCTTGGGGCCGGTTCCCGACAGGCCCCGGCCGCCGAAGGGCTGCACCCCGACCACGGCGCCGATCATGTTGCGGTTGACGTAGACGTTGCCGGCGGCGATCTCGCGCGCCAGCAGGTCGATGCTGCCCTGGATGCGGCTGTGGATGCCGAAGGTGAGCCCGTAGCCCGCGGCGTTGATGCGCCGCGGCAGGTGCTCGAGGTCGGCGGCGCGGTAGCGGATCAGATGCACCACCGGGCCGAAGACCTCGCGCGGCAGCTGCTCGATCGAATCGATCTCGAACAGGTGCGGCGCGAAGAAGCTGCCCTCGTCGCAATCGGCCGACAGCTTGCCGGCGTGCAGCACGCGCGCGCGCCCGGCGAGCCGCTCGACGTGCGCCTGCAGGCGCGCGCGCGCGCGGTGGTCGATGATCGGGCCGATATCGGTCGCGGCGTGCGCGGGGTCGCCGATGCGCAGTTCGCTCATCGCACCGATCAGCATGTTGATCAGCCGGTCGGCGATCTCGTGCTGCACGTAGAGCACGCGCAGCGCCGAGCAGCGCTGTCCGGCGCTGTTGAAGCCCGAGGCGATCACGTCGTCCACCACCTGTTCGGGCAGCGCGGTGGAGTCGACGACCATGGCGTTCTGGCCGCCGGTCTCGGCGATCAGCATCGCGCGCGCGCCGCCACGCGCCGCGAGCTGTAGCGCGATATGGCGCGCCACCGCGGTGGAGCCGGTGAACATCACGCCGGCGATGCGCGCATCCGGCAGCAGTCGCGCGCCGATGGGCTCACCGGGGCCGCACAGCAATTGCAGCACCTCGCATGGCACGCCGGCCTCGTGGAACAACTGCGCCACGCGCAGCGCCACCAGCGTGGTCTGCTCGGCGGGCTTGGCGATCACGGGATTGCCGGTAACCAGTGCCGCGGCCAGCTGGCCGGTGAAGATCGCGACCGGGAAATTCCACGGGCTGATGCAGAGGATCGGGCCGCGCGCTGCGAGTGCGTGGCCGTGCGCGCCGAGCAGCGTCTGCGCCTGCGCGGCGTAATACCGGCAGAAATCGATGGCCTCGCGCACCTCGGCCAGCGCGTCGCCGAGCGTCTTGCCCGCTTCCTTCATGCAGAAGGCCGCCAGCTCGGGCAGCGCATCCTCGATCAGGCCGGCGGCTCGGCGCAGGTAACCGCAGCGCTCGGCGAACGGTGTCGCGGCCCAGCCCGCGGCCACCGCGTGCGCGCGCGCCGCTGCCTGCTCGATGTCGTGCTCGCTGCTCGGGAGGTAGTGGCCCAGCACCTCGCGGTGGTCGGCGGGATTGACCACGGGGATGCAGCCCGGGCCGTGCGCGCAGCCCAGTCGCGCCGCGCTCGCGCGCCAGGCATCCATGCCGGCCGCGAAGCCGTGCAGCGCCTCGTAGTCGCGCAGGTCCACGCCGCGTGCGTTGGCACGCGTCGCGCCGAACAGCGCCGGGGGCAGCGCGATGCCCCGGTTGGCATAGTGGGAGAGGCCGCGCAGCCTTGCGCGCGGATCCGCGGCCAGCGTGGTGCTGGCCAGTGCATCGTCGGCCAGGTTGTGCACGAAGGAGCTGTTGGCGCCGTTCTCGAGCAGCCGGCGCACCAGGTAGGCGAGCAGTTCGCGATGCACCCCGACCGGTGCGTAGATGCGCACCGGCACCGGCACACCGCGCCGCTCCACCAGTTCCTCGTACAGTTCCTCGCCCATGCCGTGCAAGCGCTGGAACTCGAAGCCCCCGGGGGACCCGGCCAGCGCGAGCACCGCAGCCGCGGAATGCGCATTGTGGGTGGCGAACTGCGGATAGAGCCGCTCGCGCCGTGCGAGCAGGCGCGCGGCACAGACCAGGTAAGCGAGGTCCGTGGAGCTCTTGCGCGTGTACACCGGGTAGCAAGCGAGCCCGATCGTCTGCGCGTGCTTGATCTCGGCGTCCCAGTAGGCGCCCTTCACCAGGCGCACCATGATGCGCCGTCCGTGGCTCGCGGCGAGCGCCGCGAGCCAGTCGATCACCGCGGGCGCGGCCTTCAGGTAGGACTGCACCACCAGGCCGAGGCCCTCCCAACCCGTGAGCTGCGGGTCGCGATAGACGGCCTCGAAGACCTCGAGCGTGATGTCGAGCCGTTCGGCTTCCTCGGCGTCGATGGTCAGGCCGATGTTGTGCGCGCGCGCGGCCACGGCCAGTTCCAGCACACGCGGCACCAGTTCGGCGCGCACGCGTTCGGTCTGCGCGAGTTCCAGGCGCGGGTGCAGCGCGGAAAGCTTCACCGACACGCCGGGGGCCGCGGCCGGCGCGGCGGCACCGGCGCGCCGGCCGATGGCGTCGATCGCCCCGCGGTAGGCCAGGAAATGCTCGTGTGCATCGGCGCTGGTACGCGCGCCCTCGCCGAGCATGTCGTAGGAATAGAGGTACCCCCGGTCTTCCCACTCGCGCGCCTTGTCCAGCGCCGCGGCAATGTCGGTGTCCAGCACGAACTGCGTGCCCATGATCCTCATCGCGAGCCGCATCGCGGCGCGTATCGCCGGTTCGCCCGCGCGGCCCACGGTATGGCCCAGCATGCGCCAGGCGGCCCCGGCATCCTGCTCGCGCAGCTGCACGACCTTCCCGGTCAGCAGCAGGCCCCAGGCCGAGGCGTTCACGAACAGCGACTGGCTGTTGCCCACGTGCGCGCGCCAGTCGCCGCCGCCGAGCTTGTCGCGGATCAGGCGGTCGGCGGTGAGCCGGTCGGGGACGCGCAGCAGCGCCTCGGCCAGGCACATCAGCACCACGCCCTCGCGGCTCGACAGCGAGTATTCGGCGAGCAACGCATTGATGCCGGCACGGTAGCGCTGCTTTCCGCGGATGGCCTCGATCAGCCCGGTCGCCGTTGCCGTGATCGCGTCACCGTCGCCGAGAGCCGCGTCGGCTTCTGCGAGCAGCGCGGCGACACGTTCACCCTCGTCGGCCCGGGCGAGCGCGCGGATGCGGCGGCGCAGTTCGTCCTCGGCCAGGTCCGGCAAGTTCATCATGCCCCTGAGTCCTTTGCTGCGTGTCCTGCTCCAGTATGCCAGCAGGTCGGCATGAATGCCGACCCGGATCTGCGGTTGTCGCCATGAATGGCGACCTGCGGGCGTGTCGCCATGAATGGCGACCTACATGCGCGTGGGGGTCTCGATGCCGAGCAGTTCGAGGCCGGTGGCCAGCGTGCGCGCGACCACGTCGGCCAGGCGCAGCCGGCTCGCGCGCACCGCGGGCGGCACGTCGTCGCGCAGGATCGGGCAGTTCTCGTAGAAGCGCATGAACAGCCCGGCGAGGTCGTAGAGGTAGGCGCACAGCAGGTGCGGCGCGGCGTCATGGGTGACCGAGCTCAGCGCCTCGCTGAACTGCGCCAGGCGCAGCGCCAGCGCTCGCTCCTCGGGTGCGTCGATTCCGATCGGCCCGGTAAGGGCCGCCGTATCGATGCCCGCCTTGCGAAAGATGCTGCGCACGCGCGTGCAGGCGTACTGCAGGTAGGGCGCGGTATTGCCCTCGAAACTCAGCATGTGCTCCCAGCTGAACACGTAGTCGCTGGTGCGGTTCTTGGACAGGTCCGCGTACTTGACCGCGCCGATGCCCACCTGGCGCGCCACGACCGCGCGCTCCTGCGCCGAGAGGTCCGCCTCGCGCTCGGCCAGCAGGCGCGCGGCGCGCTCCACCGCCTCGTCGAGCAGCTCGGCCAGCTTCACGGTGCCGCCCGAGCGCGTCTTGAACGGCTTGCCGTCCTCGCCCAGCATCTTGCCGAAGGGATGGTGCTCGAGCGTGGTGCTCTCGCCGACGAAGCCGGCGCGGCGGCTGATCGCGAACACCTGCTGCATGTGCAGCTTCTGGCGGTCGTCGATGAAATACAGGATGCGGTCGGCGTGCAGCACCTGCGCGCGGTAGCGCGCGGCCGCCAGGTCGGTGGTGGCGTAGAGGAAACCGCCGTCGCCCTTCTGCACGATCACCGCCATCGCGTTGCCGTCGCGGTCGCGCATCTCCTCGAGGAATACCACGCGCGCGCCCTCGCTCTCGGCGAGCAGGCCGCGCTGGTCGAGCTCCGCGATCACCACCGGCAGGTCGTCGTTGTAGGCGCTCTCGGCCTTGATGTCGGCGTGCGTGAGCGTGACGTTCAGCTTGCGGTAGATCTCCTCGCTGTGCGCCACCGAGATGTCGATGAAGCGCTGCCACAGGCGCCGGCAGTGCGCATCGCCCGATTGCAGTCGCACCACGTAGTCGCGCGCGCGGTCGGCGAAGGCGGGGTCGGCATCGAAGCACTGCTTGGCGCTGCGGTAGAAGCCCTCGAGGTCGGCGAGCGCGGCATCGTCGATCGACTGGCCCGTGGCCATCACGTCCTCGAGGTGGGCGATCAGCATGCCGAACTGCGTGCCCCAGTCGCCGACGTGGTTCTGGCGGATCACGCGCTCGCCGCGGAATTCGAGCGCGCGCACCACGGCATCCCCGATGATCGTGCTGCGCAGGTGCCCGACGTGCATTTCCTTGGCGAGGTTGGGCGCGGAGTAATCCACCACCACGGTCTGCGGCTGTTCGCTGGCCGGGATGCCCAGCCGCGCATCGGTCGCGGCAGCCTCCACGCGCGCGGCGAGGAATGCTGGCGCGAGGTGGATGTTGATGAAGCCGGGGCCGGCGATCTCGAGCCGCTCGACCATGCCGGCGCCGTCAAAGGCCGCGACGATGCGCTCGGCGAGCTCGCGCGGCTTCGTTCCCAAGCGCTTCGCCGCGCCCATCGCGCCGTTGGCCTGGTAGTCGCCGAACTCGGGGCGCGTGCTCTGGGTCAGCAGCGCCTGGCAGTCCGCGGGAATGCCGACGGCGCGCATGGCCGCTTCGACGGCAGCGTTCAGGTGGTCGCGAAGGTTCATGGTTGCCGACTTCCGGGTATGCGGGCAAGGCGCGCGATTGTAGCCGCTGGGGGGAAGCGAGCAAAGGGTGCTCCAGACGGCGCGCGCATCGCAGCGGGGGCGGCGATCGTGGGCATCAACGACTGCAACGGCCGGCTAGAGCAACTTCTCGACGGCCTCGCGCAATTCGGGGCTGTCGGGGCTGGTGCCCGAGCCGAAGGCTGCTACAACCTTGCCGTCGCCGTCCACGAGGTATTTGTTGAAGTTCCAGCGCGGCGCTCTGCTCTGGCGCGCCAGCTCTGCAAACAGCGGATGTGCCCGAGCCCCCTTCACGTGCGTTTCGGAGTACATGTCGAACGTGACGCCATAGTTCACGTAACAGATCCTGGCCGTATCCTCTTCCTTGCGGGCCTCCTGTCCAAAATCGTTGCTCGGGAAGCCGGCCACGCGCAGACCACGCGCCCGGTACTCCTGGTAGAGTGTTTCCAGTCCCTGGAGCTGCGGCGCATAGCCGCAATGACTCGCGGTGTTCACGACGAGCAGAGGCTGGCCGGCATACCGATCGCAGAGATTTACGATGTCGGACTTGCGTAGCACGCGCACCTCGTGATCGAGGAGCGCGGGGCAGTCAGCCCGAGCGAACGTGGCTGCGCCGGCGAGAGCGAGGGCGAATGCGGTACGGACCATTTGCGGACTCCAGCATGTTGTTGACCGGACGAAGTACGACCGCGCTCCAACTCGCGGATCAGTACGCACCGGACAATCGCCGCAACGCCGAACCCCACATCGTCAGGCTGATTGCTTCGGCGACCGCGGAGCGTCCGCGCGATGTCGCCTGCCCACCGTGGCCAGCCACGCCACGGTGATCCATCCGGCAACCGACCCCGTAGCTCGAGTGACAATCACATCGGGGATACGGTCATGAAGAAGCTCATTATCCGCAGCTGGGATGCCGTGATGGACAATCGCCACAACCCCCTGCGACACCTGGATCCGGCATCCCAGCATTTCATCATGCAGGTGCTTGGCTGGATGTGGAGCATGGTTTTTTCGCTGTCATTTCTCTCGATCTTCTATTTCAGCATGGTGTGGATGGCGCACCTGCTGCTCCTTGGTGGCGTGGCGCTGACGGTTGCAACTTTCAGGCAGGCGGAGAAGCAGTCGCTGGAAAGGAATTCACGCCTGCGCGCCGGCACGGCGCCTGCGTGCGTGTGGATGCTGGACAAGGAAGCCTGACCGCGCGGCCGATAGCTCGATGGTGGCAGTGGCGGCTGGGAGTTCATGCCGGCGACCGGCTTCCTGGGTGACATGAGAGACATATACTGGTTCCGCGATGACCTGCGTCTGCAGGACAACCCCGGGCTGCTGGAGCACGCGCAGGCCGATGAGCTGCTGTGCGTGTTCTTCTGGCCGCGTCCGCGCCCGTGGTGCAACGTGTCCGGTCTTGGCGCCCAGCGTGAACGCTTCCTCCTCGAGAGCGTGCAGGCGCTGCGCGAGGCACTGCGAGCGCGCGGTCAGGAACTGCTGGTGTTGCACGGAGCACCGGAACTGCTGTTGCCAGAGCTGGCCGGGCAGCACCGAATCGCGCGCATCGGTGTCGCCCACACCGGCGGCGTCGATGAGCAGCGCCAGCTGGAACGGGTGCGTGAGCGTGTCGGGATTCCCCTCGAGTTGCATCCGCCCAACACGCTGTTTCGCCAGGAGCAGCTGCCCTTCGTACCCGGCGAGATGCCGCGCCAGTTCACGCCGTTTCGCGAGCGCGTGGAGGCGCTGGAAGTGAACGCCGTGCATCCCGTGCCGGATGCGCTGCCGCCCCCGCCGCGCGGGGCGAGGTTCGCTGCCCTGTCGCGTGCGGTCGCTTCGCCGCACCCCGGTTTCACCGCGCGCGGCGGCACCGCGGGCGGCGAGCAACGCCTGCACGACTGGATGTGGCGGGAGCGCGCCGTCGCACGGTACAAGGACACGCGCAATGCGCTGGACGGCCTCCATGCCTCGGGCAGGCTGTCGCCATGGCTCGCCAACGGCAGCCTGTCGGTACGCCAGGTCGCGCTGGAACTGTTCCGCTTCGAGCGCGAGGAGACGCGCAACGAGTCCACGCGCTGGTTCTGGCAGGAACTGCTGTGGCGCGAGTTCTTTCACTGGCGCGCCCGCGTCGATGGCGTGCGCCTGTTCGCGCCGGGCGGCATCGGCGGGCGACGCGCGCTGTGCTGCTTCGAGCCGCGCGCCTTCGCGCGCTGGTGCGCGGGCGACACCGATCATCCGCTGGTGAACGCGTTGATGCGCCAGCTGGTACAAACCGGCTGGATGAGCAACCGCGGCCGGCAGATCGCGGCGAGCTGTCTCGTGAACGAACTCGGGCTCGACTGGCGCTACGGCGCGGCCTTCTTCGAGAAGCATCTCATCGATTACGACGTCGCGAGCAATTACGGCAATTGGCAATACATCGCTGGCGTCGGTTGCGACCCGCGCGGCGGCCGGCATTTCAACCTGGCGAAGCAGGCGGCGACCTTCGACCCGGACGGCGAGTTCACCCGCGCCTGGGGGGGCTTGCGCCCGGCGCAGCCGCGCCATGTTGTCGATGCGGCCGATTGGCCCATCTGATTGCCGCGGTTCAGCCACCGGCGATCCGGTGCCGATCCCGCTGCGCTGCGCACGGCACTCGCCGCCGGCGGCGTCGCCAGCCTGCTGGGCGTCCTGTGGCGAAGAGGGCCGCGCGGTCCGGGTTGGCGGTGTGGCGTCACACCCGGCGCACCACGCGATCTAGCGCGCGTCGCGCTGCGTGCGCAACAGGAAATGCGACAGCGCGGGGATCAGCAGCAGCGCGCCGACCATGTTCCAGACGAACATGAACGCGAGCAGGATGCCCATGTCGGCCTGGAACTTGATCGGGGACCACGCCCAGGTGATCACGCTCGCGCCCATCGTGATGCCTATCAGGCAGACCACCCGCCCGGTGAAATTGAGCGCATCGCGGTAGGCATCGCCCAACGAACGGCCGCTGCGCTGCGCGGCGAGCTGCACCGTGACGAGGTAGAGCGCGTAGTCGACGCCGCAGCCCACGCCGAGCGCCGTCACCGGCAACGAAGACACCTTGATACCGATGCCCAGCACCACCATCAGGGCCTCGCAGAGGAACGAGGTGATGGCGAGCGGGACCAGCGCGACGATCACGGCGCGCCAGTTGCGGAACGTGATGTAGCACAGCACGATCACCGACGCGTAGACCAGCGCGAGCATGCGGTAGTTGGCCACGGCGACCACCTCGTTGGTGGCCGCGTCTATTCCTGACGAACCGGCCGCGAGGAGGAACTGGCGCTGCTCGGAGCCGTGCTCGTCGGCGAAATCCTGCGCCACCCTTGCGACCCGTGCGAGCGTCTCCGCCTTGTGGTCTCTGAGGTATGCGACGACGGGGGCCACGGTGGCGTCGCCGCTCAGCAGCTCGGGCGCGTTCGTGGTGGCCGTGTTCACCGTCAGGCTCGCGACCTGCCTGCTGCGCGGGATGTCCATCCACTTGGGATTGCCTTCGTTGGTGCCCATGGTGATCAGCGGCACGCTGCTGCCCAGAGACTCCACCGCGATCACTTCCGGCAGCTGCTGCAGGGTCCAGGCGAGGCGGTCCTGCTCGACCAGCGTTTCATAGTCGCGGATCCCCTCGGGCCCGGTCACGGTCATCACCGCGAACTGGTCACCCGAGATGCGGTAGTGCGCATTGATGTAGGCAACGTCCTGGTTGTAGCGCGAGTCGGGGCGAAGTTCCGGGGCGCCGGCATCGAGGTCGCCGATCTGCAGATACGCATGGCTTATCGCGAAGGAGCCGATCCCGAGCGCAATGCTCGCAACGACGAGCGGTATGGCGTAGCGACGCTCGGAGCATCGGCCGATCATCGCCCAGACCCTGCCGAGCAGCCCGTTTTCACCGGTGGCCGACCCCGTCTCGAGGCTGCGCCTGGCGGCCTTCTCGCCGACGCCGATGTAGGACAGTGCGACCGGGATCAGGATCAGCTTGGTGAAGATCAGGATCAGCACGCCCATGGTCGTCGTGATCGCCAGGTCACGAATGGCCGGGATATCGATCAGCAGCATCACGGCGAAGGCGAAGGCATTCGTGAGCAGCGCGGTGAGACCCGCCACGAACAGCCGCCGGAAGGTGTAGCGGGCAGCCACATAGCGGTGCGTGCCGCGCCCGACATCCTGCATGATGCCGTTCATCTTCTGGGCGCCATGCGACAGCCCGATCGCGAACACCAGGAAGGGCACGAGCACCGAATAGGGAGTGAGCACGTAACCGGTCAGCTGCAGCATTCCGAGCAGCCAGAGCACGCCCAGCACGGCTGCGCCCACGAGCAGCAACGTGCTGCGCGCATCGCGCGTGTAGACGTAGATGATCAGCGTCGCGATCAGGGCGGAGAACGCCATGAAGATCAGCACCGAGCGGATGCCGTCGATCATGTCGCCGACGAGCTTCGCGAATCCGATCACGTGGATGCGGTACTTGTCGGTCTGGAGGCTGCGCACCTCATGCTCGAGAAAGTCCGACAGCGCGGCATAGTCGATCGGTTCGCCGGTCTCGGGGATGCGCTCCAGCAGCGGGACCACGATCATGCTCGACTTGTAGTCCGAGCCCACCAGCCTGCCGATCAATCCTGCGCGCAGGACGTTGACGCGGAACTGGGTCACGGACTCCGGCGAGCCGTTGTAGTCGAAGGGCATGACCGGGCCGCCGCGGTAGCCCTCCTCGGTGATCTCGGTCCAGCGTGTGGCCGGCGTCCAGACCGACTTCATCCACGCGCGATCGATGCCCGGTTGCAGGTAGATCCTGTCGTTGACCTGGCGCACCACCTCGAGGTAGTCCTTGTCGAAGATGTCGCCGTCCCTGTTCTCAACCACGATGCGCAGCGAATTGCCCAGGCCGCTGATGCTGTCACGATAGGCGAAGAAGTTTTTGATGAACGGGTGCGACTGCGGGATCATGTCCTCGAAGTTCGCGTTGATCTCGAGCCTGGTGGCCTGGTAGCCCAGCACCAGCGTGACCAGGGCGACCAGCAGCAACACGAGCGGGCGGTGGTTGAAGATCAGCCGCTCCAGCGCGTCGCCCGACTTGTCGTCGAAGTCGGCGGGATCCCTGATGACCGGCAGATCGATTTTTTCTATCTTGGCGCTCATCGCGTCGCGAATCCTGTTGTTGTCATGGACCGGGTCAGCCGGGAGCGGCCGGGTTCACTGCTCTGCGCGCCAGATCCCGCGCATCCCGACGCCGAGCGGCTTGCCGTCCGCAGCGAGCGCGATCCCCGCGAGCGGCCAGGGCGCGCCGTCCCGGGGCGTGGCGACCGGGCCGTTCGCACCCGGCGCTACCGCGACGACGTGCCCCGACGCGGCGGCGAGCAGGAAGCGGCCGTCTGCTGCGCGCGTGCAGGCGGTGAGGGCGACCGGGATGGCGGGCGGCAGCGCCGACCACGTCTCCCCCTGGTCCTGGCTCGCGTAGAGCGTCCCGCGCAGCCCGTAGGCGAGCAGCACGCGCTCGTCGCCGCAGATGCCGAAGAAGCTCCCGGCATACCCTGTCTGCAGCGCGCTGAATCGCTCCTCGCCATCGCGCATCCGGAATACCACGCCCCGCTCCGAGGGTATGTAGAACGCAGTCCCGATCCGCTCGATCGCGTTGAGGTGCAGCGCCTCGGGGTTGTCGAGGCGATGCGTCCACGGCGTCCAGCTGTTGCCGCCGTCGCGGGTTTCGAGCATCAGGTTGAACGCGCCGGTGACGAAGCCGTGCTGGCCGTCGGCGAACCAGACGCCGAGCCACGGTTGCTCCGGGCCGTCCTGCCAGTTGACAGGCAGCTCCTGCACGAGTCGCGCCGCCACTTCGTCGCCGCCGGCCGCGAGACCCTCGTAGAAGCCGATCATGTCCGCGGGTGTGCGGCGCCCGTCGAGCTGCCGCTCCCAGTTCTGCCCGCCATCGGCGGTGTGCAGCACCACGCCGCTGTGCCCCACGGCCCAGCCCTGCTGCGGCGTGGGGAAGGACAGCGCGGTCAGCGTCACGCTGAGGGGCACGCTGGCCTGGGACCACGTGCGGCCCTCGTCGTCGGAGTAGAGGATGTGCCCGCGCATGCCCGCCACCACCAGCCGGCTGCCCGCGCGCGCGATCGCGAGCAACTGGCTGTGTTGCGCCAGCGGACTCGCCTCGGCCGGCGCCTCGAGCGGGTCCACGAACGAATCCTCCGCCGCAACCCCTGCCGCCATGAACAGCGAGACGAGGCACACCGCGAAGGTGCTGCACATGATCGACTTCATTCTTATGTTCTTGCGCCCTGATTTCCGGTCCTGGTTCCCCGTCGTCCGCTCCACTCTGCTCCAGTATCGATCAGAACGCCACCTTGTAGGTGATGCCCACGCGGCCGCGATCGGTCAGCGAGAACGAGCTGCCGTTGCCGCTGACGGCGACGTCGTCCACGGTGTGCCGCTTGGCGAAATAGTCGGCGTACTCGAGCGTCAGGCGGTGGATGACCTTGTAGTCCAGTTGCACGCCGAGCGACAGCGATGCGGCCTCCTGGTTGACGCCGAGGCCCGAGATGGCGGAGTTGCCGTCCAGCCCGACCTGGTAACTCATGGGCAGCGACACGTCGAGGCTGGGTAGCACCTGCAGCCACTGGGGAGCGAAGCGGATGCTGAGGCCCCACGCATCCTTGGTCGCGCAGCCGTCCTTCCACGAACCCGCCGGGCCGCCACGTCCCACCGTGCAAAGGTTGCCGTGGTCGACGCGCACGAACAGCTCCTCGTTGCGCGTCACGTCGTCGAGGCGGTCGTAGCTCAGCTCCAGCACCAGGTTGCCGGTATCCCAGAGCGCGCCGCGGTCGAGCAGGTAGATGCCGTTCAGCAGCGCATGCCAGGTGTCGCCGCGCGCGCCTTCGTCGGCGAAGGCGAAACCGGGCGACTTGAGCCCCGTATCCATGTGATAGCCGACTTCCGCGCCCACGGCCCACTGCCCGAGCGAGCCGTCGAAGCTGATGCCGGCCAGCTTGGTGTTTTCCGCGTACACCGCGCGATAGCCAAACTCGGCGGGGGGCAGCGTGAGGAATAGCCACGGGACCTTTTCGTCGAATTCGCGGTAATAGACCCCGAGCGTCTGGCCGCGCAGGAAGTCCGGGTTGAACTTGAAGTTCACGCCCCAGTTGCCGTGCTGATCGTCCGGCTGCAGCGGCGCGCGGCGCTGCAGGTTGGCTGCTCCCGCGCCGCCCAGCTGCTGCGGCCCCTGCAAGGCAAGATCGGCTGCCGCGAGGAAGGTGCCCCCCTCGGCCGCGCGCGTGTTGGCCCAGTCCAGGTAGTACTGCACTTCGGCCGCGATCGTCGGGGTGAGTTGCGCCTGCAGGTTGATCTGCGACAGTGGCAGGAACAATTCCTTCACCTCGCTGCCGGGGTTCGCGACACCCTTGCGTCCGTCGATCGGGTGCTGGCTCTGCGCGATCCCGCCGGCATAGAACACCGCCATGCCCCAGTACGTGGTGAGCTGTCCGGCCTTCAGCGACACGGGGACTTCGCCGATGGTCTGGTTCGCGAACACGAAGGCATCCAGCACTTCACCGTAGGGGCCGCGGTAGAAATCCTCGGTCAGGCCCGTGTACTCCTTGTTGCGATAGCTGCTCGGCAGGTCGGCGAGCAGGGGGTTCTGCTCGACCTCGTCGTCGCGGTACGCGTGGTCGTACCAGCCCGCGGCCGATACCCGCGCGCCGTAGTTGCCGCGCCAGACGATGTCGAGTTCGGAGTACAGGTCGGCCCGCTGCGCGATCATGTCGCCTTGTTCGAACCGGTAGTCGCTCTCGTCGTAGGTGAAGTTGTCGCCCAGCGCGTCGTCGATATCCTCGACCCGCCAGCCCGCGTTGAGCCGGATGGTGTTGTCCCACGTGATCTCGAGATCGGGGTTTGCGGTATCGACGCTGAACGCGGATGCGCCCCCGCTGATCCCCGCGGCCGCGATACCGATGGCCAATGCGCCGCGGCGCAGCGCCCGCACGGACAGGCGACTGAAATGCATGCTCGAATCCACTGGCCACCCCCGGATTTATGGTTTGAAGTGAACAGGCGCAACTCCACACGGGCGCTACCTGCTGTCTGCAACCTGCCGCTGTCAGCGCGCAAAAACAAGGTCGGACATCACGTTGGTGAATCTATTCTCTAGCCTCGCGCAACTACCTTGATCCATCGCAAAGGTTGTTACGGAAATTCGCTTACTGTCATCACTGCGCGATGCATCCGAGCCGGGTGGCGACGAGTTGCGGCACGCGCGTTTTCCGGATTGCGCGGCGCACCGGAGGAACAGTGTTTGCATATAAGCGAAAACGCAGGGCATTGAGGAAGCTGATGGCATGAACACCAAGAAAATCGGGGCCTGTCTCACGGGTATCGCGCTGGGATTGATCTGCGCGGCAACGCAAGCGGCGCTCACGGACGAGGAGTTCGAGCTGCTGGGCACGACACTGACGCCCTGGGGCGCGGAGAAGGCCGGCAGCCCCGACGGCAGCTATCCTGCCTGGACCGGCGACCTGAAGGCGCCACCGGGATTCGATCCGCAGAGCGGTCTGTGGCCGGATCCCTGGCCCGACGAGACACCGCTGTTCTCCATCGACGCGACGAACATGGAGCAGCACAAGGACAGGCTCATGGAAGGGCAGATGGAGCTGATGCGCCGCTACCCGAGCTTTCGCATGGACATCTACCCCACGCATCGCGGCGTGTGGATGCCGCCGCGCTTCGTCGAAGGGACGCTGAAGAACGCGCGCAATCCCGAGTGCAAGACCAGCCCCGACGGGGTGGGCATGTACGGTTGCTGGGGTGGCACGCCGTTCCCGATTCCGAGGAATGGCCGCGAAGCGATGTGGAACCATGCGCTGCGCAGTTCCACGACCTCTGACTACGTGACCACCGGTTACCTCGTCAATGCCAACGGCGCGATCACCCTGCTGGTCCAGACCCGGACCTACAACGAGTTTCCCTACAACAATCCCGATGTCACGCCCTACGAGGGGGCCGGGAAGTATTACCAGCGCGTCCATAACATCGCCACGCTGCCCGCGCGCGACGCCGGCACGCAGACCATGCTGTGGTGGCCGCTCGAATTCGACAAGGACGACCAGCGCGCGTGGAGCTACACGCCGGGGCAGCGGCGCGTGCGGCTCGCGCCGGAATTTGCCTACGACACGCCCTCGGCGCAGATGGGCGGCACGATGTTCTTCGACGAGATCAGCCTGTTCCAGGGCCGCATGGATCGCTTCGAGTTCGAGCTCAAGGGCCGGCAACTGATGTACCTGCCTTATCACAACTATCGCATGCAGCTGCTGCGCGGCGATCCGGCCCAGTTGCTGGGCCCGCATCACTTCAAGCCGGAAATGGTGCGCAACGAGCTGCGCCGGGTGTGGGTGGTGGAAGCCACGCCACTGCCCGGCGTGCGCCACATGGCCTCCCGCAAGCGCTTCTATCTCGACGAGGACACGTGGGCGGTCATCGCCTACGAGGGCTGGGATCACTCCAACAAGCTGTTTCGCGTCATGTTCAGCAACGGCGCGATCAACTACGCACACGGCGGCTTCCTGAGCTATGCCTCGTCGATGCAGTCCTATGACGTGAGCCGTGGACAGTACACGGCCCTGCAGACGCAGCTGGCCGACGGCTCCTACGTGCGTAACGAAGTGCCGTACTGGCCGGAGGTCGAACTGTCACCGGCGAGCATGACGCAGCGAGGCATCCGCTGAGGGAGCAATCGCGCGCCGCGCTCTCGGGTTCGCGCCTTGGAGGAACGCACGGCAGGAAAGAAAGCAGAACAATAACAGCGGAGGGAGCCATGGCAACCTTCATGCAAGCGATCGGCGCAATCGCCGCGCGCGTGTCACTCGGCCTGATGTGCGCGGCATCGCATGCGCTGGTGACGCAGGAAGAGTACGAGCGGCTCGGCACGACGCTGACGCCCTGGGGCGCGGAGATCACCGGCGAGGCCGACGGCAGCTACCCCGCCTGGACCGGCGGCACCAGGGCACCGCCGGGATTCGATGCGGCCAGCGGCCGCTGGCCGGATCCCTATCCCGAGGACAAGCCGCTGATCTCGATCGACGCGAGCAACATGGCGCAGTACCAGGACCGGCTCATGGAAGGGCAGATGGAGCTGATGCGCCGCTACCCGGGTTACCGCCTGGACATCTACCCGACGCGCCGCGGCTTCTGGCTACCCGAGCGGATCCGGCAGAACTCGCTCGCCAACGCGCGCAATCCCGAGTGCAAGACCAGCGCGAACGGCGTGGGCGTTTACGGGTGCTGGGGCGGGACGCCGTTCCCGATCCCCAAGACCGGCTACGAGGCCATGTGGAACCACCTGCTGTTCTACCCGGCCCCCGGGGAATTGACCGCGGATTCCTACCTGGTGAACGCCAACGGCGGGATCTCCCTGCTCGTCATCAACCACGCAATCGGCGATCAGCCCTATTACAACCCGGAGCAGGAGCCCTACCAGGGAGCGGGCCTCTACTACCTGCGTGGGCTGGCCACGAATATCCTGCCCGTGCGCGAGGCCGGCTCGCAGACGCTGGTGTGGTTCGCGTTGCACTTTGATGTGGACGACCAGCGCGCGTGGAGCTACCAGGCGGGTCAGCGCCGGGTGCGCATGGCGCCGGAGTTTTCCTACGACACCCCGGTGTCGCACATAGGCGGTGCGCTGTTCTACGACGAGGTGCAGCTGTTCGCGGGGCGCATGGACCGCTTCGACTTCCAGTTGAAGGGCCGCAAGCTCATGTACATGCCCTACAACAGCTACCGCATGCACATGCTGCGCGGGGACCCGGCGCAGCTGCTGGGCCCGCAACATGTAAAGCCCGAACAGGCACGCGTCGAGTTGCGCCGCGTGTGGGTGGTCGAGGCGACGCCCCTGCCCGGCGCGCGGCACATGGCCTCGCGCAAGTGTTTCTACATCGACGAGGACTCGTGGGTCGCACTGGCCTACGAGGGCTGGGATCAGTCCGGCAAGCTCTACCGGGTGGTCCTGGGCAACGGCTTGCCCGACTATGCCCACGGCGGCTATTTCATGGCGGAATCCGTGCAGGCCTACGATCTGGTCCGCGGCCAGTACGCCGTCATGCAGTTCCATCTGTGCGATCGCTGCTACGACCGCCGCGGCATGCCATACCTGCCGGACGCCCAGATGACGCCGGCGCGCCTGGGCGGGCGGGGGATCCGCTGAGAATGAACAACGATTGCAGCAAGCGCAGCCCCGAGGTACCGGTGGAACACCGTGGTGCGATCGAGCGGACGGCATTGTGCATTGCCGGCGCGGGCAGCTCCGGAACGGCCCGACTGCCGGCAACCGTCCGCTGCCTGCAGGCGTTGAAAGTCGCTATTGCGCGTGTATATAGTGGAAAAAACCTCTGGTACAGGAGCCTTCGATGACAGCAAGATTCAGCGTCACGATCATTGCCGCGCTGGCGGTATTCGTCCTCGGCGTGACGGGGGCGTCGGCGGCGGAGTTGTCGCCCAGGGCGATCAACGCGGCACTCGATGCGGCCTACGAGAAGTACCGGGGCCTGCAGGAAGGCAAGAACGCCGATTACATTCCGGCCCTGGCCAAGGTTGATCCCGAGCTGTACGGCATCGCGCTGGTGACTGCCGACGGCAAGGTATACACCAAGGGAGACGTGAGCTCCGAGGTCTCGATCCAGTCGATCTCCAAGGTCTTCACCATGGCCAAGGTGATCGAGGAGAAGGGTCCGGATGCCATCTCCGGGGGCATGGGCGTCGATGCCACCGGCCAGGTCTTCAACTCGATCGTCGCGATCGAGCAGCACAAGGGCGCCGAGATGAACGCGATGGTGAATCCCGGTGCCATCGCCGCCACCAGCATGGTCGCGGGCGCTTCGCGCGAGGAGATCTGGAACAAGATCCTCGCCTACTACAGCGATTTCGCCGGCCGCAAGCTTTCGGTCAACCAGGAAGTCTTCGAATCCGAGGCGGCGACCAACCAGCGCAACCAGGCCATCGGCCGCCTGATGTATGCCTACGGCCATATCAAGGAAAACCCCGACCAGGCCACCGACATCTACACCGAGCAGTGTTCGGTCAACGTCAATGCGAAGGATCTCGCCACGATGGCGGCGACCCTGGCCAATGGCGGTCGCAATCCGGTCACCGGCAAGCAGGTGCTGAACAGCGCCTATGTGCCGAACGTGCTCGCCGTGATGGCCACGGCGGGACTCTACGACGATTCCGGCCAGTGGCTGTACCGGACCGGCCTGCCCGCCAAGAGTGGCGTCGGCGGCGGCATCATCGCGGTATCGCCGGGCCGCTTCGGCATCGCCGTGATCTCGCCGCCCCTCGATGCGGCAGGCAACAGCGTGCGCGCGCAGAAGGCCATCGCTGACATATCGAAAGCGCTGGGCGGCAATCCCTACACGGTAACGGTGCGCAAATAAGCACGGCATCGTGGCCGCCGCCGGCGAGCATCCCGGTCGGCGGCCCGGAAAACAGGTGTGCACGGCAGCACGAACCGCGTCCGCCTTCGATGATTCATTTGTTCCAAGCAGGAGCTCCCACGTGAACACGCCATACATCCGCCGCGCAGCCCGGCCCATTTTCCCGCGTCTGCTGCTCGCGGTTGCGGTGAGTTGCGCCTCGCTCGCCCGCGCGGACGACATCAGCGAGCTGCGCCAGGAGCTCGAGGCTTCGCGCGTCGCGATCGAGCGGCTCGAGCAACGCATCCGCCAGCTCGAATCCGCGCAGGCCGCTCCCGCTGGCCTCAGTTCCGAGACGGTGCCGCCGGCGGGCGGCGCCACCGCGGTCGTGGCCGCTCCCGCGCCAGCAAGCAGTCCGGCCGCACGCAGCGCGGCCGATGCGAAGCTGGACATCTACGGCTTCATCCAGCTCGATACGATCTATGACGTCAACCAGTCGGATCCGGACTGGACGGACACGCTGCGCGTGTCGAAGATCCCGGTCAATTGTCCCGGCGACGCCGGCTGCGGCAAGGACGGCGAGACCATCTTCAGCGTGCGCCAGACGCGCATCGGCATCCGCGGCACGACGCCGACCGCGCTTGGCGAACTGAACACCCGGCTCGAATTCGAGCTCTTCGGTGTCGGCGTCGATGCGGGCCAGACCACGCCGCGGCTGCGCCATGCCTGGGCCGAGCTCGGCGATTTCGGCGCGGGCCAGACCTGGTCGCTGTTCATGGATCCCGACGTGTTCCCGAACACCATCGATTACTGGGGGCCGACCGGCATGATGTTCCTGCGCAACCCGCAGCTGCGCTGGACGGCCTACCGCGGCAAGGGATCGCAGTTCGCGATCGCCATCGAGTCGCCCTCCTCGGCGCTCGATACCGGCAAGGTCCAGGACATCGATCCCGAGGACAACCCGCTGTCCATCCGGAGCGAGAACAACCTGCCGGATCTCACGGCACAGTGGCGCGCCAGCGGTGACTGGGGGCATGCGCAACTCGCGGGCATCCTGCGCTCGGTGGGCTACGAGACCGAGAGCAGCCGCAACGGCGATCCCTCGGGTGACGAACTCGGCTGGGGCCTGAATGCCAGCACGAGCATCGTGTTCGGCGCGCGCGACAAGCTGCACCTGCAGCTCGCCTATGGCGAGGGCATCGCCAGCTATATCAACGACGGCGGCAACGACCTCGCGCCGAACGGCGATCTCGACGAGGCCGAAGTGCTGCCGCTGCTCGGCGCGCTGGTCTATTACGACCACTACTGGAGCGAGAACTGGAGCAGCAGCATCGGCTGGAGCGTCGCGGAGCAGGACAACAGCGATGGCCAGTTCGGCAGCGCCTATCAAGGCGCCCGGTACGGCAACCTGAACCTGCTCTACTACCCGGTGCCGGGCGTCATGGTCGGCGGCGAGCTGGTCTACGGCGAACTCGAACTGAGGGATGGCAGCGAGGCGGACGACACCCGCTTGCAGATGTCGTTCAAATACAATTTCGATTGACGATCGAGGACGGTTGCCTGATCGACCGTTGACCGGGTGGAGCCAGTGCCCATGCAATCCGCATCTGTTTTGCGCGATTTTCTGCTGGTCAACCCGGTATTCACGTTGTTCCTCGCCCTCGGCTGCGGTTATCTCGTCGGCCGGTTGCGCATTGCCTCGATTTCGCTGGGTCCCGTGGCGGGTGCGTTGCTGGTGTCGCTGCTGCTCGGGCAGTTCGGGTTCAAGATCAGCGAAGGGGCGCAGTCGGTCGGCTTTGCCCTGTTCATATTCGCGGTCGGCTACCAGGCAGGGCCACGATTCTTCGAGGTCATCAGGACGCAGGGCGTGCAATATCTGCTGCTCGCCCTGTTCGTGGCAGGCGTGGGCGCGCTGATCGCCATCCTGGCCGGCAAGCTGCTCGACCTGCCCTTTGGCGGCATGGCGGGACTGCTTGCCGGTGCCCTTACCACCACGCCCACGCTCGCGGCCGCCCAGGAGGCCGTGCGCTCCGGTCTTGTCGCGCTACCCGACGGGGCGACGGCCGACACTGTGCTCGCCACGATCGCCTCCAGCTACGCGATCACCTACATCGTGGGTCTGCTCGGCATCATCGCCACCGTGCGCTTGCTGCCGCGCGTGGTCGGCGTGGATCTGGCCGCTGAAGCCGCGATGATGGAGGATTCCGGGAAGCAGCCGGCCGGTGGCCAGTTGCAGGCTCGCGCCTATCGTGTGTCGCGTCCCGATGCGTGCGTGCCCACGATCGGGGAGATGCGCGCGCGATTGTGGGATTCGCTGTCGGTGGCGAGGCTGCTGCGCAATGGCGAGTGGGTCCGCCCCGCCGACGACGATCATCTGCGGATCGGCGACGAGATCCATGTGTACGGCGACGCGAACGTCTTCCGCTCGGGAATCGACGCCTTCGGCGAGGAGATCGCGGTCTCCCCGGAGATCGATCTGACGGCCTCGTACGCTCACGTGGTCGTTGCGCGCCGCGGTGCCGTCGGCAGGACGTTGCTGGAGCTCGATCTCGCGCGCGGCTGCGGGCTCGTGGTCACGGAAGTGCAGCGCGAAGGGGTGACGCTGCCGCTGAGCGGTCACTTGCGGCTGCAGCGCAGCGACGTGCTCAGCGTGGTCGGCCCCAAGTCGGGCTTGAAGGCCATGGAGGAGATCCTCGGGCCCGTGGAGGCGGGTGTCGCGGAGACCGACATGACCACGTTCTCGTTCGGCATCGCCCTTGGTGCGCTGGTCGGCCTGTTTGCCGTGAAGGTTGGCGGCATACCCATCGGGCTGGGCATGGCGGGAGGCTTGCTGGGCTCCGGCATCTTCGTGGGATGGCTCAACGCCACCCGGCCCACGCTCGGCAGATTTCCGGAGGCGGCGCGCTGGATACTGATGGAATTCGGTTTGATGGTCTTCATCGTCGGCGTCGGCTTGCAGGCCGGCGGCCAGATCGTGGAGACGTTCATGGACGCAGGGGCCACCCTGATCCTGGCTGCTGTACTGGTCGTCTCGCTGCCTTTGCTGCTCGGCTACGCCTTCGGTCGCAAGGTGCTGCATCTGCATCCCGTGCTGCTCCTGGGAGCGCTGACCGGTGCCATGACCAGCGCGGCCGCGATGAGCCTGGTCAACCAGGAGGCGAAGAGCACGATGCCGGCGCTCGGTTATACGGGAACCTATGCGTTCGCCAATGTCATCCTGACGGTGGCCGGCACCCTGATCATGTTCGTGTGAGGCGGGTCGCGCCTCACGGCAGCGCGCTGCCGCCGCCCGGCAGGCGCAGCAACCACAGCCCGGCAGCGCCCAGGACAAGGAACAGCATGAGGTGCCCCCGGGCCCACCACCGGTAGCGCAGCCCGATGCGTTCGGGCAGTTCGTTGGCGAGCAGGAACAGCCGCCCGTCGCGCGGACGCTGCATCGTGTGCAGATCCCGGGCTGCGGGGGCAGCGGCGCGGCGCCGGCGCAGCTCGCGGCGCGCCTCGAGCCGCGCGAGCTCCCATTCGCGCAGGTCGAGCTGCCCGTCGCTGTCCAGGTCGAAGCGCGCGTGCAGTTCT
>Ga0138256_10001698_pt1 | contig 23725 bp, 18 predicted proteins | sample KNB2016incub_MG_FD_105486 | JGI IMG/M metagenome (GOLD analysis project Ga0138256, IMG submission 105486) | Active sludge microbial communities from wastewater in Klosterneuburg, Austria - KNB2014incub_MG | ecosystem: Engineered > WWTP > Activated sludge > Unclassified | place: Austria... | reverse complement strand
GACCAACAGCAACAAAGTGACCTGCAACACGGGATCGGCCGCGTGAGTCTGGACCGTGAACTCGATTCGGTCCTGCCAGTCGCCGAATTGGGCGTCCGGGTGTTCCTCGGTCAAGACGCTCTTCGATTCGCCTTTCAGCTCAACCTTCTCATCCTTGTCGGACGACAAATTCACGACCTTGGTTGTGTCGCCAACGCAGACAACGACCCGCGCAGAAGCTGCCGCATCGACATCGGCAAACCCGCGCAGATCCAACGTCATCGTGACACTCCTCTGGTCCGTCTAGTACGGAATGTTCAGCGTCGCGACCTTTGTCTGGATGGCGGTCTGATTGAACGTTGCTGCGGCACCCTTCAGTGCAGGGCTGACCTCGACAAACAGGTTGTCGAAGAGGATGGTTGCCGCCTGCGCGTCGGGAGAGACATTGGTCGAAAAACCGAGATTCGACGGGACGCGAATTTCTTTCCCAAACTCCGATCCGGGAACCGCATCTGTGGCCAGCATGGAGGTAACTAAAACAGCAACGATGAACGACGCAAAAATGGAACGTGACATGTCAAACTCCTTCAGTGACCCGCACCGACAAGACCGGGCGAGTTGAGCGTTGAAGAACACAAACGACAAATCGCCGGGCTTGTCGGCGTCGGGGCGATGGAATGGCGATGCGATAGTCTTGCGGCCCCTAACAAAGTCCGGCTACCGTAGGAACGATGGCGGCATACACTTCGGATCCTTTTTGACTGGCTAGTTGCGTTTTGCCACATCACGCCTACAACCTTATTGTGATAAAGGCCGAAGTCGGACAGCGGCGGCAAACAAATTTCCGAGATTTGTCTGTTCTGTCGGAGCAGCTTGACTCTCTGATTCGTGCATCGGGCTGGCAAGTGCTCGGCTTGGAGACTCAAGCTACGCCACCTTTAGAAGAGCGAAAGGAAACTATCTACGGCACTTCGCCGGATCGCGGCTGGTCCGCTGCCGTGTCGGCTTGTAGTTGCTCGGCTTTTTCCCCGGCATGCTCAAGCGCCTGGCGGTACGTGTCCGCCTCCTGGCGAGCGGACTCGGTCTGTTTCACCTGTTCATGCAACGAGATGGCCTGAACGACAATCACCGCCAGCATACCGAGAACTGCAACAGCGGCTGTGAGCGCGAGCGCGGCACGCGCCGAGTGTTTGCGGAACCAACGCCAGCGGCGCTGCCACCAGAGGACGGGCCGAGCGACGACTGATTCGCCAGCCAGAAAACGCCGCAGATCTTCTTCCAAAGCTGCGGCGCTTTCGTAGCGGGCGGCGGGGTTCTTATCCAGAGCCTTCAGGCAGATTGCTTCGAGGTCCGGACTGACTCGGGGGTTGAGTGTCCGGGGAGACGGCGGTTCGCTGTCTCGGATCCTGCTCCAGATCTCGACTGAGTTGAGACCGTCGAAGGGAGCCTGACCGGTCATGAGCACGTACAGAATCGCGCCCAGACCGTAAACGTCTGCAGCGACATTTGGTGGCGGCGCGTGCTCCTGCAGGATCTCAGGAGCCGCATAGGCTGGCGTGCCCCGAAACTCTTCAGGCTGTATCAGATTCGTGAGTTCGGACATGCGGCTAGCCAGGCCAAAATCGACCACGAACGGCATACCCGTCTGATCCACGAGCACGTTCGATGGTTTCAGATCGCGGTGCAACACACCGTGCTGATGCGCGTAATGGATGGCCGTCGCCACGGCCGCCACCAGTTGCGCGGCGCTGCGGAGGTCGTTCAGGTATTCGGTTCGTCTTGCTTCCAGATCACGACCCTCGATCATCCGCATCGTGAAAAAGTGGATGCCATCGAATTTGTCCACATGCAGGATGGGGATAATGTGCGGGTGGTCCAGCTGGGCGATGATCCGTGTTTCGTTCTTGAATCGACGCAGGTCGGCGAACCGCATCAACCGTTCAGGCCGAATCATTTTCAATGCCACAATGCGTTTCAGTTTTCGGTGTCGAGCTCGATAGATCACTCCCATGCCGCCTCGGGCGATTTCCTCGAAGATTTCGTAGTCGCCAAAACGGGTTGCCAGAGGATCCCGGCTGTCTGTACTGTCTTCGTCTGTTGGCTGCGAATCGATGGCTGGCGCGTCCGCGAACCAGGACGCAATTTCCAGCTGCCTCTTTAGCCGCGTCGCGAGATGCGGAAAACGGTGGACCATTTCTTCCAGCTTTGGTGCCGCGTCGTGACGGCTTCGACTGCGGCATTCACTGTAAATCAGATCGAGTACCAGATCGTCATTCACAGCCTGCGCGGGAATCAGCCGCAGGTAATCTTCCGTGCTCCACGGTTGCGACGTCAGGGCGCGGAACTGCTGATCCACCAGCAGCGCCACCCGCAGATCGCGGCTCGACCAGCGAGGATGATCCGCCAGCAGGGCGATCAGATCCGGCGGCTCGCCTGGGTTCGCCCATGCCGCTTCCACAGAATCCGCAGGTTCCGCCGACGATGCGTGAAGTTGGAGATCGTCGCCCATAGTGTTCTCAGACTGTCACCGACATGGCCGAGACGCTGCGTCCCGCCAAGGCGCATTCTGCCCTCCGCGAGTTCAAATTGCCATTGGGCAAGCGAGCGGGCGAGGGAAAGTCGGCCTTATCCGCCGACTTTGCTTCCCCGAGGCAGGCAGATCACGACAGCGGCCAGCAGCGCGATCCCAACGTGGATCTCGTTGATCAGCCGGGAGCGTTGGTGGAGTTCGATGAAATCAGGGCCGCGTACTTTTCCCGGCGGCGTAACGGCCTGCTCCAACGGCGAATAGACGGCGGCGTAGTCGTACCAGAAAATGGTGGCTGAAAGGAGACACAGAATCAGGGCGAGAATCAGTTGCCGCCGACGTGATCGTGGAGCTGTCGCGATGGCGATGCCTGTTGTTGCAATCGCGGTGCCGAGACAGATCGTTCCGAAGCAGTAGTAGAGCGGAAAGCGAATCGTCGCAAGTCGGTCCTTTGTGATAGAATCTAACTCGGGTGCCCGTTGTTCCGCGATGCTGGTGATGACAAACAATGCCGCCCCGCCGATCCAGGCGACAAGACACAGACGAGCAATCATCAGAAACAGGCCGTTCAGAACTCTTTTCGGGGCAGACACAGGAAGTAGACCTTTTGCGAGGATGTCAGCATTTCTGGATTCAGCACGAGTGCCAATTCTAGCGAATTAGCATCGCATCACCATAGCTGTAGAACCGGTAACGCTGTTCGATGGCTTTGTGATACGCATGCATGGTCAATTCATATCCCGCAAACGCGGCGACAAGGGCGAGGAGTGTGGAACCTGGCAGATGGAAATTTGTCAGCAGGCGATCAATGACCTTGAATTCGTAACCGGGGCGAATAAATAACTGCGTGCGACCGTCCCACGGAGCGACTTTTCCACAGGCTTCAAACGCGGCTTCCAAGGTTCGCACCGATGTCGTGCCGACCGCCGTGACTTTTCGGCCAGCGGACTGCGTCTTTGCGATCACGTCGCTGGCGGCCCCGGAAATGCGGCACCATTCGTCGTGCATGATGTGTTCAGACAGACGTTCGCTGGTGACCGGGCGAAACGTACCGATTCCGACGTGCAGCGTTAGTTCCGTCGTATCGAGTCCTCGATCTCTGCACTGCTGCAACAGCTCTGGGCTAAAGTGCAGGCCCGCCGTAGGGGCGGCGACGGCTCCGGGCTCGGAGGCGAAGGCGGTTTGGTAGCGCACCTGATCTTCAGCATCGGCAAGTTTCCGTCCCATGTACGGCGGCAATGGAAGGCTGCCGTACTCGGCGAGGATTTCGATCGGGGAACGTGGATCGGACACCGCGACCAGCCAACTTCCGTGGTCACGTTTTTCGATGAGTTTCAACACAAGCTCTTGCGACATAGCCGCTGCGTCCGATGCACACTCTTTCCCAGTTTGCTGATACGCTGAGACAACCGTAATCGTTTCACCTGGCTGCAGTCGTCCTCGCGTTTCACACAGCATGATCCATATACCAAGTTGGGTCTCTTCTATAAACAGCCCCTCCCAGCGGCCATTAGTGGCCGTTCGAAATCCGAACAGCCGCGCGGGCAGAACCTGCGTGTTATTGAACACCAGCAGATCGCCGGGATCGAGGAACGATGGCAACTCGCGAATGTGTGAATGGGTGATCTCGCCGCGCTGCCGATCAACAACCAGCAGCCGTGAATCATCTCGCCGCGCGGCCGGGCGGGATGCGATGAGTTCCGGGGGCAGGTCAAACTGCCAGCTCGAGAGGAGATCGAGATCGGGTTGCGACATGGTGAAGGTCTACGGAACTGATTGGCGTTTCATCACATTCACGCTCTGTCAACCCCCTCATCCGGCCTGCGGCCACCTTCTCCCCCGACTCGGGGGAGAAGGGACGTTGCACGAAGCTCACCCGGAAGGGAACGGTGCCGGGATGGGATCGAATTACTTCACAGAAGTTCTCAAGCGCATCGACTGAAACTCCCATTCGGGATTTTGTTTCTGGCAGTGCTGCGATTCCCAGTCTGACAGAAACAGCACCGCCCGCTGGCCATACTGATCTACGACTTCGCGGCAGGACGACAGCAACTGCAGCTCGGACTTGCAGTCAGGTTTTGGAACGACCCAGCGGGCGACTTTGTAGTTGAGCCAGCGGACTTCCGTTTCCGTGTCATATTCGGCCTGCAGGCGAAACTTCACGACGTCGAACTGCAGTTCTCCCACCGCCGCCATGATATTTTGCCGCATTGACGAATTCGGCACCTGAAAAACCTGGATCGCACCTTCCTCAAGCAATTGCGACAAGCCGCGTTCGAACTGTTTGCGGCGGGCGGTGTCGGTGCAAATCAGGGTCGCAAAGAATTCTGGCGAAAACTGAGGCAGCGATTCGTAATTCAGCGGTGGGCCCGTGCAAATGGTGTCTCCCAGCAGGAACTCACCGGGATTCACGAGGCCGATGATGTCACCTGGAAACGCTTCATCCATCGTCTCGCGTTCCTGCCCGAAGAGCTTGTGGGCTCGGCGGAGTCGGATTTTCTTGCCAGTGCGAGGATGGAAGACTTCCATTTCCCGCTCAAATTTTCCCGAGCAGACCCGCACAAATGCCACACGGTCGCGATGTTTGGGATCGAGATTGGCCTGGATCTTGAACACGAATCCCGAAAACTCCGGGCGAGCAACTGGAACCATCCCGATGTCGCTCATTCGTTCGCGAGGTGACGGACAGAGTCCCAGAAATCCCTTAAGAAACTGCTCAACCCCGTAGTTTGTCAACGCGCTGCCAAAGAAGACCGGGCTGACTTCTCCGCACATGAATCGTTCTCGGTCGTAGTTCGCGCCAGCGGCTTCCAGGAGATCGACCTCTTCCTGCGCCTGGGCCACGATCCCGGGCGGCATGGTTTCCGGATCGATTTCGGCCAGGGGCTGCGGCCTTGAAGCCAGGCGGCGGACGTTGTCACGAGATTCAAAGATCGCCGCTTCGCGCGTCGCCAGTTCAATCACGCCTCGAAAATCGAATCCCGTACCAAGTGGCCAGTTGACCGGCACAGGAATGATGCCCAGTTTTTCTTCTATATCCGCCAGAATCTCCAGTGTTTCCTTGCCGGGGCGATCTACTTTGTTCACAAAAGTCAGCACCGGAATTTTGCGAATCTTGCAGACATGGAAAAGTTTCTCGGTTTGGCTTTCGACGCCGTTCGCCAGGTCCAGCACCATCACGGCGCAGTCTGCGGCCACCAGCGTCCGATAGGTGTCCTCGCTGAAGTCCTTGTGTCCGGGTGTATCCAGCAGATTGATGAGACAGCCGTCGAATTCAAAGGTCAGAACAGTCGAACTCACAGAAATCCCGCGCTGGCGTTCCAGGGCCATCCAGTCGGACGTGGCACCGCGCTGATTCTTTCGGCCACGAACAGCCCCAGCGGTTTCGATACAACCTCCATAGAGCAACAGCTTTTCCGTGAGTGTCGTCTTTCCGGCGTCCGGATGGGATATGATGGCAAAAGTGCGGCGACGGGCGGATTCGCGGGCAACGACGGGATCGATGGAGGTCATCTGGACGAGATTCAGTGTGCAAGTTGGTGGATAAAGGGCGTCGGAGTGATAGGGCCATCGGCAGCTGAATCGTTGCCCATGGAGAAGCCCGGCTTCTGGAGGTCGATTCTTTCTTCCGCTTGCCGTACCAAACGCGGTTTCTGGCAGTGTGATACGCAGCCAGGCTGCCAAACACAACCGCAATCAACCGGTTCGGGGCGAGTCTCCCGCAGTCAGGGAGTGCGTTGCTGCTCGGGACTGCTCCGGAGTTGGACTGCGAATGGAGATCCTTCAAACTATACTCCAGGCAGCCTGGAATGAGGCTGTCAATTCTCGTTCCAGGGCTCCAGCCCTGGAACGCACTGCACTGGAGGCTCCTGCCTCCTGTGACAATCTCGCGAGGCAGGAGCCTCGGGGGCAGTGTGTTCCGAGGCAGGAGCCTCGGAACAAGGAGATTAATCCACACCGCGTGAAGTATAACCTGACAACGAGCTCACTGAAACTCCGGGGAATTCGGCAACAATTTTCGTCAAGCGGGAACAGGGGCTTGACGCCAAAATGCCAAACCGATCACACTCTTCCTCCAATGACAGCATCACGAAAAAAACAGCCTTCCGATAATGGCCATTCCGAGTATTCTGCCTGGTGCCAGCTTCCTGACGAGGAGTTGCTCGATATCCGCATGAGTCAACTCAACGTGCGGATCGAAGGCACCGTCCTGGAACATCGGATCGCCCGACTCAATACGGAACTGGAATTGCGAGGCCTGCGATTTCGACCTCATTTCTGGCTGTCGGATGAGTGGTTTTCTCCGGACGGTGTCCCAGGGATCGCAATCCCGTTTTACCTGGCTCATCCGCGTCTGGCGCGACTTGAACAGCACATGATGCTGGAAGTGGAGGGTTCCGCCGAAGACAGCTGCATGAAAATCCTGCGGCATGAAACGGGCCACACGATCGAAACGGCCTATCGACTTTATCGTCGCCGCAAGTGGCAGGAAATTTTCGGAAAGCGATCGCAGAAGTATCCGGAATACTATCAGCCAAAACCGTACAGCCGAAACTACGTTCACCATCTGGACATGTGGTACGCGCAGAGTCATCCGTGTGAAGACTTTGCGGAGACATTTGCCGTCTGGCTGAAACCTCGTTCGCGCTGGCGAACGCAGTATGAGGGTTGGCCAGCGTTGAAGAAACTGCAGTACGTGGACGAACTGATGCACGAGATCGGGGATACACGTCCGATGGTCACTTCCCGGCAACACATTTACCCCCTCAAATCACTCCGCCAGACACTGCGAATACATTACGACAAGCGGCGTTCTCATTATGGGATCGAAGGCTCCAATTTTGACGACAATGAGTTGCGAAAATTGTTCTCCGACGCCCCTGAGCATTCTCGCCGAGTGCCTGCGGGTGTGTTTCTTCGACAGCATCGTGTAGAATTCCGACGGTATCTGGCTGACTGGACGGGTCAGTACCAGTATACGATTGATGAAATTCTGTCTGAAATCATCCGCCGCTGTGAAGAACTGGATCTGCGACTTGACCGACCTCCGGCCCAGGTTCGGCGCGACGCTCTGGTGATGCTCACCGTGCAGGTGATGAACTATCTGCACAACGGCAATCACCAGGTCGCTTTATGAAGCCATTGCGAATTCTTGTTTTGGTTCACGAAGATCTGGTGCCCCCGGACAGCATGGAGGGGCATACCGAAGAAGAGATCCTTGAATGGAAAACCGAATTCGACGTGTGGACGACACTTCAGAATATCGGGCATGACGCTCAGATCATCGGTGTCCGGGACGATCTTGGTGTGATTCGGGAAAAGCTGTCGGAATTCAAGCCGCATATTACTTTCAATCTGCTTGAAGAGTTTCACAGCGTCCCGACATTCGACAGTTATGTCGTCAGTTACCTGATTCTGAAGCAGCAGAAGTTTACCGGCTGCAATCCGCGGGGTCTGATGCTGGCACATGATAAGTCGCTGACAAAACAGATTCTGACCTATCACCGCCTGCCGACACCAAAATTCTTTGTGATTCCTGTGGGACGCAAGGCGCGGAAGCCTTCCAGAATGTCATACCCGCTGTTTATTAAGTCTGCGACCGAAGAAGCTTCGCTCGGTCTGTCACAGGCGAACATTGTTCACAACGACGAGGAACTCGTGGAGCAGGTCTCTGAAATTCACAGAGTTACCGAGTCGGATGCTTTGTGTGAAGAGTACATCGAAGGCCGCGAATTGTATGTGGGAATCATCGGCAACACGCGGCTGACATCGTTTAAGATCTGGGAACTAAAGTTCGACAGGAATAAAGAAAAGATTCCTCTGATCGCGACAAGGGAGGCGAAATGGGATCCGAAATTTCAGAAGAAGTATGGAGTGATGACATATCCGGCGGAAGATCTGCCGCCAGAGGTCGAAAAGAAAATTCTGCAGACCTGCAAGCGGGTCTATCGGGCTTTGTTTCTGACGGGTTATGCCCGCATCGACCTGCGACTGACCGAAGACGGTCGTATCTATGTCCTTGAGGCAAATCCAAATCCTAACTTATCGTACGGAGAAGATTTTGCGGAATCCGGAGATGCCCGCGGAATTACCTACGAGGAACTCCTGAACCGGATTGTAAATCTTGGTCTGCAATACTCAGCAGTGAAACCAGTGTAAAAGGATTCTGCGCGAAATGAAGTGCATGGTCGGCCTCGTACCACAAACGAGTTGTATTTGATGGATGCTGTGCCTTTGCGTTTACCGCGGAGCGGTATCAGATATTAGCCGGTGGTAAGCGGAGCGACAGCGAAGCGCCACCACCGGACAAGAGCCCGTTCAGCGTTTGCATCCTGAAGGGATGCCAGAACCGCCGCAATTCTGGCATCCCTTCAGGATGCTGGACTGCGTTTGTTTGTGACCGGTGGTGGCGCTCCGCTTACCACCGGCTAATATCTCAAATCCCTCCGGGATAAATCGCAAATGCCCTGTTTTTACTGCAAAAATCCTTCACGGCGTTGCCTCTCAGGACAAAACGCATTGTTGCCGACAAAACCTTGGGCGTTGCCCCAGGCTGACCTGTTGTGGCCCGTTGGGCCGAATCGCAGTGTTTCAGTGGGCTTTCAAGAGTTCGTGGCACTGTGTGGTTTGCCACACTTCCCGATGACACCCGCGAGTCCATGACATCCCCGATTTCTGCCCCACGCGCTTCATTTCGCGCAGAACCGGATGTCCCTCGTTCCATCAGACTTTGAGATAGACGTTTTGTTTCTCAAGGCCACGGACAAAAGACCAGGTAATGATGAAGAATACGCACAGACCGGTCGCTACGTACCAGCCTGGGGAATCTCGAGGAATGAATGGTTTCACGGCTTCTGCCACCAGATCATGCAACACATAAGCTGCGAGCGCGTTGGTGCCGAATGTTCGAAACACGGACCAGTGCCAGCCCTGTGTGTCACACGCGACATAGAACAGCACGAATATGATGATGGAAATTCCGGCCGAGAAAGTGACATACGACAGGGTCCCCCCGCGCTGGCTCATCATCCAGTAATTCCACTGCCGATGCTGTTGATCGGGAGGAGCCACAAAAGGAGGTTCAGCAAGCCAGTCGCCGGATGCCGCGCGTTGGCTCCCCAGTTGCCGTTGTTCGGTCGTCGGCCACACAGGACTGCTGGCAAGTTTGGGGACAGCGCCAGCCGCAACGACAGATTCCGGGACATCGTAGAACCGGGTTCCACAGGACATCACGTATCCCAGAATCATCAGACCGGCGGACCAGCCTACCAGTCGCGTCAGTGGCAACCGGCGTTCTTTGTTGACAATCACGTCACAGGCAAACGTGCCACACAATGCGGGCACGGACCACGTCAGGAACGCCAGCGGGCCGCCATCAATTGCATTGGGGTTGGAATTGACCCATTCATAGTTGAACCAGTACGACAGCAGGACATGCAGAACCGCACCGCCAAGCATCCACGCCACACGGATTCGGGCAGACGCGCAGATCACCGGCAGGATCCAGAGAGATGTGACGGCAATGTGCATCAACGTCTGAAACCAATTTCGCTTGAGCAGTCCCGGTAGAATTGCAGCAGGCCCCAGTTCCACCAGTTCAGCCCAGGTGCCCGCCGGAGCAGACACGTGATAGATGGCGAATGAGACCAGAACCAGTCCGAGTAATCGTCGTACCATTCGCGGATACGCCACCCCCCAGCCATCGCGCCGTACACGACGTCCGAACGTTAGCCGAAACGCAAAACCCACCGCAAACAGGAACTGTGGCATGATCGTGTCCGCATAGCTGCAGTAATCATGATGATGTTTCAGCACGGCAGGACAAACATCAAAGCTGCCCAGAAAATTTACCAGCAACATGCCGACCATCGTGTAGCCTCGAAACTGGTCGAGGGATGCAATGCGGTCACTCGTTGCTTCAGGCATTGGTCAGATCTCGGCATGCACTGCCATGAGGATAGTCTACGAAACGGGGCTGTGATACCAGGCAGCGCCGTTGTAAGCACCGGTGCGTAAGTCCTGGGGCATAACTTGGCGAGCGGTGGGTGTCAGCCCACCGAGTAGCCCGCATTTGACTCGGAGGGCTTACGCCGCTCCGCTCGCCGGGTTTGCGGCGAGCGGGGGACGTCAGTCCAAATGCCGGGCTGGGATACCACCACTACGGTTTTCTCTTTTCATCACGACGATTGTTTTCAATCTTCATGGTGTCGGCATCTTTTCGAGCGAATACTTTAAAGGCTGGCAGGATCACCGGTTCCTGGCCGACGGTGACAGTGAACTCAGTCGTGTTCGGATCACCGCACTTGCCGTCAAGCTTACTGGGACCGACCCAACTACTTCCGAACTGCTGATACGTCAACCACTCAATGGTAATTTTGTACTCGCCGACAGGTGCCCCGTCGCCACCGATGTACGTTGTGATCTGGAAGTTTCCTTCATCGTCCGTCTGCGCCTTGGGTTCGACCCCGTCTGGCTGTGGCGTTACCGGGTGCAGCTTGACCCAGAGATTTTTCATGGGCAATGCATCCACGAGTACCTGGCCACTGACGGGAGTGGTGGGGACGGCATTCGGAATCATTTGCTTGAGTCGATCCTCATCGGCGACCTGTTCGCAACCAGCAGTGAATACAGCCAGGGATAGAATTGCCACGGAGGCAATAGTCAACTTCATGAAAGGCCCTTCAGTAAAAATAGTCCCTGGCAAGTTGCCAGGGACCGGAAATTATTTAACGGAAATGTCACTCATCACCGGATACGAAGAACCCCTGCCAGCCAAGTTGTTGCTGCACTCACAGCCTCTCAGTGGCGCGGTGAATCCCGCAGGCCCGAGGGGTAACTTAGTACTCCGGCGTGACCGTGCCACCATTTGGAGTAGCAACGTCGATGAACACACCCGTGGCGACATTTTCGCTCATAAAACGAACCGAACCATCCGCCAGAACGATCTGAATTCCACCTGTGTGGAAGCTATAGGCACCTTCACCAGCGCGATTCGTACAGTTGATGGCACAGGGACCCCCGGAAACAGAACCGTCCACCGAAGAACCTTTGATCCAGTTTTCAGCATTCGTGATGTCCGCCCAGCCGCCACCACTAGTCGTGTTGGACCCGAATTTTTTGCCTTTACGGTACTCGTCGTTGCGACCGGCAAGTTCGTACAGAATAAACGTGCTGGAGGTACCGTCCTTGATATGGTCTAGTTTCATACCCCCGTTTCCGTCAGACATAATTCCGTCACGATCGGCCTGCGGAAAACCGACACTCACTGTGTTCCACAAGGTACTGTAGACGCCACCGTAGGGGCTGTAGTCCATTGCTCCGGATTGCCACGTGATATCCGGTGTGCCGTCGCCAGTAACGTCGAGCCCCGCCGTGAACGAATTAGCTGATCGTGGCGTACTCGGGCACATGTAAGCGGGGACCGGGTTCTTCGTGACCGCCTGGTTGTTGGCGGTGTACGTTCTCAATCCGAAGGAACTCAGATCGATGGGCGACATATAGGGCTGATTGAAGTTGATCTGATTGTACATCGTCGACTGTTCCAGATACGGAAGCAGGAATTCGGTGTACAAGTGAATGTTGGCGTCATCCGGACCCTTAATTCCGCTGCCCAGGATACTGTCAAGAATGGGGCCGGAACCCAGTGTGTAAACGGGCGGTAGTCGCAGGTAAACATCGTGGTAGTTGTGGAAAGCCAAGCCAATCTGCTTCAGATTGTTCTTGCATTGGGTTCGGCGAGCAGCCTCGCGAGCCTGCTGAACGGCAGGAAGCAACAGGGCAATGAGTATTGCGATGATTGCAATGACAACCAAAAGCTCGATCAGCGTAAAACCAAATCGGTGACTTCGTTTCATCGGTAGTGACCTAAAGAAAGGGAATCAAAACAGCATGCAATCCACTCTAAGGAAGCAACACATGGGATCAGGACTGAATACTATACGGATGATCAAGTGCTAAGCTATCATGAAGAATTCAAAATGAGAAGCGTAATTTGGGCCAATTCCCGTTCCCAACCTGAAAATGCCACGAGCGATCCGGGCGGCAGGGCGCTTGCGTGTTAAGTTGTTATCCGAACAGGACTTTTGCGGGGTAGTCGGTGTCCCATGCGGCGAGGAGTCGTTTGTTTTTGATTCCGAGTTTTTCGGATTTGTCGTTCTTCACCCTGCTCAGAGCGAAGCGGCGGATCGCGCTGAGGTTCGCATCGCTGTGGCCTTTGCGGACTCGTGCGACTGAAGCGCGCCAAAGGAAGCAGATCTGAGGACAGATCTGCCTACGTAGTCCGACCTGTCTCAGGTCGGATTCCCTGGGCGACGCGATATCCCGATGGATGGATGCATGGCAGCTTTGATGCTTCCAGCGGCAGTGGGTTCGAAATCGCTCACGAGAATTCCCCGATGGATTTGGATCCTCTATTGCGGCCAGCGTCGCGGGGCTCCAGAATTCAGCGCTGATGCCGGATCGTTCAATCCTGCAGATAGGTGATGCCGGGTTTTTGAATTCGTCATACACCCTGCTGTTCTTGCTCCAATATTCCGGCTACTGCTGCTAGCGACTCGTGCGAAAAAAAACTGGCATCTCGATATTCACTGATTCCATGATGCCATACGTCATGCTGGTTTTGATTGCGCTGCCATGTTTCGGAATGACCGCACAAGTATCACGCTCATTGGTGAACAACGGGCAGCAGTCTGAGACGGAAGAACTTGAAGAAACCGTACATTGTTGTTCGCAACGCCGCGTTGCCTCGCGTCGATTGCCCCGGGCCGTCATCTGGCTGGACGCAAATCTCAATCTGAGCCGACCGCCGGTTCCGACGATGCTGCGGTGCAAGTCGATGAGCGGGCATCGCATGGCCAACTGGCTGCTTGCGCCGATGCTGTGTTAGGCCATTTTCTGACGGTCTGACTTTTAGTTGAACTCTCGCTGCCGCAGACGTGGCTCAGGTCGTCCCGAATTTCCAGAGCCTGCACGCATTTATACTATGCGCGGCCTTGAATGATCTCTTCGACGCCCATCGTCACCATGTCCCTTCTCCCCCGAGATCGGGGGAGAAGGTGGCCGGAGGCCGGATGAGGGGGTGACTTGCAGTCATCGTGATGCACCAGCAACCTGTTGACTTCCCCCTCACCCTAGCCCTCTCCCCCGTGGACAAATTTCGAAGTTCGAAAACGGATTGCGGGGGGAGAGGGAACAGTCGCAAGACAATCTACACCATCATTTCTGCCCGCGTGAAGTCTACGTGTCTCCACGCGACACGAATCCGCACGATTTCGGCAGCGTTCTTAACGTCGTGTTTTTTAGTTCACGACGATGCCTATACCGTTTTTTTGCAGAAAACTTACTTCAATGAATCAACAAAACTCAATGTTTTCACCCAGCACACTGTTTCGTGACCTTGTTTCCGGCCTGGTCGTTTTTCTCGTTGCGCTCCCACTGTGTCTCGGTATCGCCCTTGCTTCCGGCACGGATCTGATATCAGGAGTCGTCGCAGGAATCGTTGGCGGGTTAGTGGTCGCGGCAATCAGCGGATCCCACACCAGTGTAAGTGGACCGGCGGCTGGATTGACGGCCATCGTCGCAGCCCAAATCGCTATCCTGGGATCGTTCGAATCGTTCCTGCTCGCGCTGTTCATCGCCGGCGTGATTCAAATTGGATTTGGAATCGCGCGAGGCGGAGCGCTTTCGGCGTTCTTTCCATCCAGCGTGATCAAAGGACTTCTGGTAGCGATCGGAGTGATTTTAATCCTCAAACAGATTCCTCACGTCTTCGGTCACGACACTGACCCTGAAGGCGAGATGGCGTTCCTGCAGCCCGATAGTGAGACGACCTTTTCGGAATTCCTCACACTCATCGCAGGTGAAATTCATCTCGGGGCTATGGTCATCGGCCTGCTCTCGGTCGCGTTTCTGGTCGTTTGGGATCGCGTCCCGTTTCTCAAAAAATCGATCATTCCGTCACCGCTACTCGTCGTGTTGCTGGGCGTTGGCATTAGTGTTTGGTTAAGCGGCATGGGCGAGGGCTGGGCCATCAAGGCCAACCATCTCGTTCAGATCCCGATCGCGAACAGTTTTTCCGAATTCGTTGGTTTCCTGAGGCTTCCGGATTTCTCGCAGGTGACGAATCCATCGGTCTATGTTGCCGCGATGATGATTGCCGTTGTGGCATCGCTGGAAACATTGCTGAACCTTGAGGCTGTTGACAAGCTCGATCCGGCCAAACGCAATTCACCGCCGAGTCGCGAGCTGATTGCTCAGGGCTGTGGCAACCTGATTTGTGGTTTGGTGGGTGGACTGCCGGTGACGTCGGTGGTTGTTCGCGGGTCAGTGAACGTGGGGGCGGGTGCAAGAACAAAAATGTCCGCAATCTTTCATGGTCTGTTGATCCTGTCGAGCGTCGCTTTGCTGCCAGGCTACATGAACATGATTCCGCTGTCGGCCCTGGCCGCGATACTGTTGGTTACCGGGTTCAAACTGGCCAGCCCCGCGACGTTCAGGCAGATGTGGAACGAAGGACGCTACCAATTCCTGCCGTTCATCGTCACGGTCGTTTCAATTATCCTGACCGACCTGCTGATCGGCATTTTGATTGGTCTGGGTGTCAGCATTCTGTTTGTGCTCAACAGCAACCTGCGACGTCCGATTCGGCGTATCGTCGAATCTCACCTATTAGGCGACGTGACGCGCATTGAACTGGCGAATCAGGTCAGTTTTCTCAATCGGGCCGCATTGGATCGCGTGCTGAACGAGGCCAAGGCCGGCAGCAATCTGATGATTGATGCGTCGAATTCCGACTACATCGACCCGGACGTTTTGAGTCTGATTCGTAACTTCAAAGACACTGTTGCTCCATCACGTGCAATCTCTGTCAATTTGCAGGGATTCAAACCAAGGTACCAATTGCAGGATGAAGTGCAATTTGCCGACTACACAACTCGTGAATTGCAGCATCAGGCAACAGCAGAACAAGTGCTCGAAGTTCTGCGGGCCGGCAATCGCCGTTTTACGACGGGAACACGACTCAATCGTGATTTGGGACGTCAGGTTGGCGCAACGGCAGCTTCCCAGAGTCCGTTAGCGGCGGTGCTCAGTTGCATCGACTCGCGAGTGCCGGCTGAGTTAGTGTTCGACGTCGGGGTGGGTGATATTTTTAGTGTTCGAGTCGCGGGCAATGTGATCGGAACCAAGTCGCTGGGCAGCCTTGAATACGCTGTCGGCGTCTCAGGAGTGAAACTGGTCATCGTGCTCGGACACACGCGTTGTGGTGCCGTAACTTCGTCCGTCAAGTTGCTTGCCACGGGGCAAGACGCGAGGTCGGCCACCGGCTGTCAGCATCTGCAGGCGATCGTCGATGAGATCGCTCCCAGCGCGACTGGAATTTCATCTCATGAGCTCGACCGCCTGACTGCCGACGAATTGGAATCTCTTGTGGATGACATCGCGGCGCGCAACGCTCTTCGCACAACGGAGCAAATCCTGAGTCGAAGCGATGTAATTCGAGATGCTGTCGATGAAGGTCGTGTCAAAGTCGTTTCGGCGTTGTACGATGTTAAAACGGGTGGCATTAAGTTTCTGGATCCAGCCAGCGTGGACAGCCAACTTCTATGTGGTCAGTGATTGAATGGAGTACCCGTGCCGATTCCATACACCGCCATCCGTAAGTCCTGCGGCATAACTTGGCGAGCGGTGGGTGTCAGCCCACCGAGTTGCCCGCATTTGACTCGGAGAGCTTACGCCGCTCCGCTCGCCGGGTTTGCGGCGAGCGGGGGACGTCGCTTCCCTGATTGTGAATCCTGCGATTATGCCATTTAACTTATGCACGGGTGCCTACTCATCCTGAATGTCGTCCATCACTACTCCAACGATTTCTTCCAGTGTGATCATGCCCGAGACCTTACGGTTCATCAGCCTTTGCCGAATCTGAACAGCAGGGCTTATCCGACTTGAGCACCTTCACACGACGCTTGTCATCGGCCTGGAGTTCAGGAACTTCCGCAAATCAGTGCTCAAGGCATTTGAGTAAGTTTCCGTGAAATCTGGTGCTCGGTTCCGTAAGGGAATAGTACTTCCACAATCCTTCGCGTCGATCCTGCACCAGACCGGCTTTCCGCAGATACGCGAGGTGACGAGATGTTTTGGGCTGCGGAATCTGAAGAATGTCGACCAGATGGCCGACGCACAGCTCGCCGTTCAGCAGGACATGCAAAATCCTCAGCCGAGTCCGATCTGAAAACGCGCGAAACATGAGATCGGTGTCGGCTGTTTGTTTTCCGGTCGCCGATGTCTTCCCTTTTGCTGCTGCCATCGTCTCATTCCTTCTGTACCGCGTCATCCTTGACACGGTTTGAAAATTACTGACTCTACCGGATTCTCTGTGCTGTGTTTTTGAACCGCGAATAGACGCGAATGAACGCGAATTTTGAGTATTGCATTCGCGTCCATTCGCGTTTATTCGCGGTTCTCGTTCTGAACTCGGGCAACACATAGAATCCGGTAGAGTCAGGAAAATTACAACGATGGCCGCAGCGCAAGTTCAGGCTCCTTTAGGCGACCTGGCGAGACGGGTCGTTCTGTTGACGCTGATCGTCAACAATGCGACCGTCCTCAATTCGCAGTCCGCGACGCGCTCGTGCTGCTGCCCGAGGATCGTGGGTGACCAGGATAATCGTCTTCCCTTCCCGATTAAACTGTTCGAGATAATCCATCATCTGGGAAGCGGTTTCCGGATCCAGATTACCGGTGGGCTCGTCCGCCAGAATGACCTGAGGATCGTTGGCCAGCATGCGAGCCAGGGCGACTCGCTGTTGCTGACCGATACTCAGTTCTGACGGCTTGTGATCCACACGATTACCCAGCTCGCCACGCCGGAAAGAAACTGGCAGCAATGGCAATGAACACCTAGGCCAATATGGACCACACCGCCAGCATTGGCAGCGGAAACACCGGCACACCGGCAAGTTGGGGGCCAAGTGTGACAGCGACGACGGTGCCGATTCCAAAGCCACAGCCAACCCTTCAGCGGCGCCCAGCAGAAACGCCTTCGTCAGAAACAGTCGCAGGATCAGAGATGAACTGGCTCCCAATGCCATCATCGTGGGTTTGTTGTTGACCCTGATCCTCATTTTTTCGTTTCAGGGGGAAGTGATTCTGAATAATCCTCTTCATATCGTACTGATCGCTGTTCCTCTGGTGATTCAGACGTTTCTGATCTTCTTCATTGCTTATCTCGCCTGCAGAAAACTCAAGCTGCGCCACGATATTGCCGCACCTGCCGGAATGATTGGCGCGTCGAATTTCTTCGAATTGGCGGTTGCGGTCGCAATTACCCTGTTTGGAGCATCCTCTCCCGTCGTGCTGTCGACGGTTGTGGGTGTGCTTGTCGAAGTGCCTGTGATGCTGTCATTGGTTCGGTTTGCGAACCAAACGGCCCGTTGGTTTCCCCAGGACGTTTGAGTGTGTGCAACCCGGTGTGTTTACTCAGAGACAATCGCGCTCTGGAGCGCCATCCGTCCAAGGCACAATTGATAGCAATGAGTGAATTCCGAGCACTGACGACAATCATCCCATTCCGAAATTTCTGCTTCGACGCTGCGATCGTTTCGGATCAAGCTGCCTGCGGTCGAAAGCACGTAAGAAAACACTTTGCCCTTTTGTCGCCGATCGTTCTCATGATGAAGCGGGTCGGGAAACATGTGGCCATAAGGCGAGCGGCAGAAACAAGTCTACCAAATAAGTAACCCAGCCGAAGGAATCCGACCTGAGACAGGTCGGACTACGTAGGCAGATCTGTCCTCAGATCTGCTTCCTTCAGCATGGTCAATGGCAATTGGACAGCCTGCCTTACAGACTCGCCGAAGGTAATTCCAATCCTGCTGATCGCCTAACAGGATTTGTGGTGATCACTTTCCACTGAAGCTCTCCCAGTAAATACTACGTGGGAAACACAGGCAAGCACACAGAGCTTCAGGATGTCGATGGCTGCATCTGGTGAATGAGGCCATCTTCCATTTCATAAATCGTATCGAAGACTTCCAGCGTTCGCTGGTCATGAGTCACGACGATCACTCCTGCACCGTGCTCGCGAGCGACGTTGCGGAAGAGTTCCATGACCTGCTTTCCGCGATGACTGTCCAGTGCGGCGGTTGGCTCATCCGCAAGAATCACACTGGGATGATTCGCCAGAGCTCGAGCTACGGCGACTCGTTGCTGCTGACCTCCGGATAACATCGCTGTGCTGTGATCCAGCCGATCGCCAACCCCCAGTTCATCCAGGAGTTGCGCAGCACGCCGCCGAGCCTGCCGAGCGCTGAGGCCATTCAACTCCATCGCGATCTGAACATTCTCGATCGCCGACAGAAACGGAATCAGATTCGATTTCTGGAACACAAATCCAATGTGTTGACGACGATAGCTTCGCAGGTTGACTTTGGGTACGGGGCCATCCATCACCAACTGGCCATTGATCAGAATCTGTCCGCTCGTTGGAGCGTTGATCAATCCGACGGCAGTCAGGAATGTCGATTTGCCGGAACCACTGGGGCCCAGCAACGCAATGATCTCGCCGCGTTTAACGCTGACGCTGGCGTCGCGCATGGCCACGACTTCGGTATTTCCGCTGCCGTAGATCTTTGTCAGGTTGCGAGTTTCTATCGCCAGTTCAGTGACCATTTGCCTGTTATCCCATCAAGACACTGTTGGGCTCAACTCGGATGGCCTTCCAGATGCCCAGCAAACTGGACAGTACCGAAATGACCATCACGATCACGGCCAACTGAATCAAGTCTTCATTTGTCAGGACGACTCGCCTGGGAAAATGAGGAAACAATTGCTGACCGACCAGCCATGCGACGCCGTATCCCAGTGCTCCCAGCAATACGGCTTGCTGCAGAATGAGCCCCAGGATGACGGTGTTCGGCGCACCAATCAGCTTCAGCAGGGCAATCGAATGCAGCTTGTCGAGCGTAAGAGTATAAAGAATCAATGCCATAATGATGGCCGCGATGATTGTCAGCAACACACGAAACATGCCCAACTGCCGTCTGGCTTTATCGACCATGCCCTGCAGCAACAGGTCTTCCTGTCCGGCTTTTGTAAAGACAGAAATGTCGGCCCACGACGAAATGATGGAGGCTACTTGCTGAGCATCGATCCCCGGCCTGGTTTTTACCACGATCGCGCTGATCGGAGCCGATGCGATCGCAGGCAGGTCGGACGCCGGACGAGACAGTTGTTCTACCAGTCCCGGCTGGCTCATGAAGAGTTCGTTGACCTGTCCTCGTTGATCGCGTGCAGCGCGCTCCAGCCGTGTGGCTTCGCCCGGCGTATCGAACTGAATGGCCTGAGAATCCCGAACTGTGACGAACGCCATGCCATCGCCACCAGAGCTGACCATTCCCGACGTAAGACCAACCACAACGTACGTTTCCTTTCCAAGCGGAATTCGGTCGTGGAGGTGAAATCCCAAACTCTTGTCGACGATCATTTCGAAGTGATTTTGTGACAGCGATCGGCCTGCTGTCAGTGGCAACCATTCGCCCTTGTCCAGTGGCCAGCTCAGTCCCAGCAGCGCCATTCGCAGCGGTTTGCCCTCATGCTGACGCTGGATCGTATGAAACACAAACTCTCTTGAAGTCAGCACGCCCGGCACGGCTTGAATTCGATACACCAACGATGGGGGAATGCGCGAAACTTCAGCAAATGGCCCGCGAGTATCCTTCTGCACAACCCATAGATTGGCGTCAATGCGTTCAATCAGCAGCGTGGCATCTTCGATCAATCCGCGGTAAATCCCGGCCATCCCCATGACAATCATCAGCAACATACCAATTCCCAGCACAGTCAGCACAAACCGGCCCAGATTATGCTGAATATCTTTAATCGCCAGAATCATCGGATCGTGACCTTTCTGCCGTCCAGAGAATTCTTCGCTGCCTCGGTGGGACGCAGCGCGATGTCACCAACGCTCAGTCCTTCCGTGATCTCGACGAGTTCCTGATTCCTTATACCCGGTTTGACGGGAGTCCACTTTGCGAATCCATCCGCCGAAATGAAAACCCCGGGGATCTTGTCTCGCCAGATGAGTAAATCTGCTGGCAGCACCGCCACTTGCTTTTTGCTGTCTGTCTGAACGTAAACTTCCGCGCGCTGTCCGACTGCCCAGTTGTCAGGCAGCTCCAGGACTCGAACATCGACAGTGAACTCGCGTGTTTCCCGATCGGCTTCACGTCCCAGTCGAGCAACTTCTCCGGGAAATGACTTTGCGGGTTCTGAACGAAAAATCACCCGGGATTTCTGACCCGCCGCCAAATGGGACATTTCAGTTTCGTCAACCCACGCAGTAATCCAGAGTTCATCGATGGAAATCAGACTCAGTACAGGACTGCCTGGCACCGTGATGGACCCCGGATCGCGATACCGTTGCACAATCAAACCGGAAAACGGGGCGACAATGACGGTGTCCGCCAATCTCGCTTCGTGATACGCCAGTGTGCTTTGGGCCACCAGTTCCAGGTGTTGAGCTTCCACCATGGCGGCGTCCGCGCGACTGATGCCCGCAGTGGCGATATCCACTTGTTCGCGTGATTTGTCGAGGTCAGCGGCAGAGGCTGCTTTGGACTGGAACAGCTTCTGAATTCGGGCGTGATCATTCTCCGCCTGAACCAGAACTGCGGCGGCCTGAGACTTGTCAGCCTGAAAGCGATCTAATGCCGCTTTGGCGGCTGAGACCGAGACTTTGGCCATTTCCACCTGTTGTTTCAACTCACCGTCATCGAGCCGAATCAACGGATCACCCGTTGCGATCTTGTCACCGAGATCAGCCGAGACTTCGACGATGCGGCCGGAGATCCTGGAACTGATGATCGCTTTCAGCCTGGCTTCCAGCGTGCCCGTCCCCATGACTTCCGAGACGATGTCGGCCTGCTCAACCTGAATCGATTCCACCGAAATCGGTGCCATCCAGCGCCAGTACACTGCGCCTGAAGATAGGGCCACAGCCGCCATCAGTTTCAATGAGAACGGCAACCAGCGGCGGATTGCTGACGGGCGAGATAATGTTGTTGAATCCACCATGATCGGATCCTGCGAATTTATGACTTCAAAAACATGATTCAGCGATTGAGTGGGCCTGAATCTGTTCCGGCGTGGACAAAATTCCTGAGGTCACCACTTTGCCGTAAGCTCAGGATGAACTCACGGCGGCTTCTGCGGCAATCGCATGATTCAGCGCCGCACGTCCGACTGGTGGCTCGATTTGCCAGGGAATCAATGCCGTTCGACTTGCCTGTTGAGAGACGACTTCCTCAAGATAGCGTGCCTCATTTCGCTGACGTTCGATCAGCAATGGATCTGTCACGTTCAATGGGGACAGACATTGATTGATGACCCACGCATAGGGTTCAATTTCAGCTCGTCGCAGGTCTCGTTGCAGTTGAGCGGCTTCATGGACGGGAGTGGCCTCGGGCAGCGTGACAATCAGCACTCGAGTAAAGTCTGTATCACGCAGACGCGGCAGCAAGTTCTCGACAGCTTCAGGCATCGCGCTGGTCTGACGAGTAACCTCGCGATGGTAGACCAGAGCAGAATCCAGCAACAGAACGGTGTGACCGGTCGGTGCCGTGTCCAGCACTACGAACCGATTCGTACCTTCCGCAACCGCATCCGCGAAAGCTCGGAAGACGGCGATTTCTTCCGTACACGGCGAACGCAGATCTTCAGCCAGCAAAGCCTTTCCGGATTCATCCAAACCAGCGCCGGCGTTCTCCATTACCTCTTTGGAATAGCGAGCCGTCTCGGCAACGGGATCGATGCGACTGACCGTCAGATTGGGCATCGACTCACCAGCCACGGCGGCGGCGATATGTGCAGCCGGATCCGTTGTCGACAGATGCACCGCAAAGCCTCGATCCGCCAAAGCCACAGCCACCGCTGCAGCGACGGTCGTCTTACCGACACCTCCTTTACCCATCGCCAGAATCACGCCATGTCCCGGTGCCGCCAGATCATCGATCATCGCTCCGAGCGACGGAGGAAGTTGCGGACGATCGACTGTTGAATCAACGGCTGTCGATGCTGCGGACGATGCCTGCGTCGCCGATGATGCCTGCGTGATTGATAATGGTTGGCCCAGACTCCGCAGGGCCGCAACTCCTAAAATACCACCCGCCGTGAGCGGAATGAGCGTGCGAGGAAGGTCTCGCAGAACCTCAGGCATTTCCGAAACCGCCTTGTTGCCACGTCGTTCCATCGCCACTGCGAATGGATCGTTTTTGTCGGTGGCTCGAAAGACTGCGTTGATGACAAGGTGTTGATTGCGGACTCCCAGAGCTTTCAGCTCACCGCTGGTACGAGCCGCTTCGCGAAACGCAGTTGCCTCCGAGCGCGTCACCAACACCAGCGTCGTTGTCGCCGAGTCGCTCAGTGCGCTAACAGTGTCCCGATACAATACCTGCTGCGTCTGCAGGCCGGCGAGCGGTCCCAGACATGATGTTCCGGTCGTGTTCGATTCCATAAACCCGGACCACGCAGACGGCAATGTCAGCAGCCGCAATGTATGGCCCGTTGGAGCCGTATCGAAGATGACATGATCAAACTGTGATGTGGCAGTGGCATCACCCAGCAGTCGAGAGAACTCATCAAACGCCGCGATTTCCAGCGTACATGATCCGGAGAATTGTTCTTCCATGCTGGCCACAGCCGCCGCAGGCAGCAGAGTGCGATACGGTCCCACCATGCGTTCGCGATATTCCGCAGCCGACTTCTCCGGGTCCAGATTCATGGCAAAGAGATTCGGAATCGCTGGCACCGGCGTTGGATGATGCTCCAAGGGAGTCCCGAGCACTTCATCCAGATTCGACGCAGGATCCGTCGATACCAGAAGCACTCGCTTGCCCGCATCAGCAAGGCGAACAGCCGTTGCGCAGGCAACCGATGTTTTCCCAACGCCTCCCTTGCCGGTAAAAAAGAGATTGCGAGTTGGAGATTTCAGAAATTCCATGACGAAGATCCTAACGAATGAAGTGTTGAGCTGTGCATGGTCGGTAAGGCGAGCGGCAGGAAAGGAATTACCATCGGCACGTCATTGGGTCGAGCGGACCCGCGCGACAGAACAACGCCAACGGCAGCAGATATGGGACAGATCTGACTACGTAGTCCGACCTGTCTCAGATCTGCCTACGTAGTCCGACCTGTCTCAGGTCGGATTCCCTGGGTGACGCGATATTC
>Ga0138256_10001696_pt1 | contig 23747 bp, 20 predicted proteins | sample KNB2016incub_MG_FD_105486 | JGI IMG/M metagenome (GOLD analysis project Ga0138256, IMG submission 105486) | Active sludge microbial communities from wastewater in Klosterneuburg, Austria - KNB2014incub_MG | ecosystem: Engineered > WWTP > Activated sludge > Unclassified | place: Austria... | reverse complement strand
CGATCGTATAATCGTCATGTACGCTGGCCGCATCCTCGAAGAGGCACCGACCTCACAATTATTCAGCACACCTGCAAATCCATATACAAAAGGCCTGCTCAAATGTGTGCCTGACCCTCGCCGCAAACACGGCAAGAGCCTATACCAAATTCGCGGACAGGCTCCGGACATGACAAACTTGCCGCCGGGATGTGCCTTTGAGCCTCGATGTGACCGGGCCGAGGACATTTGCCGGCGCGAAATTCCCAAGCTTGTCGAGGTCGACGAAGGGCACCGATCACGATGCCACTTCGCCGTTGATGTTTACGCGGAATCGGTGGGCCCGCACAGGGCCGACTAATATGAGCCCGGAGCGGCGGTCCTGGAATTTTCCGCGTTGCGTAACGCCCGGATTCGATTGTGGGCAACGAGTATAGCTTGCGATTGCTGTGATACAACGTCACGAACATTTGACGGCATAACCGATTCTAGGGCCTTAGCATATGCATCTTTTGCTGAATCTTCGCCCCGTTCGCATTCGTTTAGAATTGATCCTTCATCTTGCCCTGTAACCGCCGATTTGATGTCGATCCAGCCGCGATGGAGCGCACCGGTCATCGTGCCTTCCGTTTCCGGTTCGCCCCCGAGCGAGCGGACGAGTTCCTGCAGTACGCCCGAGAATTCGGCGCGTTGCTGTGATAACTCATAAAAGACCGTTTTGAGTTCGGACCGCTGAATGCCTTCTGCCGCGTCCTTAAACCCGTCCTGGCCATCCTTACAAGTCTGAATTAGCCCGTTGAGGATTGAAATAGTGTCATTGGTAGAAACCTGTGTACCGGCTCCGAAATGGGCGTCTGTTGTCATGGGTTGCGTGGCCTCGTAATCATTGATCATGCTTTTATGCCTCCGTAGATTGTTTGAATTGCAAATTGATAGAAAAAATCGCGGCGTCTGCTCCGCTGAAATGTTCGACATATTCAGACTATCCATCATTGAGCATTTTGAAAGTACGGTATCGGACATTACGCATTTAACGGGCGGACGATTTTCTTAAGGTTTCGTGAAAATCGGTGGTCATTGGTCGTTTTAGGTGCTACATATTACCCTAAATTTGTAATGGCAAGCGGCCATTGAACAGCGGGCGTACGGATTAGGAGCGGAGTGCAGCAAAAGACCTCGGAAAATTCAGTATTAGATCGCCTGGCGGATGACAGCGGCCTTGCCATAGCCGTGGTTGATGCCTCCTCAAGCGAGATTTTTACGACAAATAACAATTCCATCTGCAAAACGCTCAACCCGACAGGACATTTCGCCGGAGCTTGTGCCGATTTTTGCGGAACTGTGTTTGAGGAATGCGCGGGCCACGGCGGTCGGAGTGTATTTACCTGTCACGCGGGATTGGAGTGCCGGGCCGTCGCACTTCGCAACAATGAGCGTCCCGTCGTCGCGATCGTTGGACGGACATTTATTGAAGCAGACAACTACCGCCGCGCAACCGAGCGTGCGATACCGGGGGACTGGAACCAATACCCGCCCGCTGCCTTGTTTGAAAATATTCTGCTAACGGGCTCGTTATCATTGCTCGACGAAACCGCGTCAAAGGTTGTCGAACAATATTCAAAAGCGGGAGGCGAAAAGGCCGAAAAAGATAGGCTGAACGCCGCTGAACCGATTGTCGAAGTCGCCTCGGACATGACAAATGAATCGGCGGCCGCGAATAAGATCGTCGAGCAATTTAATCGTGACGTTGGTTTACCATCTGCGAAATCCGAGAGTGTAGCCGTCGTCGAGCCTGCCAAACTGGAGACCGCAGCAACGCCTCAGCAAAGTGATCAGCGTCTGGCACAGGCACGGGCTTGGCGCTCTTTTTTTGGTTCACTTTTGCAAACCGACTATCCGGGAGCGGCCCGCTCGATCCTTGCTTTCATTGCCGCCCAATATGGATTCAACGCGTTAATGTGGCTTGAGAAAAATAAGAATTTGCTCGAAATCGCGCTCACCCACGGCGAGATGAAAGGACGAAAAGTGCGGCTCGGCATCTCAACCGATGATGCTCGGCTTATCGATGCCGCACAGCAGGAGCGGCCGCTGGCGATTGCCGAACGCCCTTCTGAAACATCGGAAAAGAAGCGGCGGACGATGCTGCTCTTTCCAATCGGCCTCGAAGGTAAAATATCAGCAGGCATAGCTATTCTCGATAAAATAGATGATGAGGCCGTTAAGAAGCAGATTGCCCGCATATGCCAGTCGATCGCCCCGCAACTCGAGATTCTCAGACTCAGAAATGCGGTCGAGCGCGGGGAAAATATGGCGGAGGCGATCCGTCGATTTGGTGAAAATCTGAGACTTGCCGAAACCGACGATCTCTGGTTGGCCCTGACGCAAAATGCGGCGGAAATGCTGCGGGCTGAGCGAGCATCGCTTTTAATTCATAACGACCGGGCCGATAAGCTTGAGATCAAAGCGATGGTCGGCTCACAATTTGCGATCGCAGCGGACGAGACGCCTGGTTTGCGAGTCGCCAAAACGGTGTTTGCCAAAGCCAAGCCGGCAATCATTGCGGACGTTTCAAAAACCGGCTTGCCAGCGACCGACCGTTCTTACAAAACCGGTTCGTTCTTAAGCTGCCCGATCTTGATCGGCAACCAGGCCATCGGAGTCATGAATTTTACCGACAAGGTAACCGGTTTGCCGTTTGACCGCTCATCACTTGCCTTGTTTCAGGCAATCGCGCCTCAACTCGCGGTTGCCGTGGATCGCGCGTCCTTAAAGGAAAAGGCAAACGAATTTGAACAGCTTTCCGTAACGGATGCCCTGACTGGCTTGCTCAATCGCCGCTACATCGAGGCCCGTCTGTTGGAAGAGGTGAAGCGGTCTAACCGGCACGGGTTTCCGATGAGCTTTATGATGATCGACGTTGACCATTTCAAGTCTTACAACGACGCGTTTGGACATCCGGCCGGTGACGAGGCGTTAAGAATGGTCGGAAACGTGATTCGAGAAACCCTGCGCGGAGCCGACGTCGCGGCTCGTTTTGGCGGTGAGGAGTTTGCCATATTGCTGCCGCAAACCACCGGTGACGAGGCCGAGGCAATCGCCGAACGTATTCGCCGCAATATCGAGGAAAGCAATTTTCCGCACCGGAGAGTCACGATAAGCGTTGGAGTGGCTAGTTGCTCCGCAGATCTGTGCGCGGCCCCTGATATTGTAAAGGCAGCCGATGACGCGGCATATGAAGCGAAACGAAACGGCCGAAATAGAGTTGTCACGTTTGAGGAAATGACAATGCCGAAAGCTGACTAGACCAGAAGCAATGAAGGTACGCCAAAAGAAAAAAATTCTAAGCACTATTGGACGTGAGAGCCTGGTTGGCCGGCAGACGGAACTTAGCCGGCTCGTCAAACACGCTCGCGAGGAAAGCAGCGGCCTTGTCTTGCTTTCGGCACCTTCGTCGGGAGCGTCGGAACTGCTTCGCCAGGCATATGACCAATTGTTTCTCGACCAGCAAGAGATAATTCCGGTCTATTTTGAATTCAGGCAGAGCGATGGAAACGCACGGATGGCCGCCAATCGTTTTGTTAGCGAATTTCTAATTCAGACGACGGCATTCAGGCGGCGTGACGCCGGCATCATCAGTGCATCGCCACAAATATCGGAACTTGGCGAAATGGCGTTGCCAGCTGACGGTCATTGGGTTGACCGGTTAATCGAGGCGCATTTGTCGGCCGTTTCTGGGGATGAACGATCGTTTGTCCGGCAGTGCCTGAGTTCATCGGCAAGGGCCGCTGATACGGGAGCCAGGCACGCGATTTTTCTTGATAATCTTGACGCGGCTGCCCAACTAGGGGCGTCGTTCCTGGATGATTTGATTGAAATATTCAGCCGATCTTCCGGCCCGGTAGTTTTGGCCGGTCACCGGCGGCTGCTTTTCGGCCAGACGACATTTCAAACGCTATCTCTCGACGCACTGCCATTTTCGGATGTCGGCCGCATCATTGAGAATCTGACGTCGGAACGAGGTGTTGCCCTGACGGATCAAGCCCGTGACCTGATTGCCGTGCAGTTGACCGGCCACCTCGGAAATATCGCTCGATTTATTACCGCCGCTGCGAATGACAACATTGGCCTGACGACCTTTGAAAATGTCGAACGTGTTTACACACAGGAAATATTCGGGGGCAGCATAAGTCTCAGCCTTGGAGCATTGTTTGACCGCATAACGCCCTCGGTGCAGGGCCGCCGGCGCATCTTAAGGCTTCTGGATGAAACCATCGAGTCATCTGATCGCAAGCTGCCAATCGAATATTGGGAACGGCAAGCCCGACTCGATTTCCGGCAGCTAACTTCGGTCCTTACAGCCCTCCACGAAGCCGAATTTATAGACGCGACTTCAGGCACAGTTGCAATCGACCCTGCAGATGCGGTCTTTTGCGATTATGTCCGCGCACGCGTTCGGATGGAACTCAACGGTGCGCCGCGGGCACAAGTCGTTGGCGATGCTCTTACGGAGAACATTAAACGCTCTCCGCAGTTGATGGCGCGGTTCTACCGGCGAATCTCTGCCATCAATCTCCGCACCGTGCTCGGCTCGTTTGACGGAAGGCCGATTGCCGCCGGCCTCATCGATTACGAAACATTTTCTCGAGACCAAAAAGGCGCCGATGACAAAGATATACTTAGTTCATTGAATGAAGCGGAGAAGAATCTGACCCTGCCGCACATTGTTTATACGGCAGATGCATCCGCATTTTACCCGAGCATCGACGAGGTTTGCGATTCGGAACGTGCGGCCGTCGCATTCGGGTTTACCGACGACGCAGCCCGGAAGGAGGTCGCCTGGATCGTTGCCGAAATCGATTCCAAACTCGAAGCAACAGCAGAAATGGCCGAATTCTGGTGCGACCGTTTGGAAATGGTGGCTGTAAACTGCGGTTTTGAGCACTACAAAATTTGGCTGGTCGCGCCGGAGGGCTTCAATTCTGCCGCCGTGAGCGTTTTGAAAGGCCGCAACGCATACGGTTCAAGCCGGAAACAGATTGAACTGCTGTCGGCTGTCCTAAACGTCAAGGGCAAGGTTCAACGGGGCGGTGAGGGCAGCGAATACGAGATCGTGCTGCCCATGGGCGAAGACACCGAAATGATAGCCGCCCACACGATCGAAGACGTTGTCCGACGGCACAATTTCCCCACAAAAATTATCAACCAGATCAAGACGGCTCTCGTGGAAGCGTGCATAAATGCTGCTGAGCATTCGCTTAGCCCTGATCGCCGGATCTATCAAAAATTCTCGGTCGATGCCGACAAAATTACAATAACCGTCTCAAATCGCGGAACTCGACTGACGGATAAGATCAAACCATCCAACGAATCTGAAGATGGGCGTCGCGGCTGGGGCCTTAAATTGATCAGAAGCCTGATGGATGAGGTTACAATCGAACAAACTGATGACGGAACAAGTATCAGGATGGTCAAATTCAATATACGGCCTCAATAATCGCACAAAAAAAGTCTTTACTTTCCAATGCGATCTCGTGTATAAACAAATACGATTACTGGCATAAGCAATGCTTAAAGATTGTTTACATCCCAAATATGAAAATGCTCATCCGATGATTTGGAAGGCACATGGGCAAAAAGGCCATGAAAATCCCAATGGTTGAACGGTTCTCTGATTCTGTGATAAACTACACTTGTGCCGGATCGTGGACCCACGAAACGCCCGCCTGCCAAACGAGCCACAATCAATGAAAAAATTCAGGAAGAAAAATACAAACGCCTTTTTTGTTGTCTCCTTGTTTATTTTTTCGGCCATCACTGCATTTGCCCAAACGGCGTCCCGCACGCCACTGCTTCAGGATATACAACTGCGGCAGGAAACATTGTCGGCTGTACCGACGGGCACACCACTGGTCCTTAAGACCGGAAGTTCGGAACCTGTCAATCCGAGTGGCATGCGCACTCTCTTTCCGGCCCTCGCTGAGGTGAATGTGCCCGGGTATTCGGGCCTGCTGATCGAATCGCTCGATGGCAATGTTGTGGTTGAAAGTAATGCAAACTACACGTTTAACCCTGCGTCGAACGTTAAGATCGCGACCGCCTATGCAGTGCTCAAGACGTTCGGCCCGGAATTTCGCTTTACGACGAATGTGTTTACCGACGGGGCGATCGACGCTGCAACCGGTACGCTGACTGGCAACGTATATGTGTCAGGAAAAGATCCGATGTTTGCCTATCAGCACGGCGTTGCAATAGCGCACGAACTGAACAAACTTGGCATTCGTTCTGTCAGCGGCGATCTGATCGTCACTGATAATTTCGTAATGAATTATTCGGGCTCGGCTCTGGTTTCCGGCCAAACGCTGTTTGCGACGATGAACATGACAAAGCGGACGGCCGCCGCTACGCGCAATTGGCTTAACCACCTGTCGTATTCGGGCCAGTTCGCTCAAATGCAGGGATCTCCAACCGTGGAGTTTAGCGGCGGAGTTTATGTCTCGTCGATTCCGAGCAATCTGCACCTGCTGTTTACGCACGAATCCACGCAGCTTCGCGAAATCTTAAAGGCAACACTCTGCTATTCGAATAACTTTCTTGCCGAACGCCTGGGCGATCTGGTTGGCGGGCCGTTTGCCGTTGCGCGGATAGTCCATTTGAACGCAAATGTGCCGCCGCAGGAATTCTCGCTCCAGACGTCGAGCGGGCTAGGCTATAACCGTGTAACCCCTAATGCAATGATGCGTCTGCTCAGAGCGTTGCGCTCCGATCTGGGCCGCTACAAAATGACCTTTTCCGACATAATGCCGGTCGCCGGTATCGATAAGGGAACGCTGGAGGAGAGATTCGACGGTGATTTTGCACGAGGCAGCGTAGTTGGCAAAACCGGCACGCTGGGTAACACCGATGGCGGCGTAAGCGCCCTTGCCGGTGAAGTAAATACGCAGAAAGGCCGACTGCTGTTTGTGATTTTTAATCAACGCGGCTCGGTCTCGCGATTTCGTACATTCCAGAATAGCTTTGTTTCTCTCGTCCAGGGCCAGTTTGGCGGAGCCGCTCCCATCGCGTACGACGCTATGTCGCTTGAAACGAGGCTCGCACGATCAAAAGTTAGCTATCCATCGGCCCGGGCCTATGGAAACTAGTGATGTTGCGTTTCCACTTACAGAATCGAAAAAACCGGAAGCGTAACCGGCAGCATTTTTGGGTTACGCCCCGGCCAGCGAGTAGGCATCATCCAACCTGACGATTTGCCTGCGCTCAAAAAATACGGGCGGGTTTGTCTAATAGCCTGAAAGCCTTTTACTAACTTGTCATATATCTTTTAACGGTCTCGATTTCCCGCAATCCCATAACGCACTCGCTGGCGACCTCGTTGCCGAAAAGACGAGTGTGCCCTCCGGTTCATTTTCATTCGGACTCTCATAATGAGCAGCCTGACAGATCGGGCAGACATTGCCGGTTTGTGTAAATTCAGCCGGATTGACCGTTCGCCTGATTTTGGTGAATGTGACCTTCAATCTACGTTTCATAATTCGAGGCCTCTTTGAAATTTTTTCTGTAATTTGGCAAAAAAGTCGGGTATGCTTAAGGCTATCTGCTCAACATCGGGCGAGTAACGAAAAAAGGACGAAATTTTTACGAAATTTTGTCTGGTTTGCTATGCAATATCCGGAACGACAGTCCTACCGGTTCGGCGATATCGAGGTCGATCTGTCGCGCGGCTGTTTGCTGCTTAATGGAGAGGAGCGACACCTTAGGCAGCAGGCATTCCAGGTCCTGGTATATCTGCTGGAGCGCCGCGAGCGTCTCGTTTCCAAAGGCGAACTGTTCGAGATCGTATGGAAAAATACGGCCGTGACTGACGACGTACTTGTGCAATGCGTGACCGAAATTCGCCGCGTCATAGGCGATGATCCGCACCGGCCGCGATTTATCAAGACTGTTCCCAAGACCGGCTATCGTTTTATTGGCGAAGTAATTGAATTTCCCAACACTTACACAGAAGAGATCACGCGAGTCGAATTTGAGATAGAGGAAGAAATCGAGCCGCCGGCTCCGTCGCTTGGCATCCGCTATGTTTTAGTGCGGTCGCCCAAAGCCAGTTACGCAGCCGCAGCGACGATTGCATCCGTATTCCTGCTAGCACTGTATTTCGTATGGCCGATGACGTCAAAAATTTCGAACGCGGCTATATCTGCACCCGATGGAAAAAAAGCCGTTGCAGTACTGTTTTTTGAGAATCAATCCAAAACCGTAGATTTTGACTGGCTGCGCGAAGGCCTGGCGGATATGCTCGCCGCCGGCCTATCGAGGTCGGACAAATTGACGGTACTGAGCCGCGAACATTTGCATTCGACGCTCGATCGAAGTAATTCGGCGGCCGCGAATGTCTCGGTGGAAAACGCCGTCGAGATTGCCCGCCAAAGCCGGGCCGAGTTTCTGGTCTCAGGCAGCTTTGCACAGATCGGCCAGAGTGTCCGGATCGACGTCAGGCTGCACGACGGCAAATCCGGCCAGTTGATGACGACTGAATCGTTAACGGTCGAGCGTGCAGAACAGCTTCTGTCACAGATCGATATGCTTTCGCTAAAGATCTCAAGACGACTCGGAGCCGTGCCAACCGAAAATCGCGACATTGCAAGCGTCATGACCGACAACCTCGAAGCCTATCGATACTATTCGCTGGGCGTCGAAAAGGCCCAGGCGTACCACACGGACGAGGCGGTCGAATTGCTGCAGAAAGCTGTCGCACTCGACCCTGAGTTTGCAATGGCGCACGCACGTATCGGTTATGCATACGCTGTTGAAAACGGATTTCTGGACAAAGGCAAGCCCTATTTGGAACGAGCATTTCAACAGTCCGGCAGATTGACCGAGAAGGATCGGATGAATATTGCAGCTTGGTACGCAATTGCGCACAAGGATTTTCAGATGGCGATCGCAGCGTACCGCGAGATCATTCAGCGTTTTCCATTTGAGGTTGAGGCCTATGTGCGTCTCAGCATGTTGCTGAGGGGAGAAGAACGGTTTGACGATGCGATTGCTGTCATCCAGCAAGGACTCGCCATCGATGCGGATGCAAAAGACCTTCATAACAAGCTCGGCAACATCCTCTCCGGACAGGGCAAACATGCCGAGGCTATCAAAGCCCATCAACGTTATGTCACCCTGGCACCCGATGAACCAAATGCTTACGACAGTCTCGGCCTTTCGTACCAGTGGTCCGGAGATTATTTAAAGGCCAAGGAAAATTTTGACTACGCACTCAAACTGGACCCGAAATTTGAGATCGGAATCATTCATCTGGCAAATCTATTTATCAGGCAGGGAAACTACACAAATGCAATAGCAGCATTTAACCGTTATATTAATGCGGTATCGAATGAGGAAGCAAAAACGCGCGGCCTAAATTCCATTGCCTTTGTCCATTTACAGATGGGCGATCTGAACTCGGCTGAGAAAGCCGCAAACCGGTCAATCAGTATAAAAATTGACGGAATTTGGTATGCATACCTAATCGCGGCCCGACGCGGCGAAACGGCAAAGATGGCAAGGCTGGAACAGCAGATCCTCGACGATTTCGCGAAATATGTCGACCGCGGGACCCGCCCAAATCTCCGTTTTGAACAGTACTACCGCGGCACCATCGCACTGAGCAAGGGCCGCAACGACGAGGCCATAGAACACTTTCGCCAGGCGCTCCGCCACCAGCCGCCGACGTGGCATCATGACGATTTCGAAGATTGTCTCGGCAGGGCATTTGTAAATCTGGGCCGGTATGATGAGGCAATTGCCGAATTCCAAAGGATATTGAAAATTAACCCAAACTATCCTCTGGCCGCGTTCCATCTTGCTGAGGCATATAGGGCAAAGGGACTCGCCATCGAGGCGGATTCGTTTTATCGCACGTTTCTGGATATTTGGAAAGATGCGGACGCCGACATCCCGGAGGTCAAGGCGGCACGCCGTCAACTGGGACTCTGATCGTTTGCAATTTTTCGCCGGCGGACTGATTGGAGACAGTCTGTGTGCAATTTCTAGATCGCTTGATCTTCTAATTCAAAGGATCATAATGAAACCGGATCGCCGCGGTGAACGTAAACCCGGAAGGGCCAGGCCTTCATTACCAGCCAACGGCCTCGTAGATTTTTGCCATCCAATTTTTAGGATATTTAACCCGCTGATAAACCAGGAGGAAAAGGTATGATTTTTAAGCAAGCAAAATTTTTGTTATTTGGCACTTTTTTCCTGTTCTCGGCGTTTGTGGTGACCATTTCGGCGCAGCAGACGGGTGAGAACGCCCATCCGCCGAACGAAACGCCGGCCACTGTTCATAAGCCCGACGCAGCCGCGCCGTTATATACAGAATTTCGCGGCGTCCGCATCGGTATGCCGGCATCAGTGGTCCGTGAAAAGCTGGGCAAGCCCAAGGAAAAAGGCGACGATCAGGATATATTTGATTTTTCGGACAATGAGATAGCCCGTGTCTTCTATGACAAAACTGGAGTAATAGCCATTATTTCAACGTTTGACGGAAAACGCAGCACGGCTCCAACGCCCGAATCAATTATCGGAATGTCGATCGACAAAAACGCCGATGGGTCACAATACAAGATGATGAGATATCCCGAAGCTGGATATTGGGTCGCTTATAGTCGATCTGCCGGTGACGATCCGATTATCAGGATCACCATGCAGGTAATCAACTAAACTATCCGTGCTGCAGGGCTAGTTTCAGAAAGTTCTCAAACAAAATCCGGCCATCGCGGCTTTCGTTGGGATGTTCCCACCGGGTTGGATTCTTTGACCAGTCCTCAAACGATTTTTCGAGGTGAAATTGGACGCAATAGATCAGTTGGCCATCCGCACGTTTGACCATCGCCTGATTTTTACAGAGGTACGATGTGGCTAACAGCTTAAATCCGTCAGGCACGCCAACGACCTGAACGCCATGGTTTTGCCAAACGCGTAGGATGTCGTCCTCCTTTGTGTATTCCTGCCAGACGCCCGATTTTTTATCGTCGATTCCGTCAAATATAGGATCAGATTTATCGACGATCTTGACGAAACGATATTGATATTCAACCAGGCGGTCGGTTCGCTTTGCGGAAAGTTCAAGGTCATCAAGCGTTTGCAGCTTGGCGTCAAATGCAAGCGCGACCAACTGGTGTGCACCACAGATTGCCAATACCGGAATCTTTGTTTCTTTAATAAATCTCGTAAAACTATCGATGTATGCAGGATTATAGTAGTCGAAGTCTGCAAACGTGCCGGACATCACAATTGCATCCGGCTGAAATTGCTCGGCAGCATCCGCCAGTTCCGACAGATGCACAGTCATGGTTTTCGGATTTTTGACCAGACGGATGACGTTTTTTGCGATGTTGTCGCAGGCCATCGATGAGACTTTGCGCTCAAAGGCAAGTTTCGACTCGGTCTCGTCGCGCCAGTCATCAAATGCCAATTGAGAAAGGTCCGATTCATATCGCAGCAAATCGTTTACGATCAATACCTTGGCATGATCTATCCGCTTTTCAATCGGCTCGTAATGGCAAAACGTATTCTTGTTGTACGGAAACGGGAGCTTTTCGGGCTCGGTCACCTGCGCCACGGCATCAAACATAGACTGTGTTGTTTCTGTAGTAATTATCGCCGTCCGGCGCATCATTCGATTATATCATCAATTAACGCCCCGTAAAGGCTGACAAATGCCCCGCACTTGAAAGCAGGCTCATTGAGCTGGTCCAGACGATTCAGTGTGCACAGCACTTCTTCTTCCGGGATGTCCTTTTTGTCACACATGAGGCACATCTGCGGCATCGGTACCGACGCCGGGTCGAGTTCGTTTCCGTCGTCATCATAGTACGGCATGGCTCAAGTCTTTCTCTGTCGGGTTTCCCTGTCAAATGCCGGCATGACTTCGCCCGCACCTATCTCATTGACCGCGGCCCTAACCGAGCCGATCAGCCTCGAACGTACAATCGACACACTACGTCCCGGTCTTCCGGTTGTCAACCGATCAAGCTCCAGTAAAGTTCGCTGCCATGATGTCTCAAGTTCGTCGGCCAGGGACGAGATCCTCGTTATATCATACGGAATCGCGAATGACCGGCAGCCAATGCGTGCAAAAATGCGCATATATCGTGCGGTCGCTAGGTCTGGACACGCAAAACGATGCCTTGCAACCTTTAGCTCAATGCCAAGCAGCGTGTGCTGAATGATTGCGGCATTTTCGCGTTCTGCAACTTCGATCTGTATCGAACGCGTGCGCAGCGTACGGATCTTTGTTTGATAAATGGATGGCAGCCAATCATCGGCGAGGGCAGCACAAATTTCGGCAGCGGCATCCATACCAATAAAGAGGTTGTTACTTCCCTGCCGCGATGACGGGCGTTGACGGCGATTTGGCGAATTTTTCGATCAGTGAGTTACTGAAAATGCCGAAATAGAAAACGCCCAGGACCGCGATAATAAGGGCCGCTGCCAGGCCCCGCGGCATTTTCGGTTCGCGCCATTCGGTCGTGCGTTCACGGAAAAACATAACCACGATAAATCGCAGATAATAGTATGCGGATATCGCCGTATTCACCACCGCGACTACGACAAGCGTGGTTACGAGAGCGTTGCCGGCTTCCAATGCTGGACGAAAAACGAGCACTTTGCCCATAAACCCGGCTGTCAGCGGCAAACCGAGGAGCGAGAGCATGAACAGCGATAGTGAGAACGCGAGAACCGGAGATTTGAAGCCGATGCCGTTATAGTCCTCAAAGTCGGCACGGCGGTCGTTCTTTTGAGCGAGTAGTGTGACGATAGCAAAAGCGCCGAGATTCGTTACCGCATATGTAAGCATGTAAAAGGCAACCGCCGCGATTGCCTCGTCCCGCGCCTGGCCGGGTTTGGCGAGTCCCGCGCCAATAAATCCGACAAGGGCATAGCCGGCATGGGCGATAGACGAATATGCCAACATTCTTTTTACGTTGTTTTGCATGATCGCCGCAACGTTGCCGACGACGATGGTGATCATCGCCATGACCGTCAGGGCCGCGATCCATGATTCATGAAGAAGCCCGGAGGCCTGCGCACCGGCAACTAGCGGCAATCCAAGAACAAAGACCCGCAGGAAAGACGCAAACGCCGCAGCCTTTGGGCCAGCGGCCATAAAGCCCGTGATCGGTGTCGGAGCACCCTCGTAAACGTCGGGTGTCCAGACATGAAACGGGGCCATCGCAATCTTAAATCCAAAACCGATAATCATCATCGCTGCCCCCACGAGCAGCAAAGCGGGAAAATTTGGATTTGCGACCTTGTCGGCGATTACCGTCAGATTTGTCGCCCCGGTCGCACCATAGATGAGCGCCATTCCATAAAGCAAAAACGCGGAGGCAAACGAGCCGAGAATGAAATATTTCATCGCGGATTCGTTCGATTTGAGATCGGCTTTTCTCAGGCCGGCCATGACGTAAGTTGCTATCGAGAGCGTCTCAAGGCCGAGAAAAATGATCACCAGGTCATTGCCCGCCGACATCATCATCATGCCGAATGTAGCAAACAGCAACATCGCATGATATTCACCGACCGGCATATTTTCACGCTCGACCCAAACGGTCGAAACGAGCACCGTCATCGCCGACACAAACAAAAATACAAACGAAAACGCGAGACGCAGGTTGTCATGGGCGATCATCCCGTTCCAGGCGGTCGCCGGTTGGCCGCCGCCCCACATCGTTGCGAGCAAAACGCCGGATGCGGCGAGGCCAATCAGAGCAATCGCACCCGACACCGTACGCTGCTTTGGAAAAAAGCTGTCGTAAAGCATAACGACGATGCCCGCCAATGCGACGATCAATTCAGGTAGAATGATCGCGATGTTCGCGTCGGGAGTAATTAAATCTGCGAGAAACAGTGTGTTCATCAGTATCAAGGCATCGGGATCGATAAATTCTTACAGATCTTTTTTGCCAATAGGTTCGAAAAATTATTGGTCTCCGGCCTTCTCAGCAACGGTTCCGCCCGCCTGGTGCATGACGCGTTCCTGAATCGCCTTTACCGATTCCTGCGAACGGTTGAGGACCGGCTTTGGAAACACGCCCATGTAAACCATCAAAAAGAGCAGCGGGATCATTAGGCCGATCTCGCGCCAACTAAGATCGGAAAGCGTTTTGTTCTTTTCGTTTGTCACCTTGCCAAAGAAAACTCGCTGGACCATCCAGAGCAGGTAAACGGCGGCAAAGATCACGCCCGTCCCGGCGAGCATTGCAGAAATGTAATTCCAGTTGACTGTTGCCGTAACACCGAGAATGCTCGATTGGAACATGCCGACCATGATCAAAAATTCGCCAACAAAACCATTCAAGAACGGCAGCCCGACCGACGCCATCGTTGTTATCACAAACAGTGTTGCGTAAACCGGCATCGGGCTTGACAGTCCGCCAAACTGTTTGATCTCTCGGGTATGACGGCGTTCATAGATAAAGCCGACGAGCAGGAAAAGGCCGCCGGTCGTCACGCCATGGGCGAGCATCGTGTAAAGAGCTCCCTGCATTCCCGTCTCGGTAAACGAGAACATGCCCAGAATGACAAACCCCATGTGAGCGACGGACGAATATGCAACCAGCCGTTTCATGTCGGGCTGGACCATCGCGACGAGAGCTCCGTAGATAATGCCGATAATCGCCAGCGTGATAAATATCCACGCGGTTTCGCGGCTTTGATCAGGAAATAATGCGAAATTAAACCGCATCAATCCATACGTTCCCATCTTTAACAAGACGGCCGCAAGGATTACCGAACCGGCCGTCGGTGCCTCGGTATGGGCGTCGGGCAGCCATGTATGAAACGGGAAAACCGGAACCTTAATGGCAAACGCCAACGCAAACGCTGCAAACAGCAGCATGCCAGTCTGGGCCGGCAATATGAGATTGCCCGCTTTCATTGCATTCAGGATCGCGACAAAATCAAACGATCCGCCGAGCCCAGTCTGGTCGGCATAAATATAATAGAGCGCAATGATCGCAACCAGCATCAGCAAACTGCCGAGGGCGGTAAAGATAAAGAATTTTACCGCCGCGTAGATACGGTTGTCACCGCCCCAAACCCCGATCAGGAAAAACATCGGTATCAGCGACGCCTCAAAAAACAGGTAAAAGACGAGCAGATCGAGCGAGACAAAAACGCCGATCATCGCCGATTCGAGCAGCAAAAGAAAGACGTAAAACGCAGTCGGCCTTTTCTCGACCGCATGCCAGGTAGATATCACCGCGATCGGCATGACAAACGTTGTCAGAATGATCAGCCACAGGCTCAACCCGTCAACCCCGACGTGATAATTCGCGTTGATCGCCTTTATCCACGGGACATTCTTTTCAAAGAAAAACCCGCTTGCCGACACCGCCCCTTTTTCTGCCAGCAACAGCAGCGAAATAAGAAAATTGACGATGGTAAATCCGAGCGTCAACCATTTTAGCTGGCCTTCCTGCTTCCAGAACATTTGGTGAGCAAGCGTCAACACTGCTCCAATAACCGGCAGCAGGATCAGGATCGTTAATAGGTTGTTATTCAAAAAGTCCATTAAATTTGTTCGTTGTTGGTTGTTCGTAGTTCGTGGCCAGGATGTCCTTCACCAACGGGCCCCGAACAACGAACCGCTAACCAACGAGTTTCAACCCGTAATAAATAAAAAATCCAATCACAGCCAGTGCACCGATCAAGATTATCGCCGCATAGCTGCGGACGAATCCGACCTGAATCTGCCGCACGACGCCGCCGAATTCCATAACAAAATGGCCGATGCCGTTGACGATGCCGTCGATAAAGCCGAGGTCAAAGCCTTTCCACAGGCGTTCCCGCGACAGGCGCGTAATCGGATCCACGATGTAGCCGTTGTAGAGTTCGTCGAGCCGCCATTTTTGTTCGAGAATCGTTGGCATCTTGCGGAGCGGATTGCGACGAAACGCAAACCAGCCGATGGCGATGCCGATGATCGCCATGACGACCGAAAGCCCGGCGAGAGTGCGTTCTTTTTGCACAACCTCAGGTGCGTGCGATTCCGCATTTTCCCGGGCCGCGACAGCCGATTCCATCTTTGTCTCCGCCACCACCGGATCGAGTACATGTTCAAATGCGTTTGCATCCTTGACCCCGACCAGCGAACTCATGGCGTAAGGCACGCCGACCAAGCCGCCGACCGTCGATAAAAACGCGAGGATAATGAGCGGCACGGTCATGACCCACGGCGATTCGTGAGGTTTGAAATCAGCCGGCAAGGCGTGGTGGTGATCGTCGTCATCGTCCCCGTCGCCGGCATCGTGGTGTGCATCGTGCCCGTCTGCACTTGTCCCGTGTCCCACAGCTTGATCCATCGCATGAGATTCATGGACTAAGTCCTGGTGGAAACGTTCTTCGCCCCAGAATGTCATGACCATCATTCGGGTCATGTAAACAGCGGTCAGCACGGCGGTGAATACGGCTACGCCCCACAGCAATTCTTCACCCGGGAATGTTCCGGCGGGGAAATATTTATCGGCCGCAAAGGTCTTATACAGAATCTCGTCCTTCGAAAAGAAGCCGGCCCAAATCGGTATGCCGCAGATCGCGAGCCAGCCCATCGCCATCGTTATGAACGTGACGGGCATATACTTTTTCAGATTGCCCATCCGCCGCATGTCCTGTTCGTGGTGCATGCCGTGGATGACGCTGCCCGAACCGAGAAACAAAAGCGCCTTGAAAAACGCGTGCGTCATTACGTGAAAGATGGCCACGACAAACGCTCCGACACCGGCCGCTAGGAACATAAATCCAAGCTGCGACACGGTCGAATAGGCGAGGACTTTCTTAATATCGTTCTGTGCAATCGCGATCGAGGCCGCAAATATCGCGGTCGCGGCCCCAATGACGGCGATTATCCACATAGCCGTCGGGGCCATCTGATAGATCGCATTCGACCGGACTACCAAATAAACACCAGCCGTGACCATCGTCGCTGCGTGGATCAGAGCCGAAACAGGCGTCGGCCCGGCCATTGCGTCGGGCAGCCACGTTAGGAGTGGAATCTGCGCGGATTTACCGGTCGCTCCGATAAACAGCAGCACACCAACCGATGTCAAACCGCCGGTCACGATCGCTCCCCAGGTAAATGGCTCGGCTGACATATTGGCAAGCACAACGCTAAAAACGCTCTGCACCGCCGTACCGTCAACCGATTTGTCATAAAACGAAATGGAACCTGTCAGTGTAAAGATAAGAAAGATTCCGACGAGCACGCCCCAGTCGCCGATGCGGTTCATGACAAACGCTTTCTTCGCAGCCTTTCGGGCCTCGTCCTTCTGCGTGTAGTAACCGATGAGCAGATAGGAACACAGCCCGACGCCTTCCCAACCGACGAACATCAGCAGGTAGTTGTCGGCCAGCACCAGCGTCAGCATCGCAAACATAAAGAGATTCAGGTACGCAAAAAAGCGATAAAATCCCTTGTCACCGTGCATATAGCCGGTGGCGAATACGTGGATCAAAAATCCGACAAACGTGATAAAACACGCATATATTCCGCTCAAACGGTCCATGCCCAGGGCAAAGTCCGCCCTAAATCCGCCTACCTCGATCCACGTCCAGATATGATCGAGTATTGGTTTTTCGGCATGCAAAGCCCCGCCATGATCCGCAAAAAACGCGATATAAAACGCAACAACCGTCGAAACCGCGATCGACCCACACGCCACGACCGAACTAAACAGCTCATTGCGCAGCCGCCCGCCGATCAGCCAATTGATCGCGGCCCCGGCCAGCGGGGCAAAAATAATTAGACTTAAAAGGTTATTTTCAGTCATTCTAAAACGTTAAATCGTCGTCCTCTGTCTCGGTCACGATCGCCTGCTCCGCCAAATCCCGCCAAAAGGCAATCGTTCGCTCGTCCGCACCTCGTGCGACTAACAGCGCCGTCACTTCCCCGTCGGCATTTTTCAGGTGCGGAAACCTCCGCACCAGCACCGCTAAATCACGCCGATCCGTCCAGGATTTATCTTTTCCGTACCGGGAAATGAAGGACGCCACCTTGCTGGCAATTAGTTCTGTCGGCGTCAGAACCTTGATCTGCTCAATCAACTGGCTTTCCGGGAACTCGTCTTGAATTCGCACGTCAACCAGGTGCCTGTTTCCCTCTTTTCTAACCTGATAAATCCGAAGCCCCTTGTCCCGCACCTCTGTTACACGGACCGCGATGTGAAACCTTTCGCTCAAATGCTCCCGCAGTTCCTCAGCAAATTCGGGTGCCCGGGTGGACATTATGTCAACATCCTGCGTCGCCCGCGGTTCGCTAACGTATGCATTCACCGCCTGGGCTCCGAACAGGACCACATCGTCGCGTCCCTGGAGAAACTCAAGCACGGCACCCTGAATCTTCGACAGCGGCAACGGCTCATGCATTGCAAACTCCTGAAATGTCAGAACCTCAGCATTAAGCATTTCTTCGTGGACGGTTTACCAATTCGCCGCCGCAATTCGGGCATACTGCCTTCATCGACTCCGTGCAATCTCTACAATACGTGCACTCGTAACTGCAAATGTATGCTTCTCCATTCGGTGCCAGGCCAAAATCGCATTTTTCACATATTTCTCGCATTTCAAGTGCCATTTTCCCTGTTCAACTCGCAGGCTGACCGCCCCTGCAATCCTATTAGTTCCTCAAAATACTCGCGTCATCGACATCAACCGACTGGCTGTTGCGGAAAAATGCGATGATGATGCCCAGGCCAACGGCGGCTTCAGCGGCGGCTACCGACATGACCATAAAAACAAATAACTGTCCGGTCGTATCGCCGTAATAACGCGAAAAAGCAACGAACGTCAGATTTACGGCATTGAGCATCAACTCGATGCACATGAACATCCCGATCGCGTTGCGCTTAAATATCACGCCGACAGCGCCGATCGTAAACAGTATGCCCGAAAGGGCCAAATATGTGGCGAGCGATGGTTCCATTCTCTCCGTCCTTGTCCTTTGTCCTTGGTCGTCCTATCTTGAAAGGACAATGACCAATGACAAAGGATATATTCAATCCTCTTCGTTCCTCAATTCCAATTCGTGCTCGACAACCAGCTCGAGCTGTGGTGGGCTCAATTTCCTGGCCAAAATCACACCGCCGATCACGGCCATCAACAGCAAGACGCCGACTATTTCGACCGGCAGCAGATATTCTGTGTACATTGCCTGGCCGATTGTCATCGTTTTGCCCGGACTCAGCGTTTGATCCGCGGGAACCTTTGGGGCCCGCATTACCGCGTAAAAGATAAAAAATGTTTGAGCGAGCAGTATTACGCCTAACCCGCCGCCCAGAGCATACAGATACCGCAGACGGTTCAACGGCTTATCTTCGTCAAGATTTAACAGCATGATGACGAACACTACCAAAACCATTATCGCACCCGCATAGATCAGTATCTGCACCGCGGCGATAAACGGAGCGGCTAGCGTGACGTAAATACACGAAAGCGAAATAAACACGCCGACCAGCGACACAGCGCTATACAGCGGGTTTTTGTGATAGACCATCGAGATCGCACACATAATTGCGAAGCCGGCAAATAAGAAGAATAGTGCTGTCGAAACCATAGCGAGTGACAAGTGACAAGTTTCAGGTAACGAGAAACAGGATTTACCTGTCACGCGTTACCATTTACCCGTCACCGATTCAAAAAGAAAACCACCACGATCGTCACGATTACATTTGCGATCGCGACCGGCAGTAAAAACTTCCAGCCGAAATTCATCAACTGATCAAAGCGGAAACGCGGCAGTGTACCGCGAATCCAAATATATAAAAACAAAAATGCGCATATCTTGCCGATAAAAGCCAGGTGGCTGACGAGCGCATAGCCAATCGAACCCGGCTCAAGCAGATAACTAAGGCCGGGGACGTACCAGCCGCCGAGAAACAACACGGTGCACATCATCGAGACTGTGAACATGTTAACGTACTCGGCCATGAAAAACAGTGCGAATTTTAGCGCTGAGTACTCGGTATGGAATCCGGCCACAAGCTCGGTCTCTGCTTCGGGCAGGTCGAACGGCACGCGGTTAGTTTCGGCAAACGCCGCGATCAGAAACACAACAAATCCGATAAATTGCGGAATAATAAACCACTTAAACGGCGATTGCGTTTGTGCCTGGATAATACCGTTGAGGTCGAGCGTTCCGGCCAGCATGACGGCACCGATGACCGACGCTCCCATCGCGAGTTCGTACGAGATCATCTGCGCCGACGACCGCAGGCCGCCCATCAGCGAGTATTTGCTGTTTGACGACCAGCCGGCGAGGGCGATGCCGTAAACGCCGACCGACGTGATTCCGAGTACAAAGAGCACACCTACATCAATCCTCGCAATTGTCAGCGGCATATTGACCGCTTGCGGCCCGATCCAGTTGATTGCATCGACTAGCGAGGCACCAACACCTGGAATCCATTCGACCGCCATTATCAAATATGGCCCGATCGTCGCCATAGGATCAGAGAGTCTCGGCCCAAATGGATAAACGACTATCGGCAGCAGTGCGCACGTCAGAGCGACCATTGGTGCCAGAAAATAGATGAATTTCGTTGATTTATCAGGAACCAGATCTTCCTTAAAAATAAACTTGAGCAGATCGGCAAAGGGTTGCAAAACGCCCCAGGGCCCGACGCGATTTGGCCCAATGCGGCCCTGAATCCAGCCCAATACCTTGCGTTCGGCGAGCACCGTGTAAGCGACGATCATTAGCACGCCCTGAAAGGCGAGCAAAATACCGACGCTGATCACAATAAACGGAAATGCGGTTTTTAGAACCTGTTCCATAAAAACTATCTATTTGACCGGTACTGAGCGATCTGCCGCCCCGACCGTTGCCGCAATACTGTCCGCAACCGGCTGGCCGTCGAGACCAAATTGCAGAAGCGGCGAAACCAGTAAATTCTCGGGCTTCGGATTGCCGTGGGCAAGCAGATGAAACTGCGCTGTCTTGCTCGTCATCGTCGTCAGCCGATGCAGTTTGTGTCCAATTCGCGGCGTTTCGTTATTCTTGTCGCCACCAGCGGCCATCGCTTCGACACGTTTCATGAGAGGAACGCTATCGACAGTTGCCTCGGCATCGATTGCATGCTTGATCTGGACCGGATTTGATTCATCCTTTAGTGCCGGGTAACGAAGTCCATCATATGCCGCAACGGCGTCGGCAATTGACCGGAATATTGCGGATGCGGACCAATCGGGCGCCAGTTCAACACCCATTTCACGGGCAATGAGTGCCGTTATCATCCAGTCAGGTTTTGATTGATGTATCGGTTCAATCGCCCGTCTGACGCGTTGGACGTTACCAGCATTATTCGTATAAGTACCATCAATTTCGGCGAAACTTGCGGCGGGAAAAATCACATCCGCATGATCGGTGGTCTCAGAAAGAAACATCTCCTGCACCGCGACAAAATCTTTTCCAGCCAAAACATTGGCGTCCTGAAGACTTCCGCCGATGAGCAGCGTACTGGAATTCCTGACGACCTCATCCAGGCTTTTTCGCCCGTAGGTCATATCATAAGCGCCAACCGAATTGTTGTGCCTGGCGAGCGGGTGAAGCAATACGCGACGGCCGTTAGCGGCAATTCGCGACGCCGAGGCAGCAACAACGGCTTGAGCATCGCCCGACAGGTCGCCGCCGATCATTATGATTAGATCGCCCTGCGTCGAGTCGATTGTCTGCCCTGCCCTTTCTAACTCATCGATACCGATCCCGCATTTTTCCGCGACTAGCTTGTCATTTGATTCACCGATAAAACTCAGGGCAATCGCGTCAAGGGTCCCGTCATTCACATGAATGAACTGAGTTGCCGCCTGTCGAGCGAGATTGGTCGGTTTGTCGCTGATGCAAATGAATTTTGCCCCGCCGTTTTTCACGGCCTGGCGGATCTGCTTTGCGGTGTAGGTTTGCTCTTCCTCCGGTTCACCGCCGATCAGGACTATTGTTTTGGCATTGCGGATATCGCTATGCGTACACAGCGGAACACTCAGATTGTCAAACACGGGTGAAATATCCTGACTGTCAGAAACAGCAAAATTGTCTGATTTTGCAGCCTCACCGGCAAACTTCCTAAGCGTAAAGATCGCCTCATTGGTCAGTCTCGGGCTGGCTATCACGCCGACCGAGGCAGCCGCCTTAAATTTATCAGCCGCAAACTTGATTGCTGCGTCCCACGTTGCCGGAATCAGCTTGCCGCCCTTTGAGTAGCGAATCAGCGGCGTCTTGATACGGTCCGCATGATTTACAAAGCCGTGTGCAAATCTGGCTTTGACATCAAGAAATTCACCGTTTAAGCCATTGACATAGCGGTCACGGGCAACGATGCGGTGCACCTGTCCGCCGCGCGAACCGATGGATAGCTGCATGCCGTCAGAGCCGTAACAGTCTGTCGATACGGTTTGATCCAGTTCCCAGGGACGCGTTTCATGGCGGTAAACACCGTCCAGGAGCGTTCCCGTCGGACAAACCTCGATGCAGTTGCCGCATTGCGAACAGCCCAACCAGCCGCCATATGTGCCAATCACGGTATTGACGCCACGGTTTCCCGCCTCGATAGCGTCCTCGCCCATCCACTCAGAACACACTCGCGTGCAGCGTTTGCAGAGGATGCAACGTTGAGGGTCGTTTGCAATGATCGGCGACAGATACTTTTCGGGCTGGCGGTTTTTGCCCTCGTTGAAACGCTCTTCGACATCGCCCCAATCGAAAATGACCTCTTGCAGTTCACACTCTCCGCCGCGGTCGCAAACCGGACAGTCGAGCGGGTGATTGGCCAGCAGGAATTCGCCCATCGCTCTCTGGGCCTTTTCAACCTCTTCGCTCTCGGTGGTGACAACCATGCCGTCTGTGCATTTGATCGTGCATGACGTTTGCAGCTTTGGCATCTTATCAATACGCACGAGGCACATCCGGCACGAGGCCTGCAGTTCGAGGTCCTTGTAATAGCAAAATGACGGAATGCCAAAACCTTTTTCATGGCAAACGTCAATCAGCCGAGCGCCGCTATCGACCTCGAATTCCTGCTCGTTTATGGTTACTTTTATCTGTTCTGACATTAATTCCTTCGCTCGTACCGGGTCTCAGTCGCCTTGGCCTCTTCACCGTCGGGCATGAGATTAAACGCCGTCAGCACGATGTTGTCCGGGTCGATTTGATTGATCTCGGTCCGCCATCCCCAACGCGGTTCGCCTTCGCCAGCGAAGTAGCTGCCCGTCACACTGGGGTGGTTCGCCGGATCGCCTTCGGAAAACATTATGCCCGTGGACATATGAAAACTGTCAACCCATGCCATCTGAAACTTGTTTGTGGCGAGGTCAAAGCCAATAATCGCAGCACCCTCAAACGATTTGCCCTGCAATTCGCCCTTATATTCGTGCAGAACAAACCGCCCGTCAAGAATCGGCCTGAAAGTACCGGTCATCGGTGATTCATCCGCAACGACGTTCGGTTCGAACCACGTCGTCGTCATACCATGCCAATCCCCCGAGAGCGCCAGTAATTTCGCATGCGGACCGCTTTCTTTTGACTCGGTGAATTTCACAATTCAAGCTACTTACCCTTCTTCTTTGCCGGCTTTTCTTCAACTGCTGCTACGACAACCGCCGCCTTTTTCTTTCTCGGACGAGTTTTGCCAAAACTTCCCGCAAATATCTTTCCCCGCCGTGTTCGTTTATCCCCTTTTCCCATAGTTTTTATCTTCCCTTATTTTCCAAATCATCATCGGTCATTATCT
>Ga0138256_10001694_pt1 | contig 23756 bp, 27 predicted proteins | sample KNB2016incub_MG_FD_105486 | JGI IMG/M metagenome (GOLD analysis project Ga0138256, IMG submission 105486) | Active sludge microbial communities from wastewater in Klosterneuburg, Austria - KNB2014incub_MG | ecosystem: Engineered > WWTP > Activated sludge > Unclassified | place: Austria... | reverse complement strand
GAGCAGCAAATCCGGAGCCGCGACCGGTGCCGCGCCGCCTACCGGAAGCCCCGGAAGGGGGAGTTCAGGCAGCCCTCTGCGGCAAGCACCGCCAGGGCAGGTGGTTTGAAAGTACTATCCGCGACAGGCGCAGTTCGTAGGTCTGCGTCTTGCGGTGGATGCCATCGGTGGTGTTGTAGGCCGATTGCGTGCAGAGGCGGTTCGGGATCGTGGTGACGAAGCCGCAGGTTGCAGCCGAACCGAGGATGAAGAAATCGCGCGCGTCGTATGTCTGGTCTGTGCCGACAACTTCGTGCAGGTCGGAATAGCCCGCCTGAAAGGCGAGGACATAGCCCGAATCCTGAATGTCCCAGGTGACATCGCCGATGAAACGATCAGCGTTGCGGGAGATGCCGGGATACTGCAACTTGTTGGAATTGATCGCGTAAGACGTGGGCTGCAAAGCCGTGCCGCAGTAGTAGGGACGGGTGGTCAGATAGCAGTTGTTGGCTGAAGCCGGCTGCAGGGCAATGGCATACATGCCGTCCTTGTCGCGCTGGTGAAGCCAGCGGACGTTGGCGCTGATGCCGTCAGCCGGATCAAGGAAGACGCCGCCGGTCAGCTGAAGCGTGTTCTGATCGCCCAGACGTTCGCCCGGCATCGCCGCGTTGGCGAACTGGCCGGCGATGTCGTAATACTTCGCACCGAACTGCACGCCGATGCCGCTGGCCACCGGCAGCGAGACGAACCCGCTGACTTCGCGGCGCTGGTCGCTGCCCAGCGTGGCGCTGACCTTGCCTTCGACGGTGTCGCCGGGGCGCTTGAGGATCACGTTGATCGCGCCCGACAGGGTGCCGCGGCCGAACACCGCCGATTGCGGGCCCTTGATGACTTCGATCTGCTGGACGGCGGCAAGGTCAAGCGACGAGAAATCGCCCAGATAAGGCGCGCCGTTCAGGAAAACGCCGACTTTGCCATCGGACGCGATGATGTTCGATGCGCCGCGAATGATCGGCCGGTCGAAACCGCGGCCGAACGATTGCTGCATCTGGAAACCGGGCGTGAAGTCCGCGATGTCGGCGATGCCGGTGGTCAGCTTGTCCTGAATCGACGCTTCGGAAAACGCACTGATCGCGATCGGCACTTCCAGCGCCGTTTCGTTCTGCTTGCGCGCGGTAACGACGATGGCGTCGGCGCTTTCTTCCTTCTCGGCGGCCGCCGGTTCGGTAGCGGCAAGGGCGATGGCCGGCATGCCGGCTGCCAGCGCGGTGCTGGCGATCAGAAGACGGCACGACGCCCAGGATTTGGAATAGCTTTTCATATTACCCCTCATTTTTCCCCACTCATTCGCTGTTGTAGTTGGAGCAATGCGAAAAAGTTGTCCAGACAAATATTTTGCAGTTTTGTTGCGCACGAAAAAAGGGCGCGGATTGCCGCGCCCTTGTTCCGGTTTTTACAATCCTTTTTGCGTGGGCATGCCGTCAGAACGGCTTGACCGCACCAAGGAAGCACACCGACGAAATCGTGATCCAGTAGATGTAAGCGGCAATCCGCGCCTGCCCGATTTCGCGTTCGAGCGCGGCTTCCTGTGCCGGATCGTCACGCTCTGCCAGGATGCGGAAGCGCATCGTCCAGCGGCGCATGACCACGCGCAGGAACAGGCCGATGATCAGCGCGAAGGCATAAAGCCCCATCTTCGACGGGTACCAGTAAGTGCCTTCGCCAACCACGATCGGGCCGGTCCCGGCAAAGGCCATGGCCACCAGCGTGAAAAGCGCCGCGATCAGCGGATAGCGCAGCATTTCCTCTGTCTTGGTCACAGCGATGCCAAGGTTGGTTTCGCGCGCGATGAAGGCGGTCCAGGTCATTGCCAGCCAGACGGTGAAGAACAGCCACATCCACCACACGCCGGTGCCTTCCAGCATAGGAACGAATCCGTAGATCTTGCCCATGTGCAGGCCCAGCGGCAGCAGCAGCACGATGCCGGTGCGGGCCAGAATGTCGATCCGGTACGCCGTTTCCATGTGGCGCTTGCGTTCCGGCAGGGGCAGAGTCCGGTTGGTAACGTGATAGCTGGTCTGGAAAACGCCCCATTCGCCGCCCAGCCAGTAGACCATTGCTAGGATGTGAACCCACCGCAGGATGGCGAGTTCGTTTGTCATCAGGAATTCCATTCCCGTCCCCCTCTCGAAAAATGCAGCCCATGCAGAATTTGTCTGGACAAATTTCCTTTAAGCGGAAAATGTACCGGTCGCAACACAAAGGAACCAGGTTGATGAAGCATCGTCTGATTGAAGGGCGTCTCGCCTACACCTCTACCAAGCCCGGCAAGGAAGGGCAGTCGCGGGGGTTTGAAACGTTCATGTTCACCCGACACTCCGATGGCAAGGTAACGTTGCGCGCGCACTGCGAGATCGACGAACCCGAACCCACCGTGATGCGCGACATCATCTATTCGATCGACGAACATGGTCAGCCGATGGACCTGCATGTGCGCCTGACGGTCGGTGACGCTTTCATGGGCAGTGGCTGGCTGCGCTTCGATGGCGAAACGATCGAATGCGAAAGCTATGGCCCGTCGATCGGCCGCCTTTCGCAGCAAGTGAAGGCGCAGCTGCCGGTTGACGGCTTCGGCACCCATCCGATCGTGGCAGACGGCTATCTCCTGTCCACCAAGAAGTGGGACAAGGAAGGCCAGCGCCAGACCTTCAACGTCTACCTGCCGTCGCCTGACCATCGCGGCGCCACCCCGCCGCAGATCGCGCACGTGCGCATCGACGGCATGTTCGTGGGCCGCGAGGAAGTGACCGTGGGTGCCGGCACCTTCGCCGCGCGCCATTACCAGTTCATCGACGATGGCACGAGCGGCCTTGCCGGCGAACATCCGCCCTATGACCTTTGGATCACCGACGATGAAGACGGCATCTTCCTCAAGGGCGGCGTCGGCGGCTACATGATGACCTGGTACGAACTGGTCGAACTGAAGCGTTAAACCGTTACCACGACCTTGCCCATGTGCCCGCCTCGATCGAGGTGGGCACATGCCTGGTCAGCCTCGGCAAAGGGGAAGGTCCGGTCGACCAGCGGCGTGATCGCCTTGGCGGCCACTACGCCCACCAGATCGGCCAGCATGGCGCGGCTGCCCGACGTGATGCCCTTCAGCGTCAGGTTCTTGCCGATCATCCCGAACATGTTGGGCGCATGGCCCGGCGCACCCGAAAGGCCGCCGATCAGCGCGATGCGGCCATTGGGAGCGGCCACGGCCAGGGTCTGTTCGATCTCGCCCAGACCGATGGTGTCGATCACGATATCCGCGCCGCGTCCGCCGGTCTGTTCCAGCAGGGCTGCGGCCCAATCGGGTCGGCTGCGGTAATTCACTTCGAAATCCGCGCCCAGCTCGCGGCAGCGTTCCAGCTTTTCATCGCTTGAAGATGTGATCGCCACTTGCGCGCCGAGCGCCTTGGCAATGTGCAGCGCCATGATGGCAACGCCGCCGGTGCCGGGGGCCAGCACCAGATCGCCGCGCTTCACGCCTGCGAATTCCACCAGCCCATGCCACGCGGTGGTGCCGGCGGCGGCGAGCGTCACCGCAACCTCATCGGATATGACATCGGGCAGGCCGACCAGAGACGCGGTCGGCAGGCAGATGTATTCGGCCAGCCAGCCATCGCGGCTGATGCCGACGTCCTGCGCGAAGATCGCGGGCGTGAACGGACCGTCGATCCAGCCGGCAAAGTGGGGCGCGATCACCCGCTGGCCGGGGGCAAGGCCGTGATTGTCGCCCTCGATGGCAACGATCGTGCCGACGCCGTCTGACAGCAGGATGCGGTCTTCCGGCTTGCGCGGGCCATAGGTTCCGCGCAGCGCTTGCAGATCGCGGTTGTTGAGCGCGGCGGCATGGACGCGCACCAGCGTTTCCCCGGCCTTGGGCTGCGGGGTCGGCAGGTCTGCGAGGCGTAGCGATTCCAGCCCCGCCTGATCGCCAAAGGTCCAGGCCTTCATGCTCCGTTTCCTTCCCCGTAGGCGGCCAGCGGCAAGGGCGTGCCGCGCTGGCGAATGATGGCTTGGCGCCGGAAAAAGCGTAGCAGGCCGCTGTCGCCCATGCGGCTTGGCCCCATGCCGGACAGGCCGAAGCTGGATTTTTCGGTTTCCCAGACGATTGCGGTCAGCGACCCGTCGTTAAGCGATACCCCGCCGACGGCAAGGCGCCGGCCGACCGCTTCGGCTTCGTCGAGCGACCCGGCATAGACCGCGCCCGAAAGGCCGAATTCGCTCTCGTTCGCCTGCGCGACCGCTTCGTCCACCGTGTCGAAGATCACCACGGGCAGGACCGGGCCGAAGCTTTCCTCGCGCATCACGGCCATGTCGGGCGTGACATCGACGATCACCGTCGGGCGCAGGTACTTGCCGCCACCCAGCGTTTCCACCGTGCCGCCCGCCAGCACGCGCGCGCCCGCCGCGACCGCCTGATCGATGTGGCCCTGCACGATTGCCGCCTGCCGCGCGAAAATGAACGGTCCGATATCGCCCCGGTTGATGTCGGGGTAATTGAGCTGGACCTTGGCCGCTTCCTCTACCAGCGCCTCGATGAAGGGGGCGGCGATGGCGCGGGCCACGTAGATCCGTTCGATCGACTGGCAGGCCTGACCGGTGTTGACCACCGATGCACGCAGCGCGGTGCGGGCGGCGGCCTGCGGATCGGCGCTGGCCAGCACGATGAAGGGATCCTTGCCGCCAAGTTCAAGGCTGGCCGGAATGAAGGCGCGCGCTGCCGCTTCGCCCACTTTGCGTCCGGTCGGCACCGATCCGGTGAAGGCCACGTAATCGACCAGCGGCACCAGCGCCTGCCCGGTTGCGCCGTCGCCTTCGACCAGCGCCAGCACGTCTTGCAGTTCGGGAACTTCGCCCAGCGCATCCATCAGCGGCCGGATGAAGCGCGGCGTGACTTCGGATGGCTTCACCAGCACGGCGCAGCCCGCCATCAGCGCCGGGATCGCGTCGATCAGCGCAAGGATCAGCGGGAAGTTCCACGGCGATATTACGCCCACCAGCGGATAAGGCACCAGCCGCAGATCGGTGTCGATCGTGGGGTGGCTGGTCTGGAATCCGGTCACGGCGCTGCGCGCGATGATGGCCGGGGCGCTGCCGGCCCAGCGGGCCAGCAGGTGCGGGATGGTATCGGCTTCGGTGCGCGAAATGCCGGCGCGGCCGGTATCCGCCGTCAGCGCGGCGACAAGCGGTTCGCGGTGCTGACGGATGGCCTGCGCGAAGCGGCCCAGGATTTCGCCGCGTTCCTCGGCCGTGCGGGCGGCCCACACAGGCTGCGCTGCGCGCATCCGCGTTGCCAGATCGGCAAGCTGATCTGCCGAGAGCGGGGCAATCGTATAATCGGCGGCACCCGTGCGCGGGTTCACGACATCCAGTTGTGCGGTCATTGTTGTGCTTTCCATGCGTCGAGAATCTCTGCCCCGGTGGCGAACCCAGCGCCAGTCAGACCGGCGAGGCGTTCGACCAGCCGTTCGAACGCGTCGATGCGATAGGGCAGGCCCATGATGTAGGGGGTCAGGTGCAGCGGCAGCATCCGGCCACCGCCGGTCGCAGCTTCGGCCAAAAGCCACGCCGCCGCGTCTTCCATCTGCTGTGCGTAACTGTCGACCGACTGCTGCTGGACGTTGATGATCTGCCGGTCCGACAGTTCGTGGTTGAGCGGGATATTGACGATCGCGCCAGCCGGGGTGGTGAAAGTAACCGGCAGTTCGTCGTTCACCCAGTCGCACATGTATTCCACGCCCGCTTCGACCAGCAGTTGCGGCGTGTTGAAGCTTTGCGATCGCGCGATCGAATGCCAGCCGCGCGGGCGCGTGCCGGTGACGCGTTCCAGCGTGTCCAGCGCTTCGCCGATCAGCGCGGCTTCCGCGTCGCGCGGCAGGCCGCTGGCGATGGTGCCGTTCATGTCGGTCGAATGGGCGATGATCTCGTGCCCGGTGGCCAGAATATCCTCGACCAGTTCGGGATAGCGCGCCGCGATCGCCGCGTTGCAGGCCACCGAAACCCGCGCGCCGACCTTCTCGAACGCGTCGAGCAGGCGATAGATGCCGATGCGGGTGCCATATTCGCGCGCGGTGTAGTGGCGATAATCGGGATAGGCGGTCTGCATGTGGCCCGGCGCGCGAAACGGCGTGTCGCTTGGCACCATCGGGAAATATTCAAGGCTGATGACCGGCCATATCTGCAATGCCCGCGCGCCCGGCCACTGTACCGGCGGGCGCTGCGGCAAGGCGGAATAGGGATAAAGATCATGGTCCATGCCCCGGCGGCGCATGGGATATTCAAGATATGCAGGGTCCAGCGTCATGCTGCGCCTCCGGTCTGCGCGCGGTAGCTGTCGACGATTTCGCCGGCGCGGGCGATCCATGCCCGGCCATCGGCGGCGATGTGGCGCAGCACTTCCTCGAACGGGCCGATGCGGTGGGGCTGGCCGATCAGGTAGCTGTGCAGCGGGATGCACATCACCGTGCCCGACTTTTCACCTTCGGCGGCAAGGCGTTCGAACTGGCGGATCAGCGCATCGGCATAGTCACGCGGGCTCATGTTGTAGACGAAGAAGCCGTAATGGTCGTTCACTTCGAGGCTGTAGGGGATGGCTGTCAGCCGCCCGGATGCCACGCGAATGTCGGTCGGCTGATCGTCGTGATACAGGTCGCAGGTGTAATCCAGCCCGTATTCGGCAATCAGGTCCAGCGTGCGCGGCGTGTGGGTCAGGGCAGGGGCCAGCCAGCCCCGGATGCGCTGCCCGGTGGCGCGCTGCACGGTGGCGATGCTGTCCTCGATGATGGCGCGTTCCTGCGCTTCGTCCATGCCATAGGAATAGCGGGTGTTGTAGATGCCGTGGCTGAAGAATTCCCAGCCGCGTTTTGCCGCATCATCCACCACTTCGGGAATGTGATCGCACAGCGCGACAGACAGGCTGACCGATCCGGGGAAACCGTGCTTGCTCATCACATCGGCCATGCGCCAGTGCGACACGCGGTTGGCATGATCGCGGTGGCTGTAACCCACCGCGTCCGGATGAGGCTTTGTCCAGCTCTTGCGATGGGGGTTGGCGGGGGGATCAAGCTCGTAGAACTCAAGATTGGGCGCCACCCACACGGCACAGGTCTTGCCGCCCGGCCATTCGAGCTTCGGCCGCCCGCGCCAGCGCGAATAGTCGTAGAGCTGTGGATCGGATGCCATGGCGTCGGTCATCAGCGCGCCTCCAGCCAGTCGATCACGGCCTGCACCGGTTCGACATCAGCGTACTTGAGCTGAAGGTCGGTCAGGTTGGCGAAGTGATAGCTTTCGTGCTTGTCCGCCGTCGTCTCGATCGGAACGATGGTGCGATAGCCGTGGCTCAGCGCGTCGACGGCGGTTGCGCGCACACAGCCCGATGTGCTGCCGCCGGTCACCACCACGGTATCGACCTTGTGCTAGACCAGATAGCTGGCCAGCGGGGTTTCGAAAAATGCGCTGGGCATGCGCTTGGTATATTGCAGGTCGTCCGGGCCGGGCTGGGCGCGCGGGTCAAGCAGGTGGCGCTGCGAATCGTACTTGATGTTCTGGAGCGAATCCTCGGTGTCGGTGCGCGTACCCCAGACCCCCGCATCGCCGGCATCGGCCTTGTAGGCCACCCGGCTCCAGATCACCGGCATGCCCTTGGCGCGCGCCAGCGCGGAAATGCGGTTGATATGGGCGATCTGGTCGGGATCGGTTTCATAGGCGGTGCGGAACATGTCGGTGCGGGTATAGGCTTGTTGAACGTCCACGTTCACGATCGCCAGCTTTTCCCCGAAGCCGAATTTCCGGCGGGCCGGGTTGCTCATGACTTCTTCGAAAATCTCGCGCGCAGAGCGGTTTTCACGGATCATTCGGGTGCCGACAAGCGACATTGGCAGTGCTCCTAAACTCTTGCTTGCATCCATTCTGGCCGCGCGGTAACGGGATGTCGAACAAAAATGTCCGGACAAATTATGACCCATCCGATCACACGCCATTTCATTGACATCGCCTCGGAATCGGGAACCCGCCGGGTTCATTACCGCAAGTGCGGCAATGGCGGCCCGACCATTCTGATGGTCCACCAGAGCCCGCGTTCATCCGCCGAATACGAGCCGCTGATGCAGCAGTGGGCGCAGCATTTCACCTGCATCGCGCCTGACACTCCGGGCTTCGGGCAATCCGATCGGTTGCACCGCGAAAACCCCGATATCAATGACTATGCCGATGCCATCGTCGAATTCGTCGATGCGATGGGGCTGGCGGGCACGGTGGCCTATGGGTTCCATTCGGGCGGCATCATCCTTGTCACCGCGCTGCGCCGCCATCCCGATCGCTTCCGCGCGCTGGCGATTGGCGGCTATGCGATCTGGACGCCGGAAGAAGTATCGCTGTTCGGCCGCAACTACCTGCCGCATTTCCTGCCGTCCGGTTATGGCGAACACCTGACCTGGCTGTGGAACCGCATGCTGGAACAGACCTGGTTCTTCCCGTGGTTCGATACCCGCAACCAGACCCGCATGTCGGTTGCCCATGCCGATCCGCAGCGCGTCCACGGCGCGGTGATGGACATGCTGGCCGCCGGCAATGCCTATCGCGACGGGTATGGCGCGGTGATCAATGCGCCGCGCGATATCCCCTCGGGCGATGCACCTGTGCCGCCCTGCCTGATTACCGCCTATAACGGCGATCCGTTGCAGGCGCATATCGACCGTCTCGGCGAAATTCCGGCCAACTGGGAAGCCCGCAAGGTGGTGACCCCGGCCGATCATCAGGCGATCAGTGCGGAATTCCTGCTGGCGCAGGGCGGGGTTGCGGTGGAACGCCTGCCGGAAACGGACAAGGCGGGCTTCCTTCCCATTCGTACCGAGCATTTCGATGGCCTGATCCACTGGACCGGCACGCGCGGTTCGACAAAGCTGGTAGTGCATGGGCCAGCCCGGTCCAGCGCGCAGGCCGATCATGATGGCGCAGTGGCGATCGACCTGCCGGGGCATGGCCTTTCCGATGGCTGGATCGGCGATGCGCCGACCGACTGGGCGGCATGGCAGGGCGTGATCGACGCCGCCGCGGCGGCGCTTGGTGCGGACGACATCGTTTGCGAAGCGCTGCCCGCCGGCGATCCGGACCTGCTCTATCCCGATCTCACGCCCGATCGCCATGGTTCCTACCTGACCCGCGCGTGGAGCATCGTGCGCGCCGAACGCTTCTTCGCGCCGTGGTACGAAGCGTCAGCCGCCAATGCGATCCCCTTTGAAGAGGGCGCCATCACGCCCGAAGCGCTGGCCCGCGCGCATCTCGATCGCCTGCGCGGTGTGGCTGCCCATTCGTGCCACGTGGCCCGCCGGGCTGCTGGCGTCGCCTGAAATCACATCAATCAAGGAGTTTCCGGTAAATGGTAAGTTCGGCAGACATTCGTACCGCCATGCCGCTGCTGGCCCGGCACGAAGGCGTGTGGGATGGCGTCTACAGCTACTTCAACGATCGCAATGAAAAGATCGATGAACACGCCAGCCGGCTGATCTGCCGCTTTCCGGATGGGGGCGAATTTCCCTATCACCAGACCAACCATTACACCTGGGCCGATGGCCGCAAGGAATCGCGCGATTTCCCCGCGCTCTACCGCGATGGCCGCGTGTGGTGGGACAATGACCTCATCAAGGGCTGGGCCGCCGAGGTTCCGCTTGATGAATACAATCGCACCGTGATGCTTTACTGGCAGCGCACCGGCGATCCTTCGCTGTACCTCTACGAACAGATCCAGATTTCGGACGATGGCCTCAACCGCTGCCGCACCTGGCACTGGATCCGCAACGGCAAGCTGGAAACGCGCACCGCGATCAACGAAGTTTTCGTGACCCGCGACTGGCGCGCCATCGACGCAGAGATGGAGGCCGCCGCTGTCTGACGCGTTGACCCTGTTCGACAGGATCTGGCGGTCCCACGTCATTGCGGCGCTGCCCGGCGGGGCAGACCTTGTGGCGATCGACCGGATCTTCCTGCACGAACGGACCGGGGCGGCCGCGCTGAACGCGCTGGCCGCTGCCGGGCGCAGTGTTGCCGATCCGGCGCGGGTGTTCGCGGTGACCGACCATATCGTCGATACCCGCCCGGGCCGGACCGACCAGACGCTGATGCCCGGCGGGCAGGCCTTCATCACTGAAACCCGCGCCGCAACCCGCGCGGCGGGGATCACGCTGTTTGATGTGAACGATCCCGATCAGGGCATCGTCCACGTGATTTCGCCGGAACTGGGCATCGTGCTTCCCGGCGCCACGCTGATCGCGCCCGACAGCCATACCTGCACGCAGGGTGCGTTTGGCGCGCTGGCGTGGGGCATCGGTTCGTCCGAGGCGGAACACGCGATGGCCACCGGCACGCTGCGCCTCAGGAAGCCGCGCACCATGCGCGTCACGTTCACCGGCCATCTGCCCGAAGGCGTCACGCCCAAGGACATGGCGCTGGCCCTGATCGCGCGGCACGGCGCGGGCGGCGGCGCGGGCCATGCGGTTGAATTCGCGGGCGATGCGGTGCGCGCGCTCGACATGGAAGGGCGCATGACCCTGTGCAACATGGCGACCGAATTTGCCGCGATGGCCGGCATGATCGCGCCCGATGACAAGACTTTCGCGTGGCTGGAAGGGCGCCGTTATGCGCCGCAGGGCGCCGATTGGGATGCCGCGCTGGCCCACTGGCGCACGCTTGCCAGCGATCCGGACGCGGTGTTCGACCGGGAAATCGTGATTGATGCGGCAACGCTGGCGCCGATGATAAGCTGGGGAACCAGCCCGGAACACGCGGTGGCCATCGATGGCCATGTGCCGGCCGATGCCGAAGCGCGCGTGCTGTCCTATATCGACCTTGCTGCCGGCGCGCCGGTTGCCGGAACGCCCATCGACGCGGCCTTCATCGGCAGCTGCACCAACAGCCGCCTGTCCGACTTGCGGCAGGCCGCGGCCATTCTCAAGGGCAAGCGGGTGGCCGATGGCATCAAGGCGATCTGCGTTCCCGGCTCTTCCCGCGTCAAGCGCGAGGCCGAGGCCGAAGGACTGGACCGCATCTTCACCGATGCCGGGTTCGAATGGCGCGAAAGCGGCTGTTCGATGTGCTTCTTTGCCGGTGGCGAAAGTTTCGGCCCCGGCGCACGCGTGGCATCCACCACCAACCGCAACTTCGAAAGCCGTCAGGGGCCGAACGTGAAGACCCACATCGCCAGCCCGGCCACGGTTGCCGCCAGTGCGCTGGCCGGCCGCATCGCCGATCCGCGGGGGGCATGCTGATGGCCCAGCCATTCCACGAACTGCAATCGCTGCCGCTGCCCTTGCTGCGCGATAACGTCGATACCGACCAGATCATCCCGTCGCGCGAAATGAAAAGCACCGGCAAGACCGGGCTGGCCGATGGCCTGTTCGCCGGCTGGCGCTATCTTGGCGCATCGGGGCGTGATCCCGATCCGGCGTTCGTTCTCAACGATCCGCGCTATCGCGACAGCCACGTCATTCTGGCGGGCCGCAACTTCGGCTGCGGATCGAGCCGCGAACACGCCGTCTGGGCGCTGGCGGAATATGGCTTCCGCGCGATCATCGCGGAAAGTTTCGCGCCGATCTTTGCCGGCAACTGCGTGCGCAACGGCATTGTCCCGATCGTGCTGGACAAGGCCGCCATCGCCCACATCGCCGCTGGCGAAGCGCCGGTCACCATCCGGCTGGACGAGCAGGACGTCACCGCCGCCGACGGGCAGCGCTGGACCTTCGCCATCGATGGCGAGGCCAAGGCCATGCTGCGCGAAGGGCTGGACGCCATCGACCTTACCCTGCTGCAATCGTCCGGGATTGCGGACTGGCAGGCGCGCGACCGTGCGGCGCGCCCATGGATCTATCTGGAGAACCGGGCATGACCACCCATATCCGCATCAGCGAAGTCGGTCCGCGCGATGGCCTGCAAAGCATCTCGCGCGTCATGTCGACCGATGCCAAGAAAGCGTGGATCGCGGCAGAAGCCGCCGCCGGCGTGACCGAAATCGAAGTGGGCAGCTTCGTGCCGCCCAGCCTTTTGCCGCAAATGGCCGATACCGCGGAAATCGTGGCTTTCGCCAAGACCCTGCCGGGTCTTGACGTGGCCGTGCTGGTGCCGAACCTCAAGGGCGCGGAGCGGGCGATCGAGGCCGGCGCGCACAAGATGTCGATCCCGTTTTCGATGTCGGAAAGCCACAGCATCCGCAACGTGCGCAAGGATCACGCCGCCATGGTCGAACAGATCGCGGCAATCGCGGCGATGGTGGCGGCCCTGCCGCAAGGCCAGCGCCCGCACTTCGAAGTCGGCCTGTCCACCGCGTTCGGATGCACCATCGAAGGCCCGATCCCCGACGATCAGATCGTGCGCCTTGCCGAACAGGCGATCGCGGCGGGCGCTGCCGAAGTCTGCCTGTCCGACACCACCGGCTATGCCAATCCGGCGCAAGTCCGGCGCCTTGTCCGCGCAGTCAAGGCGGCGGTGGGCGCGGACCGGCTGAACACCCTGCATCTTCACAACACGCGCGGGCTTGGCCTCGCCAACGTGGTGGCGGGGCTGGAAGAAGGGATCACCACCTTCGATTCATCCATGGGCGGGCTGGGCGGATGCCCGTTCGCGCCGGGTGCTTCGGGCAATATCGTGACCGAAGACCTTGTTTTCATGCTTGAGGCCATGGGCCTTCACACCGGCATCGACATCGCCCGCCTTGGCGATGTCCGCCAGATTATCGCAGACGCGCTGCCCGGCGAGCCGCTTTACGGCTTCGTTCCGGATGCTGGCGTGCCGCTTGGTTTTGAAAGGGTCGCCGCATGATCGACGATGCACAGGTTCCCATGCCGCTCAAGGGCGTCCGGGTTGTCGAATTCACTCACATGGTCATGGGCCCCGCCGCCGGCGCGATGCTGGCGTCGCTTGGTGCCGATGTTGTCAGGATCGAACCTGTCGGCGGCGACAGCACGCGCCGCCTGCTGGGATCGGGCGCGGGCTATTTCCCGATGTACAACCGGCACAAGGCCTCTGTCTGCCTTGACCTCAAGAGCGAAGACGGCCTTGCCGTGGCCCGCGACCTTGCGGCCAACGCCGATGTGCTGATCGAAAACTTCCGCCCCGGCGCGCTCGACCGGCTGGGGCTGGGCTATGAAGCCCTGTCGGCAATCAATCCGGGCCTGATCTATTGCTCTGAAAAGGGCTTTCTGCCCGGCCCTTACGAGAACCGCACCGCGCTGGACGAAGTGGCGCAGATGATGGGCGGGCTGGCCTATATGACCGGGCCTCCGGGACGCCCGCTGCGCGCCGGCGCCAGCGTGATCGACGTGACCGGCGGGATGTTCGGCGTGGTGGCGATCCTTGCCGCGCTGAACGAGCGTCATTCCACCGGGCGCGGGCAGATGGTGCAAAGCGCGCTGTTTGAAACCACGGTCTACCTGATCGGCCAGCACATGGCGCAAAAGGCAGTGACCGGGCGCGCCGCCGATCCGATGCCGGCGCGCATTTCGGCATGGGCGATCTATGACGTTTTCGAAACGCGCGACGATCCGATCTTCATCGGCGTGGTGACCGACGCCTTGTGGGAAAAGTTCTGCAAGCTGTTCGGTCTTGACGATCTGTGGGCCGATGAAAGCATCCGCGCCAACAACGCGCGGGTGCAGGCGCGCGATCGCATCCTGCCGCGCATCCGCGAACTGATCGCCGGGTTCACCCGCGCCGAACTGATCGAGCGGCTTGAGGGCAGCGGCCTGCCGTTCGCCCCGATCGCCCGCCCGCAGGACATGTTCGATGATCCGCACCTCAACGCGAGCGGCGGGCTTGAACCGGTGACCTTGGCCGATGGCACGCAAACCGCGCTGCCGGCGCTGCCGATCATGATGGGCGGTCGCCGTCCGGGCACGCCCAGCATCCTGCCGGAACCGGGGGCGGATACGCGCGGGGTTCTGGCCAGCCTTGGCTATTCCGACGATCGCATCGAAGCGCTGTTCGCCGGAGGGGCGGTCGGCTGAAGACGGGTAACAGTCGCACTTCGCGCCGAGATCGGCTGGCCGGCCGGACGCGAGGCAACGGGAGAATGGAAATGACGAACAAACTTGTGCGAACCGCAATGGCCAAGGCCCTTGCCTCGGTGGCGATCCTTTCCCTGTCGGCGCCTGCGCTGGCAGGGGCGGGAACCGCGGCGGTTCCTGCCGCGCCGGCCACTGTCAACGCGCGGGATGCCGCGCCGCCGGAATTGCGCCTGTGGGTGGACGCCCGTGCCGGCACCGGCCAGCCGGTTCACTGGGTGGCCGAGGGCGGGGTCTATGAATACCCGTCGGGCCGCAAGCTGTTCGGCATGATCGGCTTTGACAGCAGCCGGGTGTTCTGGCCGGCAAAGGCGGGCGATCCGGTGATCCACCTGACCCGCAAGACGTTCACCTATACCGATCCGGTCACGGGAGAGGTGCTGCGCGAATACAACGGCAAGCCGGTATCGCCGATCGCCTATCCGTACCAGATGATCACCTACCGCCTCGAAAACGGCGAGATCATGGCCGATGTGGAGCAGGGCACCGGCAAGGCGGTGCAGCGGCTCAAGGCGGATGGCGGCATTCGTTATCGGCGGCTCGGCCGCGATACAATGGCGTTCACGGCGTCGATTTTCCTTGATTTTCCGTTGCCGTCGGGCGGGCGTTACGATGCCTGGGAAAACTATGACTTCTTCGTTCATAACGCCGGCACGGTGGACGAACCCCACCAGATGAGCTGGCAGCGCTTCGGCGCGCTGCCCGCATGGGCCGGCGGCGGCAAGGCGATCTATCACCTCGTGTCATGGCGGGTCGAAAGCGAAGCGGAATTTCCGGCGCGCACTCTTGAATGGGCCAGGACCAGCATGCCGATGTGGCTGAAGCCGCCCGCCGATGTCGCCGAAGTGCGCCGCTTGCAACAGGATGCAGCCGGGGAGGGCTGGGCCAAGTAATGCGTCCCGCGCGCCCGCGCGGAACGGAAGGCATCACATGAAAACGCCGCAAAACAGGCGTGGGTCAGCAAAGAGAACAATCCAATGGCACTCTGGATACTCGTCTTTCATATCGCGGTTCTGGGATACTGGCTGGGGTCGGAACTGGTCATCAATTCGACCTACCGATATGTCAGCTACAGCCGGACCATGCCGTTCGATGAACGCCAGCGGCTGATGGATCACGTCATGGTGGTGGACCAGCACGTGCGGTACGCGCTGGTCCTGCAGGCCATGCTCGGCACCATGCTGGCGGCCTCTTACGGACTGGTCCCCGGCGGGGATGCGACCGTGAAGGTTGCAGGCGTTCTGGGCGTGATCTGGCTCGGCTTTGTCGAGGCGGTTCACCGGTTGCACAAGACCTCTGCCGGGCGCGTGCTGGCCGCGATCGACCGAGGATCGCGCTATGTGCTGATGGTGGTGCTGGCCGCGCTGGCATTCGGCCTGGTCGGCGCGGAATGGGGCATGCCGCTGTGGCTGCGCCTCAAGCTGGGGCTGTTCGCCGGCGTCATGGCCTGCGGCGTCGGCATCCGCTTTGCCCTGATCGCGCATTTCCGCACATGGGCGATCATGGCGCGTGATGGCGTGACGACCGAACGCAACGAGGTGATCGAACGCACTTATGTTCGCGCCACATCGGTTCTGGTCCTGCTGTGGGTGTTCATCGCCGCCATCGTCGTGGTCAGCGTGGTGAAGCCGGCATGAGCCGCGAGGCGCTGTTTGCAGCGCTGCGCCAGATTTGCGGCAGCGATGCGCTGGCGCTGGATGCCGCGGCACTGGAACAGGCCCGCCACGATGTTCACGAAAGCGGGGGCGCGCCGATCGCGGTGCTGTCCCCGCCGGATTCCGCCGCCCTTGGCGGGGCGGTGGCGGCGATCACGGGGCATGGCGTGGCCGTTGTCCCGCGTGGGGGCGGGCTGAGCTACACCGGCGGCTATGTCCTGCCTGAAGGTGGTGCGGTCCTGATCGACCTGTCGCGGATGAACCGCGTGGTGGCGATCGACGCGGACAGCATGACCGTGACGGTAGAGGCCGGCGCGACGTGGAAGGCGATCGATCAGGCGCTGGCCCAACGGGGCTTGCGCCTGCCGTTTTTCGGCACCTTTTCCGGCGCTGGCGCGACCGTGGGCGGCGGCCTTTCGCATGGCGCGCTGTTCTTCGGGTCGGCGCGCCATGGCTCTGCCGCGGACATCGTTCTTTCGATGGATGTCGTGCTGGCCGATGGCCGGGTGATGCGCACCGGGCAGGGCGCGCTGAAGGCGGCCCATCATCCCGTGTTCCGCGGGCTGGGGCCTGACCTGACCGGCCTGTTCCTGCACGATGGCGGTGCGTTCGGGATCAAGTCGCGCGCGACCTTGCGGGTGATCCAGCGCCCGCGCCATACCGGCCATGCCAGCTTCGCCTTTGCCGCCCTTGACGATGCGGTGCGCGCGCTGTGCGCCATCCAGCGCAAGGGGCTGGTCGAGGACGCCTATATCATGGACCCGGGCGCGACCGACCACCTCGATATCGATCCGGCCACCGCGCTGCGTTCGGCCCGCTCGGTCGCGCGCAGTGCCGGTGGGCCGCTGGCCGCCCTGCGCGCGCTTTTCGCCATGGGGCGGGGCGGGCTGGGGCCGATCCCGAAGGGGCACTTTTCGCTGCATCTGGTTGCGGCCGGCAACACCGCCGGGACAGTCAGCCACGATCTGGCCTGCTGCCACGCGATTGCCGCCGGGCATGGCGGACGCGAAGTTGCGCCGACCATTCCCATGGTGGCGCGGGCCGATCCCTTTCCGGGCCTTAACGGCGTGCTTGGCCCGGGCGGCGGACGCTGGGCCGCGCTCAACGCCAAGGTCGCGCTGGGCGAGGCGACGGGCCTTGTCGCCGCGTTCGAAGCGATGATCGCCGGCATGGCTGAAGAGATGGCCGCAGCGGGCGTGCGCGTGACCCGGCTGGCCTCGGCGCTGGCATCGCCCAGTTTCAGCTTCGAAGCCGTGTTCCACTGGCGCGACGCGTGGCTGCCGCTGCACCGGACCGCGCCCGATGCGGCCTATCGCGCCACGTTGCAGGAACCCGCGCCCGATCCGGCCGCCTTCGCGCTGGTCAACCGGCTGCGGGCGATGACCGTGGCGCTGTTCCGGGATCTGGGCGCGGCTTCCAACCAGATCGGGCGGACTTATCCTTTCCTGACCGCGCTGCGCGAAGAGCCGGCCGAACTGCTGCTGGCGATCAAGTCCGCGCTGGACCCGCGCAACCTGATGAACCCCGGCGTGCTGGAATTCCCGCACGTACCCCATTCAACCCCTGAACAGGATCACAAGGATGACTGAACTTTACGCGATCGTCTGCACCGACAAGGCCGATACCAAGCCGACCCGCATGGCCGGCCTGAAGGAACACCTTGCCCATCTGGACGAAGTGTTCGACCGCGTGTCGCTGGCCTGCCCGCTGCTGAACGAAGATGGCAGCTTCAAGGGATCGCTGGTGGTTGTCAGCGCCGCCGACAAGGCCGATGCAGAGGCCTTCATCGCCGACGATCCCTATTACAAGGCCGGCATCTGGGAAACGGTCGAAATCAGCCGCATCGGCGTGAAGGCGGGCAGCTGGGTCGGCGGCAAGCCCTGGTAAGGAGCGCTCAGGCGTTACTGCCCAGTTCGCGCAGCAGCGCTCGCATCAGATCGTCGATCAGCGAGCGTTTGCGGCGCATCAGGTAGATCGGCGTGGTCCACGCGCCCGCTCCCAGATCGCGCCATTGCAGGCCTGGCATGTCCTCGCACAGCGATTGCGGCAGGATCGCGAGATAGGACGAACAGCCCAGCGCGTGCAGGGTGAACAGCACCGATGTGGTCATCAGCCCGGGCTGGGGCAAGGCCACGCCCGCCGTGGTGAACGTTTCCCCGATTTGGGCGTCAAGCAACGCGGTATTGCGCCCGATGATCCAGCGTGCGCCGGCAAGATCGGCGATGCTGGTGGCGGCCGACAGCAGCGCATTGTCCTTGCAGCCGGCCACACCCCATTTTTCGACGGCCAACTGTTCCAGCAGGACGCTGTCGCTCTGCTCTGCGGTCTGGGATGAAATCGCCACGTCGATTTCGCCCCGGTGCAGGGCGGCGACGAAGGCCTTGTCGATCCCGCTTTCCACGTCGATGCGAACGCGCGGATAGTGTTCGGCAAAGCGGATCACCCGGTTGCCCAGCCGGCTGGCCGCCGCAATCGGGCTGAGGCCGATGACCAGCCGCCCGCGCTGAAGCCCCAGTTCTGCGGTGGCTGCGTGGCGCAGGCGGCCCGCATCCGCCACGACCTGCCGTGCGTGTTCCGCGATTGCTTCGCCCAGCCGCGATGGCGCCATGCCACGCGCGCTGCGTTCAAACAGCTTTCCCCCGAGTTCCGCTTCAAGGCGTGACAGGCTTTTTGACAGGGCTTGCTGGGTCAATCCCGCCCGGCTTGCCGCGACTGTAAGGCTGCCCGCATCCACCACGGCAAGAAAATGCGCAAGCTGGCGAAGTTCCATACCGGATAACAACCATAGGTTGTGGGAAAAGACAACCTTTTGTTGGATTGTCCGGACACGTGAGCCGTAGCCTGCATACCTGAAGAGAGACTTTTTCGGGGAGTGAAGACTTATGGCCAGCCTCAACAGCGTCACCAACTGGGACGAAGTTGTCGATGTATTGATCTGCGGCTTCGGGTGTGCCGGCGCATCCGCCGCGATCGAGGCCCGCGATACCGACGCCAATGCCCGCATCCTGATCGTCGAAAAGGCGCCGCAGGAGTTTGCCGGCGGCAATTGCCGCGTGTCTGGCCAGTCGCTCCTGATTTCCAAGAACAAGGAAGCGCTCAAGGATTACCAGCGCAAGATGAGCGAAGCCAACCCCGTCTCGGAAGAGATGCTGGACGATTGGGCCGAGCGCATGGTCAACCTTGAACCGTGGATCCAGCAGATCGCCGCTGGCGCGGGCCAGGAATTCCTGCGCGGCACCGGTTTTTCCGAACGCGATGCCGTGCTTGAATTCCCCGAACTGGGCGCGCGCGATGCGGTGGCCTACACCTCCACCATCCTGCCGATCCCGTCGGGCGTGTGGATGGCGCTCAAGGCCAACGTTGAAAAGCGCGACGTGCCGGTGTGGTTCGACACCCGCCTGGTCGACCTGATCCAGGATCCCGACACGCTGGAAGTGTTCGGCGCATGGGTGGAACAGAACGGCGTGCGCAAGGCGATCCGCGCCGAACGCGGCGTGATCGTGGCGGTCGGCGGCTATGAATCCTCGCCGCAGATGCAGCGCGACTATTACGGCCTGTCCAACGTCGTGCCGCTGGGCACGCCCTACAACACCGGCGATGGCCTGCGCGTCATGCAGAAGGCCGGGGCCGACATGTGGCACCTGCGCAATCAGGGCCAGTCAGGCGGCGTGTGGCCGGGCATCCGCCTGCCGCACCAGCAGACCAGCTACCTGCGCAACTTCATGCTGCCGGCGTTCAGCTGGTTCGACATCGATAGCCAGGGGCGGCGGTTCTACAACGAAGCCAACGAACTTCAGTTGACCCACTACAAGGAAAAGAAGAACGGGCGCTTTGTCGACGTGCCGCTCAACACCGCGCACCCGGTGCACATGATCTTCGATGAATCCACCCGTCTTGCCGGCAAGCTGGTGCTTGAAGTCATGACATGGAGCGCAGTCGTGATCGCCGAGGAATGGAGCGAGGACAACAGCAAGGAAATCGCCAGCGGCCTGATCCACAAGGCCGATACGATCGCCGAACTGGCCGCCAAGATCGGTATCGACGTTGCCGTCCTTGAAGAAGAAGTCGCCCGCTACAACGCCAGCTGCGCCGCCGGTAACGACGAAGTCCACGGCCGCAATCCCGAAACGCTGCTGCCGGTGGCCAATGGCCCGTTCTATGCGCTGCCGATCACGCCGGCGATCGTCTGCACCGGTGGCGGCGCCCGCCGCAACATGGACGGACAGGTGTTCGGCCATGACGACCAGCCGATCCCGCGCCTTTACGAAGCGGGCGAACTGGGTTCGTTCATCTCGGACCTCTACCAGAACGGCTCCTACCTGACCGAAGCGATGATTACCGGCCGCGGCGCTGCGCGCAGCGTCCTTGCGCTGGCTCCGTCCAGCCTGCCGGGTCAGGCCTGAGATGCTGGTCAAGACACCCGCGATCAAGCTGGGCGTCGAAGTGCGTGACAGCCGGGTGGAGGACGATCGCCTCGTCCTCTCCGGCGTCGCCAACGCGATGCCCTGCACGGTCGAGATCGGCGACAAGGAGCTTGTCCGGCTTGCCGGCAGGCTCCTCAAGCCGGCGGTGATCGGCCTCTTTTTCAAGGGGCTGTTCCGCAAGGACGACTGACCGCCAGCAAACGGCAGAACGGGGAGAAGGGCATGGAATTTCTGGCATTGCACGAACTGGCGATCCTGCGGTTCCTGCACATTCTGGCGATGGTTTACTGGCTTGGCGGCGAGTGGGCCGTTTACCAGACCTCGAACAAGGTGGTTGATCCGTCGCTGACCGTTCCGGAACGGATGCGGCATCTTGATACGGTCTTCCGCATCGACGTGGTGTCGCGCATCGGCATTGTGTCGTTGCTGCCGCTGGGGCTGCACATGGGGCACTTGTGGGGCGTGCAGCCCTACGGCGGCAATTTCCTGGTCGCCGTGTGGCTGATCTGGGCGGGCTGGGTCGCGGTGACGATCCAGGCGTTCCGCAGCAAGATGGGCCGTTATCGCGGGGTTGCCAGCCGGCTTGAGGACTGGTCGCGTTACATCGCCATTCCGCTGGTCATCGGCGTCGGCGCAAGTTCGCTGATGGGCCTTGGCCCGTTCGAGGCGGGCGAGGGGCAGCAGTGGTATTCCGCCAAGCTGATCGTGTTCGGCGCAACCCTGATCATCGGGCTGGTGCTGCGCTATTACCTGCACGAATGGCCATCGCTGTTCCAGCGGCTTGCCAAGGGGCCGGATGATGCGGCCGAGGCGCGCATCGCCACCCTGATCCGCAAGGCCCGCAAGACCGCGATAGTCTATTGGATCACCATCGGGCTGGCGGGCTTCATCGGAGCGCTCAAGCCATTTTGATCACCCACCTTCCCCGTGCCGGCAGCGTCCGCACGGGGACTTTTTTTGGTGGGCGCAAATCACGAATGATGCGGCGGCGGCAAAGCCGGCGCGTTTCATGAAAAGGGAGAACGAGAACATGGGCATTTCCAGGCGGAGCATCATGAAGGGCGCGGCTTTTTCCGCCCTTGCATCGGGGGCGACCTTCACTGCTGCCCGCGCTTCGGCCGCCGCGCCGGGGCAGGACGTGTCGATGCAGTCGGACGGCGGTTATGCAACCGTGCCGCTGGCCAAGGACGCGATCACGCTGGGCGTGGTGCAGTCGCGCGTGGTGCCGGTCGATCTGGCCAACCTCAAGCAGTCGCGCATGGCCAACGTGCAGCACATGGCCGACCTGATCGACCGCGCGAACGGCCTGGTCGAACATGACCTGCTGTTCTTTCACGAGTTCCCGGTAACCGGCTATTACCACGGCTGGAACATTGACGATGCCCGCAAGGTGGCGATCGAACTGCCCGGACCGGAAACCGAAATCCTTGCCCGCAAGGCGCGCGAATACGGCTGCTGGCTGGTGTTCGGATCCTACGTGCGCGATCCGGCATGGCCGAAGTCGCTGCTGTCGATCACCACGATCATGAACGATCGCGGCGAGATCGTGGATCGTCACTGGAAGGCCCGCAACCTCAAGGGCTTTTTCGGCGGGCGCAAGGAGCTGTTCACGACGACGATCTACGATGTGCTGGATCGCTACGTGGAAATGTATGGCCCGGACGCGGTCATTCCCGTCACGCGCACGCCGATCGGCAACATTTCCACCAGTTCCACCCAGAAGGAACCGGAACTGTTCCGCGCCATGGCGATGAAGGGTGCGGAAATGATCCTGCGCACCGCGACCGGCGGTTTCACTCCGCTCGATATGCAGGCGACCTCGCTTTACAATGGCGTTTACACTGCCGTTGCCAATAACGCCGCCTCGCCAGAGAATGACCGCTATTTTGCCGATACGGGCGGCGGCGGCAGCGCCATCTATGGTCCGGACGGCGCGGAAGTGGCCAGCGCCAAGCTGGCTTTCGAAACGCTGGTCAGCCACCGTGTGCCGATTGCCGCCTTCCGCGCCCGCCATCGCCAGCCGGTGGTGCACAGCGAACTGTTCATGCCGGTCTATGAACGTTACCGGTCGCAATACGGGCCGAACCTGTTCGACGCCTATCAGCCGACCGACGCGCTCGACGCCGGGCGTTATCTTCAGGACAAGGCGCGTTGGCCGAAACGCTGACCGCCGGGTAACAACGCATAGCAGGGAAACAGCCGATGCCAGCTTATCTGATCGTGACGGCCCACGTCGATGACCGCGACGCCTTCATGCGGGGCTATGCCCCCGCCGCGGGCGCGCTGGTAGAGCGTATGGGCGGCAAATACCTGCTGCGCGCACCCGGCGCGATCGCGCTGGAAGGGCGCACCGACGATGGCGCGTCCATTGTCGTGTCGGAATGGGAAGACATGGCCGCCTTGCGGGCGTTCTGGGACAGCGAGGACTATGCCCGTATCCGCGCCTTGCGCGAAGGCATCGCCCGCTGCGAAGTCATGGCCGTGGAAACTCCGCCCGCGTCGTAAGCGGGCGGAGCGTTCCGGCGGCGCTTATCCCATGAAGGCGCCGCCGCTGACGTGCAGCACGTTGCCGGTCATGTAGCTTGATGCGGGGCCCAGCAGGAACAGCACCGGCCCGGTGATGTCCTGCGCAGTGGCCATGCGGGCCAGCGGCACCTTGGAAAGATAGTCATTCATATCGAACCGCAGCGGCGCATCCGGCGTCTGGCTGCGGCCGCGCCCGCCGCGCAGGAACGGCGTGTCGACCGCGCCGGGCGATACGAAGTTGATGCGCACGTTGGGCGCCAGTTCGCGGGCCACGGCCTGTCCCATCGCCACCATGCCGGCCTTGGCCGCCACATAAGGCGCATAGCCGGGCTGGGGGATATAGGCCATGTCGCTGGTCAGCAGCACCACGCTGGCCGGGCCGCCATGGCGCAGCAGCGGCACCGCCGCGCGCAGGCACAGCGTCATCAGGCGCAAGTTGCCGTTCAGGATATCGTCGATCTCGCCGACGCCCCACTGGTCGATCGGCTGGCGCTGGCCGGCAAAGCCCGATGCGATCACCAGCCCGTCAAGCTTGGGGGTGATGGCCTGAACCTGCGCAAAGGCGGCGGCGATGGACTGTTCGTCGCGCCCGTCGAACGCGATGCTGTGCTGCGCGGGAGAGGGGGCTTCCGCCAGCGATCCGGGCAGGTCCATCGCGATCACGGTGCAGCCGCCCTCGATCAGGCTGCGCACGATATCCGCGCCGATCCCGCCGCAGGCCCCAAGCACTGCCACGTGCGAGCCGGCCGGGGGAAGCAGGGCCAGATCAGTCATGTTCGATGCACTCCAGAAGTTCGCCGGCGGGGCCGCGCAGCGTCGCCATGCGGCGGTTTTCGTAAGGATAGCCGGGATAAGCAGCCGGCGGCGTGATCCAGTCGACGTCGAGTGCGTCAAGGTTCTTCACGGCGATGCTGATCAGCGCGTTGCCCGGCGGCAGCATGCCGGGATGGGCTTGTGGAGCAGCACTATCCGGAGTTCCGTGAACTGCGGGCGAGGGAGGGGCGCCCGCTGCCCGCCTATGTGCAGGAGGAGTTCGAAGCCTATCTGAAGTGCGGGCGTCTGGAAGAGGGCTT
>Ga0138256_10001693_pt1 | contig 23760 bp, 21 predicted proteins | sample KNB2016incub_MG_FD_105486 | JGI IMG/M metagenome (GOLD analysis project Ga0138256, IMG submission 105486) | Active sludge microbial communities from wastewater in Klosterneuburg, Austria - KNB2014incub_MG | ecosystem: Engineered > WWTP > Activated sludge > Unclassified | place: Austria... | reverse complement strand
AGCGTAGGCGCGGCCCCGCTGCTGGAGCTGTTTGGCATCGTGGCGGGCGGATGGCAGCTCTTCCGAGGGGCCATCGCGGCGCAAAAGAAGATTGACGCGGGCGAGGCCGATCCGTTCTTCAAGAACAAGGTCATCACCGCGCGGTTTTACGCCGACCACGTTTTGGCCAAGGCGCGCGGTTTGACCTACACGATCAAAAACGGCGCACCCGGCGCCATGGCGATGGGCGTTGAAGAGTTTTAGTTGGTGAGTGCCAGAGCCTAAAAAATTGTCTTAAACAAGGGTTTTGCAAAAGATAAGGCTTGAAGTAAGGGCAATGCATTTGCATAGAACATCACACCGAATTAGCATAACCGCAAATGCATTGCCCATCACGTGCGCACGGGCTAACACGCGGGCAAAGCATCAGAAATTACATTTCAACATGCCTAGACTGTGCGGCTGATGCTGTTGCCCTTACCTTGACGTTCCGCGCGTTCAATACTCTTTGCGCAACAAAAGCTCTGTTTAAGACAATCTCTAAAGGTAGAACACATGCTTTGGATGCGCTTGACAAAAGAAAATTGAGGCGAGATTAAGAAGTCGGACTGCTAAGATTTTTGCATGCAGAGACGCAAGATTTTGCGTCTCTGCCTCCGCGCAATTTAATAAAGCTGCCCGTCCTCCGCAAGGCGCGGCCAGGTCAAATCGCCAGACACATACTCAAAATAATCCACCAACGGCGAGAATTTGCCATTGCCTAAATCCTGAAACAGCCACGTGCCAATGACGGGCAGGCGCACAATCCCCGCGTTGCCGGGATCGCGCTCCAGCGGCAGCAATGACCCAAAATGCTCCATCCCAATAGGCAGATTGAACGTGCGCCCGGCTCTGGTGATCTCAATAAACTTGCGGCGATCCTCGTCTACCGTGGCCGAAAGGGCGCCACTTTGCGCGGGGTCGTTTGCCAGCATCACAAAGCCATCTTTCCAGCGCACATAGCCCTGCCCCAGTTTGGCCGCGCTGCCCGCCGGGTGGTAGATGTATTCTCCGCTCCACGCCGGGCCGTTCGCGTTGACATCTTTTTGAATAATCACACAATCACCATCTCGCAAAAGATTAACCGCCGCCGGTCGGTCGCCGCGCGTTATCAGGTCTTGCGCGTTCACCGTGGCGCATTGGGTGATGGAACCCGCGGGCGATTTCCACCCGCAGGTGCGCCATCCGCCGCGCATGGCTTTGCGGGCCGCCGCTTCCAAATCGTTCAGGGCAAGCTGATGTTTGGTGTTGGGCAGTTGGGTGATGGCCCGCGCCGCCCCCGCCGCGATCACTTCTTCGTTTGCCATGCGGGCATCGCGCAAATACACGTAGCGCAAAAGCGCGCCGCTGGCATCGGCATCGGTCACGTCTTTTTCCAAAATCACATCCACCTGCCCTGCCAGCAGGTTTGCCAGCGCGGTTTTGGCCGCCGCGCCGCCACACGCGCTCAGCGCAGGTGCGTTAACCCCAATCAACCGCACGGTTGCAGGTGAGCCATTTAGAGAAACGATGATCGTGTTCCCATCCACCACTTGCGCCACTTTGGCCGCCGGCCCCAACAAAATCACGTCGGAGGGCATGCGTTTGGCCGCGGGCGCATTGGCAAGGGCGGGCTGCGGCGCGTTAAAGCTTGCAAACGCGCCCGCGGCCAACAACCCTGCAAATAGAATTCTAAAATTTTTCTTCATATTTTTTCACTCGCATTCCGGTGTGGCAAGTTTCACCACATCAGATGCGCGCATATCTTTGCCCTGTTTATCAATGGGCACAATTCGATAATAGCACCCCGCAGGTGCGCCACCGCTTAACTCGGTGGCGGTCTCAAAGCCCTTTTTGGGCGTCACCATCAGATTGGTCAGTTTGTCTGGCGACACGCCGCCCTCAACGCGATACGCGCTCACTTCGGTGGCGCCATTCCAACTGTAATACAACGTGGTCGCGCTGGCATTTGTTCGCGCCACCAGCGCGGGCGGCGTGTCTGGCGACCCCGCCCATGTGCCAATATTCCAGCGATACACAAAACCACCCGGCGCGCCCACTTCCATCTCAAGTAGTTTTTCTCCGGCTGGCGTGACCTCGGTGGCGATGCTGCGCGGCCCGCCCCAGCCAATGAATGTGTTGCCATTGGCCTCGCGGGTGGCGTTGCCCATAAAGAAGCCATAAATGTCATCTGGCGCATGGCGGTATTCCCACACTTTTGTCAGGGTTTTCTTCGCCTCATCCACCGCATATTCCACCGCTCTTGAATATTTTGGCGGCGGATGGATATTGCCGTTGTCAAACACGGTCAAATAATTGCCTTCGTGCCAGCGGGCATCGTGCTGATACACAAAGCCCGGGTCGCCATCGGCATAGGCAAAGTCGCTGTCCTTGCCGCCACCCATCTTCCACATCACCGCGCCGGTCTGCCGGTTGACCTTGATTAATTGGGAGGTGTGGCGCAGAGACACGAGATAGTTGTCATCTGGCAAAAGTTGAATGGAATTGCCGTGATACGGGTCAATCAACGTCCCGGTGATCGGCTCCCAGCTATCCTCAAACGGGATATCTTTTGTGGCGTGCCACTCAAACACCACGTTGCCCGCCTGATCTTTTTCCTGCACAATAAAATCAATAAAGGTGGCATCCGCCGGGCCGCCGCGCGTGGTCAAATCCACCGGCTGGTTGTCGTAAATCGTCGCCACCGTGTGTCCATCGGGCAATTGCAAAAACTCGTGCGGGTCAATCAAATATCCATTCCCGCCGTTGATGATCTCTGTTTTGTTGTAAGAGCTATCCATCGCCACCCGGAAACCCTGCCCACCGGTGTTATCGCCCCAGCCTTGAAAATAACTCAGCGTGCCATCTGGCAGCGGCTTAAAGTCGTCATACACATACGCCGGGTCCAGCCTTCTGTAATACACCAGGCCGCCAACCGAATCCAAAATCATCAAATACGGCGATGCGGTTGACATGGATGGGCTGAGAAAAATATATTGGTTCGGGTCGGGAGTTTTTAGGTTATTCGTGATTGAGATAAACGGCACCGTGCCCGGCGCGGTTTGGTATGTTTGCACCGGGCCAGGTGGGGGTGGCAATGCTGGCGTAATCGTCAGCCCTGGCGCAACATACGGATACGCCTTTGGCGACACCACAAAAGAAAATCTGACCGGGTTTATTTTCTCGCCGCCTGCGCCCAGCTTGCCGCCCACAAAATCCACCGTCACCGCCTCGCCGGGGGTGAAGGGTTTGGCGGGCTTGAACAGCATCGTCTTATCGTCATCAGACAGAATGGCCTCGCCCGCCACCGCGCCAGATTTATCTCCCACCACCTTGAACAGCGCAGGCGTCACATTCCACGCGCCAAGTTTCACCGCCGCGCGAATCACCACGTCCGTTCCCGGCGAAACCAGCTTCGCATCCTCGTGCGGCAAAAGATAAATGGGCGCAGATGAACTGAGCGGCCACAAGGCCTTCAGCCCAATGCACAGCCCGGCCAGCAAAACCCCCACGCCGGCGCACACAAAAACAACCCGTTTTTTGGATGAGACTTTGCTTGATTTCATACACCACACCTCAGTTACAACCTCACAAATGAAAGTTACTCGTATCTCAAGGCTTCCACCGGCTGCAAGCGACTGGCCCGCCACGCCGGATAAAGCCCAAACACCACCCCAATGAGCACCGAGAAGCCAAACGCAATCGCCACCGTTTGCGGCTCGATGATAGATTTAAACGACCCTTGACTGCCGATGAACAGCGAGATGCCCATCCCCAGCAACAAACCAATCACCCCCGCGCTGGCGCTGACCGTGAGTGATTCAATCAAAAACTGCAAGAGGATGGCCCCCCGCGCCGCGCCAATGGCCTTGCGCACGCCAATCTCGCGGGTGCGCTCGGTCACGCTCACCAGCATGATGTTCATGATGCCAATGCCGCCCACCAGCAGCGAGATGGCTCCAATTGCGCCCAGAAATTCAGTGAGCGTTGCGGCCACGCTGTCCAGTGTGCTGGCCAGCTCGGCCTGGTTGAATACCCGAAAGTCATCGGCTTGGGTGGGCAAAAGATTGTGCGCGCTGCGCAGCGTGCGAGAAATATCCTGCGTGGCGGAACTCGCCACATCTGCCGACCGGATTTGCGCGTAAATGGTGCTGACCGAATCCAGCCCGGTGTTGCGCCGCACAAACAATTTCTCCTGCGCCACATTCAGCGGCACGTAAATGGTGTCATCGCCGCTTTGCGGGCCAAACCCGCCTTTTTGTTCGGCCACGCCCACAACCTGAAACGGCGTGGTGTCCACCATCACCGTTTGCCCCAGGGCCAGCGCAGAATTGTTAAACAAGGTTTGGGCCAGGCTGTACCCCAGCACCGCCACGCGCCTGCGCTGGGTGTTGTCGTCATCGGTATAGATGCTGCCAGTATCCATGTTGATGTTGCGCATGGCGAAGAAACCCGGCATCTCGCCCTGCACGGTGGTGTTGCGCAAATTTGTGCCAACCATCACCTTGGCGTTGCCGCGCACTTCGCCAATCGCCGAGGTCACATCCGGCACGCGCAACGGGTCATCCAGCGCCCTCACATCCGCGTTGGTCAGGCGGGCGTTGGCCTGCCGGTTGTCGGTATTGATGGACAGCATATTTGTGCCCATTCCGTTGATGCGGCTGGTGATATTGCTGGACACGCCCGCCCCAATGGAAAGCAGCGCCACCACCGACGCCACACCGATGATTACGCCCAGCATGGTGAGCAATGTGCGCAGTTTGTTGGCGTTCAGGCTTTCCACCGCCGTGCGAAACGTCTCAAAAATATTCATTTGGCTTTCGCCTCCTGCGCCATCACCGGCTGTTTTTCTGGCATGGCCGATGGCGCTGTGCCGTTTTGCGATCTGTGCTCGTGAAATACGGGCGTATCGCTGGTAATTTTTCCATCGCCAATGCGAACAATGCGGTTGGCGTGGCTGGCCACATTCGAGTCGTGCGTAACCACAATCACGGTTACGCCGGTCGTCTCGTGCAGCTTTTCAAACAACGCCAAAATCTCAACGCCGGTTTTGCTATCCAATGCGCCGGTGGGTTCATCGGCCAGCAGAATGGAAGGCTGAGTGACCAGCGCCCGCGCAATTGCTACGCGCTGCTGCTGGCCGCCAGATAGCTCGGTGGGTTTGTGATTCACCCGCGGCCCCAGCCCCACCGATTCCAGCGCGGCTTTGGCCCGCGCGGCGCGGTCGCGTCCGCTCACCCCCTGATACCGCAGCGGCAACTCCACATTTCGCAATGCGCTGCTGCGGGTGAGCAGATTAAATTGCTGAAACACAAACCCAATGTTGCGGCTGCGGGCGCGGGCAAGCTGGTCATCGCTCAATTTGCTCACCAGTTGGCCGTTCAAGCGATATTCGCCCGATGTGGGCACATCCAAACAGCCCAGCACATTCATCAGCGTGCTTTTGCCGCTGCCCGATGGCCCCACGATGGCAACATACTCGCCATCCTCAATCTTTAAGTCAATCCCATCCAGCGCATGCACCGTCGAGTCACCCATCTGGTAGGTCTTGATGATATTTTTAAGTTCAATCATGTTCGATCATGGTTAAAGAGGTGCAAAGTGCAAAGCAATCAAGCGCCAAAATTCGCAACTCGGCTATGCGCCAACCACTTTGCACTTGGCGCTACCTTCCGCCAAACGCGCCAAACGGAATGCCGCCGCCCGCGCCTGCGCCGCCACCTTGCCCGCCAGTTGCGCCGGTTCTGGTGGTGGACGAGGCCGTTGCCACCAAAATAATGTCACCCTCGCTCAGGCCAGACGTAATTTGAGTTGTGCTGCCGCCGCGCAAACCCACTTGCACCGGCGTGGTGACCGCTTTGCCATCCGCGCCCACCTTCTCAACCGTAAAGCCGCGTGTGGCGCGGTCTACCGCCAGCGCCGCGTTTGGCACCACAACCACGTTGCTCACCGAGCTGATAATCACTTCGCTCGTGCCGCTCAGCCCCGGCAAAATATTCATCCCACGCGCGCTTGCGGCGCCACCGGTGCGTTGGCCCGTGCCCGCGCCCGTGGCCGTTCCCTGGCCGCCGCCAAACGCGCTTTGGAACGCAGCCGCAGCGGGTGTCCCCTCGGCGATGGCCGTCGCCACGGCGGGCGGCATGTTGGCCTGCGGTGTGCCCTGGGCAATTGAGGTGGCAATTGCGCTGGCGCGGTTTGCGCCGCCTGCCTGCCCTGCCCCGCCTGCCGCGTTTTGCCCCGCGGCCACCGTGCCAGACACCGGCCCACCCAGGGCCATATCCACCACCACGGTTGTCACGTTGCCATTCACCGTGGCTATTGGCGCAATCTTTTCCACCTGCGCCTGCAATGGCGTGGTGTTATACGCTTGAAGCGTGACACGGGCGTTGGTTCCCACGCGGATGTTGCCCACATCGGCTTCATCCACATTAATTTCAAACAGCGGGTGGGTCATATTCACCACTTCAATGCTGGTAGAGGTGGTGTTCGCAAAATCACCCACGCTGGCGTTCACAATAGACACAATCCCATCAAACGGCGCATAAATTGACGCGCTATCTATGTTTGACTTGGCTTGCTGCCACGTGCTGTATGCCTGATCCATCTTGGCTTTGGCCTGAATCACGGTCTCATCCGAGGAAGACAACGAATCCACCTTGGCTTTGGCCGCGGCAATGGCCGAAGCCGCGCTGGCCAACGCGCCCGGCTTGGCCGCCTCAAACAGCTTGTCGTAGGCGGCTTTGGCCGCGGTGAAATTGTTGGTGGCCTGCTGCAACGCCAGCGACTCTGCCGAGCCGCCGATGCTCGCCGGGTTCTTTTGGAAGGCGCGGTCGTAGTTGGCTTGCGCCTGGTTTAGCGCCGCCTGAGCGTTATCCAGGGCGGCCTTTTGCGCCGCCACATCCACCGCGCTGGGCGCTTTGGTTAAATCGCCATACGCTGCCTGCGCGCTGCCCAGCGCCGATTTGGCCGAGGCCAGATCGGACGGGCTTGGCCCTTTGACCGTTGCCGAGTAAGCGGCACGGGCGCTGATATACGACGCATACTGCTGCTGCTCGGCGAATTTCAAATTCGTGGTGTCCAACGACGCCAAAAGCTGCCCCGCTTTCACCTGGTCGCCCGCCGCCACCGTAACTGTCAGCACCTGCCCGCTGATGGAAAAGACCAGATCGGCTGTTTGGCGTGGAATAATTTTTCCGGTCGCCACGATGGTGTTCTCAATGCTCCCCGTCGCCACGGTATATTTCTGGCCGGTGGGCTGCGGGGTGGCGCTGGCTGCCGGGTTAAGTGGGTTGCTGCACGCTGTCAACCCCAGCGAAGTCACAATCAATCCCAGCGCAATGTTTCTCTTCAATACAGACATCTTTCCTCCAAAATCCTCAAACGCTCTAATCCCTTTTTTTTCAAGCCAGAAAGCCTACTACATTACGCCTCGAAAAGTTGATTTCTGGCAGAAATTTAACTGGTTTTACGTCTTTTTTACAAACGCAAACGCCAAATACTGCTTTGGCTCACAAAAAAATGAAGCGGAAACCCCAGCCGGTATACTCACCTCGCCCGCACAGGCCGCATCACCATGAAAGCCATTGCGCATTTGCGCTCCTTCACCCGCCCGGCGCAATTATTTATTCTGGCAATGTTCGTTTTTGCGCTCGGAATCAGCGGGCCAAGCACCCTGATGAACCTGTATTTGGACGCGGCCGGGCTTGACCGCGTTTACATTGGCTGGTGGCAGGCCTCATCGCAGTTTGGCGGGCTGGCGTGCATTTTGCCCGCCATGTGGCTGTTTGGCCGGATGGGACGGCGGCGGGCGTTGTGGCTGGGCGCTGGCATGTCCATCGCCGTGCGTTCGCTCACCGTGCTATCCATCAACCCCAGCGTGATTGTTTTGGCCGAGGCTGCCAGCGGTTTTGGCACGGTGTTGTATGGTCTGGCGAGCGTCTCATTTTTGGCGGATGCCTCCACCGAGGCTGACCGCGCCGAGGTGTTTAGCCTGAATGATTTTTTGCGCACGGCGGCCTTGCTGATTGGGAGCGCGCTGGCAGGGTGGCTGCCCGGCGTCATCGCGCCCGCATTGGCCGACCCAACCAATTTGGCGGCCTCGTATCGGGCCGTGCTCATTGGCTCGTTCGCCATCCGCATGTTGGGCGTCATCCCGCTGTGGATGATTGGGCACTCAGCGCCCGGAGTGGTGCGACCACTCCGGGCGCTAGAAACCAACGAAAACGTCCTGCATCTCATCAACCCGCGCTACTTGCTGCGCCAGCCGCCGCAAACATATTTGCTGGCCGCGCCGTATATGCTGGTCTGGCTGGCCGATTCGCTCATCTTCCCATTTTTTAGCTTGTTCCTGCGAGACAAATTTGGCCTGACCGCCGAGGCGTATGGCCTGATCTCCAGTTTGCGCGGGCTGGTGGGCGCGCTGGCCTTGCTCACCCCGCCCATTTTGATGTCGCGCTACCGGCCCGCGCGGCTGCTGGCATTCAGCTTCTTTGCGCTCGCCATCATGCTTGGGTTGATGGGTCTGAGCCAGAGCGCGGGGCTGGCGATCCTATTTTCTTTTGTGTATGTCGCCATCTTTGCGGCGGCCATGATGGTGTATCGCGTGTTTGTCATCAACCAGACCGACCGCGCCCGCTACCTGCTGGTCAGCTCGGTGCTGGGCATCACCATGAACGCCGGGCCTGCCTTCGCCCCACCCATCAGCGGCTATTTGCAGCGCCAGTTTGGCTTTGGGCCGGTCATCGCGCTGGCGGTTGGGCTGATGGCGCTCGCGCTGGCGGCGTGGGTGATCGTTTTGCGAATAATGCGCCGGAGATAAAAGCCAGGCATTGGGTAACCCCGCGCAGATAAGCAGCCCGCTCTGTGCGCGAAGGTCTAAGAGACTGTCTTAAACAAAAAATTTGTTCCAATTTTAAGATTTCGAAATCCCTTGAACGCACTAAATGGCGCGGTAGGGGCGAGGCATGCCTCGCCCCTACGACTAAATCCTTCGGTTTTAACGCCACGCAGGTTGTTTAAGACAGTCTCTAAAGGTACAATCCTTGCCGCTATGTCAATCACAGTATTACTCGGCGCGCAGTGGGGCGACGAAGGCAAAGGGCGCATTGCAGACGCGCTGGCCTCCGAAGCGGACATTGTTGCGCGCTTTAACGGCGGCCCCAACGCGGGGCATTCCATCAACGTGGGCGGCAAAACCGTCAAGCTGCACCAGGTTCCATCTGGCGTTTTTCGGCTGGGCTGCCAAAACATCATTGGCAATGGCGTGGTGCTAAACCCAGCCAAACTGCTGGAAGAAATTGAGCAAATCAACGAGGCCGGGGCGCAAGCCACGCCAGAAAATCTGCGCATCAGCGAAAACGCCCACATTATTTTGCAGGGGCACATTGCGCTGGACAAAGCCAAAGAAAAAACGCAGGGCGGCATTGGCACCACCCAAACCGGCATTGGGTTTGCCTATGCCGACAAGGCGTATCGCGTGGGCATTCGCGCGGGCATGATGCGCGACGCAGAAAAATTTGGCGACACGGTTTACAAACGCACGCTGGAAATTAACGCACAACTGGCGGCGCAAAACGCAGAACAGGTAGACGCAGAAATGACCGGCGCCATCTACACCGCCATGGCAACTCAGATCGCGCCGTATCTGGCCGACACAAGCGCCATCTTGCGCGATGCGCTAAAACGCGGCAAACGCATTTTGGCCGAAGGGGCGCAGGGCGTGCTTTTGGATATTGACCACGGCACGTATCCGTTTGTCACATCGTCCTCGGCCACCATTGGCGGGGTGATGACCGGGCTGGGCGTGCCGCCGCAATCCATCTCGCGGGTGATGGGCGCCGCAAAAGCCTTCAGCACGCGGGTGGGCAAAGGCCCCATGCCCACCGAGCTGGATGGCGAGATGGCGCTGCGTTTGCGCGGCACAGGCGCCAACCCCTGGGATGAATATGGCAGCACCACTGGCCGCCCGCGCCGCGTGGGCTGGCTGGATGCGGTAGCGCTGCGCACGGCGGTCGCAGTCAACGGCATCACCGAGCTGGCGCTGACCAAGCTGGATATTCTCACCGGCATAGACACGCTCAACATCGCCACCCGCTATCAGGTTGATGGCAGATCGCTGGACGAACTCCCCTCTGATTCTGAAGTTTTGGAGCGATGCACACCCATCTACGAGCAGATGGCGGGCTGGACGGAGGACGTGCAAAATTGCCGCAGCTTTACCGAGCTGCCCGCCAACGCCCAAAATTACATCCGCCGGATCGAGACGCTGGTCAAAGCCCGCATCACGGTCATCAGCGTTGGCCCGGAACGCGAACAGATGATAGTGCGTTGATCTTTAACAGGAATGAGCAGGATGGACAGGATAATAAAAATTCTGTTCATCCTGTTCATCCCTGTTAATAAAAAATGGCAAACCTCACACACATCAACGCGGCAGGCGAGGCGCACATGGTGGACGTGGGCGCAAAGCCCGACCAGCGCCGCATCGCCATCGCCAGCGGGCGAATTTCCATGAGCCGCGAGGCGTTTGAGGCGATTCGTGACGGCAACCTAAAGAAAGGCGATGCGCTGGGCGTGGCGCGGGTGGCGGGCATCATGGCCGCCAAACGCACCAGCGACCTCATCCCCCTGTGCCACCCCATCAGCCTGACCAAAGTGGAAGTGACCTGCGCGCTAGACGAGGAGGCCAGCGCGGTGGACATCACCAGCCGCGCAGAATGCGTGGGCAAAACCGGGGTGGAGATGGAAGCCCTGACCGCCGTGAGCGTGGCCGCCCTGACCGTGTATGACATGGCGAAAGCCATTGACAAACACATGGTGATTGGGCCGGTTGAGCTGGTGAGCAAAGAGAAAAAGGAAGTTACAGCTTAAGGTCTCCACAACCATGTTTCATTACGATTTCATCGCCCGGTTAATTGAGCAGTTGTCTTTGCTTTTGATGGAGCTGAACCGCCTGAAACGCGCCCAGCAATTTTCGCAGGCGTTGCAGGCGGTTGAAAACACCCTGCTGAGCGCAACCGGGTTGGGCATCGTCTCGGTGCGGTTCACCGATGCGCTGGATCTGATGCGCAAGCTGGTGCGGTTTGAGGGCGACGCCGAAGGCCGCGACCGCGCCATGATCACTGCGCGGCTGCTGAGCGAAATTGGCGGGATTTATTTGGCGCAGGACCGGATGCAGGAGCATTGCGATTTTCAGCGCAAATCATTGGAGTTGATTTTGCAGACCGCGCTGTTCACCGGCAAATTTAACCTGCCAGAGTTTGCGCCAAAGGTTGAAGATTTGGTTGGCTCGCTTAGCGCGTGCGAGGTTCCCACGCAAACCCGCATGATGTTGATGAAGTTTTACGAGGCGCAAGGCGATTACGCCCGCGCGGAAGATGCGCTGTTTGACGCGCGAGACACCCATCCCGATGACGAAGAGGTGCAGGTCGAGGGCGCGGCTTTTTTTGAGCGGCTTTTGCAACTGAACGACGCACGCCTGAGCGCGGGCAACCTGCCGCGCGAGGAAGTGGAGAGCGATTACCGCGAGTTTGCCCAATCCAACGCCGAGTAGGCGATAATCCGCGCATGTCAAACAACGAAATGCTCATCTCCATGTTCGAGCGCAATGTCAAATTCATCAAGCTCGCCACGCAGGGGTTTGACCACGCCGCCTCGCTGATTCAACCACCGCTGGGCGCGAACTGCGCCAACTGGCTGCTGGGTCATTTGCTGTATTACCGCAACCGGCTGTGCACAATTACGGGCAGGCCGTTGGCGTTAGAGGCGGCCATCGCCGCGCGATACCCAAACGGCAGCCTGGCCGTGACCGGCGATGAGCCGGGTCTGGGCAAGTGGGAGGATATGCTGGCCGCGTTTGAGGCCTCGCAAGAACCGCTGGCCGCCAGCCTGCGAGCCATGACCCATGAAGAGGCTGATAAGGTATGGACATTCACCTCGGCGGCCAACACCACCAGCATGACCGCGCTGGACTGGCATGTGTATTTCATGCGCCACGAGGCGTATCATGCCGGGCAATTTGAGTGGATGCCAAATTTGTTGAAAGCGAGATAAATCGCGCGGGTTTGACCCGTGCGTTCCAGCCGGGCGCGGGCGTTTTATTGGCCGCCCGCGCTTAACTTAAATTAAGTTGGCGGTTTAAGGATGTTGATGCCACGCGCGGCCAGCACCGCAATGACGATGAGCGAGATCAGCGATTGTGACATCACCAAAATTTTTGCGCGACGAGAAAGTGGCGCGGTCTCGGTTGGGCCAAAGGATGTGCCGGTGGTAAAGGCAAGAAACAAATAGTCAAAGAAATGGGGTTGCCAATTTTGCCAGCCGGGCAAATCGCCCGCGCGCTGGGGAAACAAAAATTCAAATTTGCCTTGAGGGCGTTCGCCAATTTGGGCGTGTGGCGCATCAATCAGCCAGTACCAAATGGAAAAGGTGACCATATTGCCCAGCCAGACCACCACCGCGTCCTTCATCAACCCCCACACATCATCATCTCGATACGCCAGCGTAACCAGCAAAGTGATCACGCTGGCAAGGATGGTTAATATCAACTCAATCGCATAAAGATACGCGCCCAGTTTTGCCAGCCGCGCAAAACCCATCAACCAAACCAGCACGGTAAGAAGCAAAACTATGGGTATAGCGGGTTCTGTCTGCACTAATAGGGTTAGGTTCTCCACCATTTCGGGCGACATCTTGAGCTTGTCAAAAGCCTCTTTAATCGCCAGGTTGTCCAGAATGGCGTAGTGCACCAGCAAAAGCGCGGCGGTCATCAGCACAAAACGCCATGTGACCCGCCAGGTGTTTGGGGTTCGGACAAAAATTTTCCGCAGGGTATCTATCATATTGAGGCGCTTAGTTTACTTTATCCGGCTATTTGAGTGATGCCAATTGCGCAAATTCCCTGCGTTCACTCTGGCAAAACATAGCGCGTGGATGGCCCCTTGCCCAACTGAACCAAAACCCCGGCCTGCGCCAGCGCCATCAAATGTTTTGAGGCGGTGGCCGCGCTGACCTGGCTGGCCTGCGCGTAGGCGCTTTTGGTCAGGCAGCCCTCGGTCAAAAGATGTTTGAACGCGGCCAGCAGCGCGGATTCTGGCAAGTTGGCGGCTTTGGCGGCTTGCGCAACCAGCGCCCGTTCGCGCGATTGCGAGCGGGCAAAATCGGCTTGCACCGCCCGCAAACCAGCCTCATACACCGCCGATGCGCCGCGCTGTTCCGCCACGCGCAACGCAAGCTCACCTTCGCTGGCGGCAATGCGCGCATATCGCCGCGCGATCTCCATTCGCAACCGCACCGCCTCTGCCGCGTTGCGCGTGTCATCCACGCCATCCAGAGCGCGGCGCAGTTCGTCAATCTCTGCCATCTCAACCACATGCTCGGCTCGCTCACGCGGGGCAATGCTTTGCAAATCTGGCGCGGCCAGCCGCCCGTGCTGATCGGCCTTTAGCCTGCGGGCGTTTTCAATATCGGCCAAATAATTCCCGCTGCGCCAAAAATTAATGGCGCGCTCCACAAACCCATCCCCCAGCGTTTGGTGGCGCGGCTCTTGCGAGACCTTGAACCAGGCGTAATGCGCCTCGGCCAGGTTGTAGCAGGCCTGCCCGCCGCGCTGGGCCAGTTGTTGTGTCTGGCAGATGTCTAACGCCCGCGCATAGCTCGCCACCGCCTCGGCGTACTCGCCCAAAGAAAAATAACACGCCCCCAAATTCAGGTGAGCCACCGCCAAATGATCGGCGTCGTGCGCCAGCTCGCGCATAAGGTCAATCACCGTGCGGTAATACGCGGCGGCCTGGGTGTAGCCCTCGGCCCGCTGGTAGGTTGCGCCCAAATTGATATACGTTTTGAGCGCGCCTTCCTTATCCCCCAGCGCCTGATAAATATTGAGCGCGTGATGGGTATGCTCCAGGGCGCGGTCAAAATTTTTCTGGCGGCGGTAATATGCGCCAAATGCCTGCTCCAGCAAAGCGCGGGTCTCTCTCACTTGCGCGGGTATCAAATCATCCGCTTGTTCCAGCACAGTGATGGCGCGCGGGTCGTTGCGGTTCAGGTAAAGCCACGCCAGCCGCACCAGCGCGCGCGGATACTCCTCTTCACCTCCCGCCACGAAGGGGGGCGACTTGCGAAAAAACGCCACCGCGTCCTGATAAAACGTCATGGCTCGGTCGGCATCGCGGCCCTCAAAATACCGGCCCAGCCGGCTGTGCGCCAACGCTAAACTGGCGTCATCGTTGGCCGCTGCCGCCAGTTGCAACGCGCGTTCGTGCGTCTCAAATTCCAGCGGCGAGTGCCTCAGCCGATACACATCGCACATGGCGAGGAGCAGCAGCGTTTTATCCAGCGGCGGGCAGGGCAAAGCATCCAGCCCCCGCAAGTGGGCGTCCAGCTCGTTTTGTTGGGCGAGGGCCACCGCGCCGCGCGCCAGCACGCGGGCGCACTCGCGCACCCGGCCTGCCATGCGCCAATGCCAAAGGGCAGACATTTCGTCGTTTGCGGTTTCTGCCAGCGCCGCAAGCCGTTCATGCGCCACAGCCTCATCCCCCAACCCGGTGTTTTGGCCGATGGCAAACGCGCGCAAATTTTCCAGCGCGTGGGCGGGTGTGGCTTGCGCCTGCCAAAGTTGCGCCACGCGGTCGCGGGCGGTTTCTAAATAGCGGTAAAGCGTGCTGACGCCCACATCCCAAAGACCGCACAGGTTTTCAATCGCGGTCTCGCCGCGCCGCCGGTAATACCGCGCAGAAAAGTCGGGCACCTCGCAAAAGCGGTAATGCGCCGCCAGCGCCAGCGCGGGGCGCAATTCCACCCGTTCCAACCAAACGCGAGGGGTTTTGTCGGCCAGGGCCGCATCGGCCAAAAGCGCATCCACCGACCATTGCAAAACAATCTCCGCAGCGCGGGCGGGGGCATCGGGCGCGTTCCATGCGCCCATGGCGCCAATGCACGGGCGAAGGAGTGTTTGCAGAGCGCGGTTTTCATCTGGCGCAAGCGCGGCCACCGCCTGGGGCAACCGCGCCTCGCGGCGGGCTTCCATCAGCCGCTGCGCCATCGCCACCACCACCCCAATGGCAACCGTGTTGCCGCCCTCTGAGGTTGTTTCCACCCTTGTCATCGGCTTATATTGTCTACCAATCGTCTAGCGCGTCAAGAATTCTGTGAGTTTTCACGGGAAGTAATTGGGAAAGGAAAATGGTTAAATAATTCCAGACCAAATTTACAAGTTTGACCGCATGGCAAATGCGGCATTATTTGGGCCGATAAATGGTTATACGTGTGAGGTAAAAAATCATGAAAGAAAGCTGGCTGACCCAGAACAACACCGTTTTTGCCGTGTATGCGCCGTTTGGCGGCGACCCCGCCCTGAGCGCGTTTCCGCCATCGGCCACAAACTTGCTGGATCACCAGCTTGTGCGCAGCCTGATGGATGTGGCGAACCTGGGCGTCCCGGTGGTTTTGCTGATGGATCGCTATCAACAAGACACGTATTTGCTGGAATTCCCGGCGGGCGATGGCAGCGCGGTTCGCGTGACTTCTAAGTGGAAAGAGGGCATGTCTGCACCGCAAACGCTGCGCGGGTTTTTGGAGTTTGCGCAGGGCGCGCATTGCGGGCGCAAAATTGTGCTCTCGGTAGAAGGGCATGGCATTGCATTTGTGCCAGAGGTAGACAAAAGCAAAATGAGCAAAGACGGCCGGGCGGCGGGCAAGCCCGGCCCGGCGTGGCAGCTTGACCCCGGCGGGCCGAGTATCTCGCCAGCGCCCACCCAGCCCAACGCCACAAACCCCGCCCTGCCCTACATTGGCGATGTGCTCCCGTATATTGGCGATGTCTTGCCATACATTGGCGACGTGCTGCCATACATTGGCGATGTGCTCCCCGGCGGCGTGATGAGCACCTGGGGTTTGGGCGATGCGCTGCGGCAAGCCATCGCCCGCGGGGTGGATGTGTTGCCGGTGATTCACTTTAACAACTGCTTCAACTTTTCATTTGAGGTTTTGCACACCATCGCCCCGTTTGCCGAGTTTGCCACCGGATACAGCAATTACAACTTTTTCTCGGCGGGCGCATCGTATGCCAGCGTGTTTCAGCATGTGGTTCAGGGCGCCAGTTCGGGTGATGTGGCCCGCGCCTTTGCCGAAGCCAACCATGCGTTCCTCAGCGCCGAGCCGGGGCACCCCACCATTGGCGGCGCGTTTGCTTTGAGCATGGCAGAAGATGTGGCCGCCGCGGTGGACGCGCTGGCCGCCCGCATGATTGAGGCCATGAACGCCAATGCGGCCAACCGCGACCGCATCCAACAAGCCATTACAAACGCGGCGCAATACGATGCCAACTTTGACTTTACGCTGGAAGTACCGGATGACTTTACCGATGTGCGCGGTTTTGCCGCGGCGTTGATGAACGTGTTTGGACCGGCAGAAAGCGTGCATCTCGCGGCGAAAAAGCTGTTTGCGCTCACCGCGCCGTTCAAGGTGTATGGCGATTCGGGCCGCCCCTGGGAGCAGCCGCAGTTGTTCTGGAACTTCTCTGGCGATCTGGCATTTAACATTTATCTGCCAGACCCGCTGCGCAAGGGTATTTGGGATTGGCGGGCGCCGTTTTATTTGTGCAATGTTGTCTCGCCCGCATCGGGGGCCATCCCCGCCCAAACGCATGTGATTGAGTTTCTTTCCACCACCCGCTGGGTGGCGTTTATCAAAAAGTTTCACGAGAAAACCGTGTGGGTTGGGATGCGCGAGATCATCAAACCGGTGTTCCCGCTGTTCAACCCCAACGGCGGCGAGATCATCAAACGCTGGGAAGCGCAATACCGCAAGTGACCGGGCGCACACCTTTTATAAACACAAATGGGTGATGCAAAATTTTGGGCATCGCCCATTTGTGTTTTAGAGCGCAGCTCGCGCAAAGTCAGCCTTCAACCGGCGAACAAATCTCAATCAGCGTGCCTTCTTTGGCGCGGACATAGGCCACAACCTGCCCCCAGGGTTTTTGCGCGGGCGGCGCAATTTCAACCGCGCCCGCCTTGATGGCTCGCGCATAGGCCGCGGCCACATCTTCGCTCACAAACGCCAGCTCAATCCCCAGCGGCTCGGTTGCCCCATCCACCTTGTGATACGGCTGATTGAGATTGGCCTGCCCCAGCGCGTGCGAGGCAAACGCCAGCGTGGTCGCGCCGGTTTCAAGCTCGCCGTAATCACCCGTGTCGGTGGCGAAGCGGGTTTCAAAGCCAAACGCCTTGCTGTAAAACGCCAGCGCGGCTTTTACATCTTTCACGTAAATGATGGTGTATCCAAACTTCATGTGGTCTCCTTTGCCAGCATTTTGCCAGCAATCAACTCATAATCTGCCTGCGGAATTTCTAACATGCCAAACCGGAATGGCGCTCCCCAGTGTTTTTTATCGGCAATAAAACTCAGTTGGTCAATCAGCGGGGCGATGGGTGTTTCCTGACACGGCTCAAACGCCACATCGCGGCGGAAGGGCACAAATGTCTCGCTCATGGCGCGCGAATACACACGCTCGTCTTTTACCGTGCCGATGGCCGTGAACCGCTGGCATTTTGCCTCCTCGCCAAATTTTTCTTTGGACGAGTAATACATCACGTGGTCGCCGGGGCGCATTCGGCGCAGCGGCGATGCCTTGCCGTGGCACGCCTGCGCAAACCCGCCCGCAACCCCATTTTGCACATGGTCGCGCGAGGCCACGATGATCCAATATCTTGTTTTCATATTTTTATTTTTGACGGAAGACGGTCAATCCGTCTCCCGTCTTCCGTCTTCCGTCATTTTTAGGCCGAGTGCAAACCGATGCGGTTGCCTTCTGTGTCCACAATCAGCGCGATGTGGCCGAAGCCGATGTCGGTTTTGGGCATGACGATTGCGCCGCCTGCCGCGCCAACGCGGGCCAGAGCCTCATCCAAGAAACCGGTGCAATTGAGATACGGCAGGCCGCCCGCCGCGCCGGGCGGCAACCGCGGGTTTTGCACCAACGCCCCGCCCACCGCGCCATCCTCACCGCCAGAATACGGCAAAATGGCGTTGGGGATGCCCGCGATCACCTCGCGGTGCAGCGACGCCCCCAGCACGGCCTCGTAAAACTTTGCGGCGCGGTCAATGTTTGTCGTCGGAATCTCAAACCAATTCAATGCGTTTTTCATGTTGTTCTCCTTGAAATAAAATTTGGCCGGACTTGCACAAAGTAAGTTTTGTCGTCTGTCACCCTGAGCGGAGCGAAGGGTCTCTGGCTAATTTAGACCAAGAATGGGTTAGCCAGAGATGCTTCGCTCTGCTCAGCATGACATTGCTTGTTGTCCGGTGAAACTTAATCTTGAAGAACAGCATACGGATGGCTGCTGACACCATCATGTCAGTAGCTCAAGCACTTTTTTAGATTCGGCCAAAACTCGTTGCCGCAAACTTTCCGGCTCCATCACCCGGGCCTGCGCCCCCCAGCCCAGCACCCATTGAAAAATCTCAATCTCGTCTCGCACGTGCAAGGTCACCAGCAAGCCATCGCCCGCCTCGCGCATCTCGGTTGTAAAGTAATTGGGTTGTTCGCGCACCCAGGGCGCGGCCTCTGGCGCAAACAGCACGCGCACGGCGATGGGTCTGTGGTCGGTGGCGGCGCCATCTTGCGGCGCGTAACCGCGCGGGCGCTCAAACAGTTTGGTGGTGATGGATACCGCCCCGATGCGGCTGAGCCGAAACGAGCGTTGCGCCTCGCGGGCATGGTCATACCCCTGCAAATACCAGACATTGTTCACATTCACCAAACTGTATGGGTCAACCTCGCGCGTTTCTAGTTTTTGTTTAGACATCCGCGCGTCATACTTAAACTTGAGCGTGCGCCGCTCCAGGATGGCGCGGCGAATGTGCGCAAGCGTATCGTGCAACGCGGCCCCATCTGCCGCCACAAACACCATGCTTTTTTGCAAATAGTCCACATCTTGCCGTGCCCGCTCTGGCAGAATGGCTTGTATTTTGGCCATGGCCGTTTGCGCAGCGCGGTGGTATTGCGCGTCAAAATTTTGAGCCATAAAATCCGCGCCAAGCAGCAACATGGTGGCTTCATCCACGCTAAAGGCCAGCGGCGGCAAAAAATACCCCTCTGCCAGCGAGTAGCCCTGCCCGGTCACGGCCACAATGGGCACGCCGCTTTCGCACAAGGCTTCAATATCGCGGTAGATGGTGCGCTTGCTGGTCTCAAACGTGGCGGCCAGGTCCTCGGCCCGCAATTGTTTGGCGCGTTGCAACTCCAGCACAATCGCCAGCAGGCGGTCGGTTTTATTCATACACCCCTCGATATTTTTCTGGCAGCATCTGCGCGATTTGGCGCATAATGCGCTCGGTGGCTTCGTCCAAATTATCCTCGCGCGTGAGGCGCAAGGGAGCGCCCACGCGCACCTGCACTTCTGGGCGATGGAACACCCGAATGTTCTCCACGCCCCATAACGCCACGGGAATAATGGGCGCGCCGCTTGCCCGCGCCAGCCACGCCGCGCCATTCCGCGCTTTTTGCAACGCGCCCGTTTTGCTGCGCGTGCCTTCTGGGGCCATGCCCACCACGCGGCCATTTTTTAGGTAAGTCATCACCTCGGCCAGGGCTTGCCGATCCACCTCGCCGCGCCGCACCCACACGCATCCCACGCCATCAAACACCCAGCGGATGGGCAAAACTTTGTGCCATTTCTCGGCGGCCAGCACCACCACCCGCCACCTGCGCGGCACGATTGAGAAAATCAGCGGCGTATCCCACGCCGTGAGGTGATTCGTGGCGATGATGCAGTTTCCATCCGCCGGAAAATTTTCCCGCCCGCTCACGCGCACATCCGCCGCCAGCGCCATCAGCAACCGCGCCCCGCTTTGGGCAAGGTCGTATATCATCGTGGGGAAGTGTAAACGCAAACGCCTACGTCTACGTAAACGTGAGCGTAGACGTAGACGAAAAACAAAAACTATGCCCGCCCTCTCCGATATCCACATCCTCGACTTCACCCGCGTGCTGGCTGGGCCATATTGCACGCAACTGCTGGCCGATTTTGGCGCGGAGGTGATCAAAATTGAGCAGCCCGGCGCGGGCGACATCACCCGCCAATGGGGGCCGCCCTGGGTGGGCGATGAGGCCGCATATTACCTGGGGGTGAACCGCAACAAACGCAGCCTCACGCTCAACTTAAAGACCGAAGAGGGCAAAGCCATTGCCCGCGCGTTGGCCGCCAAAGCCGATGTGGTGATGGAGAATTTTTTGCCCGGCACGATGGACAAACTGGGGCTGGGCTACGCCGACCTGAGCGCCATCAACCCCAGCCTGGTGTATTGCGCCCTGACCGGCTACGGCCAGACCGGCCCCTACCGCGACCGCCCCGGTTTTGATTTTATGATTCAGGCCCAGGGCGGCATCATGTCCATCACCGGGCCAGCGGATGGCGAACCGTACAAAGTGGGCGTGGCGATTGCCGACATCACCACCGGGCTGTTTGCGGCCAACGCCATTTTGGCCGCGTTGCATTACCGCCAAAAAACGGGGCAAGGCCAGTTTGTGGATGTGGCCCTGCTCGACTCTCAGGTGGCGTGGCTGGCAAATGTGGCCCAGAATTACTTTGCGGGCGAGACCCCGGCGCGATACGGGAACGCCCACGCCAGCCTCGTGCCGTATCAGGTGTTCGCCACCCAAGACAGCCACATCGCCATCGCCGTTGGGTCAGATGGGCAATACAAAAGCTTGTGCGAGTGCGCGGGTTGCATGGAGCTTTGGCACGACGCGCGGTTCAAGACCAACCCGGGTCGCGTGGTGAACCGCGCCGAACTGGTGGCAAAACTGGAGCGCGTGTTTGCACAAAAAAACACCGCAGATTGGATGCCCATCTTGCTAAAAGCCGATGTGCCCGCCAGCCCCATCAACGATGTGCCTACCATTTTGAACGATCCGCACATTTTGGCGCGGGGCATGGTGCAAGAGATGGCGCACCCCACGCTGGGCGCGGTGAAGGTGCTTGGCCCGGTGGCAAAACTGAGCGAGACCCCGGCTACCTTGCGCATTCCGCCGCCCACGCTGGGCCAAGACACCGCCGCCATTTTGAGTGAGCTGGGTTACACCGCACAAGACATTGCTGAGTTGCAAAAAAAGAAATCGATTTGAGATTTATTGCAGGGGATGTTTACTTGCCCGAAGACAAATATTCTTGAGTGCCTTGCGAAACTAACTCCAGCAATACATCAATATTTGGAATGCTAGCAATTGATGCGCCGCCATTGGCAAACAAGCCTTTCTTTTTGGATTTTATTTCTAACTGACCATTATTTACGCGTACTTCATCAATATCTCCCCAGCCATAATTCTTTTTGCCGATTTGCAAGCCGTGTATTCGACTTAGGCTAATTGGCCCAAACTCTATAGTTTGACCTGCCATATACGCCTGCTCTGATTGATTGAGAAGATATGGAAAAATCTTTTCTCTAAGTATTTCTATAAATTTCTGCACCTGATCAAGAGAATTTCCAAGCTTAAATTTCTGACCATCTCTGTCTAGCAAAGTATATGTGCGTTCGGTTCCACCGGGTATTACCCCATAATGCATATATCTAACAACATTCATTGAAAGAGAAGTTATATCGCTCCAACGAAATGTTTTTAACGATTTACCATCAAAATGGGCAAATCCATCTTGATAGACGACAATTGATTCACGCCAAGCTAAAAACACCTTCCAACTGGCATACACCGAAGTAATGAATAAGAAACCTGCAAAGCCCAGAAAAAAGGGAGTGTTCTTTTGCACAATAGCTGGGCTGAATCCAGAGGAAGGATAAACAACAAGCGTATAGTAAGTTGCACAGATTGATAAACCCAAAACCAATAAAATTGTTAAAACTCGAAACAGTTGGGTAATGGGGCGCTGAGAAAAAATTTTTTCTACTGGACCCAAATCAACAACTGATTGATAAATTACTGGGATATTGCCAAGCATGGTAAGACTCCGTTCACTCCATTTATATCTTTCCGCCCCTGATAAACGACCACGGATTGGGCACAATTTATATTATGCTTCATTTGCTAAATTAACGTCAGTTTTGGATAAGCAATCGTCGAATGACGGTCTTAAACAAGGTTAAACTGGGGCATTGAATCTAAATCTGTCATTCCGAACGCCGAAGGCGGGGGAATCTGCGAGTAACCACATCCAAAATGCAAGTGTTACTCGTAGATTTTTCCCTCGTTCCTCGCTCGAAATGACACACAAGTTCGGAAGTTACGGGTTTCTTTATTCAGAACTCACATTTAATCAAAAATCTGATTTACGTACACCCATGAACGATTTGCTAAACCTCCACGAACCTGCTCGTTTATCCGCCATCCTTGCCGAAACAAAGGCGCTGGGGTTTGATATGCCCTCCGAGCCATTAACCGGCGCACTGCTTCGCGCGCTTGCGGCATCCAAGCCGAGCGGGCATTTTCTAGAGCTGGGTTCGGGAACTGGAATTGCCACCGCCTGGATTTTGGATGGCATGGACGCGGGTTCGCGTTTGACATCGCTGGACAACAACGCAATATTGACCGAATGCGTAAAGCGGCATTTGGGCGCGGATTCACGCCTCACGTTGGTTTGCGCAGATGGTGATGTGTTTCTGCCAACATTGTCAGGCCAGCGTTTTGATTTTATTTTTGCCGACACTTGGCCGGGGAAATACCACTTATTGGATGAAACGCTGGCTTTGCTAAAACCGGGCGGGCTTTTTGTAATTGATGACATGCTCCCGCAGGCCAACTGGCCGGCGGGTCACCCTGAAAATGTTGTGCGGCTGATTGCAAAACTAGAGGAGTTGCCACACTTCAAAGTGGTCAAGCTGTCTTGGGCCAGCGGCATCATCATCGCCACCAAAACAGCTTAACCACGCGTATTCAAAAGGTTAGCTCACGCCCAACGCGCGGGCAATGTCATCAACTTGCAAGGTCAGCGGCACATTGCCAATGAGCTTGAACAAGGTTCTGGCGCGTTCCAGCGCCTGAGCAGCATCATCTTTTTGACCCAGCGCGGCATGGCAACGCGCCAACACGCGCCGCGCAATGGCCTCATCAAAATGCGTGCCGTCATCGCGCAATGTGCCCGCGCCCTCTCGCGCGGTCATTTGCGCCTCGCGCGGGTTGCCTTCGGCCAGCAACACCCGCGCTTTGGCCGCCTGCGCGTAGGCCATCCACTCGCGCGATCCGCTTTCCACCGCCAGCGGCATGGCTTTGTCCAAAACCTCGCGGGCTTCGGCGGTTCGGCCCAGCTCTACCAGCGCAAAAATCTGCATCACCAGAATTTTTGGCCGCTCGTCAAACAATTTAATCATGTCGGCAAATTCGGTGGCTTTGTCCAGTTTGTCCAGCGCCAGCGCGTTTTTGCCTTGCAAGACATACATCATGCCCTCAGAAAGATTGGCGCTGGCCAGCAAATACTCGTTGCTGGTGTCCGCCGCCATCTCCTCCATCAGTTTGATGTTCTCCGGCACGCGCTCGTAATCGCCCACCTCCACATACAACTGCACAAGGTTGCTGAGCAATGCGCCCGCGGTAGAAACCATGTTCAACTCGCGCACAGTTTGCAGCGTATCCTCGCTCAGTTTGATGGCTCTCCGGTAGTCGCCATCTGCGTGATACGCCAGGGCCAGCGAGGTGTTCAGCCGCGCGCGGGCCGCCTTTCGCCAATCGCGTTCGGGCAGGTTTTCCAGTTCGGCGAGGGCATCCTGAGCGGTTTTGATCGCCTCCTCATCGCGGTTGAGGATGACCAGCGT
>Ga0138256_10001690_pt1 | contig 23790 bp, 21 predicted proteins | sample KNB2016incub_MG_FD_105486 | JGI IMG/M metagenome (GOLD analysis project Ga0138256, IMG submission 105486) | Active sludge microbial communities from wastewater in Klosterneuburg, Austria - KNB2014incub_MG | ecosystem: Engineered > WWTP > Activated sludge > Unclassified | place: Austria... | reverse complement strand
GCGCTGGGGCGGGCGCCGGCGCCGGTGGCCGAGCCCGGCATCGCCTCGCCGCGTGGACCGGCCGCTTCTGCATCCGGCCAGGCCGTCGCGTCGGCGCCGCGTCAACCAGGCGCGGCCACGGCCTTGCGCCGACTGGTGGGCACATCGGCTCCGATGCAGCAGATGCGTTCGATGATCGAGAAGGTGGCGCGTGGCATGGCGCCGGTGCTGGTGCAGGGCGAATCGGGCACGGGCAAGGAGCTGGTGGCGCGCGCCATCCACGAGGTGTCACCGCGTGCAGGCCAGGCCTTCGTGGCCGTCAACTGCGGCGCCATTCCCGAGGCGCTGCTCGACGCCGAGTTCTTCGGTTATCGCAAGGGCGCCTTTACCGGCGCCAACGAGGACCGTGACGGCTTCTTCCAGGCCGCCCATGGCGGCACGCTGTTTCTCGACGAGATCGGAGAACTGCCGCTGTCGATGCAAAGCAAGCTGTTGCGCGTGATCCAGGAGCGTGCGGTCAGGCCGCTGGGCAGCACGGCCGAACTGCCCGTCAACGTGCGCATCATCAGTGCGACCCACAAGGACCTGGCCAATGAGGTGGCGACCAGCCGCTTCCGCCAGGACTTGTTCTACCGGCTGAATGTGATCCAGATCTCGGTCCCGCCGCTGCGCGAGCGCCTGGGTGATCTGGCCGACGTCTGTGCCGCGGTGATCGCGCGGGTGGCCGGTGATGCCGGCGTGACCCCGGTGCCCGAACTCAGTGGTGCGGCGCTGGACCGGCTGCGCCGCTACGCTTTTCCGGGCAATGTGCGCGAGCTGGAGAACCTGCTGCATCGGGCCCTGGCGATGGCCGGCGGAGCACGCATCGAGCACCAGGATCTGGCCCTGCCCGACGCCGTGTTGCAGGACCACGAGATCGAGGCAGGCGCCGAGGGCGTCGAGGTCATGGCGCTGCCTGCAGCGGCCGGATTGGTGCCTTTGCCGACCAACCTGGAGACCTATCTCGACGACGTCGAACGCGACATCCTCGAGCGGTCGCTGGAGCGCCACCGTTACAACCGCACCGCCGCCGGCGCCAGCCTGGGCCTGTCGCTGCGCCAGATGCGCTATCGCATGGCGCGCCTGGGCATCGGCGCTGCCGACGGCGCGGCGGATCGCGGCGACGCGGGTTGAGCGCGGGTGAAGCCGAGAAGGCTTGAGCCCCTCTGGCGCGATGGCTGGTGGGCCGGCGCCCGACCCTTGCCATCGCCCAACTTCGGCCCCCGACCCGACAACGAACCCCCAGGCCTGGTGGTGTTGCACTCGATCAGCCTGCCGCCGGGCGTGTTTCGCGGCGACGCGGTGCAGCACCTGTTCACCAATGCGCTCGACAGCGATCGGCACCCCTACTTCGACCGCCTGCGCGCGCTGCGGGTGTCGGCCCATTTCTTCGTCCGCCGCAGCGGCGAGGTGTTGCAGTTCGTTGCGTGCAACCAGCGCGCCTGGCATGCTGGCGTGTCGTCCTGGCGGGGTCGCGACAGCTGCAACGACTGGTCGGTGGGCATCGAGATCGAAGGCCTGGAGGGGCTGCGTTTTGCCAACGTCCAATACCGTGTGCTGTCGCGCCTGTTGTGTGCCGTCGTCAATCAGTACCCGATTCGCGAAATTGTCGGCCACGAACACGTGGCGCCTGGCCGCAAGACTGACCCGGGCCCTGGCTTCGACTGGTTGCGGCTTCGGCCGCGGCTTTGTGGCTGCCGCGCCCGTGCCTGGCCGCTGCTCGATGACTGGGCTTGATTCCACGCGACCCGCAGCCCCGAATCCACGGCAACGCGGCGGCTGCTGCGGCTCAGGGCGCGACAGGCGCCGGCCTTCAAGGCCATGCGCGCAAAGCCTGCGGCAACGGTGGCGGCAAGCGCCGCAGTGTCAGGCATTGCCCTAGGGGAAGCTCCAGGCGCAACACTACCCCTAGCGTCTTGTGGGGGGGCACACCCCCAGATATAGTGTTGCTTCGTGATAATCTCGTGACCGCCACACAGCGGCCCTGGCCCCCATGACGCGGTGGATCAACACCCTTGATCGTCTGTTCGGCCCGCGTGCTCAGCATCTGGCCGTGCACGGTGTCAATGGCGCGTTCGGACCACCGCCCGCTCGATCATTCGCCTCGCCTTGGTGCGTCTGCGCACACGGCACGTTCTTCAGCTTTCGATAGTTCAGCCTGGCCATCGCGCATCCGCTCGGCCCGGCGCCCAGACCGTTCAACAAGAGGATTCGATGCAAAGCCTACTGCCGTCCGCCATCGAGGCCGTCGTGCCTGTTCGTCAAACAGCTGCCCCTGCGGCCCTGGGGTCGACGGCCTATGTCGGCTACCAGATCATCCGCCGCAATGGCGCCGTGGTGTCGTTCGAGCCGAACAAGATCGCGGTTGCGCTGATGAAGGCCTTCCTGGCCGTTCACGGCACGCAGGGTGCTGCTTCGGCCAGCGTGCGTGAGACGGTGGAGCGCCTGACCGAATCGGTGGTGCGTGCGCTGCTGCGCTCGCGGCCGGGGGGTGGCACCTTCCACATCGAGGACGTGCAGGACCATGTGGAACTGGGCTTGATGCGCGGTGGCCATCACGAAGTGGCCCGGGCCTACGTGCTGTACCGCGAGCGGCGTGCGCAAGAACGCGCGCGCCAGCAGGTTGCCGCGCCGGCGGCCAAGGCGCCCGAACTGCATGTGATCGATCGTGGTCAGCGCATTCCGCTGGACCTGGCTGCACTGCGTGCGCTGATCGAATCGGCCTGCGCCGGCCTGGGGGTCGACGTGCAGGCCGAGCCCATCCTGGCCGAAACGCGGCGCAACCTGTACGACGGCGTGCCGATCGACGAGGTCTACAAGGCCGCCATCCTGGCCGCGCGTACGCTGATCGAGAAGGATCCGTCATACAGCCGCGCCACCGCCCGGTTGCTGCTGCACACCATCCGCCGCGAGGTCATCGGTGGCGAGGTGTCGCAGGCGCAGATGCAGGAGCGCTACGCCGAGTACTTCCCGCTCTTCGTCAAGAAGGGCATCGCCGCCGAGTTGCTCGACGAGAGGCTTGCCCAGTTCGACCTGGTGCGGCTGGGCGCGGCGCTGAAAGCCGAGCGCGACCTGCAGTTCGACTACCTCGGTCTGCAGACGCTGTACGACCGCTACTTCCTGCACATCGACGAGCAGCGCATCGAGATGCCGCAGGCCTTCTTCATGCGCGTGGCCATGGGCCTGGCGCTGAACGAGATCGACCGCGAGGCGCGGGCCATCGAGTTCTACGACGTGCTTTCCGGCTTCGACTTCATGAGCAGCACGCCGACGCTGTTCAACAGCGGCACGCGTCGTTCGCAGCTGTCGAGCTGCTACCTGACCACGGTGGCCGACGACCTCGACGGCATCTACGAGGCACTGAAAGAGAACGCGCTGCTGTCCAAGTTTGCCGGCGGGCTGGGCAACGACTGGACGCGGGTGCGCGCCCTGGGGTCCTACATCAAGGGCACCAATGGCAAGAGCCAGGGTGTGGTGCCCTTCCTGAAGGTGGTCAACGACACCGCGGTGGCCGTCAATCAGGGCGGCAAGCGCAAGGGCGCGGTGTGCGCGTACCTGGAGACCTGGCACCTCGATATCGAAGAGTTCCTTGAACTGCGCAAGAACACCGGCGACGACCGTCGGCGCACGCACGACATGAACACCGCCAACTGGGTGCCCGATCTGTTCATGCGCCGGGTGGTCGAAGGCGGCCAGTGGACGCTGTTCTCACCCAGCGCCTGCCCCGACCTGCACGACAAGTTCGGCCGCGCGTTCGAAGAGGCCTACATCGCCTACGAAGCCAAGGTCGACCGCGGCGAGATCAAGCTCTTCAAGCGCATGCAGGCCAAGGACCTGTGGCGCAAGATGCTGTCGATGCTGTTCGAAACCGGGCATCCCTGGATCACCTTCAAGGATGCCTGCAACGTGCGCAGTCCGCAGCAGCACGTGGGCGTGGTGCATTCGTCCAACCTGTGCACCGAGATCACGCTGAACACCAGCGACACCGAGATCGCCGTCTGCAACCTCGGTTCGATCAATCTGGTGCAGCACCTGAAAAACGGGGCGATCGATCAGGACAAGCTGAAGAAAACGGTCGGCACAGCGATGCGCATGCTCGACAACGTGATCGACATCAACTACTACGCTGTCAAGAAGGCGCGTGACAGCAACCTGCGCCACCGCCCCGTGGGCCTGGGTCTGATGGGCTTCCAGGACTGCCTGTACCAGCTGCGTCTGCCCTATGCCAGCGCCGAAGCGGTGCAGTTCGCCGATCGTTCGATGGAGGCCGTGTGCTACCACGCCTACTGGGCATCGACCGAACTGGCTGCCGAGCGCGGCCGCTACGCCAGCTACCGCGGTTCGCTGTGGGACCGCGGCATCCTGCCGCTGGACTCGCTGGATCTGCTGGCCGACGCCCGTGGTGGCCATGTCGATGTCGACCGTTCGACCAGCATGGACTGGGACGCGCTGCGCGGCCGCATCCGCGAACACGGCATGCGCAATTCCAACTGCGTGGCCATCGCCCCCACGGCCACCATCTCCAACATCATCGGTGTCGACGCGTCCATCGAGCCCAGCTTCGGCAACCTGTCGGTCAAGTCCAACCTGTCGGGTGAATTCACCGTCATCAACGAATACCTGGTGCGTGACCTCAAGCAGCTGGGACTTTGGGACGACGTGATGGTGATGGACCTCAAGCACTTCGACGGCTCGCTGCAGCCGATCGACCGCGTGCCCGAAGACCTCAAGCGGGTCTACGCCACGGCGTTCGAAGTCGACGCGGCCTGGCTGGTCGAAGCGGCGTCGCGGCGGCAGAAGTGGATCGACCAGGCGCAGTCGCTCAACATCTACATGGCGGGCGCCTCAGGCAAGAAGCTCGACGAGACCTACAGGCTGGCCTGGACGCGAGGTCTCAAGACCACGTATTACCTGCGCACCACCAGCGCCACCTATGCCGAGAAATCAACCGTGACGGCGGGCGCGATGAACGCCGTGGCAATGACGGGCGGCGTCACGTCATCGGCGGCCCAGGGCATGTCGGCGAACGACATGACGCCGGCCAGCGACGTCAAGTTCTGCGCGATCGACAACCCCGATTGCGAGGCCTGTCAGTGAAGCTCTTTGATGTGATGTCGTGCCGCGCGCACGCATCGCATCGTTCATTGCGCGACGCTTCGATGCACAGCTGCAACAACACGCACTGCGTGCTGTCAACAAGTGCTTGGTGTTCGCGCGCAACACTCGGATAATTCCGCATCACAGGACGAAGTCACATGCTGGTCTGGGACGACGAAGTCAAACCCTCATCGACGAATACCCACGCAGCCGCGGCGACCAGGCTGTTGCCGCGTGATCCGCAGCCCGCATCACGCGTCGCCGCGACCACCGAAGCCAGCATCGCCACCCTCAGTGCCATCGCGACCGCGCCGCGGTCATCGCTGCCGGCGGCTGTCGCTGCCAGGGCCGACGCCGACACGCGGCGTCGCGTCAACATCGCTGACAAGCGCATCATCAACGGCCACACCGACGTCAATCAGCTGGTGCCGTTCAAGTACAAGTGGGCCTGGGAAAAGTACCTTTCCGCCTGCGCCAACCACTGGATGCCGCAAGAGATCAACATGTCGCGCGACATCGCGACCTGGAAAGATCCGAACGGCCTGACCGAAGACGAACGCCGCATCATCAAGCGCAACCTCGGTTTCTTCGTCACTGCCGACTCGCTGGCTGCCAACAACATCGTTCTCGGCACCTACCGCCACATCACGGCGCCCGAGTGCCGCCAGTTCCTGCTGCGCCAGGCCTTCGAAGAAGCGATCCACACGCACGCCTACCAGTACATCGTCGAGTCGCTGGGCCTGGACGAAGGCGAGATCTTCAACGCCTATCACGAGGTCTCATCGATCCGCGACAAGGACGAGTTCCTGATCCCGTTCATCGACGCGATCATGGACCCGTCGTTCCACACCGGCACACCCGAAGCTGACCAGACCCTGCTCAAGAGCCTGATCGTTTTTGCCTGCCTGATGGAAGGCCTGTTCTTCTACGTCGGCTTCACACAGATCCTGGCGCTGGGTCGACAGAACAAGATGACCGGGGCTGCCGAGCAGTACCAGTACATCCTGCGCGACGAGTCGATGCACTGCAATTTCGGCATCGACCTGATCAACCAGATCAAGCTCGAGAACCCGCAACTGTGGACCTCGTCGTTCAAGGCTGAGATTCGCGCGCTGTTCGAGCGTGCCGTTGAACTCGAGTACCGCTATGCCGAAGACACCATGCCGCGTGGTGTGCTGGGCCTGAATGCGTCGATGTTCAAGGGCTACCTTCGCTACATTGCCAATCGGCGTGCCACTCAGATCGGGCTCGAGTCCTTGTATCCGAACGAGGAAAACCCCTTCCCCTGGATGAGCGAAATGATCGACCTGAAGAAGGAGCGCAACTTCTTCGAGACCCGGGTCATCGACTACCAGACCGGTGGCGCGCTTTCCTGGGACTGAAGACAACAACCATGGTGACATCGTCGTCGAACCGCATGACCATCTCAAGCTTTGGGCTTGAAACGGGGGTCATGCCGGCACAAGCGATGGCTGTCGCTGCAGAAGGGCGCAGCAGCGTCCCGCATGAAGGCCCTCGGGCAGCGGATGTTCCGTCGCTGCCATTCGAAGGGCTGGCGTCTCGCCGGCTAGGTCGGGCGACGCAAGAGCGATCAAGATCCGCGAACTGGACCATGCCGACGTCAGATGCGGCAGGCCGGTTCGCACCCCCATTCACTGCACCGGGGCATCTGCCGGGCGCAAGCCTGGCGGCAGACCATCGGGCAGTGAATCTCCGTGCTGTATCGAGCAGCACGGTGCTCTTTGCAACTTGATCAAGGAGATCGTTATGGCAACTGCGAAAAAGGCCGCTCCGGCCAAGAAGGCGGCCGCGAAGAAGGCGCCAGCGAAGAAGGCTGCGGCCAAGAAGGCGCCGGCTGCGAAGAAGGCGCCAGCGAAGAAGGCTGCGGCCAAGAAGGCGCCGGCTGCGAAGAAGGCGCCGGCCAAGAAGGCTGCACCGGCCAAGAAGGCGGCTGCGAAGAAGGCAGCGCCGGCCAAGAAGGCGACTGCGAAGAAGGCAGCGCCGGCCAAGAAGGCGGCTGCGAAGAAGGCAGCGCCTGCCAAGAAGGCGGCGGTCGCCAAGAAGCCTGCGGCCAAGAAGCCCGCCGCCAAGAAAGCAGCAAAGAAGGCGGCGCCCGCAGCGCCGACTGCCCCTGCGGCACCTGCAGCGAAGACGGCCCTGAGCCCGGCCGCGGCCTGGCCCTTCCCCACGGGCAACAAGCCTTGATGACTTAAGACCCCGGGTGGCTTCAAGGGCCTTGTCCCAAGAGGCTGCGCGTTGTGCAAGAACCCGGCTTCGGCCGGGTTTTTTTCTGCCGCCATGCGGCCCCTGATTTCGAAGTGCATAGATCGCCATGGCCTCAGTGTCTGAGGAACCCGACCTGCTGGCCTGTTTGACGGCCAATGCCGACGGTTGCGCCTTGCGGGTGCAGATCGTCCCCAATGCAGCGCGCACCGGCTGCGCCGGCTTCCACGACGGCGCTTTGCGCGTGCGCGTGCAGTCGCCACCGATCGACGGCCGCGCCAACCAGGCGCTGTTGCGCTGGTTGACCGAAGGTCTGGGCCTGCCCGGTCGCGCGGCGTCGCTGCTGTCGGGGCACAGCGCGCGCAGCAAGCGCGTGCAACTCGACTGCCCCAGAGCGCAGGTGGCGATCTGGTTGCTCACGCAGTTGCCGCCCGACAAGGGCAAGCAGTAGCGATGCTGTGGCGCGGCCGCGCCGGGTTCAGGCGGTGAGCACCGCGCGGTCGATCACGTGGTTTTGCCCGCCGCGGCAGGCGATCTTCAGCGCACCGATGCGATTGCCCAGCTCGATGCAGCGGCGCATGGGCCAGCCGCGCTCCAGCCCATACAGCAGTGCACCGCGAAAGGCGTCGCCACAGCCCGTGGGGTCGACAATCTCCTGTGCTGGCACGCCCGCGATGCGCTCGCACCGGCCGTCGACCCAGAGGTCGCAACCCTCGGCGCCCAAGGTCACCACCACGGCCTTCAGGCCCAGGCGCGACATGGCTTCGAGCGACATCCCGGTGCGGTCGCACAGCATGCGGCCCTCGTAGTCGTTCACCGCCACCCAGGTGGCGCGCTCGACGAAGCTGCGCAGTTCAGCGCCGTCGAACATCGGCAGTTGCTGGCCCGGGTCGAAGATGAACGGAATCTTGGCGTCACTGAGCTGGACGGCGCGCTTGCTCATGGCCTCACGACCGTCGGGCGCGATGATCGCGATCTTCACGTCGGCACGGGGTGGCAGATCAATGTGGTGCGCCTGTTGCATGGCGCCAGGGTGGAACGCGGTGATCTGGTTGTTGTCGTTGTCGGTGATGATGATGGCCTGCGCGGTGTAGTGCGATTCATCGCGCAGCACGAGCGAGGTGTCGACTTGCCAGCCCTGCAGCCGCGTCAGGTACTCACCGCCGTCGTTGCCCAGAGCGGCCATCACCACGGGGTGCCCGCCCAGTGCCTGCAGCGTGTAGGCGATGTTGCCGGCGCAGCCACCGAACTCGCGCCGCAGGGTGGGCACCAGGAACGACACGTTCAGGATGTGCACCTGGTCGGGCAGGATCTGTTGCGAGAAGCGTCCTGGAAAGTTGGTGATGGTGTCAAAGGCCAGCGAGCCGCAGATCAGAGCCGACATGATGATGTCTCCAGTGGAAGCCGAATGGGGGCGGCGCGGGCAGCGCCGCGTCAGGGGTAGAAGATCTCGATCGTGTAGCCGCTGACCTGCCGGTCGCCGATGCCCAGCGGAACCTGGATCGGCAATTCGCTGCCGGCCTTGAGCGTGCGCAGCGGCAGGTTCAGGTCCTTCATCTGCAGCACCCGGCGCGCCATCGGCTGTCCTTGCGCATCGCTGAGTGCCAGGTCCAGCGCTGGCGCCGCCACCTCCAGCGGGGCACGGTTGCGCAGCGTGACGGACAGGCGGTACACCGGCGAACCTTCGACGCGCAGCAACCCACTGCTCTCGACGCTGAGGGCTTCAATCTGCCGCAGGTCTTCGATGTGGCAGCCCAGCCGGGCACAGGCTTGCTGCAGCACCGGCCGCCAGGACGGATTCGACGCCGCGAGCCGGTCGCGCCAGGTGTAGGTCACCTGCGCGGCCAGTCCCAGGGCCGCCAGCAGGCTGCCGAGACCCAAGGCCAGTCGCATGCCCGGGCGCCGCCAGCGTTCGGCACGATTGGCCTGCAGCACGAACGACGGCGCTTCGACGGGCTCATGTGCGACCGTCGGGTCCGCGTCACTCTTGGTGATGCGGTCGGAGCCCAAGTCGGGCACCGACTCAGTGGCTTCGAGGACCGCCGCCGAGTCGGCACCTGGTGTATCGCGATCCACCGCCGCTGGTACGGTCATCGCCTCGAAGCCGAACGCCGGTTCGGTTCGCACTTCAGTGGTGGTGGGTGGCGCCAGCAGATCCGTGCTCAAGGCGCCGTCACTGGCGATCACTTCGACACCGGGTGGAAGCTCGATCAGGGTTGCTGTCGGCGTTGCTGTCGGTGTTGGTGCGGCGGGCATCGGTTCGGGCCACGCCTGGGTGTCTGCGGCGCTGCCCGCGCCGGCATCGTCATTGACCTGATCGGTCGACGTCGTGGCTGGTTCGGCGCTGTCGTCGACTGCTGGTGCGGCAGGCGAATGCGCACCGATGGGGCCTGGCGTCGGTGTTGGCGGCGGCCCCGCTTCGAACGCCACCTCAGCCGGATACGGCGCGGGGGCTGGCGTCTCGACCAAGGCTTCGATGGCATTGAAGGCCTCGGCACAGCGGCCACAGCGCACCCAACCCTGTGACACCCGAAGCTGGTCCTGCACGACACGGAAGACCGTGCCGCAGGCAGGGCAGCGTGTGGCCAGGCTCATCGAGCGATCATCCCACGCGGCCCCCACTCAGGCGGCGGGCGCGCGGCCGCTGAGCAGCACCCAGCCGTCTTCCTCGTCGGCTACCGACAGTTGCAGCCAGGGCGCGTACGCGGCTTGCAGCTCAGCCGTCTGGCGCGACAGGATGCCGGCCAGCACCAGACCGCCGCCGGGCGCCAGATGGGTGCACAACAACGGCGCCAGCAACTTCAGCGGCGTGGCCAGGATGTTGGCCAGCAGCAGCGTATAGCGGCCCTGCACCTGCTCGGGCAATCCGCTGACGAGCGTGACACCGTTGGCAAGCGCATTGGCCTGGGTAGCGGCCACTGCTGCCGGGTCGATGTCGACCGCGTCGACGGCTCGCGCGTCGTGCAGTGCCGCCGCAATCGCCAGGATGCCCGAACCGCAGCCGTAGTCGAGCACGCGCTCGAACGTGGCGCGGTCACCCGCATCGAACCGTTGCGCCATCCAGCGCAGGCACATGCGCGTGGTCGGGTGGGTGCCGGTACCGAAGGCCATGCCGGGGTCGAGTCGGATCACCCGGCTGGCGTCCGCGGGGGGTTGGTGCCAGCTGGGAACGATCCAGAAGCTGGGCGTGATTGCGATCGGCTCGAACTGGCTCTGCGTGATGCGCACCCAGTCCTGCTCGGCCAGCTCTTGCATGGCCTGGAGCTCGAGGCCCTCGGCCCAGTCCTGTGCCAGCAGCAGCGTGGCCGCGGCTTCAGCTTGTTCGCGTGTCTCGAACAGGGCCCGCAAGGTCGACCGATTCCAGCCTGGCCCGGGTGCCGGCATGCCGGGTTCTCCGAACAGCGCCTGTTCGTGATCCGTGTCGGCGTCGGCGTCTTCCACCGACACCGACAGCGCACCCAGCTCGTCGCCGAGCGCGTCGCTGACCGTCTCGACCAGCGCCTGCGGGGCACGCAGCAGCAGTTCAAACATCACGCGGCTCGAGCCCGGGCGGCGGCATCAGCGCTGGTGCTGGGCCATCCAGCCCTCGAGATAGTGAATGGTCGTTCCGCCTTCGATGAACTTGGCATCGACCATCAGGTCGCGGTGCAGCGGGATGTTGGTGAGAATTCCTTCGACCACGGTCTCGGACAGTGCCGTGCGCATGCGGGCAAGCGCCTGGTCGCGGGTGTCGCCGTGCACGATGATCTTGCCGATCATCGAATCGTAGTTGGGGGGCACAAAGTAATTGGTATAGACGTGCGAGTCGACCCGCACACCAGGCCCGCCGGGGGCGTGCCACACGGTGATGCGGCCCGGCGACGGCGTGAACTTGTAGGGGTCTTCAGCATTGATCCGGCACTCGATGGCGTGCCCGCGCATCTGGATGCTGCGTTGTGTGAACGGCAGCTTCTCGCCGGCCGCGATACGGATCTGCATCTGCACGATGTCGATGCCGGTCACGAGTTCGGTCACCGGGTGCTCGACCTGCACGCGGGTGTTCATCTCGATGAAATAGAACTCTCCGTTCTCGAACAGGAACTCGAAGGTGCCGGCGCCGCGATAGCCGAACTTCTTGCAGGCGGCCGCGCAACGGTCGCCGATGCGCTCTATCACCCGTCGCGGGATGCCGGGTGCCGGCGCTTCCTCGATGACCTTCTGGTGGCGACGCTGCATCGAGCAGTCGCGCTCGCCCAGCCACACCGCGTTGCGGTGGGTATCGGCCAGCACCTGGATCTCGATGTGCCTCGGATGCTGGAGGAACTTCTCCATGTACACCGACGGGTTGCCGAAAGCAGCGCCGGCCTCGGTGCGCGTCGTCTGTACCGCGTTCACCAGCGCCGCTTCGGTGTGCACCACACGCATGCCGCGGCCGCCTCCACCACCGGCGGCCTTGATGATCACCGGGTAGCCGATCGCCCGCGCCTGACGGACGATCTCTTTCGGATCATCGGGCAAGACGCCCTCGCTGCCGGGCACGCAGGGCACGCCAGACTTGATCATGGCCTGCTTGGCGGCAACCTTGTCGCCCATGGTCCGGATCGATTCGGGCGAGGGGCCGATGAAGACGAAGCCGCTCTTCTCGACCCGCTCGGCAAAGTTGGCGTTCTCCGACAGAAAGCCGTAGCCCGGGTGGATGGCCTCGGCGTCGGTCACTTCGGCCGCCGAAATGATGGCCGGCATGTTGAGGTAGCTGTGCGCCGACGCCGCCGGGCCGATGCACACGGCTTCATCGGCCAGCTTCACGTACTTGGCTTCGCGGTCGGCCTCGGAATACACGACGACGGACTTTATGCCCATCTCGCGGCAGGCACGCTGGATGCGCAGGGCGATTTCGCCCCGATTGGCAATCAGGATCTTCTTGAACACGCGACAGGCCCTATTCCAGCTCGAACAACGGCTGGCCGAATTCGACCGCCTGGCCGTTCTCGCACAGGATGCGGCGGATCGTTCCGCTGGCGTCGGCCTCGATCTCATTCATGATCTTCATGGCCTCGATGATGCACACGGGTTCGCCTTCCTTGATCGTGCTGCCGACATCGATGAACGCCTTGGCGCCGGGGCTGGGCGAACGGTAGAAGGTGCCGACCATCGGCGACTTGATGACTCTGGCCACCGGTTCGGGCGCGCTTTCGGCAGCCAGTGGTGCCGCGGCTGCAACGGCCGCCGGCGCCACGCCTGCCATCGCCATCGGATAGGCCATCATTCCGGGGGCCACTAGGCCGGCCTTGACGATGCGTACCTTGCCTTCAGCCTCGGTGATTTCGAGTTCGGAGATGTTCGACTCCGAGACGAGGTCGATCAGGGTCTTGAGCTTTCTCAGGTCCATGGGATTCCTCGACAGTTCCGACCCTGGGGCCGGAACAGGTTTCAGGCGCTGCGAGCGGCGCGCCGGGAGAGTGCGAAGTCCAGCGCCAGGCGATAGCCCTGCACGCCAAGCCCGCAGATCACGCCGACCGCGATGTCCGACAGGTAAGAGTGGTGGCGGAACGGCTCCCGCTTGTGCACGTTGGACAGGTGCACTTCGACGAAAGGCAGTGCCACGCCCGAGAAAGCGTCGCGGATGGCCACGCTGGTATGGGTGAAGGCGCCGGGGTTGATGATCACGAACTCGGTGCCATCGTTGCGCGCCGCATGAATGCGGTCGATCAAGACGCCTTCGTGGTTGCTTTGAATGCAATCCAGCTTCGCACCGGCTTTTGCCGCCAACGCGATCAGATCTGTATTGATTTCCTCGAGTGTCGTGCTTCCATAAACCTCGGGTTCCCGCGTTCCGAGAAGATTCAGGTTGGGGCCGTTCAATACGAGGATGGTCATCATCGACAGGGCAAGGCTGGGAAACTGCTGCCCGGCATTTTGAAAGAGCGCGAACTTTACGCCCTTTGTATGCGGTTGTGAGCGGCATACTGGTAATTCGACGAAGAAAGCGATTTCACCACCAAGCCCACGTCGGTCAGTCCGTTTTGTGACTACAACTCGGCGACCCAGCGTTGCAGTTCGTCGAAGACCGTCTGGCCCAGTTTGCGGTGTCGCGGCTGTCCGTGGCGATCGAAAACCACCGTGAACGGCAGTGCGGCCTTGTCGTTGCCCAGGCGGCGGCTGAGTTCGGTACCCTCGAAGCCGGCCAGCCCGATGGCAAAACTCAGAGGTTGACGTTCGAGGAACTGGCGCACGGGTGCCTGACCATCGACGGCCAGGCCGACCACCTGCAAACGGCCTTTGTTCTGGCGTTGCAGGCGGTCGAGGTCGGGCAGCTCCTTGATGCAGGGCGGGCACCAGGTGGCCCAGAAGTTCAGCACCAGCACCTGGTGTCGGTAGTCGGCCATGGCCAGCTCGCCACCTTCAGGCCGCGGAAAGCGCAGGGCCCAGAAGTCGTCGCTGGGCCCGGTTTCGGCGGTTGGGCGCCACAAGGCCCAACTGAGGCCGGCTGCCGCCGCCGCCGCGCCGGCGAGCGCCAGGACAAGCTGCTGCCGACGCTTCATGACTGCGCCTCGTGCATCCGACGCATCAGGGCGCTGTGGTCGCCGCGCCAGGACTGACCCCGAGCGTCGGGTTTGAGCGCCCCACGCAACTCGTCCAGATCGTGCAGCACCAGGTGCAGCGTGATCAGCTCGTCGAGCTCGGCAACGCGGGCCCCCAGCGTCAGCACCGACACGCTGCCGACTTCAGCGTCGCCGTCGCCGCCCACGTCGTAGGTGATGCCCTGGTTGATGAGGTCGATCTCCGCGCCTTTCGGGTCGTCGCAATACAGGTCGATCATCAGCGCCGAGCGACGGGTCGCGGTGCCGCGCCACGCCGCGCCTGCCAGGTGCGGACGATGGGTGGCCAGACGCTCCATCCAGCGCGCCGCCAGTTCGCGCAGCACGCGCAGTTCCTGCGGCTGCGTGTCGGCGCAGAAGGTTGCGATGTAGGCGCGCACCTGGTCTTCGACCGCCTCGTTGCGCGGCAGGTCGCCCGACCGCGTGCCGCGGCCCGCCACCTTGCGTGCCGCCTTGCGCTTGGCGGCGGCGTATTCCAGGCCATCTTCGACCACCAGCTGGGCGGCAGCGACGGCAATGGCTTCGGTCAGGCTGGCACTCATGATGTCGTGTCTGGGACTGCGCACATCATGGCAGGTCGACCGCCGGCATCCGGGACAGGATGGTGGCGCTGCGCGCCAGCAGGTAGTCCGATCGCGGACGCCGCTCGAATCGTTTGGGCGCCGGCAGCATCACGGCCAGCCGCGCGGCTTGGTCGGCACTGAGCCGGCCCGCATCGACCCGAAAATAGTGGCGCGCCGCGGCCTGGGCGCCAAACACGCCTTCGCCCCATTCCACGTGGTTCAGGTACAGCTCCAGGATGCGGCGTTTGTCGAGCAGCAGTTCCAGTGCCCAGGCCAGCAGCAGTTCCTGCCCTTTGCGGACGACGGTGCGCTCGCCCGACAGCAACAAGTTCTTCGCCAGTTGCTGGGTGATGGTGGAGCCACCCCGCAGCCGGGATCCGGCGGCCCGCGCGCCGGGCCGTGCCGCACGGGTTTGCGCCTGCACGTTTCGGTCCCAGGCCTGTTCCATCGCGTCGAAGTCAGCGCCCGTGTGCTCGGTGAAGCCGGCATCCTCGCTGGCGATGACGGCCCGCTTCAGGTGATCGGATATCTGCCCGTAGTCGGTCCAGGTCTGGCTCCAGGCCACCTGGTGCTGCTCGACCGCCAGGCGCAGGATTTCACTGCGCTCGAACGTGGTGGAACGGGGGTCCACCAGCGCCATCAACGCGATCCGAAGCAGCAGGGCCAGCTGCAGCGCCAGCAGACACCAGAGCAGCAGGGCCAGCGCTTGCGCCAGACCGGCTGCGACGCCGCGTGCCCTGCTCATGCCGGGTTTGCCAGGCGTTGACGCAGGGCTTGCAGCACCGGCAGGCTGTCGGGGTGCACGCCGCGCCAGACGAAGAAGGCCTCGGCCGCCTGCTCGACCAGCATGCCCAGGCCGTCGCGCCCGCGCGCACCGTGTGCCTGGGCCCAGTCGACGAAGCCTTGAGCGGCCGGACCGTACATCAGGTCGACTGCCAGTGCGCCGGCGCCCAGCACCCGCGCCGGCACCGGCACGGCCCCGTCTTGCAGGCTGCTGGCCGTGGCGTTGATGACGGTGTCGAAGCCGTCGCCTGGGTTGTCGATGTCGGCTGTCTCCAATCCCACACCGCAGTGCCTGGCCCACGCCGCGTGGCGCTGGATCAGGGCCAGCGCGCGCTCGGGCCGACGGTTGACAAGCACCAGCTTGCGTGGCCGGCAGGTCAGCAAGGGACCCAGAACGCCAGCGGCCGCACCGCCGGCGCCGATCAGTAGCACGCGGCGATCGGCCAGCGGCCACGCGGCATTGCGTTCGATGTCGCGCACCAGACCACTGCCGTCGGTGTTGTCGGCCAGCCAGCCTTCACGGTCAAAGCGCAGGACGTTGGCGGCGCCGGCCAGGCGTGCACGTTCGGTGGTGTGCGCCGCCAGGTTGGCCGCGTCGAACTTGAACGGCACTGTGATGTTGCAGCCACCGGCACCACCGGCCGCAAAGTCGCTCACGGCAGCTACAAAGTCGGCCGCACCGCAGTCGATGCGGCCGTACTCGACCGGCTCGCCGGTCTGAGCGGCAAACGCAGCATGGATGTACGGCGACTGGCTGTGCGTGACCGGATGGCCAATGACGGCGTAGCGGGTCAGGGTCGCGGTGTTCGGCAAGGCGGTGGTCCCGGTGCTCATGGTGGTCAGCGGTTGCCGCTGAGTGTCGTCTCCAGCCCATCGTCGCGGGTGAAGCGAAAGCGCGAGGTGATGACGATCTGGTCGGCCTGGCGGCGCATGGCCGGCGTGAACGCACCGAACGGGCCGGCGGCGCGCACGATGGCCAGCGCGCGCTGGTCGAGCAGGCGTGACTTCGAAGGCCGCACGATGTCGGCTTCGACCACACGCCCACCGGCGTCCACCGTCACGTTCATGGTCAGCTCGCCATACAACTTGCGACCCTGGTATTCGGGAAAGTCGCGCGTGCCGCGTTCCTCGATGCGCTGCTTGAGCGCGTCGTAATACAGGGCGTAGACCTCTTCCTGCGTGGCTGGGCTGATGTAACGCTTCTTCGGCCGTGCGTTTTCATCGTTGATGCGTTTTTCAATCTCGGCCAGCAGGCGCAGCAGCTGGCGCTTGCGCTCGTCCTGGTCGCGTTCGTGCGGGCGCCCGCTTTCGCGCTGCGGGTCGGGCGTGGCCAGCAGCGCCAACTCGCGCCGAATCTGCGCCAGCAACTGCTGCTGCTGTTGCTGCAATTGCTCGATGCGGCGGCGTGCTTCTTCTGGCGCGTCGCCGAGTTCGGCCGTGGCATGGGCGGGCAACGGCGACTGCGCGCGTCCCTTGTCGACGTTGCCGCCACCAGCCAGATTGGCCTGGGCGATGGCCTGCGCCTTGATCGGCGGCTCATCAGAGCGCGCGTTGACCAGGATGACTTCAAGTGGCGTGTCCCGGAACACCCGGTTGAAACGCTCGGGATCGACAAAGCGCAACGTGAACAACGCACCGTGCACGGTCAGCGAAACCAGCAGCGCCCAGTGCAAGGGCGTCAGGGCCAGCTTGCCGGCTATCGCCAGTCGCACGGCTCAGGACGCGGGCGCCGCGTCGGTGCCTTGGGTTTCGGCCAGCGCGCCGTCGTCGTCCTGCAGGTCGATGGCCAGTGTCAACGGCCCCGAACTGTCGACGTCTTCATCCAGATCGGCGCTCTCGTCCCCACCCACTGCCGGCGCGTCTTCGATGCGCTGCAACAGCGAGGCGTGCAGGTCCAGGGTCAGCAGATCGACGCCGACCACTCGGGCGCGTACGCGCGTGCCTCGCGGCAGGCTCTCGGTGCCCGGCACACGAAACACCAACGGCAGCGTGTCAGCCCGCACCAGGCCGTCCTTCATCACCGCGGCGTCGAGTTGCTCGACCGCGTTCTGCTGCAGCCAGCGCAAGGTCCAGTAGCGCTCGATGCCGTGCTGGAAGTCGCTGTAGGCACCGTAGGTGGCATCGAAGGCCGAGATGACCGCGAACAGTGCGGTGTCACGCGGCTTGAACGGTGCTGCCAGTGCGGCCGTGCGGCCATGCCGGGCGCAGGCGATGATTTGCCACTGGTTGACCAGGTCGACGTAGCGGCGCAGCGGCGACGTGGCCCAGGTGTACTGCGCCACGCCCATGCCGGCATGCGGCGCCGGCTTGGTGCTCATGCGCACCTTCACACCCGGCAGCAGGCTGGACTGGCTGCGGTAGATGCCGGGCACCCCCAACTCGGCCAACCAGCCGCCCCAGGTGCTGTTGGCCAGGATCATCGCCTCGGCCACGATCAGGTCCAGCGGCGCACCACGCTCGCGCGTGCCGATGATGACGGTTTCGGCGCCCGTCGGTTCAGCCCCCTGATGGTCGAGCTTGAAGTGGTAGTCGGGCCGGTTGAAGGTTTCGGGCTTGCCACGCACCACTTCGCGCCGCTGCTTGAGCTCGCGCGCCAGGCGAAAGGCAAACGCCAGTTCACGCGCATGGGCGTAGCCGGCCGGCGCGTCGCCGGTCAACGAGGCTTCGGTGATCACGTTGTCGAGCTGGTCGTGCCGCAGGTTGGTCACAATGGGCACCTGCTCGATGCGGGTCTCGCTGCTGCGGATCTCCAGCGTGGCTTCGTCCAGCGTCACATACAGGCTGATGGCCGGGCAGTCGCGTCCAGCCGTCAGCGTGTAGGTCTGGACCACTTCGTCGGGCAGCATGGTCAGCTTCCAGCCCGGCATGTAGACGGTGGACAGCCGGCTGCGTGCCACCTTGTCCAACGGTGCCTCGGGTGAGAAGGCCAGGCCCGGGGCGGCGATGTGCACGCCGAAGACCACCGTGCCGCTTCCCAGGCCCTGCACCGACAGCGCGTCGTCGATCTCGGTGGTGTGGGAATCGTCGATCGAGAAGGCTTCGACCGCAGCACGCGGCAGGCTGTCCTTGATCGTCGGCGCCTGCATCGACGCAAACGCCGTGCCCTGTGGAAACTGCTCGAACAGGAAACGCCGCCAGTGGAACTGGTAGGGGCTGTCGATCGCGCCGGCGGCCTGCAGCAGGTCCAGCGGTGAGCGCTGCGCACGGCGTGCGGCTTCAACCACCGCCTTGTACTCGGGCGCGTTCTTGTCGGGCTTGAACAAGATCTTGTAGAGCTGGTCACGCACCGGCTGCGGGCACTGGCCGCTGGCCAGTTCACCGGCCCAGGCTTCGATCTGCAGGGCCACCTGCTTCTTGCGCTCGATCCCCAGCAGGGCTGCCTTGACGATGTCCTCGGGCGCCTTGCGAAAGCGTCCTTTGCCTGCGCGGCGAAAATAGTGCGGTGCCTCGAACAGCCGGAACAGCGCCGCCGCCTGCTGGTCGACGCCGGCCCTGGCGTCGAAGTACTCGCGCGCCAGGTCGGCGAAGCCGAACTCGTCTTCGGGCGCAAACTCCCAGGCCAGATCGAGGTCGATCTCTTGCGCCAGCCGCTGCGCCGCGCCGATCAGTTCGGCCGGTGCCGGCTGCTCGAAGCGCAGCAGCACGTTGGCCGCCTTCACCTTCACGCGCTTGCCGGAGTCCAGTTCGATCTGCACCGACGAGTCGGCTTCGGACATCACGCGGCCTGCAAGGAACTTGCCGGCGTCGTCGAACAATGCATAGGTCACGGCGCGGATTGTCGCCCACGCCGACGCAGGCGCCGCGTCCGGCTTGCGCGTGCTGCGAGCCTTAGGACATCAGCCCGAGAAAGCGCAACACGAAGGGCAGGTGATCGTCGAAGTCGCTGAGGCCGTGGTCACTGCCGTCGACCAGGCGCATCGTGCTGCCTGCATATCGATCGTGCATCTCGTGCCAGTCCAGCACCTCGTCGCCCTTGGCAATCACGGCGCCATAGCGTTCAGGGCGTGTGATCGACGGCGGTGTCAGTGCGCGCAGTTCGTCGACATGGCTGGCCTCGAAGCGAAACCGCTGGTTGCTGTCGTGGTACCCCGATTGTTCTCCGACCATGGCCGCCAGGTCGCGCGCCGGATCGACCGCGGGGTTCAACACCACCGCCGGGCAGCCCAGGGATTCGGCCACGCAGGTCGCATAGAAGCCGCCGAGCGAACTGCCGATGACCGCAAAGCGTCCGGCCGGCCAGCCGGCCAGGCCGTCAGCGATCAAGGCCATGGCCGCTTGCGGCGACGCTGGCAGTTGCGGGCACCACCAGCGCAAGTCGGGGCGATGCATTTGCAGCCACGCGTGCAGACGCATCGCCTTGAAGGATGCGGGCGACGACCGAAAACCGTGCAGGTAAAGCAGGTGGTCGAGGGTGGCGGTCATGCGCCGCGCGCCGCCAGCGCCGCCAGCAGCTTGGCGTGCACGCCGCCGAAGCCGCCGTTGCTCATGCACACGATGTGGTCACCGTCGCGAGCCTCCTGTACGACGGCCGACACCAGCGCGTCGACGGTTTCGGCGACGACAACCGAGTCCGCCATCGGCGCCAAGGCCTCGCGCGCGCTCCAGCCGTAGTCGCCCTGCAAGCAGAACGAACGATCGGCCGGTTCCAGTGCCCAGGGCAGCTGCGCCTTCATCGTGCCCAGCTTCATGGTGTTCGATCGCGGCTCGAAGACAGCCAGCACCCGCGCACCCGGCTGGCCGGCGGCCGACCCCAGTTCGAGCCGTCGGCGCAGACCTTCGAGCGTGACGCGCATGGCGGTCGGATGGTGGGCGAAGTCGTCGTAGACACGCACCCCGGCCGCCTCGCCGAGCAGTTCGAGCCGGCGGCGCACATTGGCAAAATCGTGCAGAGCGCCTGCAGCGACGTCAGGCGCCACGCCCACATGTTCGGCGGCAGCGATGGCGGCCAGGGCGTTGAGCTGGTTGTGCTCGCCCAGCAGGTTCCAGTCGACGCGGCCGATGCGCATTGCACCGCGCAGCACGTCGAACGCATGAGGCTCTCCCCGGGCGCGCAGCACGCCAGGCTCTTCGCGCCGCGCGCCGAATCGTTGCACGTCGCTCCAGCAGCCGCGGTGCAGCACACGCTGCAGAGCTTCGTCGCGGGCGTTCACGACCAGGCGCCCGCTGCGCGGCACGGTGCGCACGAGGTGATGAAACTGGGTCTCGATCGCCGCCAGATCGGCAAAGATGTCAGCGTGATCGAGTTCGAGGTTGTTCAGGATCGCCGTGCGCGGCCGGTAATGCACGAACTTGCTGCGCTTGTCGAACAGCGCCGTGTCGTATTCGTCAGCCTCGATCACGAAGTAGCGGCCGCCACCCAGGCGGGCCGAAATGCCGAAGTTGACCGGCACGCCTCCCACCAGAAACCCAGGATCGAGGGCGGCGCGGTCCAGGATCCAGGCGAGCATGGCGGTGGTGCTGGTCTTGCCATGCGTGCCGGCCACGGCAAGCACATGGCGACCTTGCAGCACATGGTCCGCCAGCCATTGCGGCCCGCTGGTGTAGCGCGACCCGGCGTCCAGCAGCGCCTCGAACAAGGCGTTGCCCCGGGTGACGACGTTGCCCACGACAAACATGTCGGGCGCCAGTTGCAGCTGGTCGGGAGACCAGCCCTCGATCAGCTCGATGCCCAGTGACCGCAGCTGATCGCTCATGGGCGGGTACACGTGGGCATCGCAGCCGGTGACCCGGTGCCCAGCTTCGTGCGCCAAAGCGGCCAGACCACCCATGAAGGTGCCGCAGATGCCCAGGATGTGAATGTGCATGCGCTTCGATTCTAGGAGCCGATGTCACGGCCCCACGCACCAGGGGCGGGTTCAGCGCGGCCGGGACAACTCGAACATCAGCGTCGGCGGCAGGGATTCGATGATCGATCCGTGAGCCACACAGCTGAATTGCCGGCCGCCGATCTTGCGGGTTTCGAGCCCCTGTCCATCTTCAACAAGTTCGATGAACACGAGGTGGGGCATGTCGGTCAGCAATTCGGCGCGCAAGCGCTCGAAGCGCTCGCCGCCCAAAGCGCTCTCATGCAGCAGGGCATGGGGCATGCCTCCGCTGCAGAACTCACGGGCTTCTTCGATCGTGGTGACGTAGTCGACCATCAGTCCCATGTGGCGGATGGCGTCGCGCACCACCGACCTCGTCTCGCGCCGTGCTGCCAGCACCAGCAGGTGGCTGCCTGCCAGCGGCTTCGAGTTAAGACCCTGGCGCTCGACATCGCTTCGGTCACGCAGTGAACTGGTTTCACTCGGGTCGTTGACCGTGCGCGGAAACTCGATCACCAGCTTGGCCATCGCACCGTCTTCTTCCAGCGAGATCGGCAGTTCCATCGTGCGAGCCGCCTGCTGCAGCAGGCGCCAGGACATGGTCTGCAGTGCGGGGCCGGAAAAGCTGACCAGGCTGTGCTCGACCTGCTCGTCGCTGAGGAAGCGGAAACGACTGCTCAGACGCGCGAACACCGGCCAGCCGTTGAGTTCGATGCGCAGGTCGATCGCTGCGCGGGCGTGTTCAAAGCTCCATTCCAGCAGGGCTTCGAGCAAGGTGAACATCAGCGTCGGATCGGACATCACCTGCGCCGGGCCCAGCAGCTGATGGACCTCGAAACCCAGCGATTCGATCCGACGGCGGTGCTGCAGCAGGGCTTCCTTCAGGACTACCGTCAGGTCGACCCGCTCGACGTTCTGACGCACACGGCCCGCCGCCAGCCGGTTGACCTGCTGGCCCATGATGCCGATGCGGCGCGCCAATTCGATGTATTCGCGCAGTTCGCGCAAACCCTTGCGACCGATCTTGCCGGTTGTGGCGAGGGTGTTCAAACGTTCCAGCGCGGCCGACAGCGCACTGGCCACTTCGCTGCCAAGCTGGCCGAGCAGGGCATGCCCGTCAATCGGCTCGAACGATGACGCCAGCGCCGCCGATTCGGATTCGGTCGGCGTTGATGAGGTGAAGGTGCCAGGAGCACTCATGGGCTTGGGGCCTTGGCGATCACGCCCGGGTTGCGGCGTGGCGCAGGATGGGGCGATGATTGTGACGCCAAGCCCCGCCGTCCACCCCGCATTTCTGGGGGATGCGGCAGCACTTGCGTGAATGTTTCGACAGACCAGGCCGGGGATCGGCTCGAGCCCTGGCCGGGATAATGTTGCGATGCCGATGTTTCGATTCGTGGGTGCCTGCTCAGCCGTACTGCTTGGTGTCACTCTTGTGGCGGCCTGTGCGCCCACGCTCAACTGGCGCAGCTGGCGGTCCGACGAGATCGGCGTGACTCAGCTTTTTCCCTGCAAGCCGGTGCGCCAGCAGCGCAAGGTGCAGTTGATCGGGCGCGAGCTGCAGATGGTGCTGCAAGTCTGCGACGAAGCGGATCTGACTTGGGCCCAGGTCTACGCCGATGCCGTGGATCCAGCGGCCGTGGGCCCGCTGATCGAAGCCCTGGTGGCCGCGGCGCACCTCAACCTGGGCGCCCGTCGCGGTGCGCTCGTGCCGTCGCCGGTGATCGGCGCGACGCCGAATCCGGGTTCGGGGCGCTACCGGCTGCGCGGCCGAGCGCCGGACGGGCACGCGGTCGAAGAAGTCATGCTGGTGTTTGTCAAGGGAACGGTGGTCGTGCAGGTGACGGCGCTGGGCGCCGCGGTGCCGACCGATCTGGCGGACAACTTCATCGGCGCGGTGCGGGTGGATTCATGAGCCTGAGTCGGAACCGCCTGTCGGCGCCCTGGCTGCCGTTCGTGGTCTTTGCGGCGACCTATTTTCTGGCCGCGTTGTTGCGCGCCATCACGGCCACGTTGGCGCCGAGTTTCAGCGCCGAGTTCGATCTCGGGGCCGCCGATCTCGGGCTGCTGGCGGGCGCCTACTTTTTGGGTTTCGCTCTGCTGCAGTTGCCGTTGGGGGCCGCACTTGACCGTTGGGGTCCCAAGCGCGTCGAGTTGAGCCTGCTGGCCCTGGCGGTCTTGGGATGCGCCTTGTTTGCCTTGGCGGTGAATTTCACCCAGCTGGTGCTGGCGCGCACGTTGATTGGCATGGGTGTGGCTGCGTGCTTGATGGCGCCTTTGACCTACTTTCGGAGGCATTTTTCGCCGGCCGCGCAGTTGCGCTGCAATTCGTGGATGCTGATGACGGGGTCGTCGGGCATGGTCGCGTCGACCGTGCCCGTGCAGTTGCTGCTGCCCGAATGGGGATGGCGCGGGCTGTTTGCAGCCCTGACCCTGTTGTTGGGGCTGGGCATGGTCGCCCTGAAACTGGGTCTGCCCGCCGACTCGCGGCCGACCAGAGATGCGTCGCTGCCCGGTGCGCGCTACCGGGATGTCCTGACGCACCCCGAGTTCGTGCGCCTGGCGCCGCTCGGGCTGGTGCTTTACGGCGGCATGATCGCCATGCAGGCCCTGTGGGCAGGGCCATGGCTGACGCAGGTTTGCGGCTGGACACCCACGCAAGCCAGTCGCGGCCTGTTGCTCATCAATCTGGGCATGTTGCTGGCCTTCTTGGGCTGGGGTTGG
>Ga0138256_10001689_pt1 | contig 23791 bp, 19 predicted proteins | sample KNB2016incub_MG_FD_105486 | JGI IMG/M metagenome (GOLD analysis project Ga0138256, IMG submission 105486) | Active sludge microbial communities from wastewater in Klosterneuburg, Austria - KNB2014incub_MG | ecosystem: Engineered > WWTP > Activated sludge > Unclassified | place: Austria... | reverse complement strand
TGCAGCAACTATATCTTCTTTGGTAGTAAATGTGTTATGCACGAATATGGTTTTGAAGTCTGCATGTAGATTTTCAATTGCGTAATGAATAGACGATTGACCAGTAGGCTTGAAATGGTCAAGTTTCATACCGAATTTGGCATAGAAATCCAGAAATCTACCATTGCCGTATTGGAAAAGTTGGTTTTCGGCGAGTGTCTCTTGATTGTGAATACTTATGGTTTGTCCTTTGGTATTGTTTTCATTGATAAAAGCAAATAGTTCGGGACTTACCGTATAAGGTGCATGCGGCACAAAACTCTTCTTATTATAATGGCGTTCTGATTGATTTTCCATCACGGGCAAGTACTGATCGATGGTACTTTTGGTCATTGAGGGCTGCAAAAAGTCAAACATTTCGACAAAAGTATAGTAGGATAAATGACTGACATCTTTGATATATGCGGTATCTGCTTTGTTTGAAATATCGCCAACTGCTACGATCCCATTTTTATACATTTCTTCATCTCCATCTTTGATGGCCTGATCGATGACGTCTTGATCTATATCTCTGAATGTCACTACATTGCCAATGAAATCAAGCAAGCCTGTACCTGTTGCTACCTTATTTTTCATGTGCGACAGCTCGAGATGACAATGTGTATTGATAAATCCAGGACAAAGTATGCCTTTCAACTTCTGAATAGATACTGCTTCATGAGCATCCCAAGAATCAATACCTAGGATTTTGCCCTTTTCATTTGTAATAATAACAGCATCATCAGAAAATTTGCCATCTGAATTAAAAATCTTGTCCGCACTAAATTTAAATACCATCTTGTCCTTTTTGGGACGCAATATATAAATATTTAGACAATATCATCTTCTTCGATACGTGACGCTTTTCCTTTTCTTTCCACATAATTATGGTAATAGATCAAGGAAAAACCACCAAATATCAATATACATACGAAGACGCCTGCTGGTTCAGTATCCAAAATGTTGTCTATCACCATGCCGGCCAACAAGCCTAATCCGACCGATAGCAGGAACAAACCTGTTTTGAGTGATTTGTTTGATTCTGTATCATTACTGTCAAAAATTTTTGCCGTTCTACCACTATTAATCAACGCCATTCTTTCGGTATGTCTTGTTTTAAAATAATTTACGATCAGTATGATCAACGTAATGAATGATAATGTTACGCCTACGATTTCTGTTGCCATGTTTTTTAGATTATTTGATTTGATACCATTACGCAAAGGATGATACGTACGTTACAAATTTTATTAATTTTATTTTGTAGTGCAATTTTGTAACGGATAAAAATTCTCCATCGTATATTGTTTGAATATTTATCGATATGTCGCAGGAAAATGGTTGGATTTCGTTATTACTTTCAGGTGACCGGAAAGCCATTACCTATTTTACAGATAATTATGGTCAGTTTATGTACCACGTTTGTTACAAAGTCCTTTTATCGACACACGATGCCGAAGAAGCTGCGCAAGATGCAGTTTTAAAAGCAATAAAAGGATTGGATAGATATGATAGATCAGCATCGCTCAAGGCCTGGTGTTATACGATTGCTTACCGCACTGCGATAGATTATAAGCGCCGACTAAAGCCTACATTGTCATTGGAACAATCGGCAGAACCTATTTTTGATAGCATGAGTGACCACAATATTCAGAAAGCTGAAACCAAAACGGGTATAGATTCGTTATTGTCTCATCTTGATGATGAATCTCGGGTAATAGTTTCACTCTATTATTTGGAAGAAAAAAATATCAAAGAAGTAGTCGAAATCACTGGCCTTACAGAAAGTAATATCAAGATAAAGTTGTTTCGTGCGCGCAAGGAATTACTCCCGTTTGCGACCAAATATTCGGATTTAATAAATTATACATGATGGAAGAGTTAATTTGGAAATATGTGGATAATATCTGTACGCCTGATGAGCGACTACAGGTAGAAAAATTAGTTCAAAACGATCCGAAATTTAAAATTATATTTGAAGAAATCGTAGCACTAAATGCGATATTCGCTAAGGATAAACCTAAACAAATGCACGATCAGTTTAAATCAACCTTGATTGCCCAAATCCAAAACGAATTGGTAAAAACTACATCTAAGCCTGCTACCATTTTGTCAACTCAATGGATCATAGCATTAGCGATACCTGCGATAGGCGCCATTATTTATGCTTTACTTAGTCCAGCTCAATCACCAATACTACCTACAATTGATGTCCCTCTGAGCGACAAGACTATTGAAATGGCACTATGGTCGATGACAGGATTTTTGCTTTTACTTTTGGCTGATTACACCATAAAGAAAATGCACTTTTTCAAAAAGATGTCACATTTTCATTTGGTCTAATCTTTTCCTACTTTTAAAGTTACTTACAAGGTCTCTTTTAGCCATTTGAAAAATTCTCTTTGCCACACCAAGCTATTCTGAGGCTTTATGACCCAATGGTTTTCGTCTGGAAGATAAAGCAATTTACTCTTTAGACCTTTGAGTTGCGCTGCGGTAAAGGCTTCCAATCCTTGATTTTCAGGTATTCGATAATCTCTACCACCTTGAATGATATATATCGGTGTATCCCATTTTTGTACATGATGAACAGGATTGAAATCGCGGTAAGTTTTACTGTTTTTTTCTTCCCAATATGGTCCACCAAAATCATAATTTACAAAAAATATCTCTTCAGTAGAGCCATACATACTATAAAGATTAAAACTACCATCGTGTGCAATAAATGTTTTGAATCGCTTATTGTGTATTCCAGCAAGGTAAAATACAGAATATCCACCATAGCTAGCACCTACAGCACCCAGTCTACTTTTGTCAACATAAGTTTCCTTTGAAACATCATCGATAGCTGACAGATAATCTTGAATATTTTGTCCGCCCCAATCCTTACTGATTTCGTGATTCCATGCTACACCATGTCCGGGCATACCACGTCGATTTGGTGCCACGACGATATATCCTTGACTAGCCATGAGATGGAGATTCCACCGGTAGGAATAAAACTGTGTAAGTGCCGACTGTGGTCCACCTTGACAATATAGTAACGTAGGATATTTTTTATTTGGGTCAAATCCCGGAGGATATACGACCCAAACCAACATCTGTTTGCCATCTGTTGTCGTGACATAACGTCTTTCTGTCTTCGCTTCTGCAATATTTTTGTACAAATCTGTATTTACATTTGTCAGTTGTGTCCATTTTTGTGAGACTGTATTATAAGAATAAATTTCAGCAGCTCTATTCATACTTACCCTAGATACTATTATCAGATCACCAGTAAGGCCTATGATATCATTGACGTCCCAATCACCTTTAGTCAGCTGACGCACCGTAGGTAATTTCCTCGTCATACCTGGAAAATCCACTTCAAAAAGTTGTAAAGTACCATCAACGGCGGCGGTAAAGTATAAATTTTTACCGTTTTTTGCCCAAATGAAACTTTGTACGGATTCATCCCATTGTGCAGTTAAGTTATAAGTGATTCCTTTTGAAATGACTTTAAGATCATTTTTATCCGCTTCGTATCCATCAGTTGCCATACTTAGATAGGCGAGATCTCCGCTTATAGAATAGCTTGGAGCAACATCATATCCCTTATTTGCTTCGGTTAGATTTGTGGTATTTCCAGTTGCGATGTCATATTGATACAAATCAGTATTGGTACTTTGTACAGCTTGAGTACCTTTGGATTTTTTACTTACGTAAACGATGCTTTTGCTGTCTGGACTCCAAATATAATCTTCACTTCCACCAAATGGTTTTTGTGGACAATTGTAAGGCATTCCTTCTAAGATATCCTTGTATGTAGAATCAGCAGATGTAGCGCTTCCGAATAAAACATGGTTATAAGTACCGTCATTCCATGTGTCCCAATGTCTGTAATCTAGTGATGTATAAATCTGTGCTGTAGATTTTTGCAGGTCTGGGTGGAAGTCAAAACCATGTACTGGTTCAACCTTGACAGCTCTGTCTGCCAATTTGTATTTCCCATCAGGGCTCAAATTCCTGTCATGCAGTTCATTGCTTGGATTAGTTACATCTTCTACTATTCCAGATTGGATATTGACTTTATATGTCTTGCTTGAGAATGAATTTTCAGAAACTTGAGGCGTCGAGACTTTATATACAATGTAATTATCATCTTTTGACAATCCCAACCCGGTTACACGTTTTACATCCCACAATAGTTCGGGTGACATAGCCAATTTTGTTGGTTCTGCTGGTTTAATTGCTGGTTTCTGTACAGCAGCTTTTTGTGCATTACAAGCTAAGAACTGAACTGCAAACATAATGACAAAAAGGTATCTGAAATTTTGCATTTGGAATATTTTTCTTAATGATTAATAGACAAAAGTAACAATTATTTTTTAGTTTGAAAATTTTCTGGTTACATCACTTGTTCAAAAGTTTATTTAGTTCAAGATATACTTCTCGCATTGGCAAGCCCATGACATTAGAATAGCTTCCCGAAATATCAGCTACTTTGCACAATCCGATCCAATCCTGAATGCCATATCCACCAGCTTTGTCAAATGGTTCGTGTGTTTTGATATAATAGTCCATTTCATCTGCATTTATTTGGTCAAAACGTACATTAGTTGTTACAGTAAATGTTATCGTTTTTTCTATTGTCATCAAACAAACTCCAGTAGCTACAGTGTGTGTTCGATTGCTCAACTGTGATAACATCAATACAGCTTCATCATAATCGGCAGGTTTGTTATATATGATGTCATTTACAATTACTACACTATCCGCCGTTAACAAACATTCATCCATTTGAAGCGTTGACCTGAGCGCTTCAGCTTTTCTAAGTGCCAAATGTTCTGCAACTTCAATTGAAGGCATATTCGGATCAAAACTTTCGTCGGTCTCAAGTACCCTAATTTCGAAGTTAAATCCTGCTTCAGTCAATAACTGATGTCTTCGTGGAGACTTGGATCCGAGTATTAGTTTCTTGGAATTGTTTGTGTTAGTCATGAATGATTGTTTGGGACATCAAAATGCATGCTCCTAAGCCTGCTAGCATTGTCCATTTAAGAATACTGCTTATATGTTGGAAATCTTTTTTTTGAGTACTTTTTGTCAATATTTGAATGATGATTATCAATGGTGCCACCACCAATAAGCCCAAGTACACCTTGACTCGGAAGTCTAAGAGTAAGGTTGTACTTATTATCCAAATTAAAAGTATCGCAATGGTTACCACCAATAAGATTATGCAAATATTTTTAGCACGAGTGAAGCCGTATTTTATTGGCAATGTCATTATTCCTTGAGTTTTATCACCATCGGCATCTTCGATGTCCTTTATAATTTCCCTGATCAGATTGACAAGAAATGAAAAGACCATAAAGAAAATCAGGATATTGAGTACTGCTTCACTTTGTAATTGACTATTGGTGTGAAACAAAAAATGTCTTTCAGCGACCATTACAATTCCACTCACGAAAGCAATAAAAAGGCTTACTATAATATTACCAGTTAATACTGAATTTTTATATTTGAATGAATAAAAATATAAGAGCATACTTGCTAATGGATAAAGAGTGATGAGCGGGATGTTTTGAGTCTTCCATGCTACAAATATGGAAATAAGGAAACCTGCAATCACAATGGAAATGTAGAAAATCCAACCATTTCTCTCGGTAATAGGATAGGGTATGTAGGTTTTGTGTGGTTTGTTTATGAAATCAGCTTTAAAATCCGCAATGTCATTTATAACATACCCACCAGCAGCAATGAGTACAGTTGTCGATATAAATAAATATAATATGAAACCTTGCAATGTAGTGTATGTTCCAACGCTGGCAAACAGATAATGATAAATAATACCTTGGGTAAGAGCTACCATCAACAGATTTTTGGGCCTGATGATTTTGAAGTATGCAGATATGGTTTTTAGAAATTCCACTTTCCCTGAAGTCGCATGACTCGCTCTATTACTTCGCGGACACATCCATGCCCGCCTTTATTTGGGGAGATGTACATGGCTTTTTGTAGATTTTCTGGTGCAGCATCGGCCGGACATGCAGATATGCCTACCTTGTCATATAATACTAGATCAGGTATATCATCGCCCATAAATAGGATTTCTTGTTTTTTTAGGGAGAGTTTACCGGCCAAATCATCAAATGCAGCTGTTTTTTCGGCCAGCTTGTCATATATATAAGGAATACCCAATAATTCAAAACGTTTTCTGACTCCTGTAGAAAATCCTTTTGTGATAATAGCTACTTGATAACCATTTTCCATGGCTATTTTTACAGCTTGACCGTCTCGGGTACTCATTGTACGCAGCAACTCACCTGATTCCGTGACGATTACTTCACCATTGGTAAACACACCATCCACATCAAAAACAAAAGTAGTGATGTAATTAAACAAACTGTGGTCCATATTTATTGATTATCTCGCCATTCATATACCCACTTGGCCTGTATTTGTTCCAAATGAGCCTCATTGCATTCTTCACGTTTACCTGCAAAATTAGGAATTTCAAGCACCCAATCCAATAAATCAGTAAATCGAATTCTAAATATTTTTCCTTCATTGAAGTCATCTCCGAATTTTTCATAGAGCTTCATGCCTATGTCTTCGTGGTCATTCCAGAAAATAGGGTGGTTATCTATGTCTTCAAAGGCCATAATTCTGATTTTAATATTTCAATTTTTGAGTAAACTACAAGAACAAATCAATCCTATCAATTGTTTAACAAACTGACTTCTTACTCAATCAGAAAATTTAAAAACAATTTTGAAAGGTATTTTCTGTAATATTTTTATTATATATTGAATATCAAATAATTATAATTTAGATTTGATAATGTGTCTCAAATCACCAATAATTTTTATCAAATTTTTAAAATAAATTTTTTTTATATTCGGAAAAGATATACCTTTGCATCGCTTTTGGAAAAAGTTCCATTTGTAGTTTGAAATATTGAAGTTTTTTTCATAGCATGCCGATGTAGCTCAGCTGGCCAGAGCAGCTGATTTGTAATCAGCGGGTCGGGGGTTCGAATCCCTCCATCGGCTCCAAATGGGAGAGGGGATGCGCCGAAGTTGGAGAGTCGGGACAGACTGTAAATCTGTTGTCTTATGGCTGAATAGGTTCGAATCCTATCATCCCCACAACTGCTCTCTGAAAAGAAGTTTGACAGCATTGCGGAAGTAGCTCAGTTGGTAGAGCATCAGCCTTCCAAGCTGAGGGTCGCGAGTTCGAGTCTCGTCTTCCGCTCCAATTTTCCAAAAACCCGGAGCTAATAAAATATAATTGGCCGATGTAGCTCAGGGGTAGAGCACTTCCATGGTAAGGAAGGGGTCAAGGGTTCAAATCCCTTCATTGGCTCATTTTATTGTATATCATTTATTACTAATATTTAAAGTTCAGAAAAATTTTCACTGATGGCTAAATCAACATTTGTAAGAACCAAACCACACGTAAATATCGGAACGATTGGTCACGTTGACCACGGTAAGACAACACTTACTGCCGCAATCACTTACGTGCTTTCTGAAAAGGGCTTTGCAGAGAAGAAGGATTACGATTCTATCGACGCAGCTCCTGAAGAAAAAGAAAGAGGTATCACAATCAACACAGCACACGTTGAGTATGAAACCGAAAACAGACACTATGCTCACGTAGATTGTCCAGGTCACGCCGATTATGTAAAAAACATGGTGACTGGTGCTGCGCAAATGGATGGTGCGATTTTAGTGTGTGCAGCTACAGATGGTCCTATGCCTCAGACAAGAGAGCATATCCTTCTTGCTAGACAGGTAGGTGTACCTGCTGTAGTTGTATTTATGAATAAAGTAGATCTTGTGGATGACCCTGAGATGCTAGAACTTGTTGAAATGGAATTAAGAGAGTTATTAAGCTCTTACCAATTTGACGGTGACAATGCAGCGATTATTCAAGGTTCTGCTATTAAGGCACTTGAAGGAGAAGCTGGAGCAAAACAAAAGATCTTAGATCTTATGGCAGCTGTAGATGCTCAAATTCCTGAGCCTGTAAGAGATGTAGATAAGACTTTCCTTATGCCTATCGAAGACGTATTCTCTATCACTGGTAGAGGTACTGTTGCAACTGGTAGAATAGAAAGAGGTGTTATCAATACAGGTGATCCAGTAGAGATCATCGGTATGATGAAGCCTGGCGACAAGCCTTTAAACTCTACAGTTACTGGAGTTGAGATGTTCAGAAAGATCCTTGAAAGAGGTGAAGCTGGAGATAACGCAGGTATCCTTTTGAGAGGTATTGAAAAAGATGCAATCAGAAGAGGTATGGTTATCATCAAACCAGGTTCTGTAAAGCCACACGCTCACTTCAAGTGTGAGATCTATGTACTTGGTAAAGATGAAGGTGGAAGACACACTCCTTTCTTTAACGGTTACAGACCTCAGTTCTATTTCAGAACAACTGACGTTACTGGTGATGTTTCACTACCTGCAGGAGTAGAAATGGTAATGCCAGGTGATAACGTTTCTCTTGAAGTTAAATTGATCAGTCCTATCGCAATGGAGAAAGGTCTTCGTTTTGCGATCAGAGAAGGAGGTAGAACTGTTGGTGCAGGTCAGGTTACTGAAATCATTGCTTAATAGTCTTCCGACATATAAATTTAATGAAAATTAAGTGCTTTTAGGAGCACTTAATTTTTCATTTTTTGTGAATGTTTGATTTCACAGTCTTAGGGGAGTAGCTCAATTGGTAGAGTGGCGGTCTCCAAAACCGTAGGTCGCAGGTTCGAGCCCTGTCTCCCCTGCAATTTTGTAATAATATTCTGTTTTTCAGAAAGTTTAAATGAATAGATAATAGATCATGGAGAATATCAGACTATATCTCAGAGAGAGTTATGACGAGCTTATCAATCACGTCACATGGCCTACTTGGCCTGAATTGTTTAGTAGTGCAAGACTTGTAATTGTATCTACTATCATTATCTCATTAATCATTTTCCTTTTCGATTTTATAGCTAATAATTTATTGAAGTTTATTTACGAACTTTAATTTATGATGCTTTAATTATACTAAGATGTCAGAAGATAAAAAATGGTATTCATTACGGGTAGTAAGCGGTAAGGAGAAGAGCATAAAAGAACGTATTGAGTTGGAAATCCAGCGCAATAAGTGGAATGATGTGGTTACTCAAGTATTGGTACCATCTGAAAAAGTTTACAAAATTAGAAATGGTAAGAAGGTAATTCTTGAACGTAATATTCTTCCAGGATACATTTTGGTGGAAGCGGTCTTTCAAAAATTCTCTGGTGAAATAGTTCAAACTATCAGCAATGTAGCCAATGTAATCCACTTCCTTGGTAAAACTCACCCAATACCCATGTCCCAGACGGAAGCAAACCGAATGTTGGGTAAAGTAGATGATTCACAGGAAGTGACTGCTGCTATGATTGAGCCGTTTATTGTAGGCGAGACAATCAAAATTATCGATGGTCCTTTCAATGATTTTGTAGGTGATGTCAAAGAAGTGAATGAAGACAAAAAGAAATTGAAAGTAATTGTAAAGATTTTCGGCAGAGGTACAGAAGTAGAGTTGAATTACATGCAAGTCGAAAAACAATCATAAATAACAAATAGACTTTAGATCCATTTTGGTGCTTCCCTAAAGTCGACGTATTAATTTTAATAAACCAGTAAACAAAATGGCAAAAGAAATTCAAACATATGTAAAGCTTCAGGTTAAAGGTGGAATGGCAAATCCTGCGCCTCCTGTTGGACCTGCTTTGGGTTCCAAAGGCTTGAATATTATGGAGTTCTGTAAAAGATTTAATGCAGAGACTCAGGATTCTATGGGTAAAGTTTTACCTGTTTTAATCACCGTTTATAAGGATAAGTCGTTTGATTTTATCATTAAAACACCACCAGCAGCAGCACAGTTGATGGAATTGGCAAAACTAAAAAGTGGTTCAGCACAACCTAATAGAAATAAAGTGGGTTCCGTTTCTTGGGATCAAATCAAAGGCATAGCTGAAAACAAAATGAAAGACCTTAATGCTTTTACCATAGAATCAGCAATGAGTATGGTGGCAGGTACTGCAAGAAGTATGGGTATCACAGTTTCAGGTGACGCACCTTGGGCTAAAGGAAGCGTAGCTGAAGAAAATTAATTTTTTTAACTGGTAAGGGAGTTATTTATGTATTTTAAATAACGCTAATACCTTAAATATTTTATTAATGGCAAAAGTAAGTAAAAAAAGACAAGCCGTCAATGCTAAAATTGATGCAACTAAACTTTACGCTCTTAGAGACGCCGCAGCATTAGTAAAAGAGATCAATACCACAAAATTTGATGCATCAGTAGATGTGCACGTAAGATTGGGTGTAGATCCTCGTAAGGCTGACCAAGCGATAAGAGGTACAGTTTCACTACCACACGGTACTGGTAAAGTAAAAAGAGTGTTGGTTTTGTGCACACCTGACAAGGAAGCAGAAGCAAAAGCTGCAGGTGCAGATTACGTTGGTTTAGATGAGTTTATCACTAAAATCAGTCAAGGTTGGACCGATGTAGATGTTATCATAGCTATGCCAAGTGTAATGGCTAAGGTAGGTCAAATCGGTAGAATCCTAGGACCTAGAGGTTTGATGCCAAATCCTAAAACAGGAACAGTTACTTTAAATGTAGGAGCTGCTGTTGAAGAAGTTAAAGCTGGTAAAATTTCATTTAGGGTAGATAAGTATGGTATTATCCATTCACCTATCGGTCGTGTTTCATTTACACCAGAAAAATTGGCAGAGAATGCCATCGAGTTAATCTCTACACTGGAGAAAATGAAGCCTTCTACTGCCAAGGGAACATACATGAAGGGTATAAGCATGGCGAGTACAATGAGTCCAGGTATTTCAATTGACACAAAAACCATTAGATAAACCCTATAAATATTAAGAAATGACACGTACAGATAAAGGTTTATTAATACAGGAGTTAAAGGAGAAGTTTGAAAACTCTTCATTTTTTTATGTAACAGATGCTTCGACACTTTCTGTTGCTAAAATCAATCAGTTGAGAAGAACATGCTTTGAAAAAGGTATTGAAATCAAAACTGTTAAGAATACTTTAGCTATCCAAGCAATGGGAGACCATGCTGAGAGCAAAAACTTTAAGGCAATATTTGATGCTTTTAAAGGACAAAGTACTGTATTGTTTTCAAATGATGGTAAGTTGCCAGCTACAGTTATTAAAGAATTTAGAGGTAAAGATGAAAAGCCATTATTAAAAGCGGCGTACATTGACTCTGATATATTCTTTGGTGATGACCAATTGGAAATCCTTACAAAACTCAAAACTAAGAACGAATTGATAGGTGATGTAATATTTATGTTACAATCTCCTGCTCAAAACGTAATCAGTGCTTTGAAGTCAGGTGGTGCAACCATAGCGGGCGTACTGAAAACTTTAGAAGAAAGAGGATAATAATTATCCCAGTGTATATTAGAATGTTACGTTATAGCTTCCAACATTAACGCATTTTTTTTAAAATTTAAAAATTTATTAAAACCATTATATCATGGCAGATTTAAAATCATTCGCAGAGCAATTAGTTAACTTAACAGTTAAAGAAGTAAGTGAATTAGCTCAAATATTGAAGGACGAATATGGTATCGAACCTGCAGCAGCAGCAGTTGCAGTAGCAGCTCCAGCAGCAGGCGGTTCAGCAGCAGATGCTCCAGTTGAAAAAACTGAATTCGACATTCATTTAACTTCTGCAGGTGCAAATAAACTTGCAATTGTAAAAGAAGTTAAAACATTGCTTAACCTTGGTTTGAAGGAAGCTAAAGACTTAGTTGATGCAGCACCTTCATTATTGAAGGCAGGAGCATCTAAAGCAGAAGCTGACTCTATCAAGGCGACCCTTGAAGGAGCAGGTGCTTCAGTTGATCTTAAATAATATAATAAGGTCTTTAGGGCTTAATTTCAGAAGTTAAGTCTGAAAAACAAATGATATCTGGCTTAACCGACCTCGGGTTGGTTAAGCCTATCGTCATTAAAGAGTTATTTTTTTTTGAACAATACTGATCGTTTTGTTCTTTATTTAACGAATTGTGCTAAACAAATAACAAAAGTATGACATCAAACGGAGTCGCAACCGCAGCCGGAAATAGTAGGGTCAACTTCGGCAAAATTAAATTAGCTAATCAATATCCTGATCTTCTCGAGATTCAAATAAAATCTTTTCAGGAATTTTTTCAGTTAGAAACTACACCGGAAAACAGAGGCAATGAAGGTTTGTATCGTGTGTTTCAGGAGAATTTCCCGATTTCTGATGCCCGAAACATTTTTGTTCTCGAATTTCTAGATTATTTCATTGATCCTCCAAGATACACCATCGAAGAGTGTATGCAAAGAGGACTTACCTACAGCGTTCCACTTAAGGCAAAACTCAGGCTTTCATGTAATGATGAGGAGCACGTAGATTTCCAAACCATCGTTCAGGATGTTTTCCTTGGTAATATACCTTATATGACCAATAAAGGAACTTTCATGATCAATGGTGCCGAAAGAGTCGTGGTTTCTCAACTTCACAGATCTCCTGGTGTATTTTTTAGTCAGACTTTTCACCCTAATGGGACTAAAATATTTTCTGCAAGGGTAATTCCTTTCAAGGGTGCTTGGATGGAATTTGCAACAGATATCAACTCTGTCATGTATGCGTACATTGATAGGAAGAAGAAGTTTCCAGTTACGACACTTCTTCGTGCTATTGGATTTGATTCCGATAGGGATATCCTGAATCTATTTGATTTGGCAGAGGAGATTTCTACTGACAAACAGTCCTTGAAGGATGCAATAGGTAGAAAACTTGCCGCAAGGGTACTTCGCAAATGGACTGAAGACTTCGTGGACGAGGATACAGGTGAAGTAGTCACTATTGAACGTAACGAAATTATTCTCGAAAGAGACGTAGTACTCGATGAGGATAATATTAGTTTGATTACAGATGTGGATATTGACATGATCATTCTTCAAAAAGAAAATCTTGAAGAGGATTATTCCATTATATATAATACATTGCAAAAGGATCCTTCTTCTTCTGAAGTAGAAGCGGTCACACAGATCTACCGTCAATTAAGAGGTACTGATCCACCAGATGAAGAAACAGCGCGCGGTATTATCGACAAGTTGTTTTTCTCTGACAAGCGTTATAACTTGGGTGAAGTAGGAAGATATAAGATCAACCGTAAACTTAAGTTGGACATCAGTCGTGAGACATTGGTATTGACAAAAGAGGATATCATTTCTATCGTCAAATACTTGGTAAGTCTCGTAAACCAGAAGGCTGAGCTTGATGATATTGATCACTTGGCAAATCGACGTGTACGTACAGTTGGTGAGCAATTATATGCTCAATTTGGTGTTGGTCTTGCCAGAATGACGAGAACAATTCGTGAAAGAATGAATGTTCGTGATAATGAGGTATTTACGCCAATTGATCTTATCAATGCACGTACCTTATCATCTGTGATAAATTCATTTTTTGGTACGAGTCAGTTGTCTCAGTTCTTAGATCAAACCAATCCATTATCTGAAATTACCCACAAAAGGAGAATTTCTGCATTAGGACCAGGTGGTTTATCTAGAGAAAGGGCTGGATTTGAGGTAAGGGACGTACACTATTCGCACTATGGTCGTTTGTGTACTATCGAAACTCCAGAAGGACCAAATATCGGACTTATCTCTACACTTTGTGTACACGCAAAGGTCAATAAAATGGGTTTCCTTGAGACTCCATATAGAAAAGTAATCGATGGTAAAGTGGATATGAGTGGAGAGATCCAATACCTATCTGCTGAAGCAGAAGATTACCGAAGAATTGCACAGGCCAATGCACAAGTAGCTGAAAGTGGAGCTTTTGTAAATGAAAGAATCAAGTCTAGGGAACACGGAGAATTTCCAGTACTTACGCCATCAGAGCTTGAGTACATGGATATTGCACCAAACCAGATTGTAGGCGTTTCGGCTTCACTTATTCCATTCCTTGAAAATGATGACGCAAACCGTGCTTTGATGGGCTCTAACATGCAACGTCAAGCACTTCCTTTGGTCAAACCTAAATCACCGATTGTAGGTACTGGACTTGAAGCGAAAGTTGCCGAAGACTCCAATATGCTTATCAATGCTGAGGGTGAAGGTATCGTGGAATATGTAGATGCAAATGAAATAGTAATCAGATATGATAAGTCAGAGGAAGAAATGTTGGTTTCTTTTGATGATAATCTGAAGAAATATAATTTGATAAAATTTGTAAGAACCAATCAAGGATCTTGTATAAACTTGAAGCCAATCGTAAAGAAAGGTCAAAGAGTAAAGAAGGGCAGTTTGTTGTGTGAAGGTTACGCCACCGAAAATGGAGAATTGGCATTAGGTCAAAACCTTCAAGTTGCATTTATGCCTTGGAAAGGATACAACTTTGAGGATGCCATCGTATTATCCGAAAGGGTAGTAAAAGAAGATATCTTTACATCATTACATATCGAAAGTTATGAAATCGATGTTAGAGATACGAAATTGGGAGAAGAAGAATTGACCAATGATATTCCTAACGTAAGCGAGGAAGCCACAAAGGATCTTGATGAAAATGGTATCATTCGAATTGGTGCTTGGGTGAAAGAAGGTGATATCCTTATCGGAAAAATCACGCCTAAAGGTGAGTCCGATCCTACACCAGAAGAGAAATTGTTGAGAGCTATTTTTGGAGACAAAGCTGGTGACGTAAAAGATGCATCACTGAAGGCTTCACCATCTACTCAAGGTGTTATTATTGACAAACAACTTTTTGCAAGAGCTAAGAAAGATAAATTCCAAAAAGTTCAGGAGAAAGAATTGTTGTCAAAATTGGAAGATACCCATGCGATCAACATGAATGAGTTGAAAACCATTTTGATAGATAAACTGATGACCTTATTGGATGGTAAAATATCTGAGGGTGTCAAGAGTATCTATAATGAAGAATTGGTACCAAAAGGCTCGAAGTTTTCGCCAAAAGCTTTCAAGGATATGGACTATACATCGGTGGACTATTCAGGATGGACCAAAGATGCCAATATCAATGAAATGATCGCCAGATTGCTACATAATTACTCCATTAAAGTTAATGAAGAATTAGGTAGATACAAGCGTGAGAAATTTAATATCAGCATCGGTGACGAATTGCCTGCGGGTGTATTGAAACTTGCAAAAGTATATCTTGCTAAAAAGCGAAAACTTAAAGTAGGTGATAAGCTTGCAGGAAGACACGGAAACAAGGGTATCGTATCAAGAATAGTGCGTGATGAAGACATGCCATTCTTAGAAGATGGAACACCGGTTGACATCGTTTTGAATCCATTGGGTGTACCTTCAAGGATGAACTTGGGTCAGATATTCGAAACGGTACTTGGATGGGCTGGTAAGAAGATGGGTGTGAAATTTGCAACACCGATCTTCGACGGAGCTAGCCTTGATGAAATCGAATCATACATAGAAAAAGCAGGATTGCCACCATACGGACAGACATTCCTTTACGATGGCGAGACAGGAGACAAATTCCACCAGCAAGCAACGGTTGGCGTAATTTACATGTTGAAACTGTCACACATGGTAGATGATAAGATGCATGCCAGATCTATCGGACCATACTCACTCATCACACAACAACCTTTGGGTGGTAAGGCACAGTTTGGAGGTCAGAGATTTGGAGAGATGGAAGTTTGGGCGCTTGAAGCTTATGGTGCAGCCAATATCCTTAGGGAATTGCTTACCATTAAATCTGATGATATCATCGGTAGAGCCAAGGCATACGAGGCCATAGTTAAAGGTGACAATATACCAGATTCTAATATACCTGAATCATTTAATGTATTGGTTCACGAACTTAGAGGTCTTGCGCTTGATATTAAATTTGATTAATAAAACAATTCTTTAAACGTCATATAATCACATTAGTATGTTAAAAAGAAAAGGTGTAAAACCCACCAAAGGATTTGAATCTATAACGATTAGTCTGAGTTCGCCAGATGAAATTTTGGAAAGGTCTTTTGGGGAAGTATTAAAGCCGGAAACCATTAATTATCGGTCATACAAGCCTGAAAGAGATGGTTTGTTTTGCGAAAGAATTTTTGGACCGGTCAAGGACTACGAATGTTATTGCGGCAAGTACAAGAGAATTAGATATAAAGGTATAGTATGTGACCGATGTGGTGTAGAAGTCACTGAGAAGAAGGTGAGAAGAGAGAGAATGGGCCATATTAAATTGGTCGTTCCAGTGGTTCACATCTGGTTTTTCAAATCTTTACCGAATAAGATTGGATATTTATTGGGTTATTCATCCAAGAAACTTGAATCCATCATCTATTACGAAAGATACGTTGTCGTACAGCCTGGTATCAAGGAAAATGATATTTCGAAGCATGATTTGCTTACAGAAGAGGAATATTTTGACATCCTAGATACATTACCAAAAGACAATCAACTATTAGAAGATTCAGATCCTAATAAGTTTATCGCCAGAATGGGTGCTGAAGCAGTCAAAGACTTGCTTGAAAGAATAAATCTAGATGAGTTATCTTTTGAATTGAGACATCAGGCAGCTAATGAAACTTCTCAACAGAGAAAATCTGAAGCGTTGAAGAGATTGCGTGTAGTTGAAGCATTCAGAGATGGTCAGAAAACAACGGATAACAGACCTGAGTGGACAATTATCCAATATTTGCCTGTCACTCCACCAGAATTGAGACCATTAGTTCCATTAGATGGTGGTAGATTTGCTAGTTCGGACTTGAACGATTTGTATCGTCGAGTTATTATTAGGAATAATCGTTTAAAGCGTCTTTTGGAAATCAAAGCTCCAGAGGTAATCTTGCGTAATGAAAAAAGGATGTTGCAGGAAGCTGTGGACTCACTTTTTGATAACTCAAGAAAGTCTAATGCGGTTAAAGCTGAAGGTGGTCGTTCTTTAAAATCCTTAAGTGATGTACTAAAAGGTAAGCAAGGACGTTTCCGTCAAAACCTTTTGGGTAAAAGGGTAGATTACTCAGGCCGTTCGGTTATTGTAGTAGGTCCTACCTTGTTACTTCACGAGTGTGGTATTCCTAAAGGAATGGCAGCGGAATTATTCAAACCATTTATTATCAAGAAATTGATAGAAAGAGGTGTAGTAAAAACCGTGAAATCTGCTAAAAAACTTGTAGATAAGAAAGATCCTGTTATTTGGGAGATTCTTGAAAATATCCTCAAAGGGCACCCAGTAATGCTCAACCGGGCTCCTACGCTTCACAGACTTTCCATACAGGCATTCCAGCCGAGATTGGTAGAAGGTAAAGCGATACAGTTACACCCGTTAGTGTGTGGTGCGTTCAACGCGGACTTTGACGGTGACCAGATGGCGGTACACGTTCCACTTGGTCATGCTGCAATACTTGAGGCACAGATGTTGATGCTTTCAGCACACAATATGCTAAACCCTCAGGATGGATCACCTGTAACACTTCCTTCTCAGGACATGATTCTTGGTTTGTATTATCTTACAAAACCTAAAAAATCTACTGCTGAAGTCAAAGTAAAAGGTGAAGGCAGTACTTTCTATAGTGCAGAAGAAGTGGTGATAGCTTTTAATGAAGGCGTTATCGACTTACATGCAGTAATAAAAGTTAGGTCAAAAACAGATGATAGTGAAGGTAACTTGGTTATCAAAATTATTGAAACAACCGTAGGTCGTGTTATCTTTAATCAGAGTACACCAGCTACTGTACCATTCATCAATCAGTTATTGACTAAAAAGAGTCTTAAAAAGATTATCGGTGATATTATCATTAGAACTGATTTTACTCAGACAGCCAAGTTTTTGGACGAAATCAAAGATTTAGGATTCTTTTGGGCGTATAAAGGTGGTCTTTCGTTCAACCTTGGAGACCTGATCACACCTAGTATCAAAGAACAAACATTGCTCGAAGCTCAAGAAGAAGTGGACGAAGTTTGGGAAAATTACAATATGGGTCTGATCACTCCAAATGAAAGATACAATCAGGTCATAGATAAGTGGACATTTGCGGATAACAAAATCACTGAAAACCTGATGCGTGAAATCGCACAGCACAAGCAGGGATTCAACTCTGTGTTCATGATGCTTGACTCTGGTGCAAGGGGATCCAAGCAGCAGATCAAACAGCTTTGTGGACTGAGAGGATTGATGGCTAAGCCTAGAAAATCAGGTGATACAGGTGGAGCGATCATCGAAAACCCAATCTTGGCAAACTTCCTTGAAGGATTATCGGTACTTGAATATTTTATCTCTACGCACGGTGCGCGTAAAGGTCTTGCGGATACAGCCTTGAAAACGGCGGATGCGGGTTACCTTACTCGTAGATTGGTGGATGTGGCGCAGGATGTGATTATCACTGAAGAAGATTGTAATACACTCAGAGGTATCAATACTGAAGCACTTAAAGATAATGAAAATGTAATCGAGACATTAGGTTTAAGAATTATCGGAAGATACTCATTGTATGATCTGAAAGATCCTGTAACTGATGCGCTTATCCTAGGTGCAGGTGAGTATATTTCTCCTGATATTGCCAATAAAATAGAAGAAGCAGGCATCGAGATGGTGACCATTCGTTCTGTACTCACTTGCGAAACTAAAGTTGGTGTTTGTGCTAAATGTTATGGTAAAAACCTAGCAACTGGACGACGTGTAGAAACAGGTGATGCCGTGGGTATCATTGCTGCACAGTCTATCGGTGAGCCAGGAACACAGTTGACACTTCGTACATTCCACGTGGGTGGTATTGCATCTGTATCTAAAACGGAATCAGAGATTTCTACAAAGTTTGATGGTGTTATCGAATTCGATAATATCAAGGTAACTGAGCAGATAGAAGGTGGTACTAAGCTTCAGGTTGTACTTTCGCGTTCAGGTGAGATCAGAATTGTTGATCCTGAAACTAAAAAGGTGTATAACTCTTACTTTATACCTTATGGTTCTAACCTTTTGGTAAAAGATAAAGACAAAGTGACGAAGGGTCAGACAATATGCGAATGGGATCCATTCAATAATTTGATCATTTCTGAATTTGGGGGAATTGCCCAGTTTGAAGATATCGAAGAAGGTGTAACTTACCGTGTAGAGCGTGATGACCAGACGGGTTATGCTGAGAAGGTAGTAATCGAATCTAAGAGTAAGAAGAAGATTCCAGTAATCAAAATCTTATCTCCAGCTGGGGAAGAATTGAAAACATACAACTTACCAGTAGGCGCTTACATCTCTGTAGATGATAATGCTGAGGTAGTACCAGGTCAAAAGATCGTAAAGATCCCAAGAAGTCTTGGTAAGATCCAGGATATCACGGGTGGTCTTCCTAGGGTAACCGAACTTTTCGAAGCTCGTAATCCTTCTAATCCAGCTATCACAGCTGAAATAGATGGTATCATCACCTATGGTAAAATCAAGCGTGGTAACAGAGAGATATTTATCGATGATGAGAAGACAGGCCAAAGAAGAAAATATCTAGTAGGCTTATCTAAACACTTATTGGTACAGGAAGGTGACTTCGTGAGAGCTGGTATGCAGATGTCTGATGGCGCTGTCGCTCCATTGGATATATTGAATATCAAAGGACCATTTGCAGTACAATCTTATTTGGTAAATGGTGTTCAGGAAGTATATCGTTCACAAGGTATCGCAATCAATGATAAGCATATCGAAGTAATCGTACGTCAGATGATGCGTCGCGTAGAAATCTTGGATCCAGGTGATACAACGTTCTTGGAAGGAGAAGCAGTGGACAGACACGAATTTAATGAACAGAACGACTGGATTTATGACAAAAAAGTGGTTACTGAACCAGGTGATTCGACCAATCTCAAGGCTGGACAAATCGTTTCTATCAGACAATTAAGAGAAGAGAATTCTAACCTTAAGCGTAATGATAAGAAAATTGTTGAAGTTAGAGATGCAGTTTCTGCTACTTCAAGTGTCATCCTTCAAGGTATCACAAGAGCATCGTTGGGTGTAGAAAGTTGGATATCTGCGGCATCGTTCCAGGAGACAACAAAAGTATTGAGTACTGCGGCTATCTCTGCAAAGAGAGACTCGCTTTCAGGGCTTAAGGAAAATGTCATCGTAGGTAAGAATATTCCTGCGGGTACTGGATTGAGACACTTCAAAAACATTGAAGTGGAAGCGATCAATGAATATAATGTAATGTAATACAGGATATTATAATAAAAATAAAAGGGCAAAATCGAAAGATGATGCCCTTTTTTTATGGTGTAATTTATGATGAGACTACATCAAACTTATAAAGATTAAGTGCTTATTTTTTCATGTAATTGTCCACCCAAGCTGTCAATTCAACGCCATGTAAATTTTTGGCAAGGACAATACCTTCTTTATTAACAAGATAATTTGCCGGAATAGTCGATATTTTTAACAAATCAAAAAGTGGCGAAACATCACCTTGCAGATGAGATGCATGAAGCCACCGGTCGGCACCATCTTTGCTTATTGCATTATTCCAACCTTTATCTGATGAGTCTAAAGCATAGCCAATGATTTGAAATCCATTTTGATGATATTTATCCCATAATGGGACAAGGATGTTTCTATTTTCTTGGTGGCAAGGCGCACACCAAGATGCCCAAAGATCGATCAGGGTCAGTTTGTCAGCTAATAGACTATGGAGACTAATCGTATCTAAATTTTTCATTGGCATTGGGAAATCAGGAAATTGATCACCAGCTGTCAATGATAGGGAAGCAGATTTTGCACAAATTTGCTGTGTCCAAAGATGATCTGGTGCATTTTGGGTAAGATTTAGGCAAGCACTTTTTACAAGCTCTGGGAGCCTTTCATAATCACCATTTGGGCTAATCCACCTTAATGCCAAAGCAGTTACAAAAACACTTTTATCATTTTGAACGGATTCTATTAGTGATTTTTGAAACTCAAGTTTTGCTTTCTCAGCTTCTAAAAGTTGGTCTTCAGAAGCGATTTTGCTTTTTGCTTTGTATTCGCCATAAAGAAGAGAACGGTTTTGAATAAGTTTTATAATACTTTGATTGTCAGTTGTTTTGCTTTCGATACTTGCATTTTTTGTTAGTTGGTTAGCTACAGAATTTATCTTAATATTTTCTTGAGCTTGAAAGACAAATGGAATATAATTTGAACTGTCCGGAACATCATTTTCCAATTTCGTAGGATATTTTTCGCCATGTTTTTGAATAGTAATTAGGTATAATTTCTTTTCTGATGACGCTGGCATTTTGGTAAACTGAAAATTTCCCTTCTGATCTATAGTCGTAGAATCTATGACTTTCCCTTCAAATGATGATAACAACGAACTAAAGTTGACAGGATCAATTAGGTAGATGACCGGTTTTTTTTGTGAATTTATCATGTCGATATGACCTGAAACAGGGTATCGGCTACAAGCTGAAAACAGGATTACAACTAGAATGGCATAAATAGAATGTGCGAATGTCATGACATAAGGAATTGATTTGCAAAGCTAACAAATCCTTTTCTGGTAAAGTTAACAAATGTTACACAATGGCGAAAGCACAACAAATAGATCTAATTGCGATTATCTTAATCCTGGATTTTGATCAAAAACTTGTTTTTCTTACCATTTTCAACCATGAAATACATATTGTGTAACAAATCTGCTGAAGTAACCATTTGCTCAACTTGCGTCACTTTCACTTTATTTATCGAAATGGCATTACCTTGAATTGCCTTACGTGCTTCAGTTTTTGAAGGTAGTATTGTGGTGACAGTCAATAAATCCACAATATTAATTCCTTGACTAATATCTGATGCAGAAATGGCTTTACATGGTATTTCTTCGGCAATGGTGTGTAATTCATTGATGCCCATTTCAAGTAAAGTGTCTGGTCCAGCTTGATTTCCAAACAACAGCTGACTTACTTGAGACACTGCTTTGAAATCGTCATCACTGTGTACTCTTCTGGTCAATTCCTCAGCTAATATTGCTTTCAAACCACGTGGATCATTAGTATAGGTTTGTTCGAGATTTTCAACTTCTTCCTTAGATTTAAGTGTGAAATACCTCAAATACTTAGGCAAGTCTGCATCGTCTGCATTGAGCCAAAATTGGTAAAATTTATAAGGGCTTGTCAATTTTGGATCTAACCAAATATTACCTTGTTCTGATTTGCCGAATTTGCTGCCATCGGCCTTGGTAAGTAGTGGCGTAGTGACCGCATAAGCCTTACCGTCGATATTGCGTCTGATAAATTCTGTACCTGATGTGATATTGCCCCATTGATCGGATCCACCCATTTGGAGCACACAATTATATTGGTCAAACAGCAATTGAAAGTCATAAGATTGAAGAAGCTGATAACTAAATTCTGTAAATGACAATCCCGTTTCTAGACGATTTTTTACGGAGTCCTTGGACATCATATAGCTGACGGTCAGTGTTTTGCCTACATCACGCAAGAAATCTAGGATATTCATATTTTTGTAGAAATCCAGATTATTGACAATGATAGCGGCATTCGGACCTTCAAAATCTAGGAACTTTTTGATTTGTTCTTTTTGGAAAGAAAGATTGGAATCCAATTCGTCATAGGATTTCAGATCACGTTCTTTGTCTTTGAATGATGGATCACCTATACGACCCGTAGCGCCGCCCATGAGGACGATAGGCTGATGACCAGACAATTGGAATAACTTCAGCAGCATGATCTGTACAAAGTTGCCAATGGTCATACTTGGCGCTGTGGGATCAAAACCAATGTAGCCCACCACTTTTTTGTTTTGCATCAACTCATCTGCTCCGGGTGTCATATCGTGCAGCATACCTCGCCATCGGAGTTCTTCTATAAAATTCAGCATATTATATCAATTAGTATGATCAGGTTGAATATTCGAGCAAAAAACCCGTACTTTTACCCTTTTAAAGCGCAAAAGTAGGATTTTTATATGGATATGAGATGTGTCAGCATTCAAATACAAGCAATATTTTCTTAAAAATGGCAGACACCTTAATTTTAGTAGATATTTTATTAAAACTTTCTGAAAGGTAATATGCGTGTTGAGCATTTTATAGCAAAACGAATGGCATTTACCAATAGTGCTTCATTTACAAAGATCATCATCAGGATTGCGATCGCTGCTATTGCTGTAAGTCTTACGGTTATGATTTTGACTACTGCAATTATTACAGGATTTAAAAAGGAAATTACAGATAAGATATTTGGGTTTTGGGGACATATTCACATTACAGATAGCAATATTAATAGGAATTTTGAACTGACGCCTATAGATAAAACAGCAAAATATTACGATCAGATCCGTGAAATAGACAATCTGGAGTATCAAGCAGAAGCCGAGATATTTGGGTTTAAAATCCCAGACAAAGTGACCGATAAAGTGACTTTTGGTGGTGTGAAAGGCGTACATCCAAACATCATCTTACCAGGATTGCTAAGTACTCGTGATAATTTTCATGGAGTTCTGCTCAAAGGTGTAGATGCTGCTTATGATTGGGAAAAAATGCAAAAATTTATCGTTGACGGCTTGCCTATATCATACATAAAGGATTCTACTTCAAGCGATCTTCTTATCTCAAAAAACATAGCAGAAAGGCTTCATATTCATACTGGAGATAAGGTAGTTTTGAATTTTATAATTGAGAAATCGCAGATAAAAAAAAGGTTCGTAGTTTGTGGTATTTACAATACAGGATTGGAAGAGTATGACAAGAGATTCGGTATCGTGGATATTGCGAAAGCGCAGGAAATTTTAGGATG
>Ga0138256_10001687_pt1 | contig 23797 bp, 18 predicted proteins | sample KNB2016incub_MG_FD_105486 | JGI IMG/M metagenome (GOLD analysis project Ga0138256, IMG submission 105486) | Active sludge microbial communities from wastewater in Klosterneuburg, Austria - KNB2014incub_MG | ecosystem: Engineered > WWTP > Activated sludge > Unclassified | place: Austria... | reverse complement strand
GGAAAAGTGTGGTTGCTTTAAGGGCTTCTCTTCTGTCCATTTTATCTTAATATTTTAATATTCAAAATTAATAACTTATAAATTGCCTTTTTTAAGCTCTTCCACCGCAAAGTTTGTTGCTCTTGCGGTGAATGCCATGTAGGTCAGTGAAGGATTCACACAACTAGCGGATGTCATAAATGCTCCATCAGTAACAAATACATTTGGAACTGAATGAATCTGATTCCATTTGTTAAGTACAGATGTTTTAGGATCTTTGCCCATTCTGGCTGTACCCATCTCATGTATACCAAGACCGGGGTTGCACCCGGAGTCATAGGTTTTTACATCTTTGAGCCCGGCAGCATCCAGCATTTCAGCGGCTGAGGACATCATATCCTTTCGCATTTCATGCTCATTGGTTTTCCATTCAGCATCCATAATCAGTGTAGGAAGCCCATAAATATCTTTTAAATCTTTATTCAGTGAAATTTTATTTTCGTGGTAGGGAAGACATTCTCCAAAAGCCATTATCCCAAAAGTCCACTCTCCGTTTTGGCTTAATGCATCTTTTAGCCCTTTGCCATATTCTGCTTCTGCGATATATCTGGCCCAGCCTTCACGACTTCCTCCCCCCTGGTATCCATACCCCCGCATGAAGTTTGGCATCTTTGACGCAGAATCTATGTTTCTGAATCTTGGCACATAAATTCCGGTTGGTCTCCTGCCTTTATAAAACTTATCTTTATAATCATCTGATTTTCCATTTGCACCTAACCTGAAGTGATGATCCATCACATTATGACCGAGCTCACCACTATCATTGCCTAAACCATTGGGAAACCTGCTGGATTCACTTTGTAATAATATTTGTGTACTGCCGAATGTTGATGCACATAGAAAAATTATTTTGGCAAAATACTCTTTGGTTTCTTTGGTTTCAGAGTCTAATATTCTAACCCCTTTGGCTTTTGTACCGGACTCATCCAGGATGACTTCTGTTACAATAGAATAAGGGCGTATAGTTAAATTTCCGGTAGCTTCAGCTGCCGGTAGGGTAGATGCGTTGCTGCTGAAGTATGCACCGAACGGACATCCACGCATACATCTGTTCCTGGTCTGACAAGTTCCTCTGTTTCCTTTGGGTTCGGTGAGATGAGCTGTACGACCCATTATAATGTCTCTTCCTAATTTTTCTTTCAGTCGTTTTTTTACATCCAACTCCAAACAATTATACTCCATAGGTGGTAAAAATTTACCATCAGGAAGTTGTTTCAATCCTTCATTTTTCCCGCTAACGCCTATAAAAGTCTCTACATAATCGTACCAGGGTGCAATGTCTTTGTATCTCACAGGCCAGTCCACAGCAATGCCATCCTTTGCATTGGCTTCAAAATCCAGATCTCCGAGTCTGTATGATTGTCTGCCCCATAACAATGATCTTCCACCTACATGGTAGGCTCTGATCCAGTCAAAAGGTTTTGCCTCAGTGTAGGGATTTTCTGTATCTTTTGGCCACCAATGCTGATATGCCGGCGTCATCGTATAACCTGTCCTTTCCTGGATTTTATATTCTTTCATCTGCTCAGGGGTCATCTTGTTTCTGTTTGGAAGTTCCCAGTCTTCCATATTGGCAGTAGGATAATCTCCATGTTTAACCATTCTACCTCTCTCGAGTACCAGCGTTTTTAATCCTTTTTCACACAATTCTTTAGCAGCCCATCCGCCACTGATACCTGAGCCTATTACTATGGCATCATATGTTACTTCATTTGTTCCTTCTGAGTTGAAATACATTCTTTTGATTGATTTTGATATAATTTATTAAATCAGACATCGCATATTTTTATTGCTTTCTGCAATGCTTTTTCTTTTTCTTTATTTGACTTGGCAGCAGGAATAAATTCCTGAGCAACATATCCCTGATATCCTGTAGTGTGAATAGCTTTCATAATAGCAGGATACTGCAATTCCTGTGTTTCATCTATCTCATGTCTGCCGGGAACGCCCGCTGTATGGTAGTGACCAAAATACTGGTGATTTTCTTTGATGGTTCTTATGATGTCACCTTCATTGATTTGCATGTGATAAATATCATACAATAATTTAAAATTGGGTGAATCCAGTTTTTTACATAGTTCTATGCCCCATGCGCTTTTGTCACACATGTAATCTTTATGGTCAATTTTACTGTTGAAAAGTTCCATTTGGAGAATTACTCCTCTTTTTTCAGCATAACCTAACACCTTTTTTAATCCTTCAACGCATGTATTCATTCCCGTTTCATCGTCTTTTCCATCTCTGTTGCCGCTAAAGCAGATCAGGTTTTTATAACCGGCATTGGCTACCAATTCTATATGGTCAATGTAGTTCTTGATGAGTTCAGTATGATATTGTTTGTCATTCCATCCTTTTGTCAGACCAATTTCAGCTCCATTGCACATGGAAGAGTAAATTCCATATTTTTTCAGAACCGGCCAATCTTTTGGTCCAATCAGGTCGATGGCAGAAAACCCGATTTTTTTGACCAACAAACACAAAGACTCAAGGGGAATATGGTTATATGTCCAATGACATACAGAGTGTTTAATGTTATTTTTTAAACTTTTTTTTTCAATTAATTCATCTATCTTTTTAATAGCATCACTACCCAAAATAAAGCTAAAAGTTGATAAGGCACTGTTTTTTAAAATACTTCTTCTATTTATCATTTCAATATGGCTCAATAATATATATGCCTGTAAAGTTATTTATTATTCTTAAACTTTATCTCAAGTGTAAGTGTATAATTTTGTAATTAAAAGAAATAATTAATGCATATAAGGAGTGGACATTTTTTACAAAATAAAAATATTATTTAGTATTTTATATAGAATTTAATTTTGTAATTTTCGTTTTGTAAATAGGAGTAAGAATTAAAACCAAAATCACAATGCATAAAACCCGACTAAAGTACGGTATTATTTCTGGCTTTCTTACTCTATTGGTCCATCTGTTTGCAGTTTTGGGTTTTGGTGATTTTATATATTATTGCTATAATAGCTATATTTTTCCTATTATCAGGATTCTATACGATTATACATTTGGCTTGCTGCCTTTTCCGGTCATTTACCTTTTTCTGGTATTATTTGTAGTTTTCATGATTACATTTTTCGCAGCGTTATATCGTTCTGTTAGAATAGAAGGATTCATCAAAGCATCAAGGTCTCATACCATTAAGCTGATTAATATATTTGGCTGGATCATAACGTCCTTTTACTTTTTTTGGGCATTCAATTACTATGGGCCTGATCTTGACAGCAAATTAAGATTGCGTGAAATGACACTTGATTCATTACAACTCATCGATGAATTTAGACATGTGACAAACATCCTTAATAAAGAGAGAAAATTTCTTTCTGTTGACACAAATGAATTGAAAGTACCCATAGAATGGAAAACTATGGAAAACGAAATCAGAAACGCTCAATCGGAATTACTTGTATCATGGGGTGATAAAGTCTGGGGTCGGGTAAGGGTCCGACCACTATATCCTAAAGGTATTCTGCTTAGGATATCAACTGCGGGTGTTTATATTCCTTTTGTGTGTGAAGGTCATATTGATGCCGGTATGAATAAAATTCAATGGCCTTTCACAGTGGCACACGAGATGGCACACGGATATGGTTACACAGATGAAGGGGTTTGCAATTTTATTGGATTACTTTCATGTATTAAATCAAAGGACCATTTTATCAGATATTCAGGGTATTTGTCATATTGGAGATACATTTATTATGATCTGAAGTTTGCTTATCCTGTCATAGCTGATGAAATTTATAAAGACCTTAATAAAGGGGTAAAAGCTGATCTTGCAGCTATACGTCGGGATATAAACCGATTTCCTGATATTTTACCCCAACTAAGAGATTTTATTTATGATTCTTATCTAAAATCACACGGTGTTGAAAAAGGATTGAGGAGTTATAACGAAATAATCATACGTGTTCAAAAATGGAAAAAATCTGACTTCGTCTTTGAATTTGATTAAATCGCATTTATCATTTCAATTAAAGATATGTTTAAACTTTTAATGGATTCAGGTATTCTCCATTCACTTCTGTCGCGAGGGCCAACAAAATTGGATATGGATCTGATTTGTATGGAAGGCATTTCAAGTTTATTGCAAGCAAAAATAAATCCTGCTCCTTCCATTGATTCAATTTCAGGGTTATATTTTACGAAAAGTTTATTTGCAGAATCAGTGGTACCTGTGATCTTATTAACTGTAATACCGGTTGCGGTGAGTAGTTTTGATCTTAAAAAAGCCGGAATATTTGCATGTAGCCACCCGTTAATGTATGGGAATTCATTTTTTTCCAATAGATTCATGTCAAAGATATCCAGAAAACTGCCATCTGTTTCCTCTGTACCCAAGTCTGCAAATCTATCGGCTGTCACATTGAACACAGCACCAATTGCATTATTTTTATTGAATGAACCACCGATACCGGCATTGATAGCAAGATCAAAGGGATGATCAGTCAACATACTTATATTGAATGCCATATTAACAGACCCAGGTCCTGTGATCAGGAAATGTACGGTATTATTTTTAAACCTAAACTTGAATTTTTCCAATTGAATTCCTTCATTTTTCAGAAAAAGATACAATGGATCGACTTCAATCTTGGTAGCGGATGCAATAAGAATTTTCATACTATAAATGAAAACCTAACAAATGAAAGGAAAGAATGTAAAGTATACCCCTTTAAAGTATTTTGAAAAATTAAAGGTTAAAACCAATGAATTACCAGTCCAGGTCGTCTTCTTTTTTCTCTTTCTGACCTTCTTCGCCTTGTGATGCTTCCCATTCTGCCTGCCTCTTTTCAAATTGTTCATAGTCAAAATCAGGCATAAGATCATTTTTTACATGGTCTATAGTATCCTGGAGCTGAGAAAGAAATCTATTGAAATCTTCTTTGTACAAAAATATCTTATGTCTTTCATAGCCATCAGAATTAAATTTTTTTGTACTTTCTGTCAATGTGATGTAATAATCTTCCCCTTTTGTCTTCCTCACATCAAAAAAATAGGTTCTTCGTTTACCGGCTTTTACTTTTGCTGTATAAACACTTTCAAACTTTCCTCTGTCTTCTTGTTCCACGATATTCTTTATTTATTGCTAATAATAGGACAAATATAAATAAAGTTTTGATTCATCAAAATTTTTTGCAATAATATTTAATTTTGTTGCATCATCTGTTGCTGATAAACTGAACTATAAAAACCTTGCTTTGAAATTAACTCTTCATGTGTTCCTGAATCAGCAATTTTTCCTTCTTCCAGAACAATTATTTTATCATATCCCAAAAGATTATTGGTCCTGTGGGATATGATGAAGGATGTTTTATGTTCCAATGATTTTTGAAAAAAGGACATTATATTTTGCTCCGTTGTGGTATCCACCGCCGATAATGCATCATCCAGCAATATAATTTCAGGATTTTTTATAAACGCCCTGGCAATTGATATTCTCTGCTTCTGCCCCCCCGAAAGAGTTACTCCTCTTTCTCCTACTAATGTATTGAATTTATCCGGTAGTCTCATAATATCCTCATAAACAGATGCATAACCAGCATATTTTTCTATGTCACTCTGTGAAATGGTAGGATTTGCAAATGCAATATTAGCATATATGGTATCTGAAAATAAAAATACATCCTGAGGTACATATCCTATCTGATCGCGAATGATTGAAATATTATGGTCTTTTATATTCATACCATCAAGCAGGATTTCACCATCTGTCACATCAAACATGCGGGTCAGTAACTCTGCAATTGTGGTTTTACCTGATGCCGTTCGACCCATAATTGCTACCTTTTCTCCACTTTTTACAGTAAAACTGACATTTTCCAGAGCTTTTATGCCCGTATTGGGATATACAAAAGATACATTTCTGAATTCGATTTCTCCTTTGAGCCTGTAGATATTTTCATTTCGGTTTATTATATCAGATTTTTGTATCAAAAGTTCATTGATTCTCTTCTGTGATGCTTCTGCTTCCTGCACAACAGACGCTATCCATCCGATGGAAGTCACTGGCCAGGTCAACATATTTACGTAAAGTATAAATTCAGCAATATTTCCCGCTGTCAGTTTTCCTGCAAACACCTGATAGCCACCCACAACGACCACTATCAAGGTACTCAAAGCAATCAGTAATATCATCAAGGGCTGAAAATAGGATTCAATCCTGGCCAGAGCCAGTGATCTGCTCTTGAATTCTTCACTTTGGATTCTGAAAAAGTCAACAAATTGTTCTTCTTTCACATAGGATTTCACCACTCTGATACCGGAATAAGTCTCCTGAGCTGTGCTGTTCAATACAGATAATTGCTGTTGAATGAGTGTGCTTTTTTCATTAATAAGATTGCTAACGTAATAAATTGATATTGATAACACAGGGAGTGGTAAAAGAGCGCAGACGGACAAAAGTACATCAACTTTGAACATAGCATAAATTGTCATAAAAAAAAGAGTTAACAGATTTATGCCATATAAAACACCGGGGCCGAGGTAGTTTCTTACTTTTGATACATCTTCAGAAATACGTGCCATGATATCTCCTGTTTGATTTTTCCTGTAGAATGACTGATCCAGGGATTGGAGATGAGTGTAGATTTCTTTTCTCATATCATATTCTATAAGCCGGGACATCACTATGATGGTTTGTCTCATAAAATACATCAATAAACCTTTGATGATAACAAATCCCGTGATCACAAGCCCGAACATAAACAGATGATAACCTAAATCATCGTAAACTCCTGATTTAATGTCAGTTGGTAAATCTTTATACTCCTGTATTTTATATTGTACCAGATCAAGTGCATCTCTTATTTTTTGCGGGATTAGAATTCCGAAATAATTAGAGCCTGTGACAAAAACAATTCCTAGCAGAAAATGCCACTTATAAACAACAAAAAACCTGTTTAACGTGAATAATTGTCTCAATTAGCTGATTGTTAATAATACCACTTCAAAAGAATTCTTGCGAAAACTACAAATAATTGATGGTATTAATTCTGTTTTTCGACGGATGAAGTCTGGAACCGAAATCTATCGTTTTTAAGTATCGCGAGTCTTTGTTCTACTGAAAGAATGGATTCTACTTTTGGTTTAAATTCTTCATTAATTTTAAGAATTTCTTTTGAGACTTCTTCTTTTTGACTCAATTTTGAAATGACATTCTCTACTCTTTGATATTGATCTTCATAAATTTTGGAGAGTGATTCCTTTTGAATGTTGTTTAGTTTTAAGTGTTCACCTTTTTTGATCAATTGAATTTCAAGATTTTCAATTTCCAAAGAAATAAAATCTATATTTTTTTGGGCATTCCCTGAAAAACCAATGAACAATACTACAAATACTAAAAAAAAATGCTTCATCATCTATGAAATTTTCATCAAAATTATTGAATTTGAATTAAACAACAAACTTTTAATCCTTTTATTTAAAATTCTATTGTTAATATCACTCAGTGTTTCCTTTACCTTTTTTCTTAAATGGATTAAAATCCTTTAATTTTTCTTTAATTTTATCCACTTCTTCTTTAGATTTGTCTGTGAGAATATCTGTGGCTTTCTGTTTTAAAGAATCCGCTCCTTCACTTTTGGCTAGTGAATCAATTTTAGAAGAAACCACGTCTCTGGCTTTGCTTTTTAACGAATCAATAGCAGTTTCGGCGGCATCTTCCGCTTTTGTTTTTATTTTTTCTATTTCTTCATTGGCTCTTTTTGTAATGGTGTCAATGATCTCCGCTTCTTTCCTTTTTATCTCATTATTTATTGTATCTTTTAATGATGATATGATATTTTCAACTTTTGATTCCACCGCATTATTTAATGTTTCACCTTTACTATTTTTAGGTGTAATCCTGAACACGGGTTTCTTCAGATTTCCTGTCATTTGTACATTCAAAAAAATATTCGGACCCTGATTTATGTTTACGCCCAATTTTGAAGCCTCTTTTTCCAGCATTGATAAGCCCGACTCAGCAAAAGCAGTGATTTTATTATTTTTTAAAAGTTCACGTGGTATAACCATGTCAATATTATAATTCATATTTTGGCCGAAACCATGTTTTCCAGAAATGGCTAATTCCATGCCGCCAATTGTTTTTTTAAACTCTTTCAGTTCTATATAACCCTTTACTATGTCAAACCAGTTTTTAGTATGGTCAAGCGTTATTTCCTTGAGCATATTCAGACCCAACTTATCAGATAGTTCACTTAATGGATTGTATCCTTTGATACTTCCACTTAGAGTTTCAAGGAAACCTGATGCGTCAAGTGAACTTAATACCGGAGTCATCTGGTCTCCCAGCGTACCTTTCATGACCAGTGTAGTATTAAATATTCCGTCAATATATGCTGCTACCGGTGCAGCTTTCTTTAGTAAATCTATTTTGCTTATGGCTTCAGCAAATTTGATTTTACTTAAACTCAATTTAATGGAAAAATCGGGATTGGTAATATCGGAAGTATTGTAAAGCCCCTCCATAGAAATATTACCACCAAGAGTATTGGTAACTAAATTTCTGAGGGCTACTTCCTGGTTTTTAATTTCTAGGTCTCCTTTAAAATCTCTCAAGATAAGATTTGTATAATCCAGTTCATCTATTTCAGCTTTTACAGTCAATCTTACTCTTTCCGGAACCGGTATTACACTGACTTGTTTTGAGTTATTTTTATCATTATTATTGCTGATAAATGTATTGGCATTAAATTTCTTTGAATAGAAATGTAATGCACCATCGAGAATTCCGTTGTTAAATAAATAATCATATACATTTATTATTGTCCCTTTCATCCTTAGATCGCTGCCTTCAATAGAAGCCGACATATTTTCAATATCTATGGCATTGGCAGCTAACCCGCCTTTTAGAGCTAATTTATCAACTATTATATCATGAAACAACACTTTTTTTGCGTCCAGATCCAAAAAAAGATTTGAATTTTTCAAAACATCATTCTGTATCGAAACACCAGCCTGTTCACTGTTTTTCTGAATTTTATTATCAGACTGTTCCGGAATCCATTCATTCAGGTCAAATAATGAAGATTTTCCATTGATTTTTATAGTTACTGATTTTTCGGTCGAAAACATGGCCAAAGGATTTTTGACTGAGCCTGTCAGGTGTAAATCACTTTTACCCAACATGAGATTTTCAGCATTAAAACTTAATTCGGCAGGAGTAGCATTTGCATAGGCTTTATTAAATTTGATTTTCGGCATTCCTTTGGATTGATAAACAACGTTTTGTGCTTCGGCATGACCCTTAAATACTATAGCTGAATAATTTTCATTTTTTACATCTTTCATATTAGCCTTAAAGTCAAGATCACAATTGATATTTCCCGAAAGTTGATCGATATTACCTAAAGGGTAGGCAGAAGCCAGATTTGTGAGGTTTATTTTGGCTTGAAGCTGACCTTCTGCTTTTTGATCACCGGACAGATTGTTAACTGTCAGCTTTCCGTTGATGGGGTCATTTCCCACCTTCATTCCAAATTTCGGAATTCTTATTACCATATCCTTATAGTCAGATCTTGTTGCTTTGATATTGATATCTGCATTTAAACTACTGATCTCTTCAGGAAATGAAGGATATTTGAAATAGCCGTTTTCCACCAGTATTTTTATATCAAAAGCAGGGAACTGATTTTTTGCTTCATTGTACAACCCTCTGACATTCCCGGAAAAACTGGCTTTACCACTTGTTTTGACATTCGCAAAATCTTTTGTATATGCGTTGGGAATGATGGACAATAACGACTTGAAGTCTTCAGAAGGAGTTTTGAAAACCAAATCTGTTGTGATATCATTTCCTGCGATTTTTACATAACCTTCTCCGGTTAACTCGAGGTCGTTCAATTTAAGATTATTGTCTTTAATAGTGTATTTATTTTCCGGGAAGTTAATGTTTATATCAGCCGTAATGTCGACCAAACCATTACTGATATATTGAGTTCCTGCATATTTGACATCAAGTTGATTAACATGAGTTTTCGTTGAAAGATCGAAAATATCCTGTGTAAAATCACCATTTCCTTCGTGTTCGATGCCTTGCAAGACACAAAATAAGAGGTTGGTATTGTCCTGATAGGTCAATTTCCCGTTTTCAATGCGGTAGTAATCCAATGTAAGGCGATAAGGATCATTTGTACTTTCTTTCGTTATTAAATAATTGGCATTTAATGAATCGACAATGACTACATTAATTTCTGTTTCTTTAATAATAACACTGTTTATTTTAGGAACACTCCCTTTCCTGATCAGTGACATAAAGTTTATATCCAGATAGGTATGGTTGGATTTGAAAAGCGCTATACCATCAAAATTATCAATGCCCGTTACCGAAAGACTGTCAATCGAAATTCTGATATCCGGAAATGAACTGAAGAAAGAAAGATTGGCGTCACTAAAATCTACCACAGCATTTATATTATCATTGGCATAATCTTTTATCGAAGTCATCAATTTGTCTTTGAATACAAAAGGGAGTAAAATAGCCGCAATAATAAACCCCACCATAGCCAGAAAAATATAGGAAAGTATTTTTTTTATTATTTTTCGCATAATGATTATAATATTGTTCATATCATATGACGAATAAAAGCAAGAAATAGTTTTCAAAACACAGAAATAATGATTTAAATCAGTGGATTCTGAAGATGCACTCACTTAATTATTGTCAAAACTCTGTGTTATTTTAAGTATTGTCTGTATATTTGCCATCCCGAACAAATCAGGAGCGTCAGATTTATTCGTTAGTCTAAATTAAATATTACCGTTTAATGGAAGATCCTGAAGATGATAAATTATATAGGAAAACAACAAGGCGAATTAAAAAAGTTCGAAAGTTTGGAAGAGGCTACATGGATAAATGTATATCCTCCTTTTGAGCATGGCGAACTTGATGCTTTTGCAGGGCTTATGGATATTCCTCTTGATTTTATCACAGATTCTCTGGATGTTGACGAACGATCCAGGTTTGAAAAAGAAGATAATTCCACTCTTATCTTAATCAATAGTCCTATACTGAACGAGGAGAGCAAAGACAGTGAAGCAATATATATTACTGTGCCAATCGGCATCATTCTTACCTCTGATCATATTGTCACAGTAAGTTCTACAGAAAATCCCATATTGGAGAAGTTTTATGAAAATAAGGTAAAAAATTTTGACCCTGCCGATAAAAATATGTTTGTTTTGCAGATTTTCGAACAGAATGTGTATCGTTTTCTAGAATGTCTTAAAAAATTAAATTTAAAAAGAAATCTTATAGAACAGGAGTTATACAATTCCAGCAGGAGTGTTGAGCTGCAACAGTTGCTACGCATTGAAAAGTCTCTGGTATATTTTGTGAGTTCACTGAGCACCAATGAACTTTTGAAAATGAAGATTAAAAGGACGGATTTACTTAAAATAGGAAATGAAGAACCTTATTCTGACCTTTTTGAAGACATTATCATCGATAACTCTCAGGCATTGGAAATGTCAAATGTGTATACAAACATCCTTGGCGGGACCATGGAAGCTTATGCTTCTATTATATCCAACAATCTTAACGTAATAATACACAGACTCACTATAGTCACTATCATCCTTTTAGTGCCTTCAATGGTAGCAGGTTTTTATGGTATGAACCTTGATTATTTGCCTTTCAAAAGTCTTAAATTCGCTTTTCCCTTTATTATCTTGATTTCTATTGTTTTAGGGTTTGGAGTAGTGTATTATTTCTCCCGAAAAAAATAACCATATTGGTTTTAGGTATGTATATTATACTCAAAAACAAATGTTTATATATACATATTAAAAGTTATCCACATATAATGTATTTATTTTTTAACATATTATATTGATTTTTAATACATTGCAAAGTTATCCACATAGTGTGGATAACTTTGTGTATTTTACTTCTTTAAATTGTTTTAAAAGTTGCTTAATTTGCACTCTCAAACTGACAACTGCCAATAAGGGTACTTGTCAAATGAAATAAACCAAACCGAGCATACTTATTTCTTAGATAGGGGCGAATACATAGTTAAAATAAATATATATATATATTTATAATATTATTTTGTCTTTATTTAAAACATATATATATTTGACACATATATTTTTATTTAAATGTGTTGAAAGAGCAAAACAATATTTACATAAACATACAACAGTAATCCAATGAGTAGCATGATAGAACCCATTTTAAAGGAAAATCCGGGAAGATTTGTATTGTTCCCTATAGAACATGATGATATCTGGTCCTTTTATAAAAAGTGTGAAGCCAGTTTCTGGACAGCAGAAGAGATCGATCTTCACCAGGATCTGAGTGACTGGGAGCATAAACTGACGGAGGATGAAAAATATTTTATAAAACACGTCTTAGCTTTTTTTGCTGCCAGTGATGGTATTGTAAACGAAAATCTTGCCGAAAATATGGTTAGGGAAGTACAGTATACAGAAGCAAAATTTTTCTATGGATTTCAGATCATGATGGAAAATATCCACTCAGAGACCTATTCATTACTGATTGATACATATATAAAAGACGCCAAGGATAAAGATTATCTGCTCAATGCCATTGATACCATGGATTGTGTAAAAAAGAAAGCAGACTGGGCCCTACGATGGATATCCAACGGAAGTTTTGCAGAGAGATTGATAGCCTTCGCTGCAGTGGAGGGTATATTTTTTTCAGGCTCATTTTGCTCCATTTTCTGGTTAAAAAAGAGAGGACTGATGCCGGGACTGACCTTTTCAAATGAATTGATAAGCCGGGATGAAGGTATGCATTGCGATTTTGCCTGTCTTTTATATAATAACCATATTCAAAACAAACTGCCAAAAGACACACTTCAGGCGATCATTGCAGATGCTGTAGAGATTGAAAAGGAATTTGTCACAGATGCTATTCCTGTGGCCCTGATCGGTATGAACGCTCAGCTAATGTGCCAATATATTGAATTTGTTGCAGACCGTCTTCTTGTTTCGCTGGGAAATAATAAAATATATAATGTCGAAAATCCATTTCCATGGATGGATATGATCTCACTTCAGGGTAAAACCAACTTTTTTGAAAAAAGAGTAGGGGATTATCAGAAAGCCGGTGTGATGGCTGAAAAAGACAATCAGGTGTTTACACTTGATGCCCAGTTTTAATTTTAATATTGCCAACTGCTTACGCACCATCCTGAGACCATTTTCTATTTTCGAACATTTAAAATTTATCAACTATGCAAGTTATTAAAAGAAGTAACAAGAAGGAGGCGGTCAGCTTCGATAAGGTCACAGCCAGAATCAATAAATTGTGCTACGGTCTGAATTCTAAGTTTATTGACCCTATTGAAATTTCTAAAAAGGTAATTCAGGGACTTTTTGATGGAGTGCGGACCACAGAACTGGATAATCTTGCCGCTGAGACAGCCGCAACCATGGCAGCAAAACATCCGGATTATGCCATTCTGGCTGCCAGAATCGCTGTATCCAATTTACATAAGAACACCGAAAAGTCTTTTTCCGTTATTATGGAAAAGCTTTATAATTATATAGACCCTAAAACAGGAGGCTTAGCAGGATTAATAGGCGAAGAAACCATAAAAACAATTAAGGAGAATTCGGATTTGATTGATTCTGCCATTATTTATGACAGAGATTATAGTTTTGATTATTTTGGATTCAAAACATTGGAAAAATCGTACCTCCTGCGCATGCATGGTGAAGTAGTAGAGCGACCGCAACATCTATTGATGCGTGCAGCCATAGGTATACATGGGAATGACATTGATGCTGCTATAGAAACCTATCATTTAATGTCTGAAAAATGGTTTATACACGCTACACCCACTTTGTTTAATGCGGGCACACCAAAGCCACAACTTTCATCGTGTTTTCTGTTAAGCATGACAGACGACAGTATACCCGGCATATTTGACACACTGTCCAGATGTGCCAAAATATCTCAATCTGCAGGAGGCATTGGCATTTCAGTTCATAACATTCGGGCGAAAGGTTCTTATATAAAAGGAACCGGAGGAACTTCTAACGGAATCATACCCATGTTAAAAGTATTTAATGATACAGCGAGATATGTGGATCAGGGAGGAGGAAAAAGAAAAGGGGCTTTTGCAGTCTATATTGAACCGTGGCATGCCGATATTTTTGATTTCCTGGATCTCAAAAAGAATCACGGCAAAGAAGAATTAAGAGCCAGAGATCTTTTTTATGCAATGTGGATTCCGGATTTATTTATGGAAAGAGTAAAAAACAATGGTAAGTGGTCCTTGTTTTGCCCAAATGAAGCACCGGGGCTTCATGACTGTTATGGGCCTGAATTTGAGGCTTTATACAATAAATATGAAGAAGAAGGCCGCGCCAGGAAAACAATAAATGCACAGGATCTTTGGTTTGCCATTCTTGAATCTCAGATTGAGACAGGAACACCATACATTCTTTATAAAGACGCCTGCAATTTAAAGTCCAATCAAAAGAATCTGGGAACTATAAAATCCAGCAACCTTTGCACTGAAATCATAGAATACACATCGCCTGATGAGGTGGCAGTTTGCAATCTGGCATCGATATCTCTTTCTAAGTTTGTAGATGAGGATAAAAAGGTTTTTGATTTTAAAAAATTGCATGAAATCACTAAAGTGATTACCAGAAACCTCAACAAAATTATTGACATCAACTATTATCCAATACCTGAAGCAAGAAATTCCAATTTCAGACACAGACCTATTGGCATCGGAGTGCAGGGACTGGCAGACGCATTTATTTTGATGAGAATGCCATTTGATAGTCCTGAAGCTGTAAAACTGAATAAAGAAATATTTGAAACCATTTATCATGCTGCCATAGAAGAATCATGCGCTCAGGCTATCATCCACGGACCATATGAAACATTTAAGGGTTCACCTGCCAGTTTGGGAATTCTACAGTTTGATATGTGGAATGTCACCCCTTCTGACAGGTACGATTGGGATGATTTGAAAGCAAAAGTGAAGTCATCAGGCATGAGAAACAGTCTCCTGCTTGCACCCATGCCAACGGCATCCACTTCCCAGATTCTTGGTAATAATGAGTGTTTCGAGCCATACACTTCCAATATATATACAAGGCGAACACTATCAGGAGAATATATCATAGTAAATAAACACCTGCTTAAAGATCTTACCAAACTTGGTTTGTGGAACGATGAACTCAAACAAAAACTGATGGCAGCTAACGGTTCTGTAGCTAATATACCGGAAATCCCGTCTGACCTCAAGGCATTGTATAAAACAGTGTACGAAATCAGTCAGAAAGTGATCATAGATCAGGCGGCTGACAGAGGAGCTTTTATTTGCCAAAGCCAAAGTCTGAATTTATTTGTAGAAAATCCAAATTTTGGCAAATTGAGTTCAATGCACTTTTATGGATGGCAGAAAGGTTTAAAGACAGGTATGTATTATTTAAGAAGTAAAGCAGCCGTTGATCCGATTAAGTTTACCCTCGATGAGCAACACCAAAGGGTACAGGCTAATAAAGAAGAATCAATAACGGCGGAAATGGAATTGGAAGTGATGGATCTCCAGGAAGGCGCAGTTTGCACCATGGAAGATGGTTGTCTTATGTGCGGGAGCTAAATGGAAATAATATATGAAGGGTAATAAAAAGGGCAGCAGAATTCAAATCCTGATGCCCTTTTTATTTCTGATGATTTTTTACCAGTCCCGAATAAATCCTTATTTTATTGATTTACCTTAGTTGCAAAGTTTTTGTTTACTTCGCTCACTATTTGTTTGCCTATATCAACCATTTTATCTTCCCCTAATGTTGAAATATTAAATGCCAGCATAAATAAATAATTATTGCCAAGATTCCAGTAAAACCGGGATTGTTCATAAGAGTAAGCACCAACCGTTTCACCCGCCGTAAATTTTTTGAAAATAGACGGTTTGTCAGCGCCCAGAGCTGTTTCACCGTTTGTCAATTTGGCTGCCACAAAACCTGAAATGTATTGAGGATACTCATCAAACACCGGATTTGTCTGTATCTGGATTAAAATCCCTGCATTGGGTGTATCTGCATCTTCCCATCTAAAAAAGCACGATTTTGCCGAATTACTCGAAGGATCATTGGCTTCCTTAATATTGACAGCACTTCCTGATATTTTCAAAATGGATTGCAATGTAGCTTCATTTATCATTTCACACGCACTGGGAATAGTAAGTTTTGCCGGATCGGTGGCTTCAGAATTATCTGTTTTTAAAAACTGGCCGGAAGCATCGTTTTCGCTGCCTGTTTTTGTATCATTTTTACATGAAATGAAAAGAATAAATAAAGATAATATCAAAAGATTTCTCATGGTAATTATTAATTAAAAGTTATTTATTTTGCAAATAAGCGTATCAGAGTGCAAAGTTAAAATAAATCAGCATTCTAAAACATATTAAATAAAAAATAAATAAGATATCAAAATTCAAAACTTTAAAATTTGGAATTGATAATAACAGCTTGTCTTATATTTACCAGACCGCTAAGGAGAAGTTCTAACTGATCCAAAGGAAGCATATTAGCACCGTCAGATTTTGCTTCTGAAGGGTTTGGATGTGTTTCGATGAAGAGGCCGTCCGCACCGACGGCTATAGCAGCTTTTGCTATAGTGGCAATAAGACCAGGCTTTCCTCCGGTAATTCCCGATGGTTGATTTGGTTGTTGTAATGAATGAGTACAATCCATAATAACGGGAACTCCAAAGGATTTCATCACAGGTATTCCTCTGTAGTCGACTACCAAATCCTGATAGCCGAACATTGTGCCCCTTTCGGTAATCATCACTTTTTCATTGTTACATTCTCTTACTTTTTGAACAGCGTGGGACATTGATTCGGGACTCATAAACTGACCTTTTTTAATATTAACAACCTTACCGGTGTCTGCCGCTGCTTTGATAAGTGATGTTTGCCTGCAAAGAAATGCGGGAATCTGAAGGATGTCTACATATTCAGCTGCCATACCAGCTTCCTCATCTCTGTGTATATCAGTGGTCACAGGTAAATCCAGTGTGTCTGCAACCTTCCTTAAAATTTTAAGGGCTTTTTCATCACCTATTCCTGAAAATGAATGTATAGAAGATCTGTTGGCCTTTCGATAGGAACCTTTGAAAACAAAGGGAATTTTTAGGTCAGAAGTTATTCTTTTAACTTTTTCAGCAATCTCCATAGCCATCTTTTCAGACTCTATTGCGCACGGACCAGCTATGAGAAAAAAATTATTGGAAGTACTGTGCGCTATATTTTTGATGGATGGCACAAGAGAATATGACTGCATAATTTCAATTGGATTTTTAAAAACTGAAAACATATTGTACAATGTTGGCTCCCATTTTGAGTGCTTTTATCCTGACTTCTTCAGGGTCTTTATGCACTTCAGGATCTTCCCATCCGTCGCCTAGATCACATTCGTAGGAATAAAAACAAATCAATCTTCCTTCAAAGATTAAGCCAAAACCCTGGGCAGGTTTATCATCGTGTTTGTGAATCTTGGGCAAACCATTGTCAAATTTATATTTTTGATGATAAATCGGATGACTGAAAGGCAATTCTGTAAACGACAATTCGGGAAATACTTTTTTCATGGCTAGCCGTACAAAAGGATCAATTCCGAAATTATCGTCGATGTGCAAAAAACCACCGGCAATAAGATAATTTCTTAGATTTTCAGCTTCAGCATCTGAAAAGACCACATTACCATGGCCAGTCATGTGTACCAGGGGATAATTGAATAAATCTACACTACCGACATCTACTACTGCATACTCAGGATCAATATTGGTACCCATAAATTTATTACAAAAAGCAGCCAGATTAACCAGTGAAGTTGGATTTGAGTACCAGTCACCACCTCCACCATATTTGAGTAAACCAATTTTGAGTGAAGGACCGATGAAAGATAAGAACAAAAATGGGATTACCAAAAGAATCAATCTTGTCATGTTTTACAATCATTTGCTTATAAAACGATAATAAAGCTGAAATCGTTTAAGAAATGTCTTAAAATAGTAAAATGAATGTTTAGTATATTGTTCAAGATTAAAAAATTCTAAAAAAGTACTCACATCGTTATTTTCATATTAATAAGTTAACAAACATAAAATTTTAAACAATTAAGGTTGTTTTAAGATTAGTAATCATATTTTTGCACTCACAATGGCTTAACCTATGCATTTTTTATACCCTTCTTTTCTTTGGGCTCTTTTGGCTCTGGCCATTCCGGTGATCATACATTTGTTTTATTTTCGAAAATTTAAGAGGGTATACTTTACCAATGTGAAGTATCTGAAAGAAATAAAAGAAGAGACTTCCAATCGAAATAAGTTAAAAAATTTATTAGTTCTTTTGAGCCGATGTCTTGCTGTGGCTGGACTGGTGTTTGCCTTTGCTCAACCATTTATTCCGACGACGGGCACTATCAAGGCAGGTATAAATCATGTATCGGTTTTTGTAGATAATTCATATTCAATGACAGCCAAACGCGATGACATACCATTATTGGATTTTGCAAAAGAAAGGGCAACTGCCATTATAAATTCGTATAGCGAAGAAGATCGGTTTCAGGTTCTGACTCATGATTTTGAAGGCCGCCATCAAAGATTTATCAGTAAAGAAGATGCCATTAGTTATATTGATGAAATAAAAGTTACTCCATCGGTTCAAAACATTAGCAAAATTCTGATTCGCCAAAAACAATTGTTTGAAACTGTTGAAAATAATAGGGTAAGTTATATCATATCTGATTTTCAAAAGAGTATATCAGATTATGATGTTTTTCGTGATACCAGTTTTGAGATTAATTTATTGCCATTGCAGACATCGCAACAAAAAAATTTATCTGTAGACAGCCTCTGGTTTGATGGGCCTATTCCGTTTTTCAATCAAAATAATAAGCTGGTGGTGCGGATTAAAAATAATAGTGGTGAAAATGCGGAACAAGTGAAAATTTCATTTAAAAAAGATGGTCAAGAGAAGCCGATTGGCATTAGAGATATCCCGGCAAATTCTTACATAACCGACACAGTAGTCATTAACATAGACAAATCAGGATGGCATAATTGTATAGTAAATGTCACAGACTATCCTGTTCAGTTTGATGATGAATATTATATTTCCTTTGAAGTACCTGATACCATTAAAGCACTAATTATAAACGAAACAGGTGCGAACAGGTATATGGATGCCCTTTTTAAAGGAGTTAAATATTTTAGTCTTTCCAATCAAAATGTAAACCTTTTGCAGTACCAGCAATTTTCGAAATTTAATCTGATCATCATTAATGATATAAAAAATATAACATCAGGGCTTAGCAGCGAATTATTTCAGTATCTCAAAAATGGTGGTAAAGTATTAATATTCCCTGGTAAAAATGCTGAAATATCTTCTTACAATAATTTTCTGAATACTGCAGGGGCCAATGGTTTTTCTGGATTGAACAATAGCAAAAAGGAAGTTTCTTCTATAAATACGGAAGAATTTATTTTTTCTGATGTTTATATAAATACAGGACGAAATCTGAAATTACCTGTGACTTCATTATCATACGATATAAATAATCTGGCATCAGGGATTCAGGAAAATATACTGACCTACCGAGATGGATCTTCTTATCTTAGCAAATACAGGGTAGGGGACGGTCAGTTGTTTGTATGTGCTGCCCCATTGGATAATGAATCAAACGATCTGGTTTTTAATGCAGAAATATTTGTACCAATGGTCTACAAAATGGCAATTTCTACTACAAAACAAAAACAGTTGGCTTATAATATCAGTAATAATGTTGTCATCGAGACAGAAAATAAAAGCAGATCGGGCGATTATGTGTATAAAGTAACGGATGGAAAACTGGAATTTATACCTGGACAAATACCCTCAGGAAATAAAATCAACCTGGATTTAAACGATCAGATACGTTCATCAGGATTTTATAAGCTGATGCTTGATGAAGAAACAGCAGCAAATCTTGCTTTTAACTATGACCGAAAAGAATCAGACATGAGGATTTATTCTGAATCAGAACTGGAAACTATAAATCCTTCAAATAATAAGATCAAAGTTATTGTGTCAACATCGCAAGCCAACATGGCAGCAACCATAAATGAAAAGGACAAAGGTATTGTCATGTGGAAATGGTTTGTTGTTGCTGCTTTGTTTTTTCTGGCAATAGAGAGTTTATTATTAAGATTTTTCAAAAACTAAATTCCAGAATGGACATACTGATAAAAAGGGCAACTATAATACATCGCAATTCAGAGTTCCATCTCAAAGTTAAAGATGTTCTTATTTCAAAGGGAACAATAAAAAATATATCTGATGAAATTGATACGACTAATGCGAGGGTAATAACAGGTGAAAAATTGTTTTGCTGTATCGGTTTGATTGATATAGGAACCCACTCAGGAGAGCCTGGATACGAGCATCGTGAAACCATAAAAACTTTGACCTCATCCGCACTTGCCGGAGGATATACCGCTTTGGCCGTATTTCCTAATAATAAACCCACTATCCAAACAAAAGCCGATATCAGGTATCTTGCTGAACATCCTGACAGGCAAGGAGTATCTATTTATCCGATTGGTGTTCTGAGTAAAGATACCAGTGGAGAGGATATAGCAGAATACATGGACATGAAGTCAGCAGGAGCAATCGCATTCAGTGATGGAATGAAATCTGTACAGGACACAAGTTTGCTTGACAGGGCTTTACTATATGCTTCTCAAGCCGGGGTGCCTCTGATACATCATCCGGATGATCATTTTTTGAGTGCAGGAGGCGAAATGAATGAAGGATTTATGAGTACTTCATTAGGTATGAAAGGAATTCCTGATATTGCAGAACTACATACGATTCAACGGGATATTCTTCTAACCGAATACAATGACACCGGCATTATTGAACATGGCATTTCATCTGCACGCAGCGTGAAGGTGATTCATCATGCTCAAAAAAATAATTCTAAAATAAGCGCTACTGTTCCGTACCTAAATTTAATATTTACAGATGAAGACCTTAACGATTTTGATACAAATCTGAAAGTGATTCCGGTATTGAGATCTCCTGCTGACAGGCTAAAACTTGTAGAAGGAATAAAAGATGGAACGATCTGTGCTATTGTTTCCAATCACACGCCACTGGACGATGAATCTAAAAATCTGGAATTTCCATATGCAAAACCCGGCGCTATCGGACTGGAGACATGTCTTTCTGCCTGCATTACATATCTGTCAGATTTAATAGACCTGCCGGTACTCATTCACAGTTTAACAGTTGCACCAAGAGAATTACTAAATATTCACATGCCGGACATAAAGGTTGGTACTAAAGCAGACTTATGTATTTTTGATACTGAGTCATTATGGATCTGCGATAAGGAACATATCAAGTCAAAATCATCCAACAGTCCTTTTTTAGGAAAAGAACTCAAAGGAAAAGTACTGGCAACCATTTGTGGATAATTATTTTTTTCGATTGCGAGCTGAACTGCTTGTATCCTTTTTTTTCTGCCATGGTGCATGGCCACTATTTTTTTTACTTATTGGTCTTTTAGTACTGCTTTCTTTTTCTCTAGAATTTTTATCTTCCTTTTCCGGTTTTTCTGGTTTTTTTCTTGGTGCGTTTGAGTATTGGCCCTCTTTTTTTCTACGGCTTATTTTTTGCGTAGGTGCGGGTGTTGTCACTTTTTTTGCTGCGCCTTTTTTAACCGTACCGTCTTTTTCAGCATGTTTAGTTTGTTTCGAAATACCTGCACTTCGCGATACCTCTATTTTTAATAATTTAAAAAGCTCATCCTGACCAATTTCAATATACTTACCCGTTTCTAATTTTCCAATTTTAAGGTCTTCTATCTGTACTCTGATCAATCTCAAAACGGGAAAACCCACGGAAGCAAACATCTTGCGTACCTGACGGTTTTTTCCCTCTGTTAGTTCTATCAAAGCCCAGGATGTGGGAATGTTTTGTCTTACCCTGATGGGGGGATTTCTTTCCGGCAATACAGGAGCCTTGGATAGTTTTTTTACAGAACAGGGTTTGGTTGTATAACTTCCCGAATCCAAAGTGATATCCACCCCTTTCTTAAGGGTTTCAATGGCTTTGTCCGTTATATCATTATCCACCTGGACAAAATATGATCTCGCATGTTTTTGGGAAGGTGACAGAAGACTGGCATTGAGTGATTTATCATTGGTAAGTATAAGTAATCCTTCAGAATCTTTGTCCAATCTGCCTACTGGGTAAACATCCCTTTCTACCTGTAAATAGTCCGCAAGAGTTTTGTGTTCAGGTCTTTCTTTTGTAAACTGATTTAATACATTGTATGGTTTATAAAAAACGTAATATTTTAGATTTGTTGCGATGATATGAAAATTTTTACTCTGTCAATTTTTAAGGATCGAATCGGGTTATGTAAAAGTTAAATTTTATTAGTTCAACATTGAAAGTACCACACCAGCTGAAATCAAGATTTAAGGAGAAAAATCGAAGTCTAACACAAATGTAGATGTATAAGTTTGTGCAGCGTAAGTTACACATTAAATCTGAAATGCATGACGTCTCCATCATTTACTATATATTCTTTTCCTTCTACACCCATTTTACCTGCTTCTTTGACTGACTGTTCCGAACCGTATTTCACAAAATCATCATATTTTATCACTTCTGCTCTGATAAAACCTTTTTCAAAATCAGTATGAATTACACCTGCAGCCTGAGGTGCTTTCCAACCTTTTTTTATGGTCCATGCACGCACTTCCTTTACGCCAGCCGTAAAATAGGTATACAGGTTAAGTAAACGATACGCTGCCCTGATAATTTTATTTACCCCTGGTTCTGACAGCCCCATGGCTTCTATAAATTCCATTCGCTCTTCCTTACTTTCTAATTCAGCTATTTCTGCTTCTATACCGGCACATATATACAGTATCTCTGCATTTTCAGATTTTACAGCTTCAGTGAATTTTTTAGTGTGAATATTACCTTCTGCTACTGATGCTTCATCGACATTGCAAACATACAAAATGGGCTTGCTTGTAAGAAGATATAAATCCTTAAAGAGTTCTTCAAAATTTTCATCCACTTCAAAACTTCTGGCTGGTTTTTCACTTTCAAGATGTTTGAGAAGTTTTTCTGCCCATTCCACATTAATAACATCGTCTTTTGATCCTGATTTGGCTTGTTTTTTTAGTTTATCAATGCGTTTTTCCATGGTTTCAATATCCTTAAAAATCAATTCAAGATCTATGATTTCTTTGTCTCTAACCGGATCTACACTACCATCCACATGGATCACATTGTCATCTTCAAAGCACCTCACGACATGTATGATGGCATCTACTTCTCTGATGTTGGCCAGAAACTGATTGCCCAGTCCTTCACCCTTGCTGGCGCCTTTTATCAAACCTGCTATATCCAGAATTTCTACACTTGTCGGAAGTATTCTTTGCGGAACTACCAATTCTGCCAGTTTATCCAATCTGGCATCAGGTACGACTATCACACCGAGGTTAGGTTCTTTTGTTGCAAACGGATAATTTGCTGCCAATGCTTTAGCTGATGTAAGCGCATTAAAAAGGGTTGATTTACCTACATTAGGAAGTCCCACTATTCCGCACTGAAGACCCATATAATAAAAATTTTTGAGTTTGTTTTTTAAAATTGCCGCAAAGGTAGTTATTATTTGCCGTATATTTTAGTGAAAACAAGCATATCATTTTGGAAAAGGCAAAGAATTGTGGTTG
>Ga0138256_10001685_pt1 | contig 23810 bp, 20 predicted proteins | sample KNB2016incub_MG_FD_105486 | JGI IMG/M metagenome (GOLD analysis project Ga0138256, IMG submission 105486) | Active sludge microbial communities from wastewater in Klosterneuburg, Austria - KNB2014incub_MG | ecosystem: Engineered > WWTP > Activated sludge > Unclassified | place: Austria... | reverse complement strand
TTTATGGACATGGTCCAAATGGTGAGGTCTGGGATTTTTCAAAGAATTTTCCTGAACTAATTCGGCTTTGTAGTCAACTTTTATCAGATAAGCCATTATTTATGATTGTAAATGCTTATGCTATTTCTTCTTCAAGTATCATGCTTGAAAATGTACTTAGGGATTATTTGAAAAAAGGAAGAATTGAAATTGGAGAATTGGCATTAAAAGAAAAGTCAGCTGGAAGATTACTCTCAACTGGAATTTTTACTCGTTGGACTCTGACCTGATTTGGGCATTTTCTGAGAGTACTCTACTTTAGAGTAGCTTTCAGGGAGGAGGCCAGCAAGCTCTTCAAATATTCTTTGGTCAATATTTACTTTCCTTCCTTTCTCAATACTTTGTTCTCTAGCATCAGATTGAAGTTCAGAGAGAGTGATTGGCACACCAAGATTAATATTGGCTTTTCTGCCAAGGCTTGCTCTGAGTCCATGATTAGGGTTATGAATCCCGGTATTTTTGTCTACAGCCATGATTCCCATCGGCCAGAATGCAACTTTATCCATATCCACGCCTAATCTTTGAGCTTCGTTAATAATCATTTCGTTAGGTCGGCCAATTGGTTGTCCTAACTCAGGATTACGCCCACCTTGAGGTGCGATAAACACTATTCCCTGATTTGCCAGAGTTACTGCTGCTTCATGAATATACTCTCTAAGACTTTCTCTTGCTTTAAGTTCTTTACGAGGGAGTGGTAATTTAGTTGAAGTTCCTGGAAGTTGATGAATTGCACTTGAAAATAAATCCTCTATTTTTATTTTAAAAGGTGTTGGTTCAAGGTTCTTGCCCTTTTCTATTGTATTAGCAGTAACAATTGGTACTGCGTTCATTTCGATCAGAGAAGCCAATGCTTTCATGTAAAATGTATTTTGATGATAGGCAACTGGTCCTGTATATTCTGCATTATCAAACTTTCTCCCAAAATCTATAACTGTTCTAATGGCATCGACTGGATCACGCATTTCTGAATGAGAGTAAGGGATGATAAAGGAATATCCATTTTCACGCATTTGTCGTGCTTCTTCTAATGCGTTATTGTAGATTGTGACTTCTGTGGGAAAAACGTGTGAGAAAACTTCAGCCACCCTATGTCTTCGATGGATTAATCCGCTGTCCGAATCAGGTGAGCGTTGAGTACTATTGCGATTAAATATTTCGAAATCAGAGGAGCTACCTAATAATATTTGTTCTCTTCCCATAAAAAAAACCCTGTATTTGGGCTTTAGATATTATACATTATTTTGTCGGGGATCGGAGAGTTGAACTCCAGTCTCACGGCCCCCAGCCGCGAATTCTACCGTTAAACTAATCCCCGTTTTTAATAACTGAAGTCCTATTCTAGCAAAAAGTTGATCCAGATTGCACCATAAAGACTACTTGAAATTTACCCGAAACAGATCTATAGTAAATTAAGTTTATGGCAAAATCCTCTAATAACTCTAAGTCTACTGCAGTAATCCAGCAAAAGGAAGATTCCGCTCAAAAGTTAGAATCAATCAAGATGGCGATGGATCAGATTGAGAAGCAATTTGGTCGCGGCTCGATCATGCGTTTTGGTGAGAATATGGGAAAGCTAGATATCTCTGTTATCTCTACAGGGTGTCTTCCGCTAGACCTCGCACTTGGTGTCGGAGGCCTGCCCCGCGGAAGAATTATCGAAATCTATGGGCCAGAGGCATCAGGTAAAACTACTGTTTCTTTATCAACTCTTGCCCAGGCTCAAAAGCATGGGGGAGTGGCAGCTTTTATAGATGCGGAGCATGCGCTAGACCCTCAGTGGGCAGAGCGAATCGGGGTAAAGCTTGATGAACTTCTTATTTCTCAGCCTGACACGGGAGAGCAGGCCCTAGAAATAGCTGAAAGTCTTATTAGGAGTGGAGGTATTGACGTCCTGGTTATTGATTCCGTTGCAGCCCTTGTCCCACGAGCAGAGATAGAGGGGGAGATGGGTGATTCAACGATGGGCCTTCAAGCTCGACTTATGTCTCAAGCTCTCCGTAAACTAACTGGAGTTATTTCAAAGTCAAAAACTGTTGTTATTTTTACTAATCAGCTTCGCCAGAAAATTGGAGTAATGTTTGGTAATCCTGAGACTACAACTGGTGGTCTAGCACTTAAATTCTATGCTTCAATTAGGATGGATGTTCGCAAGATTGAAACTATTAAAGATGGAGATAGAGTTATTGGTTCAAGGCACCGTGTTAAGGTGGTTAAAAATAAAGTTTCAACTCCTTTTAGAATTGCGGAATTTGATGTTTTTGGTGATGGTATTTCAAGAGAGGGTGGAGTTTTAGATGTTGGAGTCGAGATGAATGTTCTAACTAAATCTGGAGCATTCTATCGTTATGATGAAAAGATGATCGGGCAGGGTAAAGCTGCTGCGATTGACTGGCTTAAAGAAAATAAGGAAGAAACTAAAAAAATTGTTCAACAAATTATGGCAAAGAGTAAAGATGGTGGCATGCCAGTTGCGGTCGGAGTTGAAGAAGATGATGGAGAAGAAGAGCCAATATCTCCATCTCAATGATAAAATAGGTTAATGGACTCTCTAGATAAATACTACGTATCTGTAATTAGAATTTTAACACTTAGGCCTCGATCAGAAAAAGAAATCCGTGAATATTTAGTTCGTAAAAAAGCTTCTCAGGAGATAATTACTGCCGTAATTGCAAAAGTTCAAGGACATAATTTTCAGAGTGATTTAGAATTTGCACGTTGGTGGGTTCAGAGTAGGACTCGTTATAAAGCTAAGAGTGACTTAATCATCACAATGGAATTGCGCCAAAAAGGAATTTCTGATGATCTGATTAAGTCAGCACTCCTAGAAAAAACAGATGATCACCTGACTGACGAGGAGAAAATAAAAATTGTATTACAAAAATATTTTAAGAAAGTTGAGAGTCTGCCAAAATATGAGCAATATCGGCGAATGAGCGCATATCTGTCGCAAAAGGGGTTTAATTATGACGCTATTAGAAGAGCAATTGACGATATATTAGAAAGAGGCTATAATAGAAGCTAGAGTGGCGAGAGGCTTGCTTTGTGGGATATGCATAAAGGTTTATACTTACTATCTCAAAAAACGATCTAAGAGCACTAAAAGTGCTTTCCTCTTACATTCAATTAAATATGTCTGATTCTACCCAACAAGATTTAATTGTACTTGAAAAAAAATTGCTTGAGAGGCAGGAAAAACTTGAGCACAAACAAGAACAATTTGAAGAAGATAAAGAAGAATTATCTAAAAAGCGTGAAGAATATGTAAAGAAGCTTGAACAAGCTAGTGGCTTGACTCGTGAAGAAGCCCGCCAGACTCTGCTTTCTGAGACTGAGCGTGATTCTGCCTCAATGATCGCTCGCATCATTAAAGAAAGAGAAGAGGAGGCTAAGGCAACAGCTGATCAAAAGGCTCGCGAGATCTTAGTTGACTCTATGCGGCATGGAGCGCTTGATTATATCGCTGAATACACTGTTACTGTTGTTAAGGTCGCTGATGAGGAGATGAAGGGTCGTATCATAGGTAAAGAAGGTCGTAATATTCGCGCTTTCGAGCAAGCAACTGGGGTCGATGTAGACTTGGATGAAGAGGGAATAATTCGGCTCTCTTCCTTTGACAGTGTGCGACGTGAGGTTGCACGTCAGTCACTTGAGAAGTTATTAAAGGATACTCGGATTCAACCATTTAGGATTGAAGAGATTGTTGACCAAACCAGAAAAGAAGTAGAAAAAATAATGCTTGATGAAGGTCAGAAATTAGCTGCTGAAGTCGGGGTTTATAATTTACCAATTGAAATCTACCAAACATTAGGTCGTTTTAAGTTCCGCACATCCTTTGGACAGAATTTGGTAGTTCACACACTTGAGGAGACTAAGATAGGAATTCAAATTGCCCATGAGATTGGAGCTGATGTAAACATAGTAAGACTGGGATGTCTCTTTCATGACATTGGGAAAGTGGTTGAGGGTGAGGGAAGTCATGTAAAGCTGGGCGTTGAGTACCTCAATAGATTTAATATTCCCGAAGCTGTTGTTAACTGTGTTGCAGAGCATCATGAGGACAAACCTTTTTCAAGCGTAGAGTCAGTGATTGTTCATATAGCCGATTCAATTTCTGGTGCGAGGCCAGGTGCCCGCTTTGAGGATATCGAGAACTATGGAAAGAGGCTTAAAGAGATGGAAGAGATTGCCAAGAAGTATGAAGGAGTAGAAGACGCTTATGCATTTGAAGCTGGTCGTGAACTCCGTGTTATTATTAGCCCTGGTAAGTTAGATGATTCACAGACTATTATTCTCTCAAAAAAGATTCAGGAAGAGGTAAGTCGTGCACTTGTTGTTCCAGGCGAAGTAAAGGTAACCGCAATTCGTGAATTTCGTTCCGTCTACCCCGAACACACTGTATAAATAGCATATTAGCTTGCTGTATCAATGTGATCTCTTGACAAGCTGTTATTTTCCCTGTACTGTAAATCTAATCCTTGGCTTTGAGGTAGGACCTCTATATCTATGATTTGATCTACTTAGTCAACGGATGAACCCTCTTTTGTTTTGCTTAAGAGGGCAAGGGAGGTGAATTGATTTGACCAAAAAAGACCTTATTGAGATTGTTGCAAAGAAATCTAACTTAACCAATAAAGCTGCAAGAGATTCTGTGCAAACTACTTTAAATACGATTCGTGATTCATTAAAAAGAGGAGAAAAGGTGGTTCTTACTGGATTTGGCACTTTTAGCGTACGAAGTCGAGCTCAACGTATAGGACGTAATCCAAAGACTGGAGAACGCATTACGTTAAGTGCTAGAAAAGCTCCAGGTTTTACTCCTGGAAAGACATTTAAAAAAGCGATACGTTAATTGCGAGAATAATCGATACAAGAAGAGGAGAGCAATGTTATTAGGACTTCCTCTTTTTGTTCGGAAAGTATTTTTATAATCCCAGGAAGGTGGTAAGCCAGATTCTGTTTTAGGTCACAATCTCTCTCGTCGTGATACTTTCTACCACGACGGTCGCCTAAGGCGACTGCCTTTTACTTCGCTGCTTCTGTATACAAGTAATAACGCAGCCTTCGAAAGTTGCAGCAGGGAGGATTACCCGTTTCACACCCACTCGTCTCTGTTGTTCTCAGATCCTGTCAATTCAGGACCCGCTTGATAGGCCGTATGTGGGAAAGGTCTATCAATACTAGCTATTACTAGTCGGAGCTTACACTCCGTCCCTGGTATAACATCTGTCTGGACTTTCCTCTCCGAAAAAATCGGAGTAGTGACCCTTCTTCCCGGGATCAAAGATAGTATACCATCAATTTACTATAAGATCAATTATTAAAACTCTTACAGATCATCTTGAATTCACAATTTTTACACAAAATTCCTCCAGTGCACTGGAATGTACTGAGCTGTATCTCTTCAGCTTTTTTTAAGATTTTATCAGTTGCTATTTCTAATTCTTCTTTAGACCTCACTGTAGACAATTTTTTATTTGTCTCAACAAAATCAAGGGTTAGTAGAATTTCCTCAGGAGGTTTAGTAAATATTTCACTTTTAACGCGTGTTGCAGCAAGAGCATAAAAAGTTAGTTGAAAATCTTCTTTAACTTTCTTTTCGGTAGGGATATTTGTTCCAGTTTTATAATCAATAATTTCAATTCTACCGTCTGGAAGTTGATCAATACGGTCAATTCGTCCTCCGATTTTAAGTTTGTTTAGCCAGAAGCTAAATGGTAGCTCGATTGCTAAAATATCTGGCGGTAAGAGAATAGCCTTCTCTGCTAAGTGCTGGAGCATTTTATCTGCCTTTTTAAATGCTTCTTGCTCATGGTTTTTCTCTAGATAACCATGCTTAATCCAGTTCCTAATTAATAGCTCATGCATAAGCTGAGGCTTTATTTGTTTATCATTTTGTAGTTCGCGCATGAAGTCTCTGAGCGAGCCATGGACACTATTTCCATAGCTGAGTGCTGAAGTCGGGGGTGTTGGTATGTTGAGAATATAGCGTAACTTATAATGAAGAGCACAAGTCTCAAAGGTTCGAAGTTGAGAATATGAAAGGTAGGTTAAGGGCGGTATTATTGGGGTAGGCTGTATTTGTCCCTTTTCCTTTGGAGGCTGAGATTTTTTTAAATCAAGCAAGGTTAATTGTTCGGTGTCTTGTGTAGTAGTATTCTTCTTGAGGAGTTTTGCTAAAACATCCTCACCAAGAGCTTCAGGGATGAAGGAAGAGAGTTTTCGCTCTCTCTTGCCATCCTGATAGAACTTAGAAGCTGTAAGGAATAATTTATCTCTTGCTCTAGTCATAGCAACATAAAAGAGACGGCGTTCTTCCTGCAGATTTTCATCTCCCGTTGGTAGGACTTCTCTAATAATGTCAGCTGGGACAGGTATTTGTTCTTTGCGGTTATTGCTTGGGAATCTTTGGGTTACTAGGTTAACTACGAATACAAATGGGAATTCTAGGCCTTTACTTGAATGGACAGTCAGGATGTTTACCGCATTTTCTTGGGTCAAATCAACTTCAGTTGCCATGGGGCTTTCACCAAGTTCTTCAGATAGCTCGAGCCACTCGACTGTGGCAAAAACTGATGAATCATTATGATTCGTTGCGAAGCTTTGTAATTTATTAAAAAATCTAGCAATATTTTGAGCTTCTCGTTCTGTTTTTGATGATTTTGGATCTAGATAGAAATTGAGTAGGCCAGAATCCTCAAAGAAATAATAAAGGAGTTGGCCAGCAGAGTCTTTTGAGATTAACTGGAGATGCTTATTGACCATTTCTTCTATTTTCTGGAATTTGGCAATACTCTCGTGACTAATTCCAATGTCATCTCTCTGTTCGATTGCTTCAAAAATACTATAATTATTTTTTTTAACAAAATTGAGAAGGGATGCAATATCCCGAGGGTTAATATTAAAAATTGGCATAGTGATTACTCGGTAAAATGAAGTGTTATCATCAAAGTTAGCTAGAATTCTTAAGTATGCAATTAAATCTCTAATCTCATTTTGTTCATATAGGTGACTTGGTCCTAGGAATTGGAAAGGTATTCTGGAGTGTTCTAATGCTTTTTGAAATGGAAGTGCATGATTATTAGCTCTTACTAAAATTGCAAAGTCCTTGTAATCTCTGTTTCCTTCTCTAATTTCTTCTTGAATGATTTCAATCACCCTTGCTGCTTCATCTGTATCTCTTTCTGAAAAAATAAACTCAATTTCCTCTCCTAAATCTTCCCGTGTACTAACTAGCTTTTTATCTATACCCTCCCTAGCCTCTAATCTATCAGGGTTGTTGTATTGAATAAGCCTATATGCGCCATCTAGAATGCGCTTAGTCGAGCGGTAATTCTTATTTAGAGTAACAATTTTAGCTTTTGGAAAGTGAGACCTAAATTGGAGCATGTTGGAGAGTGCAGCGCCACGCCATCTATATATACTTTGATCATCGTCCCCCACTACTGTTATATTTTGTTTTTTTCCAGACAGAAGAATTGCCATTTCATTTTGAGCGAAGTTAGTATCTTGGAATTCATCAACTAGGATGTATTTAAATTTCTCTTGATACTGTCTAAGGATATTCTTTCTTATTCTAAATAGTTTTAGAACATTACTTATAAGATCAGAGAAGTCCATAACTCCTTCTTCAGCCTTCATAGTCTCATATTTTTTAAAAGCATTCGCAAGTTCAGTAGTCATTAAGATTTCCTCCTCCTCAAGATCAGGTCTATCTATCAATTTTTTCGCATAATTAATGTACTCATCCGGCCCGATATCGTCATCTTTTAGCCTACTAAAATGATTGAGCATCCCTTGCAAAAATTTTAGAGGGTTTCCCATGGGTCGGAAATAGTTCAGATCAAGTTTGAAAATATTTTTTCTTAAAAACATTAAGCTTTCTGTTTCTGTCATTAACCTATATCCTGGATTAAGGCCAATATGGATTGCTTCGGCTCTAAGGACTCTATCGCAGAATGCGTGAAATGTCTCTATCCAAAGACTGGTGTAGCCATATGGAAGTATCTCGTCAACTCGCGTCTCCATTTCGCTTGCTGCTTTTTCCGTAAACGTAAGGGCAAGAATATTATTGGGGTCAATTCCCCTCTCAAGGATGAGGTGTTCAATTCTTTTAGTAACAACTGTCGTCTTGCCAGTCCCAGCACCAGCAATGATGAGTAATGGTCCATCTCCGTGGATTACAGCCGTGCGCTGTTCTGAATTAAGTGAGGATATATCGGGCATGGGGATTATTCTAGCACAGATTATTAATATTGTTTGTTGTTATTTGAGTTTGCTATGATTGCATGCATGAGAAGTATGCCTTCGGAGTTTTCATTGTCATTTATTGAAAAGAAAGAAATTGCTAAAGATACCTATTCCTTCTTCTTTGATAGGTCTTCTCAACCAGATTATAGTTTTTCTCCTGGACAATATGTAAGGATTATCCTTGATTTGCCAAAGCTAGATATACGCGGAAAATCTAGAATGTTTACCGTCAGCTCTAGCCCTGGTCAAAAAGATGTGTTGGTTATTACAACTAAAATTCTTAAAAATCCAAGTATTTTTAAGCAACGAATGATAGGTTTGAAAAATGGAGAAGAGGTCAAGTTCTTTGGTCCGATGGGTGCCTTTACTCTTCCTGATAAGAGTAAGAGACCTCTCGTATTTTTATCAGGAGGGATTGGTATCACTCCGTTTCACAGTATGATACTCCATGCAGTCAATCAGCTATATCCAGTACCAATTACCTTAATAGCCTCTTTTAGTTATAGGGAAGAAGTGATTTTTTATGAAGAGTTTGAAAAGATAGCTAATAAAAATCCAAAAATAAAAGTTGTCTATACCCTAAGTCAGGGAGATAGTCTGGATATAGAAGAGAGGGGTAGGATCTCTGAGAAAATAATAAAAAATAATATTTTAAATATATCTTATCCAGAATATTTTATCTGTGGGTCGTCATTAATGGTAGCATCTTCCTTAGAGTTGCTAGAGTCGATGGATATTCCAATGGAACAAGTTAGAGAAGAACAAATGACTGGTTACTGATTTTCCTCACCAAGCTGGGGATCTTTAATTTCTTCAATTATCTCCTCGCCTATCATTTTTGTAGAAGCTAACTTATTTCCGATCTGAGAAAAGCCAGTTGTAACATTGTTAAATTGTGAAGATGCATTTCCAATATGTTTGCCAAGTACCCCCATATTTTCATTCACTTTGTCGTATTCAATTTGAATTGACCTAAGAATTCTAAAAACTTCTTTAGATTTTGATTCAATCTTTTTACCCTCAAAAGATAAAAGGATTGTTTGTAGATGTACATATAGCGTCGATGGAGAGACTATATATACCCTTTCTTTACGAGCATAAATCATAATTTCATTCATATTACATAATTCATAAAAAACTGATTCACTAGGTACATACATAAGGGCGAAATCCATAGTTCCTTCATCTGGTAATATGTATTTTCTGGCGATAGTATCGATATGTTTTTTAACATCACGGCCAAATTCTTTTTGGAATTTATCTTTATCAATTTGGCTTTCAGCTCTTGCCATTTTCTGAAAATTTTCCATTGGAAATTTACTATCAATTGGAAGTATTCCTGCATCTGTCTTTATAGCAGCATCAACTCTCTCACCAGATTTAAATTGATATTGGAGATGAAAGCTATTTTTTGGGAAGAGTTGGGCTATTAAATCCTTTAGGATTTCCTCTCCTATATTCCCGCGCATCTTTGGGCTTTTTAAGAATTCTTGGAGTTCTTTCATTGATCTCCCTATTTCGCTCATTTGACCTACTTCTCGGCCAACTCCTGCAATTACTTGTGCTGCTTTATCTAGCCTCTCATTTAATTGTTTTGAATTTTCTTGGAGAGTCTGGACCATCTGATTGGTATTTGAAGAGAGTGCAGAGTTAAGTGTTTTATTTGTGGACTCCATTGATACTTGCATTGACTTGAGCCATTCAAGCATAGTTGCATCTGAAGAATTCTTTTGAAGAGAGGAAAGCTTACGGTTAAGAAAAAAAATTATAATTCCAAATCCAATTAGTAAACCTAATAAGAGAATGAGCAGTTCTTGCATGGTGAGATATTGTACCATACCCAGTCAAGTCGTCTAGTAATAGTTGAGTTCTGGGTTTGCAGTTACGTCTCTCCAAGATAGGGAAGGTTTAGTATAGAAACCAGCGGCAGCAATCATTGCGCCATTATCAGTACAGAGGCTAGGTGATGCAGTGATAAGTTGTATTTCTTGATTTAAATTTTCCTTGAATTTTTGAGATAATAATTTATTGGCAGAAACTCCACCGCCCAGAATAACAGATTTAACATCATGTTTCTCTACTGCTTTTAATGTTTTTCGATTTAGTACCTCGACAATAGCAATTTGAACACTAGCACAAAGATCAGAAAGTAATTCTTGATTTTTTTCAGCAAATTTCAAATCAGCAAAATTCCATTCATTTTTCTTAATAAGATTATAAACTGCTGTTTTTAGTCCACTAAAGCTAAAATCTAGGTCATCACTTCCGAGCATCGGCCTGGGAAAATTAAAAGCTTTTGTATTGCCTTTTTCTGCTAATTTAGCAATCGTTGCACCAGCTGGATAGCTAAGGCTTAGCAGTCTGCCAATCTTATCAAACGCTTCTCCTGCTGCATCGTCTCGCGTACTCCCGATAACTGAAATGTCAGCATGATCTTTCATTAAAAGTAGATCAGTATGTCCCCCGGATACGATAAGGACAATTGCGGGAAGTATGATGTTGGTATGCTGAATCCAGTTTGCGTAAAGATGGCCATACATGTGATTTACTGGAATAAGTGGCTTATTCCACAGAAGAGAAAGCGTTTTTGCGGTTTCTACACCAACAAGAAGTGAGCCGATGAGTCCTGGGCCATAAGTAACAGCTATGGCATCAATGTCTGGGGTTTGACCCGAAGAGATATCAAAACCCATCCCTTCCTTAAGAGCCTTTGCTAGAGTTGGGATTATGAATTTGACTTGCTCACGAGCAGCTACCTCAGGAATAATTCCACCTGTCATGGCATGTAAGGAAAGCGAAGTTGCAATACAATTAGAGAGAAGTTTTAGAGAATTACTAGAACTCTCAACGAGCGCTACACCTGTTTCATCGCAGCTTGTCTCAATCCCAAGAATTCTCATAATGAGAGTTTAACTATGTCTCCAACTTTTAGCTTATATTTATCAGAAGCACCAGCTTTTAATTCAATAACTTTATTTGATGGATAGGAAGGCTGGTAATAAATAGTTGGTGTTTCAGTAGTTGTTTTTGGGGCTGGAGCATCCTTATAGATTGTTACAATCTTATTATTATTTAAAAAGATAATATCTATTGGGAACTTCATACCCTTCATCCAAAAGACTGGTATGGCTGGTTCATCAAACAGGAAAAGCATTCCTTGATTTTCTTTGAGGAGAGCTCTGCCTGATAGTCCTTTTTCTCTTGATTGCTGTGTATCCACAACTTCTAGAGTAACTTTTTGTGATCCAAAGGAAGCTGTAGCGCTTTTACTTAGAAAACCGCCAGAGCTAAATAATATAATTACGATTACCCCAACGATAATAATGCCAAGAAAAGCTAGTATATATTTTGTCATATTTATTTAAGAATATTTGTTGTTGAATGGTCAGCCAATCTAGCAATGACTTCGATAACCTTAGAATTGATTAGATTTGCTTGACGTTTTTTATGATGAATATCAGGATCACCTTTTGTAGTTGCGATTATAGCAGGTTTTATTTTAGTTACCAACTCATCATAGTCATGATCTGTAAAGGGGAATGGAAGCTGGATAACTATGTTTGCTTGAGTTTTTGTAAGTAAATTATTTGCTCTGACTGACATTGTATTTACCGGCCTATTATCACCCTTCCTTTTTTTAATTGACTTATCTGATTCAAGTAGGATTACTAATGTGCCATACTTTTTTGCCTCTATTAAGAAAGCAATATGACCTGGGTGTAATATATCAAAGCATCCGCCTACGAGGACAAGAGTCTTTTTGTCCTCGACTTCATTGATCTTTGATAGTTCTGAAATGTTAATATTTACTTTCACTTTTAAGTCTACCCCTCCTTTGTCCCTCGAAGAAATATTGCTTGCCATGGGCGATAGTTGGAGGAGAATTTGTCAGAAATTATTTCCTTACCATTTTTGGTTACACTATATGTAAAGTATACATTTGCCCCACCAGCTGCAAAGTCAACTTGCTTAACTTGGCCTTTGGGAAGTGTGGGGTCATCTTGGTAAAGAGGCTCAGGAGCCGGGGATTGAGAGAGGATTACGGGAGTTGAAACATGGGATATTCTTCCATCAGATGTGCCATACAGTTCAAATGTTAATTGTTCATTCTCTATATCAGCAAAAGCCTGTACTAATATATAGTGTCCACTATCATTTTTAAATTTTAAATCAACAGTTGGAGTATAGATAGCAGCATCTATCCCTGGAGCACTATCCTCCTCATAATAGTGAACTCGGTAAGCATGTGGATGGCGCTCAAGAACAGGCATGCCTGCATTAAGAATTGCCCTGAAGAAAGTTGTTGAGACTTGGCATATCCCTCCGCCGTCTCCCAGTACTGTTCTTCCATTTTGAATAACGTAAGCCTGCTTATATCCAGTTAGAGATGAGATATCGCCCACAGCATTATCAAATGAGAATGATTCTCCAGGCTTTATTAAGATTCCATTAAGACGAGATACGGCAAGTTGAATATTAAAAATGCGGTTGGCTATCGATCCATGAAATAGAGAAGTCCCAATTCCGATTCTCTCAGCGATCCCCATACTATTTGCCTGTGAGGATGAAACATCTGGCTTTATGGTCTCAATTGGCATTGGGACGTTAATTAGATTTCCACTGCCGCTTAAGAGATGAGGAACACTTTTATTTTGCATATAGTCTGTAATGCCTGCTACCGATACACTCTTTCCGACTTTTGCCGTTTTAAATTCTGTTACCCGGCCGTTGTTATAGGTGAATCGTGCATTAACAGGGTCGACATTAATTGCTTTTTGGAATTTTGTAATTAAACTTTGTAATTCTTGATCTGAATAATGGTATGCCGGAGAGAGTGTTATGCCATGTAGATAAGATTCAAAGCTCAGATATATATCTGAGAAAAAATTACCACTCCTAGCAATACTATATGCTTGATCGGCAAGCATTTCTTCATCGTAACCAAGGTTCAATTGAGAAGCTGAGATTGTAGCTGTTAGTGGGGGAGATGAAAATTGGAGTCTTTTATTTTGGATAATTTTATTTTGTTCTACAAAGTATTTTTTAACATCATTTTTAGTTTTTCCTCCAAATTCTACATTATTAATAATAACTCCTGGATAAATTTTGTCCCGATATGTTTCTTTATAATAGATATAGACAAAGCTGCTAAAGAAAAAGATACCGATTACTGCGCCAAGAAAGAACCAGATTGTGATTTTTAGCCACGAAAAAAGATGTGGTCGTTGCTTTAAAAAATGAAGATGAGATACTAGTGACATAGTGATTAATTGCTATGGAATATAGCTAGTATTATACTATACTTGGAGGCCTTATGGACGAAAACGTAATCTTTTCAAAATCAGATCAACCGCTACAGCCGCCCCAACAGCAGGCTCAAGTCTCGCCTGTAGTTGTTAGTCAGACGCAAGCTGCTGTTTCTCCACCGAGCTCTCCTCCAGCTGACCCAATGCTTCCTAAACCACCTGAGTCATCAGGTTTTCCTGGAGGAATTCTTAAATGGGTGGGTCTAGTGGTTGGGATATTAGTCATAGCTATCGTCATATTTTTGATTACAACACATTTCAAAGGGGATTCTAAGGAGGAGCCAGTTACACTAACTTACTGGGGGTTATTTGAGGATAAACAAGTTATGCAGAGCTTGGTTGATGATTTCCACCGGCTTAATCCTAAAATTACTGTTAATTATGTTCAAAAGGATGTAAGAGACTATCGTCAAGGTTTAGTTACTCAGATTATTAATGGAAATGGCCCTGACATATATAGGTTTCATAATTCTTGGGTTGGTATGATGAGGCAATATCTTTCTCCTCTAACTGAGGGAATTCTAACATCAGATGATTTAAAAAATAATTATTATCCAATAATCCAAAAGGATTTAGTAAGAAACGGCGCAGTCTATGGCGTTCCTCTTCAAATTGATGATTTAGCTCTATTTATTAATTCTGATCTTTTTTCAGCTGGAGGGAAATCAGTTCCAAAAACTTGGGACGAGTTTGTTAAAGTTGCAAAGGATTTAGTTGTAAAAGATTCTAATGGCAGAATTCAGACGGCTGGGGCATCGCTTGGGACATTTGACAATATAACTCATGCTCCAGATATTATTGCGCTACTTATGGCACAAAATGGAACAGATTTCTCAAACTTTTCAGTTACAAAAGCTAATGCTGCCCAGGCCTTAGAATTTTATACTGCATTTGCAAAAGATGAAGGGAGTGTTTGGGATAGTACTCTTGACCCTTCATTAACTGCTTTTTCTAAGGGTAATTTAGCAATGTACTTCGGATATTCTTGGGATATCTTTAGTATAAAGGCTCTAAATTCACAATTGAATTTCAGTATTCATCCAGTACCAAATCTTCCAGGTAGAAAGATAGGCATGGCAAGCTATTGGGTGGAGGGAGTCTCATTGAAGTCAAAGCATCAGAAAGAGGCGATGCTCTTCATGAAGTATTTGGCCCAGAAGGAGACGCTTCAGAAGCACTATACAGAAGTCGCAAAAACCCGACTGTTTGGCGAGATATACCCCCGCCGGGATTTGGGTCAGACTCTCATGACAAATCCATTAGTCTCACCATTCGTCGAGCAAGCAGAATATGCAACATCGTCGTATTTTATGAGTGATACATATGATAAGGGGATAAATGATCAGATGAATGTTTATCTTGGCAATACTATTAGAGGATCAGACTCAACTTCTGCAGCTTCAAATATTGATACTTTATCTCAAGGTGTTGATCAGGTGTTGGCAAAGTATGGCAAATAATAGGAAAGCGATTATTCAGACACTTCTATACAGTTCACTTTTTAATTTCCCTTTATTAAAAGAAGAAATCTATTATTATTTGCATAATCATAAATCAGTCTCAAGAATCGAACTTGAGGAGTCAATCTCATTGCTTAAAAATATTCTTGTTAAGCAAGATGATTTTTATACCCTGAGAGGTGGTGAAGGATTTTTTAAGATTCGAAAAAGCCGTGCTTCTACTTCAGCCTTCAAGCAGAAGCAGGGGTTAAGGGTCGCCAACATCTTAGGATATATTCCTACAATTTTATTTATTGGTATAAGTGGAAGCGTTGCAGTTGGAAATGCTAAAGATTCAGATGATATAGACTTATTCGTGATTACTTCAGATCGGTCTCTTTACACAACTCGATTAATTATTATTATCATTCTTCAATTATTGAGAATAAGACGTAGGAAGAATGAGGCTAAGCCTCAAGATAAAATTTGTTTGAATATGTTAGTTGATGAGAAAGGTATGGATTTAAAAGAAAGTCAAAATATATATGTAGCGAGGGAGTTAGCCCAGCTTCATCCCTTATTTGAGCGGGATGGGTATTATCAAAAATTTTTAAACAAAAATTATTGGATACATACTTATTTAGTTAATGCAGTAGGGAAAAATAATAGATTTATACATAAGAAAAAATCATCATTCAACTCATTTGTAGTTATTGAGCCGATTTTTAGATTTATTGAGAAAAGGCTAATTAAACGTAGTCAGACAAGAGAAATAGCAACGAATCATGTATTAGCATTTCATCCCCTTAATACAAAAAATAATGTTTTGTTAAGAATGGAAGAAATTAGTTTACAGTATAATAAATACTATGATATATCATATAAAAATAAATAAGAACATTAATGATTATTATAAGATCTAATCTCCATGGATTGACAAATAGGTAAGATATTCATTATACTTTTGTCTGGTTAAAGAAAAATATTTAGATCTCTCCCAAGCCAACAAAGGAGAGATTTTTTACAACTATGGACACAAAGAAAATTTATTTAACAAAAGAGGGATTAGCGGATTTAAAGAAGGAGCATGAGGAGCTAAGTAAAGTTAAGCGTCCTGAAGTTGTAACTCGTGTTTCAGATGCGCGCAATCAGGGTGATCTTTCAGAGAATGCTGAATATGTTGCAGCTCGTGACGAGCTATCTTTTATTGATGGACGAATTGATGAGCTTGAGGAGCTCTTAAAGCAAGTATTGATTATCGATGAGGATAAGATCTCTAGGACTGCTGTTGAGCTTGGTTCTGAAGTAAAATTAAACAGTAGTGGTAAGGAAGAGGTTTATCGTGTTGTTGGAGAGTGGGAAGCAGATCCTGCAGAAAAGAAAATTTCTCATGAATCACCTCTGGGCAAGGCACTCCTTGGTAAGAAGATTGGTGAAAGTATTGAGGTTGAGGCTCCAGCTGGGAAAATCCACTACACCATTGTCTCCGTTAAATAATAGTCGTATACTCACTTAAAGATGAGAGTACTTGAAGATTTCCCCTTATCAGATCTTGTGTATTACCGTATCGGTGGTAGAGCAAAAAAAGTTTTTGAAGTTTCCACTGTCGAGGAGGTTAAGGAGGCGTTGCAGATCTGCCGAGATGAAGGAGTAGGTAAGCTTCTTGTTCTTGGTCTCGGTTCAAATATCGTTATTCCAGATGAGGGGTTTGATGGAGCTGTTATTAAGCTGATGGGTAAAGGAATCTCTTTTGATGTTTTTGGAAATAAGATCAAAGCCTTTGCTGGAGAAGCGATAGACTCACTAATTAAGGAAAGTTTTTCTACATCATTAATAGGGCTTGAATGGGCAGGTGGGCTACCTAGTAGTTTGGGTGGTGCAGTGCGAGGAAATGCAGGCGCATTTGGGCATGAGATGAAAGATATTTTTTATGAGCTGGAAGCAGTAGATATGACAGATTCCCATTTAGAAGTTAAGATTTATTCTAAGAATGAGGCTAATTTTTCTTACAGAGGTAGTTTTTTTAAACATAATCCAAATCTTATTATTTTATCGGTTACAGTTGAATTGAAAATAGGTACATCGGAAGAGGTAGAGAGGGCAGAAGAAGTATACAGGGGAAATATTGAGTATAGGAATTTACATCATCCAATGGAATATCCATCTTGTGGTTCGGTATTTAAAAATATTATTGAGAAAGAAAAAGTAGAAAAAATACTTTCTATTTGGCCAGATGCTAGAGAATTATCAGATAGTAAATGGCATCATAAAATCTCAATGGGTTATGTGATAAATCGTTTAGGCTTTTCAGGAAAGAAAGTTGGTGGGGCGATGGTTTCACCAAAGCATACAAATTATATCGTAAATATTGATCAAGCAAAGGCATCGGATATTGAAGGTCTTATCTCGGAAATTAAGAATAAATTCGAAGCTATTTTTAGCTTCACCCCTGAGACTGAAGTTGTTGTAATTTAATATATTAATATTTGATACCTGAAGCTACATTGACATAAGTCCTGATAAATATTCTTAATAAGAATTACGTTTATGTGGATTCATTTCTGTTTGGCTAGCCCCCTCCCTGGAGGGGCTTTTTAGTGGGATACTATGAAATTTTAGAATAGTAAGTTAAAATACACATATGTTTTGGGCAGATAAAGTAGCGCTAGAATTAAAAGAGAGAAAATTACCTCTTGAATGGGTAGATGACATGAAAACTCCGTCAGGAAGAGTGCATGTTGGCGCTCTTTTAGGAGTGGTTATCCATGACTTAGTCTTCAGAGCTCTTAAAGATGCAGGTGTTAATACAAAATACACTTATGTTTTTGAGAATCACGATCCAATGGATGATATTCCCTCATATCTTCCTAGAGAAAAATATGAAAAATATTTAGGTATGCCTCTATTCGCAATTCCTTCACCAGTTGAGGGATATAAGGACTTTGCTGAATACTACGCATTTGAATTTAAGGAGGCTTTTAATGCTATTGGTAGTTATCCAGAGATACTTTGGACAAAAGATCTCTACACAAGCGGTAAGATGAATCCTGGAATTAAAAGTGTTTTGGATAATGCGGAAGAGATACGAAATATCTATCGAGAAATGTATAAAAAAGATATTAACTCTGATTGGTATCCATTTCAGGTTTATTGTGAGTCATGTGGCAAGGTTTCAACTACAAGGGTTTATAACTGGGATGGTGAATTCGTCTATTACAGATGTCTGATTGATGCTACTGAGTGGACTAAGGGTTGTGGACATGAGGGCAGGACGACCCCATTTAGTGATGAATCCGGAATTCGGGGCAAAATGCCATGGAAGGTCGAATGGGCAGCCAAGTGGCAGGCAATAGGAGTAACTGTTGAGGGGGCTGGTAAGGATCATATGAGTCGAGGTGGTTCTCATGATCTGACAAGTCTGGTTGCAAAAAAAATTCTCAATTACCCAATACCTTATCCCGTTGGATATGAGTTCATGCTAATTGGCGGTAAAAAGATGTCATCTTCGAAAGGAAGAGGATTTGCTGCTTCTGACATAGTGAGGATTCTTCCCCCTGAGCTAATTAGATTTTTAATTGTTAAAATGAATATTCACCAACAAACTAACTTTGATCCTGGAGATGGCGACACGATACCTCGCCTCTTTGATGAGTATCAAGAGTATGCAAAGCATTACTTTGATAAAAAGAATGATGATGAAGCACGTATTTTTGAACTCTCACAGATTGGTGAAGTTAAGAAACCTCTTGGAATTCGCTTCTCAACTCTTGCTCAATGGGTACAGATGCCGAATATGGAGAATCAAATTAAAGCTGGAGGATTTGAAGATTGGGCAAAGTATGCGCGTATTTGGGTAGAGCGTTTTGCTCCTGATTCAGAAAAATTCATAGTTACTGATGCTGTTCCCAAGTTGGTTGAAAATCTTTCCATTAAACAACGAGAATTCCTAATCCAGGCTTCGAGCTTATTAGCTTCATTTTCAGACCCAGAAGATTTGCAGAAAGCTATCTATGAAAAAGCAAAAGAAATGAATCTCTTACCAAAAGATGCATTTGGTGCTATATATATAGCCCTTTTAGGTAAGAATCATGGTCCTAAGGCTGGTTGGCTTTTGTTATCGCTTGATAAGACTTTTCTTACCAACAGGTTTAACTTAGTAGAAATGGGAAAAAACTCTGAGAAAAACTCTTCAAACATCACCTTACTTTCAAAAAATTCATTATTTAGTTTGTCAAACGAGGTAAAGGAAAAAATGCAAACATTAAGTGTTGGAATTGCGGTTATAAATGGGGTAAGAATTAAATTGAAAGACGGAAAACTTGAAGAACTAAAGAGAGAATTTTTACTCAAGTTAAAAGATTTGACTACTGAGGAGATTAGTACATTTCCAGAGATAATTAGTTATAGAAAAATATATAAAGAAATGGGAGTTGATTGGCACTCAAGAAGACCCAGCCCTGAGGCTCTCCTAAGGCGTATAGCGCTTGGAAAAGAGTTGTATTCAGTAAATACCTGTGTAGATGCTTATAACCTCGTAGTATTAAAGCATAGGGTGTCAGTTGGAGCTTTTGATTTGGATAAAATATCGTTTCCAACTGAGTTGCGTTTTGCTCAGTCTGGAGAGCAGATTCGTTTGTTGGGAGATCAGGAAGAGACAATGTATAAAGCGGGAGAAGTGGCCTATTTTGATCAAAATGGAGGATATAATATCGATCTAAATTATAGAGATAGTATAAGAACTGCAGTAACTGTTGAAACAAAAAACCTTTACATAAATGTTGAAGGAATTTATGATATTAGTCCTGAAGTTGTGGAGCAGGTTTTAAGAGAAACATGTGAAAAGATTATTACGTATTGTGGTGGGGAAATTCAGACTCTTGGCTTAGTCCTAGCTTCATAGGAGTTTGTTCCTTTCCTAACTCTGTGATATAGTAGCATTTCTTAAGAATGAAAAAGGCCATCCTCATAGTTGTCCCATCATTTGGATTTGCTGCACTCATTTTTCTTCTGGTCCAATCGATCCTACTTAAGGGGAATGATAAGGGCGCACTCCAGGTGACCTCTACTCCACTTAGTAAGGTATATCTAAACGGTAAATATCTAGGCCAAACACCTCTTTGTAAATGCACGAGCAATGATATGGTAGGTACTGGTGATTATACAATAAAAGTAATTCCCCAGACTGGCAATTTTACAGAATTCCAAGAAAAAATTACAATTTCAAAATCAATTTTAACAGTCGTTGATCGTAAGTTTGGGGTGGGGGCAGCTTCTGAGGGGAGTATAATTACGCTTATACCGCTTAAGGAGGGCGACCAAAGGCAGCTTTTAGTAACTTCAATTCCGGGAAACGTAGAAGTACTTCTTGATAGTAATTCTGCAGGATTTACGCCTCTCCTTGTTCGTGATCTTACTGATTCTGATCATGAGTTAATGCTTAGAAAAAGTGGTTATTCAGATAAGAAAGTTCGTATAAAAACACCCACTGGATATAAATTAGTTGCTTCTGTTTACTTAGGCATTGATGATGAGGGGGCCCCAAGTCCTACGCCAACTATTATAGTTGCCTCACCATCTGCAACCCCAACTCCTGTCGTTAGTAAAGTAATAATACTTCAAACTCCAACTGGGTTTTTACGTGTACGGTCAAATAACAGTGTTTCCTCAAGCGAGGTGGGTCAAGTTCTTCCTGGGGAAAGCTATGATATCGCATCCGAATCTGATGGATGGTATCAGATTACACTTAAGAGCGGAAAGCTGGGATGGGTTAGTAGCCAGTATGTTAAGAAGCAATAGAAATTAGGCTTGAATAATATATATAATAACCACTACTAAGAAAATCCAAAGCATAACTGTTATTAAAAGAGGCCTATCTGAAAGAAGAACTTTCTCTGGACTTTCTCCTTCATGTTTCTCATAGATATCTTGCAGGTAGCGCATTAGTCCGTAAACTACAGGAACTATTGTTATCATCAACCATTTTCTTTGTAAATACGCAGGTAGAAAATCAGGGAAAAATATATCATTTGTTACAGTAAATCGTTGTGAATTTTCAAGAAAAGTAAAGAAGGCATAGGATATAAAAGTTGATGTAGCAAAAATAGATGCATAAACATCAAGCAAGCGTTCTGAGTAGTGAGAAAGAGATTTTCGCATAGCTGCAATTTGTGCGCTTGAATGTTGTGAAACAAGGGTTAATTCAGAGCGCCTTTTTCCAATAGCCAAGAAGAGTGAAAGAGAGATGGCCGTTAGAAGGAGCCATACGGAAATGTGATATGAAGTCAAAAATTCCCCTGCATATACCCTCAGGATGTAGCCTCCAGCAAGAGCTAGGATATCAATTATTGCAATATGTTTGAGGACGACTGAATAGGATAGCTGAAGAAGTAGATAGACGAGTGCAAGCGCCAGAAAGGCAGGAGAAATACTAAGGCTTCCCCACAACGCAATAGAAGAGAGTAGAATTGCTATAAAAATAGCATGTGAAATCGGAATATCCTTATTGGCAAGGGGGCGGAATCTTTTGAACGGATGTAGTCTGTCTTTATTAATATCAAAAATATCATTGATTACATAAATGGCAGATGATAGGCAGCAAAAAACAGCAAATCCGTAAATAACGGTTGTAAGGACAGAGGCGGTGAATAGTTGTCCACCAAAGGTAATTGCTGTGAAGACAGCAAGATTTTTGATCCACTGTCGTGGGCGTAGGAGTCTAAAATAATTACGAGCTATCTTTTTCATGACGCATCAGAAAATGGAGAAAAAGTAGTCCTCCTCCAGCTAGTGCTACAAGTAATAACAATGCAAAAGGTTTGCTTTCGCTATGCACTGTAAGAGCAATTGTGCCAACTATAGCAGAGATTATCCAATAAAACAACGCAATTTGACGCTGTGTATAACCAAGTCTGAGTAGAAGATGATGGAGATGCTTTTTATCTCCCCAAAACGGAGACTTACCTTCTAATACTCTTCTAAAAATAGTAAATATTGCATCCACTGTTGGGACTCCCATGACTAGTATGGCGGTTGCCAACTTTGTACTTGAGAAAATAGAAACTACAGCAAGTAGAAGATAGATGCTTGTTGCTCCGTAGCCTGGGAAAATTTTTGCAGGATAAAAGTTAAAAAGTAAGAAGCCAAGAGCAGCGCCAGCGATAATGAATGATAATCGTGCATCGATAATACTTGTCGAATCAAGAAAGGGAAATCTTAAGCTTAAAATTCCGATAACTAGAGCTGATATTGCAACGATACCAGGCATCTGTCCATCTACCCCCTTGCTCCAGTTGAGTATAGTCATAACCCAAACTATCCAAAATCCAGCAATTATATCTCCTAGATTAATTGGAAGTGAGAAAAAGGTTATTTGACTTAGGTGGATGATGCCGCCTAGTGGGTTGGTGACAAAAGGAATAGTTACTCCTGCCCCAACGATTATAATTGCTGAGATAATATTGGTTATAAACCGCAGATAAGGAGACACGTCTCTGCCCATTGCATTAAATTTGTCATCAACGACTCCTACAATTAATGTTAAAAGAGCTGAAAAGAAAATTGCGCCAGTTATCGGAGTAAGTGGAATGAAGATAAGACTTGCTAGTAAAATACCTCCAAGGAGTGGAATGCCGCCTCCGCGAGGGATTATTTTTGTATGTAAAATTGCAGGGTGTTTGTGTTTTTTGGGGTCGTCGACTAATCCAAATCGTTTGATAAGTGGAAGAAGTAAAAAGGTTAAAATAACTGTAAGTATAAATGCGAGGAGGAGTGGCGGTAATATTGATTGAAGTATCATAATTAAAGTATAAGCAGGACGGACCTTAATATGAAAATAAATGTTAAGAGAGAAATAAGAAAGCCAGTTACGCTTAGCATTCTTGTGACAATAGGTATCTTACTATAAATATAGTGAGTGATAAGCAGGTTTATACCTACAAGAACAAGTGATGTGATGATCGGAATAAATAGCCCTAATTTTCCGACAAGTCTGTCCACGCCCCAAGGTAATTGATTAAATACGGGAAGAAGAGGTGGTAAGTTGTAGTAGATAATTACTGTTAGTATTAGGCTAATAAATAATATGATTAGCGAGCCGATAATACTAAACCAGATTGTCCTGTCATTTGAGAGAAATTTAATAAATCCGTTCATAAATTGAAGCATTCTGAATGCGTAGAACTTGGTTGTAATTATACATCGGGAAAGGATAGCTTGAGGCATCATCCATAATCACGATAAATTGTGGATAATTTTTTGCCAGTGCTTCTCTTGTTTCTTTTTCATAAGCCTTGATTCCGCTTATATGATAGGCAACGGTAAAGCGTCCCGGTGGGAGTGAATTTGTCTGTGGGTAGAGTTGGGCACTATTTCCCCAAACAAAAAGAGATGGGGTACTTTTGGAATGGGTGTTTATGTAATTAACAATCTCAGTATCTCTTGTTGTTTTTCGATCAAAAAATGAATTGTAATTACTTATCGATTTTTTACCTGTAACAAATTCAGCAAAATTTACATAGTAATTAATAGTGCCCTTGCTATCCCAATGGTTAAAGTAGTGAATAGCTGTAAAAGAGAGGATGACCGCAAGGATAGCAAAAATGATAGTAGTTGGCATTTTTTCTCTAGAAGCATGGATTTTTCCGATAAGTAGTGCGAATGAAGGGATCAGTACGATAAGGTAGTGAGTGTATGGGCGTTGTGAAAAGAAGCTATTAAAGAGCGAAAAGCCTATCCAAAGTAGAACAAATAAAGTAGATTTAGCAAATTTTTGTCTTTTTAT
>Ga0138256_10001684_pt1 | contig 23812 bp, 14 predicted proteins | sample KNB2016incub_MG_FD_105486 | JGI IMG/M metagenome (GOLD analysis project Ga0138256, IMG submission 105486) | Active sludge microbial communities from wastewater in Klosterneuburg, Austria - KNB2014incub_MG | ecosystem: Engineered > WWTP > Activated sludge > Unclassified | place: Austria... | reverse complement strand
CTTGAGAGAAAGCAAGAGGCGGCCTCGAAGGCGCCACTTGCTGGGGAAAGCACGATCGATGGCAGGCGGTGCTTTCGGAGCACCCGGTGCATTTGCACCTGCCTTGCGCGGTAGGCTGCTGAAGTGCTTGGGGGGAAAAGTTGGGGGTCGACTCTTGAGAGAAAGCAAGAGGCGGCCTCGAAGGCGCCACTTGCTGGGGGGAAGCTCAGTCGATGGTCACCACCACCGCCTGGTCATCTTCGCCCATCTAGGATCTATCGGCGACTTTGCATTTTCTTTCTTATCAGGCATTATTCTATTATCGTGCTCCTTCTCTTTAGCTACATTGACTGCTCTGCCGATAGCGCCTGCGCCCCACCGGTTGCGGATATGGTCGAGCTCATTGAGGAGGTTCATGTCTTCTTCTTTATCATCGAAGAGATTGATCTGGTAGTGACCGTGTACGAGGCCGCTGTATTTGACCCCGATGAGGCGGATCATCTGGCGCCGCTCATAGAGTTTGTCAAAGAGGTCGTAGACCTGGCGCAGCAGGATACGATCATTAGAGGTATAGGCTACGCGGACCTGGCGGGTATAGGTATTGAAGTCGGCATAGCGGATTTTGACCGTGACGACGGAGCATAGTTTTTGAGATTGACGCAGTTCGAAGCCCAGCTTTTCGACCATACTGAGCATGATATTTTTGATCTTGCGCAGATCGAGGGTATCCTGGCCAAAGGTTTGTTCGTGGGAGATGGACTTAGCTTCGCTATAGGGTTGTACGGGGGTAGGGTCATAGGCATTGGCGCGCTCCCACATGACCTTGCCGGTCTTGCCAAACTCCCGCTCGAGCAGGCGCGGGGGGATCTCACTCAGTACTTTGAGGGTACGCACGCCCATGAAGCTGAGTTTTTTGTAGGTAGCCTCGCCGATGCCGGGCATCTTGGAGGTAGAGAGGGGGGCGAGGAAGTCTTTTTCGGTGCCTTTGAGTACTTCTTTGGTACCATTGGGCTTGGCCTCGTTGGTACCGATCTTGGACACCGTCTTATTGACAGAGAGGGCGAGGGAGATGGGCAGGCCGATCTCGCGGAGGAGCTTCTGCCGCAGCTCGAGGCTCCACTGATAACAGCCAAAATAGCGGTCCATACCGCTGAGGTCGAGGTAAAACTCGTCGATAGAGGCTTTCTCCATACAGGGTGCATCGGCTTCGATGAGCTCGGTCACCTGGCGGGAGTATTCGCTATAGGCATCCATATCGCCGCGCAGGATGATGGCATCAGGGCAGAGACGGCGCGCCATCTTCATCGGCATCGCCGAGTGCACTCCATATCGCCGCGCTTCATAGCTGCAGCTCGCCACTACCCCCCGGTCACCGCTGCCACCGATGAGTAGGGGCAGACCCTTAAGGGCGCTGTTGCGCAGCACCTCTACGGAGACAAAGAAGGAGTCGAGATCCATATGGAGAATGGCGCGGTCGTACATTTGGTCGAATATATAGACAAATATAGGTCGGATAAATAGTCAACATGAAAACGAAATGTATTTAGTTTTAACTATCGTGTAATACCATGATAGTGAATCAATTAACATTTTTTAATTTACGTTCATACCGATAAAGGAGGAATCCACTATACTCGGGATTCAATTTTTTTACTGTTTCGATGGCTCTCATCAAAGTTTCTGATTGGGATAGTTTTCTTTGTAATGCTAGCTTTTTATAAATTTTTTCAATTCCGATAAACGCATTTAGCCTTGCAGTGAGAATTTCGGAGAAGTTTAGGTTTAATATGGTAAGATCATTGATTTCCAGGTCAATATCAGCGTCGCTGGAATGAAGCATACATTCTTCGTAATACAAAGAATCTATATGGTTTTTATCTTTTGGATTTAATTTTAGGGGCCTACTGCCTCTTTTATTAGCACAATAATCTATTTTGGTATCCCTGTCAAGATACCACCTGCCGGTACAGACAGCAAACATATTATTCCATTCCAGTTCAGGTGAAGGTTTAGGAGATTTAGGAATATAATGCTCAATGGTTTTAACATCTTTAATGGACTTTTGGCAATAAGCACATAAATGAAATTGATAATGAGACAGCTTGCCTTCCACTTCATCCTTGCAATGATCCTTTAGATCTATATATTTTGTATCAGGAACTTTACGAAGTTCTTTTAAGCAATAAGGCTCTTCTTTTTCAGGGATTTGTACAAAGATCATACTTTCGAGAAAGCAACTATATGTTCATAATCAGTGATCCAATCAGAAATCGAAAACTTATCTTTCATTTTGGCAATCAATTTTTCTGCTTCTTCGTAATTTTCTTCTAAAATAAGTTGGTCTAGATTTTTTCGATAAGGGATTACATCTTCATTCTGAATAGGTGCGAAGTAAACTTTTTCTAATATTTCGTTTGCAGTAGCCCCTTCTTTGTTGGGAATCTTATCATAGGGAGATACCCCGCCGTTTGACAATGCAATTATTTCGCCTCTTTTCACACTTGACAATACCAAAGGCGAGTGTGTAGTCACTATAAACTGCACATTTGGAAATGTGGTTTTTAGTGCCTTGACTATTTTTACTTGCCATGATGGATGTAAATGAAGATCGATCTCATCAATTAATATTAGTCCCTTACCATCCAACGGATTTTCAGAACTTCGATTTGCTTTGATTAATTTTTGAGCAATGGAAAAAACAATATTGATTATACTTTTCTCGCCGGAGGAAAGTTGATTGAAATTCAATACCGTATCACCTTTATTAATTCCAAAAAAGAATGTTGACTTACTTTCCGGTTGATAAGGAAGTCCTTCGCGAATTTGAACATTAACCTTTTCAAAATGAGTATCAAGATGATTGGTAAACTTTAAAAATGCTTGTCTAATATGTTTTAAACTATCTAATTCAAAATCAAGCTTCCTTTCATTTGACCTAATAAAACTTTCTTCGGTAGATGCGGCTACATACCAATCATTGACAAAACTAAAATTGCTCATGTCAAGAGTTATTGTATCATATACCTCTGATAAAAGAGGTGATAAAATATTAGGCCTATTTATTTTTTTAATATTTGCTGACCGATTAATGTCCAGATATCCCAAAACAGGGTATGTTTTGATTTCGCCAGATTCTATTTTTTTTCTTTTTTCCTTCAAAAGCTTTTCATCTTGAATTTTGTACGCTGTTCCCGCGAGATTTCTGTTTTTTGAACTTTGAAACGAAAATACATTTTCAAATGACTCTAAATCGACATCAATAGTTGTAGTTTGATTACCCAATCTAATGTCCTCTTCTGACAAAGAACTATATATATTATGTCCATTCTCACCAACTGTAGTCAGTATCCCTACAAAATGCTCTAAACACTTAGCTATTCCATCTAAAATAGTCGTCTTCCCACTTCCATTACTCCCAATCAGCACTATAAAGTTCTCCTCCGGAAATTCAATCTCCAGATTTTCAAAAAGCCGAAAATTTTTAAATGAAATCTTTTTGATTCTCATTCTCCAAAAATAACCAATTTTTTCGGTTGTGATCAGGTAGGTGCAAAGGGATAAAAAAGGTAATTCAAAATAAGGAACATCGATTTTTAACTATAATTGTTTTTTCTATCTCTGTCGAGGCCAGTGTAAAAGTGTGTATGACCTAATGCATTGAAATTTAGTTTTTACCCCGTCTCTAAAGGGAGAGTATTTCCATACTGAAAACATTTTGTCATACTCTCGGTGAAAGAATACTCCATCATCATCTACTCAACACCCCGGTCACCAACTCCCTCACCCGATGCCCCTGTGCATCGATCGCTTCTATCCTAAATATATAGATCCCGGTATTGGATAGTTGATTGCGGTCATCCAGGCCATCCCAGGACAAGCTGCCTTCGCGCGCGAGGAGCAGGTTATTGGCCAGTCTTTTGATGGGATGACCCCTGTCATCATAGATATATATATGAGCGACATAGCCAGGTCCGGGCAGGGTATAATCCAGGTAAAAGAGATCATCTATGCCATTATGATCCGGAGTGAATACTTTTTGCTTGGCTGTAAAAGAAGTGACCGTAGTCGTGGAGGTCACAGAGTTTTTTGAAGTCGGGGTACCATAGCCAACGGTACCTGCCGCAGAATGCCAGTTTGACTTTGTCGGTGGCAAATTGTAATCAATGCGCTCGAGCGCTACCCCGTCCTGGGAATTAAGAAAACGATCATGGTAGGTTTTGTCATAGGAGCAGGAGTCTATCAAAGTGCGGGATGCGGTCATCAGGCTGAGCTGACCCTGGTCATCTGGAAGGGAAGGCAGGGATTGGGAAATTAATTGGTCTGGGTGATCTACCGTATATCGATCCAAAACGAAGGAGGGGCTTGCGCTCAGTACCCAATAAGTGCCGGGCAGCACCAGGGAGGAGGCGGTGATGCTTCGCTCCTGGTTATTCAATTCATTCCTGATGATCAGGTCTTTGAGTGAAAATATTTTGGAGGATCGATTGTACAATTCGACATAGTCGCTGCCACCGGACACCGGATTGAAGAGGATTTCATTGATGACTAGATCGTTTTTTTCAGGTGACTCTACCCTGGCGATAGCGGTGGATACAATATCCGTCGGTAAGCCGTCACAATCCTGAGGTGACATCGTCAGTGTATAGATCACCCCTGAGCTTAAGGCCTGATCAAATATGATATCCAGATGATTACCCAAAGAGGTAAACTGATAACTGATCGGGGGATCCATCTGAAGCTGGTCTTTAACGATAGTGGTCAATAATTTATTCACGTATACCTTTATATGACGATCATCGAGGTAAACCGTGGAGTCAATCTTCAAAGGCAGCCTATAGCCCGCATTAGCGACAGCATTGACTTTGCCCGGAGTACCACCTGTAGGATCGACAGAAGCACGCCAATTAGCTCTCTGATCACAATGATTGGCGGTATTGATCATCTCGAGGGACCAGCCGCCATTGGCTTTCTGACTGTCCTGATACCAACTATCATCATAGGACACGAAGTGAATCTCCTTGCCCGCAAACCAAAGGGACAGCAGGCCATTGGTATTTCTGATCGCAGGCCAGCGGGGAAGCGCTATAACTTTGCCATAGGGCATCAATAATGCCGCTGCGGTCGATTCACACAGGATTACATATTCTCCAGGACTCACTAAAATCGCCGCTGTACCTATCATATAATCCGTCTGGTCAAATCGAAGCGTGAGGTCTGCCAGGTTGATGGCATGATCCGAAGTATTCAATAACTCTACATATTCATACAATGGCAATCCTACCGTAGGACTGGGATCAGCCATGATCTCCGTGATCAAAAGATCTAGGGGATTGATGACCTGGAGTAATTTATATTCAAAGCTGGCCCGGACATTGAGCGCAATATTTCCCTGCAAATCCTTTAATTGGCGGCATATAATTTCAAAAGTGCCGGTAACAAGGGGTTTGGTCAAATACAAATCGACGGATCGGTCCTCAACCTTGACTACTTTCCAGGGCTGCCCTACTCCATTGGATATGACATAGTTTTCAGTATCTGTCGCAGAGATGGAGTCCACAGGCTCACTAAAAATCAGGCGAACTGAGGCAGAATCAGGTAACACATCGACGATTGATGGAGGAGTCAAGTCAGCTTGTGCAGGTCCCAGGTAGATATCGTCAAAGAAAAACTTATCCTTGCGCGTCGAGGTATAAATACAGGATAGAATACAATAAGCGCTGTCAGAAAACAAATAGCGGCCGGGATCAGATATTGTCCATTCTTCTTCAAAAGACCTACCTCCGGCATAATCTGCTGCTAAAGTCCAGGATCCCGGACGCTGCCAGGTGAGGAGTACTCGTGCCATCGAAGGATCATTGGCCAGTGCTCCGGCTGACCCAACAGCAAGTAAGGTACAAACACCATTTTTTTGCTTATAAAATTTGAAAGCATCGGTATTATTATTTTCGCCTACTTCCAGGTAATAGGCATTGGCTGCACCAGGGATACTGTCATCCGCCAGTATATATAATCGCAGTTTATTATTATCAGAAGGAGCAAATGCCATTTTAAACCAAATCTCCCATTGTGCTACTGAGTCTGGTTGTATTAGCTTATAGATGGATGAAATGCCCAGATCATTGCCCAGGCTTTGCAGTTTTTTATCTGTAGTGATTTTAAAATCGTTGACTTGACCTTTCCAGCCACCTATGGTGAACCAGGCACTATCTTCAAAGGTTTGGGTGACCTGAGCATGTGCAGATATAAAAAAAAACGTTATAAGAATAAAAGATATGTATCGAATCACCTTGCTAAAAGTATAAAGAAATTGAAACTCCTTATATTTGCGCCCTCAAATTAATAAATAAGTTAAAATGAAAGTTGCTTGTGTTGGTGCTACCGGACTCGTAGGTACTGTGATGTGCCAGGTATTGGAAGAAAGATCTTTTCCAATTACTGAATTTATACCTGTCGCTTCTGAAAAATCAGCAGGACAGAAGTTTACATTTATGGGAAAAGATTATATCATCCACACTTTGGCAGAAGCTGTAGCAAAAAAACCGGATATAGCACTATTTTCTGCTGGTGCCAGCGTATCTCTGGAATGGGCACCAAAATTTGCAGCGGAGGGCACCATCGTAGTAGACAATTCATCTGCCTGGCGCATGGATCCTTCAAAAAAACTGATTGTACCTGAAGTCAATGGCCATACTATTACGAAAGAAGATAGGATTATCGCCAATCCCAATTGTTCCACTATCCAAATGGTCGTGGCACTAGCTCCTCTGCATCAAGCATTTGGCATCAAGAGATTGGTCATCTCCACGTATCAATCGGTGACGGGTACCGGTGTCAAAGCAGTAAAACAATATGATCGTGAACACCAGGGTGAGGTCGTACCCAATGAAGAAAAAGCCTATAAGTATACCATTTTTGAGAATGTTATCCCACACTGTGATGTATTCCTGGATAATGGTTATACCAAAGAAGAAATGAAGCTGGTCAATGAGACAAAAAAGATCATGGGAGATCCTACTATCAGGATCACAGCTACGGCAGTGAGGGTTCCTGTCAAGGGCGGTCACAGCGAAAGTGTCAATGTAGAATTTGACAAAGATTTTACCATCGAAGAAATAAGACGACTATTGTCTGAGGCTGATGGCATAGAATTAATCGATGACATGGCAACTTTCAAGTATCCAATGCCGTTATATGCTAAAGGGAAAAACGAAGTATTTGTAGGCCGATTACGCAAAGATGAGTCTCAGGAAAAGACACTGAATATGTGGATCGTAGCTGACAATCTCCGCAAAGGTGCAGCCACCAATGCTATACAGATAGCAGAATATATGATGAAACATGAATTAATACCCTTGGATCTGGTGACTGCCTGATAGGCCATCACTTTCAAGTTTGTACCATAAATATTATTACTAACAAGGAATTACGACTTATACTTTATGAAAACAAGAATCGTCTTTTGGGGAACAAATGCAGCTAACGAAAAAGTACTTGTAGCCTTACAATTGGATCCCGAGCAAAACAAAGTACACGAATGGATTTTACCCCAGGCCCAGGTCACCGAAGATCTTGCAAATGCTTTGATGAAGGATTGGAGAAATGAAAAAGAGTTTGTATTTCCTGAGTTTGCGCAACACTCCGAGAAACCTTTGACGGCATCTGAGTCCCTCCTTTCAGAAGGTATCAAGTCAGACAAAGACGATATCATCACCCGGGCCCAAACTGAATGGCATTTTATAGTACTTTCTCATAAACTCAAACAAGGATTCGAGCAAGAGTTTCAGGACCTTAAAGAGAAAACAGAGAAATTGTCCAAGTATGAGAATGAAGTCTGGGAAGAATTAAAAACATTTTGGGACAAAGTGCAAAACCAGGTCAAAGACCGGAATTTATTCAGAGAGCATGCCCAAATATTGCGGGACGGTACCAATTCATTATTTGAGCACCTCAAGAAGTTAAGAAAAGTAGTTGACGAAGAATTTGATAAGTCTTCCAGAGATATTGTAGCTCAATTCGAGCACAGTCTTGAACAAATAGGACAAAAACTGAATAAAGGACTCGGCTTGCAACCCATATTTGAAGAATTAAAACAACTTCAATCCAAGCTGCAACAGTCCGAAATGAATCGGAATGACCGGGGATCTGTCTGGGATCAAATAGATCGACTTTTCAAACAAATTAAAGAGAAGAGATCCGGTGGAAAAGATGGAAAGGAAGGCACCCCAGGTTCTGAAAGAATATCACGAAGGTATGATGGCCTGGTGGAGGCACTTAATAAGATGCAATCTTCCATCAAAAGAGATTATAGTGACCTCGAATTTGAGAAAAGAAAAATTGCAAATTCTGAAGGACAACTTGAGGCTCAAATCAGACAAGCCAAGATCACGATGATCGATGAAAGAATAAGATCCAAGGAGGAGAAATTAAAAGATATGAACGCCACCAAACTGGATCTGGAGAAAAGAATAGAACAAGAAAAACAGCGGGATATCCGAAGGCAAGAAAAGGAAAAACTGGATCAGGCAAAGCATGCAGCCGAAGATAGAATCAAGGATGAAATGCGTAAAGCTGCCGAGGCTCGCAAAGACGATGATCGAATAGAAAAAGCCGCTGAAGCCATCACCGGAGCCAAAGCGGATCATCATGACCATATCATCGATGTGATCGGCACTACTTTAGGCGAAACACTTGAAGATGTAGCAGATACCGTCAGGGCAGTCTCTGAGGTGTTAAGTGAAAAACTACACGACTTTGTAGATGAGCTCAAGGGTGAAAAACCTGAGGTCGAGGATAAGGCATAGGCAGGCTGAGGTTTTTAGTAATTCTTCCCTTACGCAAGGTCTATGCTTCGTTATATTATTGTGTTATTATGTTGCTTGTGCTGGGCTCATAGCCATGCACAATTTTCCACTCCGGAGGCTCATGAGCTATATGTATTAAAATCCTCTACCCCATTAATCATAGATGGTGCTTTAGATGAGCCCATTTGGAGTCAGGCGCAGCCAGTCGGAGATTTTTGGGAAAAATTTCCATCGGATAAAGTCAGAGCTACTCTGAATACTACGGTACAGGCAGCTTATGATGACAAATTTTTGTATTTCGCTATTACCTCTTATGATAGCACGGATCGGTATATAGCTAAATCCCTCAAACGAGATGCCTCAGTGAGGGATCAAGATGGCATCGTGGTGATCCTGGATCCTATCAACAACAAAAGCAATGGATTTGGGTTTTCAGTCACTCCGTATAATGTGCAATCCGAATACCAGTTTAGTGCCAATACAGGCTCGATGGACTTAAGCACCGCCTGGGATAACAAATGGATATCCAATGTAAAGCGATATCCTGACCGCTATGTCGTCGAAATGGGGATACCCTTTAAAACTCTGCGATTTGATGCTAAGATTAAGACCTGGGGAGTCAATTTTATTCGCAGTGATCAGAAAAACAATAAGTTTTATACCTGGACCAATGTGCCGGTGCAGTTTCCTGGATTTGATATTGGTTATCTTGGGTCATTGGTGTTTGAAGGGGAACTACCTTCGGTAAAAGGCAATGCATCCCTGATACCCTATGTCACAGGATCATTACAAAGGGATCCTGAAAATCTTATTTCCACCAAAGCTAAAATCAATGCCGGATTTGATGCCAAATTATCTTTAACCCCTTCACTCAATCTTGACCTTACCGCCAATCCTGATTTTTCTCAAATTGAAGTAGATGAGCAAGTCACTAACCTGACCCGATTTGATGTGTTTTTCCCTGAGCGCAGGACTTTTTTCCTTGAAAACGATGATATATTTTCTTCATATGGACCACCACCATTTCGTCCATTTTTTTCCAGAAAAATCGGACTGGACAAAGATGGCAACCCCATCCCGATAGTATTCGGTGGCAGACTCAGTGGCAATCTCACCGAAAAGCTTAGAGTTGGCCTTATGAATATGCAGACAGCAAGGAAGGGCGATGTAGCTGCCCAAAACTATTCTGCCATCTCGGTGCATCGACGGATATTCAACAGATCATTGATCAAAGGCTATTTTTTAAATCACCAATCCAATCTCACGGCAACGGAAGAGAAAAACAACCCTCTTGATAAATATGGTCGCAATGCAGGTCTGGACATTCAACTCTCTGACAAACCAGGATCCTGGCAAGCATGGGGAGGATACCATACCTCCTTCAAACCGGATATCAAAGATCAAAAAAAGTTTATCCAGACCGGAGGCGGATATTTTGGAAGAAAACTTAATAGCATAGTGGATTACAATATCATCGATAAAAACTATTATGCGGATATGGGTTTTGTCAATCGCATAGAAACTTTCGCCAGCAAAGGAAATAATTATGACCTGGGTGATACTACTTTTCGAAACGGTTTTCAATTATTATACAACCAGAATGATTTTTTTTTCTACCCAAAAGATAAAAAAATCGTGCGCCATAGCATAGGCCTTGAAAATGTAGCCACCTGGTTTATAGATGGGAGTTTTAGTGACCGCAGTCATATCCTGAGCTACAGAATGTTTAGGAAAAATGCCTCATTGCTGGAGATGACTTTAAATGTACAGCAAGACAATCTGCGCTATTATTTTCCTTTGCCTTCTGACAAACCACTTGAGCCGGGTATCTATCATTACAATAATGTAGGCTTGCTCTACGAATCAGATTCGAGAAAAAATATCTTATTCACCGGAGGTGTCCGACTAGGTCAGTACTATAATGGTACCATCCATCAATATCGAGCCGGAGTAACTGTGCGACAACAACCACATTGGAATATCACCCTAACTGCAGAATTTAATGATCTTCAATTTCCTAAAGGTTATGGTGACACCCAATTATGGCTCATCAGTCCTAAGACGGAAATCAATTTTTCAAACAATCTATTCTGGACTACTTTTTTTCAATACAATACCCAACAAACTAATTTTAATATAAACAGTCGTATTCAATGGCGGTACAAACCGATGTCTGATTTATTCCTGGTCTACACGGACAATTATTTTACAGATACTTTTATTAACAGGAATCGGGCTATTGTTTTTAAATTGAATTATTGGTTGACGGTGTGAGCGGGGAGCATTGAGGAGTGAGCGCTGAGGTATGAGGCAGGAGATAAGGGGTAGTTAATTTTTGGTGCGGATTGCCAGAGGTTGTAAGGGAGGCAATTCATTGGTGCTCTGGTTTAGATAAAAATAGGCCATGGCGGCTACATCATCTATGCGATAGAAATTGACCCAGCCTTCTGGTAAAGCTGTATCTGTAAGATCAGCTATACTGTCCGCATGATACAGATGAATGAAAGCAGGAGCATGGTGTAGCGTGATGGGGATCAGGGGCAACTTTTTATTTAACAATGATTGTACTTTTTCTTTGGAATTGCCTCCGATCTGTTGGATATCCACTTTAATATCCTGATGAAAAAAGACCGGATCGGGGATATGATATCTATAAAAAGCCCAATGCCGCAAACTGTCATCGCCAACCAGACAACCCGAATACTTATTTTGAAAGACTCCCTGACCCCAGGCTGTACTGATATAATCCTCGGTCCCTGTGCCCACTATAGTAGGGTCACTGATATCCCCATCCAGGTACATTTTGACCTCACCTTCTCCCCACCAGGCATCTTCGTAGATCGGATTGTCGATGACGCTGATATTGGTGCCCAGATATCTGCCTCGACCCCGGATCTTTGGCAATATCTCAAAGTCATGAGCCAGGATGGTTGCTGTATCTCTATGCCAGTAGCCATGAAAATATAAATTGTCGGGATCCCATCGATCCATAGCCTGCATATCTATATCATAAAAGATCATATCGAGATCCTTGTCGGTGTCGTTTATGATTTCTATTCTTGCTCCAACCTTAAAAGGCATGGAAATAAACGATACAAAAGATCTCCCTTCTCCGGAAGAAAACAACTCGTTTTCAAAGGCAAGTCTTCGCTCGAATCCCTGGCCAAAAAAATCTCCTATGGGGGCTGACACAGCAGGCTTTTCTGCACCATCCCAATACATATTGATCACCAGGCCACGAAGCATATAAGCTGAACGATCATTTATGGTAAGCCAGATCCGCCGGATGATCCCGGTACCTTTATAATTCATCAGGTCGACTGAGGTGTGCGCCGGTATGTCATCACAAGGGTGGCCTTTGGCACCATTATTTTCTTTTGCACCTGCTCCAGGCTGGCCAGTCGGATTTTCGAAAGAGAACCATCGGGTGGCGCTGTGTTCGTCATACTGATAGATGGGATGGCTCTGGTTGCTATTGTGGTCATGTATACCACAAGCCATCAAAACTAAAAGGAGGGAGGATAAAAATGATTTCATATACTTCAGCAATATGAACCCGAAAATACTCTATAACCTTAAATAATGGGTAAAGAAGCATGGAGTGGGTTTTGGCAAATGCATAAAACTTCAGGTCCGGCTGGCAGCAAATTGATTACAACCATAGTACATTTTGTCATACCTGTGGACCAGACAGCTGCCTATTAGGACTCAGCGATTTGAACCTGCAGGTATCAACGCAAAAGCCATCGAATTGACACTACAATTGACAGCGGTAAGTGAAACAATTATTCCCACTGAAATGGGTTGTAGGCTCTGATTTTAGTTTTCTTTTTTGGGTCGTAAATAGTGCCGGTGACATGACTGGTGGCTAGTTCTGATTCGGGCATTGCACGGGCCCCTGCTGCCCTGGTCGTATTGATCGGGTGCAGGACTGGCAAAAACTCATCGGCCTGGACTCCATCTATCAGGGTGTCCCAGTCAAAAGCCATGCCGATATCCCACTTGCCACTGGCTCTATAATTGATATGACTATTGATTCCGGGGATATCACGGCTGGCAGCCGCAAAATTATACCTGTCCGTTTCTGGTAAAAAAGCCCTCGGTATATCATATAGCGCAGTGAGATATCGTATCAGCACCGTCAGACTTTCTACCTGCACGGGCGTATGCGCCGCAAAATATTTTTTCTCTCTGAACGGCAGATCTAACTCTACGTAAGCATCCGTGTCATCGAGGCTGCAGTAGATGTCGGCCGGATTTTCTTTGCCATTGATCTTTTGTCTTGAATATGCAGTCTCCAGCATACCGTCCCTTAGCGTCAGCCAACCATAATTGGATAGTTCGATGGCAATGGATTGTTTGTCATATATTTTACCGGGGTTGCCGGAGGTCATGCCCAAATGATGGGACCAATATTTGGTGTAAAAAAATTGATAAATGGTGCCATCGCGGGCTATGACAAAAGGCACCGAGACATGATAGTGATCCATAGAGAGTTGGCCCATATCCCCTCTAAGATTGCCGGCAGTAAAATGGATGACTACTCTTTTTTTAGGATGAAGATCCGTATAATAATAGTCCGCGGTGGGTGGTTTATAAAACAAACCTTGCACTCTTTCTATGCCCTTAGAATAGTCAAATGGGATGAGTTTGGGCTTATTCTGCATTTTAAAATCAGACTCAATGCCTGGGAGTTTTGAATATCGATTGCTCATAATTTGAATATTAATTGAAAATAAAAAGAATTTAAGTGAACGACTCACGTTCTCAATATTTCGAAGCCATTAAATATAAGTGTAACGACAGGATTTTTTGTCCCACTTTAAGTTAAGGTTGATTTTTCTTGATCATATGAATCATCAGATCATAACTATTTAATCAGTCAGCATTGGATAAATATATTTGCTGAATCTTATGGACCAAATCAGGTTAAAGCCAGGCACTTTCTGACCATCGATGGCCTATATCTTTTTCTTTAAAGCCAGCATCTCATCCCTGAGCTGGGCTGCCGTGATGAAGTCCAGGTCTTTAGCGGCAGCTTTCATTTTCTTCTCTGTTTCAGCTATCAATTTTTCTATTTGATCCCGACCAAGATATTCTACCACAGGGTCTGCTGCCATCAATCCACGATCTTCGGGCTCGATATAGGCTTTAGGGACTGCCCGGAAATCCAGGATAGATCGTTGTGACATGATCTCTTCTTTGGATTTGGCGAGCGTGCGTGGAAGAATATTATTCTCTTCGTTATAGGCTATTTGTTTGGCACGCCTTCGTTCAGTCTCGTCGATGGTACGCTGCATGGAATCTGTGATTTTATCTGCATAAAATATGACGCGACCATTGATATTACGAGCAGCACGACCTGCGGTTTGAGTCAATGATCGCGCATTCCGTAAAAACCCCTCCTTATCTGCATCGAGGATAGCTACCAGGGATACTTCAGGCAGATCGAGCCCTTCCCGCAATAAATTGACCCCCACGAGGACATCAAAATTGCCCAGTCGCAAATCTCGCAAGATCTCTACCCTATCCATGGTCAGCACTTCTGAGTGAATATACTTAGCATTGATATTGAGTCGTGCCAGGTATTTGCTGAGTTCTTCTGCCATGCGTTTGGTCAGCGTAGTAATCAGGGTCCTTTCCCCCAGTTTGATTCTTTTGCCGATTTCATCCATCAGGTCATCAATTTGATTGAGACTAGGCCTGACCTCAATCGGAGGATCAAGTAAACCTGTAGGTCTCACGATCTGCTCTACGACGGAGCCCATGGTCTGCTCCAGTTCAAAATCGCCGGGGGTAGCACTGACATAGATAACTTGATTGACGAGGCCTTCAAATTCATCAAAATTGAGAGGTCGGTTATCAATAGCAGATGGGAGTCGGAAGCCAAAATTGACCAGATTGAGTTTGCGAGCACGATCTCCACCCCACATTCCTCTAACCTGGGGAATGGTCGCATGGCTTTCGTCGATCACCATCAGATAATCTTCGGGAAAATAATCCAGGAGGCAAAATGGCCTGGTGCCCTGAGGCCTGCCATCAAAAAACCGTGAATAGTTTTCCACCCCACTGCAATAACCCAGCTCGCGGATCATTTCAAGGTCGAAATTGACACGTTCATGGATGCGTTTAGCTTCCTGGTATCTGCCTTCAGCCTGGAAAAACTTTTCATGTTCGTGGAGTTCGTCTTCGATTTCACGAATAATGTATTTGAGTCGCTCGCGGGGAGCGACATATAGATTGGCGGGAAAAATGGCTGCATTGTCCATGGCCTCAATCCGTTTGCCGGTCTCGAGTTCGATCTGTTCGATAGATTCGATTTCATCCCCAAAAAAGATGACCCGATACCCATAATCCACATATGGAAGACTGATGTCGACCGTATCGCCGCGCACTCTAAACTTACCTCGTTTAAAATCTATGTCTGCACGGGAATAAAGGCTTTCTACGAGGGAATGCAAAAACGAATTGCGCGAGATGCGTTTACCTTTCTCTATCCGGATGATACCTCCTTTATAATCCTCAGGATTGCCCATACCGTAAATACAGGAAACGGACGCTACCAATACGATATCCCGCCTACCGGAGAGCAAGGTGGAAGTAGCTCTCAACCTCAGTTTGTCTATCTCTTCATTGACACTGAGGTCCTTTTCTATAAAAGTATCGGTGACACTGATATAGGCTTCCGGTTGGTAATAATCATAATAGGATACGAAGTATTCTACTGCATTGTCGGGGAAAAAATCTTTAAACTCTCCATACAATTGGGCAGTCAGGGTCTTGTTGTGTGAAAGTATAAGGGTAGGTTTTTGGATCTCCTGGATTACATTGGCTATAGTAAAAGTTTTGCCGCTACCGGTGACACCCAGTAGTACCTGAGCTCTTTCGTTTTCTTTGACGCCGCGCACCAGTTGTCGGATTGCTTCTGGCTGGTCACCGGTGGGGGAATATTTGGAGGTGAGTTTGAATGGCACGGTTGCAAAAATACGAGTTAAATTAAGAAAGCTCAGAGACTCCATATTTACAGAATGTTATCTCACTTTCGACTAACTCTTCCCCTTTTCCTTATCAAAATTCCAGCGTAGGTGGCAATACAAAAAAAATAACCCAAAAAATTCATGAGGGAAGAATTTTTTATCCTCCGGATATTGATTATGAAATGAATTCTTTCATCAAAAAATTCACAATTCATTCATAATCAATCATCAGATCGTTCATAGAAATTCAAATGAACGATCTCGGGTTAATTCGTGTGGAGCTTAAAATCAACCTCTTAATACTTCAGTCCTTCATTCATATTGAACAAGGCATAACCTTTTTTTTCTTTGTACCCCGGCACATCGGGTAATTGATTTTGAGCTGCAGATTCTGAACTCGGCGTACTAAACGGCATCTTGCCAGAGGGGTTAAACTTACCAGAGATAATATCTATCACTGCATCCAGCGTGGTACCAAATGTCGCAATCACACCCGGTATATTTTTTTTGGTGCTGTCATTGTATATTTCATCAATCACCCAGGGATTAGTATAGTTGATGGCCAGGATAGTTGGTTTGCCGGAAGCCAGCTGGTTGATATGATCGATATTGACTCCGTTTTTAGATAACGACAGGTAGATGGCAGACCCATCCGCTTCGAATAAGGATTTGGAGCCAGGGGTGATCCAGCAAACAATGACATCGGCTGCGGCAGGCTCCGATACAAACTCTAAAGATGAAGTATTAATCTTTGGCTGATAGATATTGGTGGGGCTGGTGGCACCTCTTTTTTCGAAATAAGATTCAAAATAAACTTTGGTTTTGGGCTTCAAAGGCAGGAGATGGCGATCATTGCGTAGCAATACAATAGATTTACGCATCGCAAGATCTGCTTTAGCCTGAAACGATGCATTTCCAACAATTTTTTCTGCAGCATCTTCGTCGACATATGGATTCTCAAAAAGTCCCAATTTAAATTTTTCTAAAAGCAATAAATAGACTGATTGATCGACATATTTGATATCCACCATGCCACTCTCCACTGTTTGAAGTAACTCTGTCGGGTCTGCAGATCCTGAATATAGATTGATCCCATTCTCCAAAGATTTTTTATACCGTTCTCTGATGCTTAAGTTTTCGACACCCCATGGCATCATCTCAATCGGTCCCGTATCAGAATTGATAATCCCTTTGAATCCGAGTTGTTTTTTTAAAAGATCCTGGATAATTCCCTTATTGTATGCATAAGCAACCCGCTCATAAGGAGTATGTACGGGAATGGAATAATAAGGCATGATGGCCGAAGTACCTGCCTTGATAGCAGCTTTAAATGGTATCAGATTATTCTGCAGCATACCACCAATAAAACTTTCGTTTTTACCCCAATCAAAGTGTGCGTCCTGGCCTCCTTCAGCTGCGCCGCCACCCGGAAAATGTTTGGTGGTCAAGGCAACCGAAGTCGCTCCTAATTTTTTGCCCTGAAATCCGCAGACTACCTCTGTCATCATTTTGGCGACCCATTTTGAATCTTCTCCAAAGGTACCTTCTACCCGCTGCCATCTGGGCTCCGTAGCCAGGTCAGCCATATACATATACCCTTTGCGCAAACCTACTGCAGCCCATTCTTGTCGGGCAATATCTGCAAATTCTCTGACAAGGGGCAGATCATGCATGGCAGAAAGCCCAAGCTCTCCAGGCCAGGTAGAAAACACTGTGGTGCCAACACTCAACCCTATGGAGGCGTCTTTGGTGATGTGGTTGCGTGGATTTGAAGCAATGATGGCCGGAATCCCAAGACCATCAGACTCACAGAGTGCCTGGATTTTATTCGCCCATTCTGCTGTCATACGGGCACTGACATTGGCTCTCAAGATAAAATGGCGCAAATGGGATTGAGTGACCCCTTTGGTCGTCCCGGCTGCCATCGTCATAGGTACAGGGAGTGGTTTTTTAGTAAACATATTCACACTTTGGACCTGATCTTCTTCATTAAAATCACTGGTGATCGGATCCCTGTTGGCTGATGCTCCAAAGGACCCATCATTTTTTAGACGGGCGGTACTGATCAACATAAAACCCACTTTGTCAGAAATACTCATCTTGGTAATAAGGTCTTTTGCCCGGACATCATGAGAAAGTCTCCAATCTTCATATAGGTCTAAAGTTCCATTCTTATTCAAGTCTTTAAAGGTGAACCCATCTTGAGATATCAAGGCGACGGATCGATGACCAAGTATGGGCTGTATAGATACAACTGATTTAGACTGTCCATATAATGACAAATGCATAATCCAAAGGCCGAAAAAGGTTAAGCAAATTTTCATTTATTCAATATTTAATACCAAGGTAGCTATATTCATGGATCAAAAACTTTCAAACCAATTAATCCAGCTCCGACTCTATGTAACCAATCAAAAAAAATAACGGATCAGCGTTGGATTCATGGCATATCCCTCATACATCTAAACCCCACTGTACTACTTCGTTCATACCCCTCGCTGACTTTCAACCACATTTGACGCCAGCTCAAGGGTTGCGGACCACCTTGTACATACCACCAACTGGCAGTCGGTTTAAAATAAGACCCTCCTTTTAAAATAAGGTATCTATAACTGCCGGACTGATATTGATCAGCGGTCATCTGCCAGACTGAGCCAACCAGGTCAGTCAAACCAAACGGATTAGTACCTTTTGGGTATTTACCGACAGGATCCAAAATACCATTACCCGGATTGGCATAAGTAGAATCGAAAGTATCAAATACCGTATGTGTCAGGGTCTCTGTGATAACTTCTGATTGAATTTGCCGGATACCCGCGTCTTCTCCCCAGGGCCATGAATGTAGTCCCGAAGTCTGAGCAGCGTATTGCCACTCTGTCTCCGTGGGCAATCTAGCCCCCTTCCATTTACAATACGCCAAGGCGTCTTCATGACTGACATAGACCACAGGATGCTGCTCTAAACCATTTGGTATTTTTCCAAGGACCCAATGCTTTAAAAAATTAGTTTTATCTATTGGCTTATACTTTGACTGATTCAGGAAAACTTCATATTCTGCATTAGTGACGGGATGCTTGTCCATATAGAATGATTTCATCTTCATGTGTTGACCACGACCATTCTCAGGATAAGGAATAAATTCATCACCATGTGTCGTAGTCCATGTAAAACTGTCCGATGGAATCAGTACCATATACTGATCTGCGCCTAAAATACGTGATCGATCCGGCCTGGAAATCAAGTATGGAGAAGCCGGTGGTGATTTAATAATCCTTTCATCGATCAATTGAAGGCTATCAAAGGATTGCACAATAAAATCATCGTCCCAGCCGGGAAATAATTGATGAAGATTTACAGTTAACGCTCCGGCCATAAACCTGGTGGGATTTTTTGAATAATCCGGCTTACCTGCCCAAATCAAAATATGGGAACCTGAGCTTGAAGAAATGGCATAATGATCACCATCAATATGCTTTACCTTCAGCACTGAATCAAATCGGGCGATCACACCCACTGAACCTTCATTGTTAGTGCCCTGATCTTTCAGAGGATAAGGGTCCAGGGAAATGGATAATGATCGCTGATACGGATTGATATTGATTTCTTCATGATTCCACAGATCGACGAAATGACCCTGAACGGGTGTGTCCACATTCATGAGGACTCCACTAAAACCAACTGAATTGGCATTGTATACGGTATAAATATCTTTAGTGATACCAGGCCAAAAATTGATCAACACCCCTTCTTGTTTTGATGGAAAAAGTGGTTGCCAATCCGGAGAAGAAAAGTTGTCACTGTGTTCTCTCAAAATACGCAGAGCTTTACCGAGATATCGATATTGATCATCCAGACCTTCAGGTTGGCCGGGGCGAAATACATTAAACTCAATACCATACCCATTGAACAACGCAGCATGGATCTCCCGGCGAATAGGTTCTTTATATACTTCGGCTACTCTAAAAATGCCAAAGTCAGGTTTGATCAATTTGTTTAAATTCAAAATAGGAGGATAATACAAAGCATTGTGCACTCTACCCGCGACGATAGACTCCATATCTTTTGGAACGGCCATACCTTCGCTATACATGATCACTCCTGGTTTGACTTTATCGACAGCCTCCTGCAATTCTTTACTGCTGGCACCTCGGGTATCGAGAATCACTCCATCCGCGTCCAGATTTTTGACCAGGTCTGCCATACCCCGCAGATGATCTTCTTTCCTGGTGCTTTCATCCCAGGGATTGTAGGAGATAAATATTTTTACTTTTTGCTGATGTGCCTGATCGACCAGGGTGCTTAATCCTTTTATTCCTCCAGGCAGGTCCCGGTACAGGTCCCATTGATTACGCTGATCCATACCCAATGCAGGCCAGGTGGGCCAGATACCTATGATGTCATCACCGCCATATAATAATTTTGCTTTTGCAATAAATTCATTCAACACGTATTTATTCTTTTTCCTGTCATACAATCTATCATCCCAGGCCATGAGGAGGTGTATCATTTTTGATTGTTGGATCCAATGCAGATCAGTACGGTGGTACATCGAATCATCAAATGCATCCATATCATATAGTTTCTGCCTTTGAAAACATGTTCGCAAGCCTTCCTGCCAAACGCCTGAAAAAGTATCAACAAAATAATCGTATAATACTGAGCCCTGTGGGTACAATATAGTCTCGAATCTTTTTCGTTCCGCCCGGTCCCACGATTTTCTTCGGGTCAATGTATACATACTCACTGAGTCATTGATCTTCAAAGAAGCATATCCGAGGTTCCAGACATTGTCCGGTACGATTACATTAACCGGATTATAACCAGGGACAAACAAATGGGTGCGGGACAATGGATGATCGCCGAGCCCGGTGATATAGACATGATCCATTTGAGCAGCCAGGGGGAGTATATTTTTCAGACTCAAAGTATCTTTCGAAATATTGGTCATAACTATGGAATAATGATGGCCGGATGCTGACCATTTTACCTCTAATTGGCCTGGTAAATTATCCGATTCGTAATATGCATCATTCAAGATTAAGGAAAACAATGGTCTATCGGTAATGCTGTAAGATTGACCATTCAACTGGATACCTTTGAATTTTAAATCTTTAGCATCGGCCCGGACTTGTGCGTGCATGGAAATAGCCAGTATACACCCAATGAATAAAAACTCAAATCGCATAATCATTAAAGATAATAAGTTATCATCTATCTCCATCAGCAGCAAAAGCAGAGTATGCCTAATGTTTCACCGCGGACTTATTGATAGTGATGGGCCAGCCTTCAAATTCATCGGTCTCCTTCTGGACAGCGCCTTTAAACCTGGGCCAACAATGGAGCGTAATGTCTCTCGAAATGGTATCAAACTCCACCAAGCCAAAACCTGTAGTGCGATTGTAGAATACGGCAGGTTCTTTATTGGTTTCGTAAGGATTGGCTACAGCATGAACTGTAATTTTATTTCCAAATCCATCTTCAAAATTGCCGGTATAGCTGGGCTTGCCAGGCAAGGATTGATGTTGTTCATCTACCGGCGGCCACCATCTTCTCGGCCAGATATTGCACAGCGCCGGGACGGCGAAACAAAAGACACTGTCATTGTATTCCTCTACTCCATATTGTACGATAGACGGCAGATGCTGGTCGCCTACTATATGAAGGTCAATGTTTTTGCCCAATAATTTTAAAGCTTCATTTCTTCTATTATGCGGCCATCCATTACTGTCCATATCCCGGGTAGGTGCATCTCCTTTTACATATTCACCTTTTTGAGGTATAGGCAGATCTGGGGTAATCTGATCATTTAATGCACCCAGGGGCAAGGTTTGCAGACAACAGAAAGGGGTCGCTGAAAGCATCACTTTGATCGGATATTCCGTCCTGTTGTTTTTACTCCAATGGTCTAAAAAAAATAATTGTCGTTCTCCCAATAGCTGGGATTGAAGGTCTTTAATTTTTGAGAGGTCAAAATCAGGGTTAGCAGCATATCCATTCCAGACTTTTGCTTCCTCTGGCAAGATATCTTTCGGGGGAGATTTAAATTTTCGGTCTTCAATGATACCAAAACTTATGCCTGCATAGTCCCACTCTGTATAATAGACTTGAATACCCTGTAGGATTGGAGTGGGATCAAAAGCATCAGGCATATGACTGGTCTGGGTGAGTTGCGCCATATTGACCCATTCAGGCAGCATTTTATATCCACCGGTATCCTGGGCATCAGAACCATCAAATAAAGGCCTGGTAGCCCTACCTCCGGCTCCCCATATATTTCCATGGTACATGTCATGATCGTCCGGCAAGGCGACCATGGGGATATTCCGAAATAACGCACGATAGCTCCAGCCAAACATGATCCACTTTCGTAAATAATCGAGACAAGCCTTGTCTAAAGGATTCATTTGAGTTCCAAAACCACCATTTGCTTCATAAAATTGGTCGCCAAGAAAAAATACCATGTCTGCATTTTGCGCGGAGGCGATATCTACCACTTCATTATCCGGAAAACCATAGTCCCAATTACAACTAAAAGCCAGCGCTCTGATATTTGACTTATGAATTGGTTCTGCAGCGATAGTTCCTTCATAGCTATATTCCTTATGTTGACCGTTTTTCAATGGCAAGGAGCAGGATATTTTATACTTAACAGCTTTTGTGGAATCCCAACCCACAATTCTAAAATTGGCAATCCTGGCCAAAGGGTGAATCTGAGACTTTGCAATTTGCTCCCAGGTATGATCCTTTTGGATAAATAAATTAACCTGGGTTCCCGGAATATCTATCGGTGAAAGTTGCGCAGTAAGTTTCAGTATGCCGGCATGCAAAGTGTATTGAGCAAAATAGACAGCACCAAAAACCTGTTGAGGAAAATAATTAAGCTTTTCGCCTTTTACAACAAGATTGCTGATGGCGACGGATGGTTGTGCAGCGTACTCTGTAATCGCTTTCTGGTGACTGATGATGGCAATATTGCCCTGCAAGGTGCCCACATCCACTAAAGGTGCACTCCAGGTCGCAAGAGTATGATGAATCCGGTCAGTAGCTTTTAGTTTGACCGTATACTGGCCAGATGCATGGGGAGTTACAGCCATGGATAAGTTTATGGTGCCGGTCATTTTAGACTCGTCAATTTTTTTTCCACCTACGGATTTTCCAATAAACAAATATCCATTGCGTGATATTCCTATATCTACACCGGTCCCAGTCATGATGGCAGAGCGATAATCTTCATGCCGACCTTGAGCACCGATTCTAAAACCAATATAATTTTCCTCTGGTACGACCGTATAAGATTGGTGTAGAAATCTCAAAGACATGGCAGCCTTCAATGAATTTGTCTTCTCAGAAAGCTGATGGGTAAGAATATGAACAGATCTGTCTGGGGCATGAACCAGGCATCGTAACTCGCCATCTTTGATGCACCAGTCCTGCAGCCGCTGTGCCCACAGATCTTCGCCGGTCCAGGGCATATCTGGATATAGATGCCATTTGCTTTTAAAACGGGTAGCAGCATCAGTATCCAGCTCATCTATAGCATGGTTCATTTCTGATTTGACATTCAAAAATGATTTAGTACTTGCAGCACCAATAAATAATGACCTGATGATATCTCTGCGACGCATGTTTTGATTACATAAAATTATTTCATCTGAAGTATTACCTCATTTACAAATTGCCATGCCGGCTCATTGGCTTTGGAATCCCGGTGCTCCTTTTTCACAATGGCATCAAGCTTCTTCAAGATCTGCTGATGGTCTTTGGCCAAATTCTTCGTCTCACCTAAATCAGATTGGAGATGGTACAACTCCCAGGGAGCAGCTGGATTTTTTTTCAAGTTAGATTTCACACCCTTCCAATCTCCCAAACGTATAGCGATCTGCCCCCCTTTCTCAGGATATTCAAAATATAAATATTTATGTTTTTTTTGTTTTTTCTGAAGCAATTCAGGCAAAAAAGATATGCCGTCAATACCAGTCACCTTTTGATGTGTCAGATCTGCTACAGTCGCAAAAAAATCAAATTGTGCAGAAATTAAATCTGAGACAGTCCCCG